>ENA-ORIC01000319-ORIC01000319.1-human-gut-metagenome-genome-assembly--contig:-NODE-319-length-64548-cov-4.483737_pt1 | contig 64548 bp, 58 predicted proteins | sample MGYA00243023_ERZ508732 | MGnify/ENA primary metagenome ERZ508732 (study PRJEB26277, sample SAMN04329767) | human gut metagenome | biome: human-associated habitat | host: Homo sapiens | place: USA... | reverse complement strand
GTGTCTGACGAACGTAGTGAGGAGTTCCGCCGGTCAGTGAAAGAAAAAGGTAGACGACCGACAGAAGCGACCGGGTCGCCAATTCCGATCACCGAAGACGAATAAGTAACGACAGAATAATTCTACGTTTTATTCGTGTTAACAGGTATATAATTGCCATAAAATTTTACAGAATCGGTTTTGTATATTATTATTTTATATTTTTGCATATTCCAGGGATTCAAATTATCCCTGCAGATTTAGAAAAAAATATCAACATGGAAAAAAAAATCACCTATCTTGACCGGAACGAATATAACTATGGACCTTGTCCAGCAGTAGGAGAAGTACTTAAGAATTTCGACCCGAACAATCTTTGTTTCTATACCCGTATATATGATGAAGGTAAAAAAAGTATATTCTCAGATTATCTCTCTTCGATCTATAATATTCCTGAAAAACAAATCATTCTCGGTTATGGTGGAGAAGATATCCTGAAACAAGTGGTACACTGCTTTTTATCAGGTAAAGAAAAACAAAAGACATTATTGATCCCTAAATTTTCATGGTGGTATTATAAATCGATAGCCGATGAAGTAGAGGGACGAAGTGTACTTTATCCTTTATACGAAGAGGGAAATACGTTCAAATACGATTTCGAAGCGATGAAAGAAGCTATCCGGAAAGAAAATCCGGAAATGGTATTGATTGCTTCGCCCAATAATCCGACAGGGAATTCCCTGACTTCTGAAGAACTCGATCAGATTCTTTCTTTTATTTCGCCGGAAACAGTGGTCGTTATCGACGAAGCTTATGCTTCTTTCGCCAACAAAGATACCAGTTATATAAAACCTTTATTGGAAAAATTTCCGAATCTGTTGATTGTACGGACTCTATCTAAATTTTACGGACTTCCCGGATTACGTTTGGGTTTCGCTTTCATGGGAACTGCATTAACCCGCTTTTTGAACTATAGTACCAAATATTTGGGTTATAACCGTTTATCGGAAGAACTGGGAATTGCCGTATTGAAATCGACAGACTACTATCAGCAAGTTGCCGATCAAATGGCCGAAGACCGGCAAATGTACATGAACGAACTGAATACCCTCGAGGGCTTCAAAGTATACCAGTCGAATGCGAATTTCATTCTGGTGAAGTATCCGATCGAACTGAAAGCAACTCTTCAGGCTGCCTTTAAAGCCAAAGGATACCAGATCAAATTCATGAACGAACCGGATATCAATACTCACATGCGTATTACTTTGGGCACACATCGCCAGAATGTCGAAGTAATCGCTACGATAAAAGAAGTCGTCGCACAATGAAAGCTATTATACTCGCGGCAGGTATGGCTTCACGCCTCCGTCCCCTGACAGATCACAAACCCAAATGTTTGCTGGAAATCGGGAAACAATGTTTGCTGGGCAGAGCTATCGAGGGATTAATTTTTAACGGTATCCGGGAAGTGGTTATTGTCACCGGATACCTGCAAGAACAAATCATCGAATTCGTTCAGCGACACTACCCTGATTTAAAGGTCGAGTATATTTACAACGAAAAATATGCTTCAACCAATAATATCTATTCCCTTTGGTTGACTAAAGATAAAATCCGGGGGGAACGTATCTTACTTTTAGATAGTGACATCCTGTTCGATCCGTTATTGGTAAAAGCCGTATTGGATTGTCCCGACACTACTTGTCTGGCTCTCAACGACCACCCGCTTTCTGAAGAAGAAATCAAGGTTATTCCTGATGCCCAAGGTAAAGTAGCCGAAATCAGTAAAACCTGTTCCATCGGAAAAGCTATCGGGGAATCTATAGGTATCGAAAAAATGTCGGGCGGTTATACTCATGCTTTAGTGGATGAACTCGACCGGATGATTCTGCAAGAAAATCAGGTCAATATTTTTTACGAAGCAGCCTTCGAACGTCTGATCGCCCAAGGTCATACTTTCGGTATCGTAGATACGACCCCGTTTTTTTCTATGGAACTGGATACCGTTGCTGACTTTCAGCAAGCTATTGATAAAATTCCTGCACATTTATTATAATATCTGTTATGCGTATTGTTTTATTTTGTGAACAAAAATATGCCATCAATATTCTGACTCCTATTCAGGAAGAAGCACTGAAAAGCGGAGGACACGACATTTTATGGTATGTCCATTCCCGGAATATCCCTGACTTTCCCTTAAAAGACCGAGTGAAGTGGACCGACAGCATACAAAAGATTTATGATTATTCGCCGGAAGCCATTTTCGTTCCCTGCAACATTGTCCCTTATTATCTGCCGGGCGTAAAAATACAAATCTTCCATGGTTATGCTGCCGAAAAGAAAGACCATTGGGTGATCCGAAGATATTTCGATACCTACTTTACCCAAGGCCCTTTTTTCACCGAAGGTTTCAGTGCTCTGGCAAAAAAATACAAGGATTTCGAGGTAGTAGAAACCGGTTGGCCGCGCCAGGATTGGATTTTTCAGAATCTGCATACTTTCGATGAAGAAAAATCCCGGCTGTTACAGCAACACCAACGTGAAAAATTAGTACTTTATGCACCGACTTTTTCGCCTTCTCTCACCTCGCTTCCTCATTTGAAAGCGGGACTCGATAGATTAGTGCAGGAAAAGGATATCCTGTTATTATTAAAATTCCATCCTCTGACGCGTCAGGAATGGACTGATGAATACCGGGAATGGGCAGCCTCTCAAAGGCATGTCATCTGGATCGACGATCATAACATTACCAAATATCAGTTGATGGCCGATGTCATGATCAGTGATACTTCATCGACGGTATACGAATTTTTATTGCTGAACAAACCGGTAATTACCTTTCAGACGGTAGCCAAAGATATTTATTGGATCGATATACAACAGACAGACGAACTCCCCGAAGCCTATGAACAGGCCCTGCATGACGAAAGTGCCGCACTTAAACGCCAATGGATCATAGACAACTACGATCCTTATCTCGACGGGAAGGTCGGACAACGGATGCTGACCGCTGCCGAAGATTATATCTCCCGGCATGGGGTACCTGCCAAACGAAAACTGAACCTTTGGCGTAAATATACCAGTATCAAAAAATTCGGAAAAATCAAAAAACACTGAAATTCTTATCGTCGATGAAAATTGTCCTGAATCCGGAATACAAATTCCTGCAACAATTTGTACAAGACCTTCCAACCCGTTTCGCCTCGGAAGGGAAAGTCATTCAAGACAAAAGAAATACGATTAAAGTATTCGAATACAAGGAATTGGAAATAAACGTAAAACGTTACAGAGTTCCTATATTCATCAATCGGATCGCATACCGTTTTTTCAGAAAATCAAAAGCGGTCAAAGCTTATTTCAACTCTTTAGAAGTCCGGAAACGGGGGTTTAATACTCCGGAATCTATCGCTTGTATCGAAACCTTCCGGGGTGGTTTACTTCATTACAGTTACTATATCAGTCTTCAATGTCCCTTTCATAAAGAGATGAGAGAACTGTATTTCGGTCCCCTTACGGGTAATGAAGACTTGCTCAGAGCTTTCGCCCGCTACACGGCAGCCTTACATGAAGCCGGTATTTGCCATCAGGACTATTCTCCCGGGAATGTCCTGGTCAACGGGGAAGGCGATTGTTTTCAGTTTGCTTTGATCGATATCAATCGAATGAAATTCAGGCAGATGGACCTAAAAAAGGGATGTAAAAACCTGATGCGGATGTTCGAAAACGAAGAGATATATACTTTCATCGCACAGGAATATGCCCGAAGCAGACATTTCGATCCCCAACAATGTAAGGCCTGGATCCATTATTACAACCACCTCTCTTTAAAAAGAGATTATCGTAAAAAGAAATTCAAGGCATTCAAAAAAAGATTCTTTTAAAGCAGACTCCATTATTGAAAACTGTTCATTTATCGAGGATCATCCCGTTCCTGTGAGAGACCTTACCGTTTTGTTTAGAATATCATTTTGTCATTATTGCGTCGAATACTCCTTTCAGTCTCCGTACATACTCCTCCATGGTATAATCTGTCCTGATTCGCTGATAACCGGCTTCTCCCATCATTTTGGTTTTTGCACGGTCAGCAGCCAAAACCCGGATCCCTTCGGCAATCGCTTGCGGAGATCCGGCCTGTACGATGATACCTGTCCGCCCGTCGACGACCAAATCCCGGGCCCCCGGAATATCCGTTACGATGCAGGCCACTTTACAGGCCATCGCTTCACGTAAACTACGGGGAGAGGCATCACGGGTCGAAGGACAGATGCAGACATCTTTACCCGGTAAATAATAAACAGCATCTTTATGAGGACCTAACATATGTATTTGTTTCGCAGCAGGGCCATTTTGTGCCAATTTATAGTCGGCTTTATCATACTCCCCCAAATAGATCAAGTGGATGTCCGTATCGGTCAGTAGCTCCAAAGCCCGGATCAAAATCCGTAATCCTTTAAAAGATCTTCCCTTGGTATTGGCCAGGCATATAACTTGAAAAGCGGTCGACGGTATTCCCGCTACGGATTTAGGATGAGCCCATACATCTTCCATCCACATAACCTCGTAGGGTTTCGGAGACACAGTCATTCGATCCGGAGAAATAAACCGGGCAAGTTGTTGTTTTATATCTTCCGTTGCACACATCACATGGGCTATGCGTGGATTGAGAATACCCAGATAATAAGTCGGGTCGCTCCTTCTGATTTTAGCCTGCGTGCCCCGATACCCTACCACCCGGGCAGGTGTCCCCCAGGAAGCGAACAATGCAATGGATAAATCGATGCTACTCGAAGCATAGATTACATCGATACGATATTTCTTTATAATCGAACGCACCTCCTTGATAGAGGCATATTTAAATTTACTTTTAAAATGAGGTATTCTCAAAGCCACACATTCCTTAGGCAAGGCCTCTCGTTCTTCATCAGAAGTATAAGTTGCATAGGTTTCGATCCCCTTCCCCCTCATCGCCTGAAGCATATGGTAATTTATAATATCGATACAATGAAAAACACCGAGCAAACGCATAAAAATCAATATAATTTCCTATTCCGACAACTCCTTCGATATATCCTGTTTCTTTATCCGGTTTTCCCAGATTTTAGCGATTGTAACAAATTTATAAAAGGCATCCATTCCGGCATTGATCACACCGGCTTTCCCATCCCGAAAACCTCCCTTCAAAATATAAGACTTGAAAAAACGATATGCCGGAGCATAAAAAATACTAAGAAAAGTATATTTCTGTCCGGTACGTTTGGGGATCTCTTTGCTGGTGTAAATATTCAGTTTATTCAACTTCAATTCCAGCGGATTGTTGACTAAATGAATAAAAGCCAGCTCTTTTTTATTACGGGGCACCCGGATCACCTTTCCTTCTACCCGGGGAACTGCATGTACATATGGAGGCCAAAAAGCATTTTGCTTACGGAAAAAACGTAAGATATAATCCGGATAATCCCCATGTATGAATTTTCCCATCAAATAATTCTTCCGTGGGATCCAAACTCCACCGATAGCACGCTGTTCCCGAAGGAGAGTATATAAATAATCCTTCAAGTCCGCAGGAACAATTTCATCCGAATCGACCACCAACACCCAATCATAAGTAGCCGAGTGTATGGCAAAATTCCGGGCCGGTTCACAAAAATCGGTTTTCTTATGATAAACGATCTTACAATCGAACTTTCGGGCTATTTCAATCGTACGGTCGGTGCTATACATATCACACACCACAATTTCATCGAATTCTTTCACCGAATTCAGTACCCGTTCCAAAAATTGTTCTGAGTTATAAGTCTGAATAACCACGGATATTTTCATCGCCTCCAATTTAAATGTTCGTTTATTTTGGTAGCGAAAAATCATCCGGTGCGATAAGCCGGCGAATTCTATCCCGGTTAGTATTAGAATGATAAAATTTGTACATCCTAAAAGATTCTTTATCTTTGCCCGACAAATAAACGAAGGTTTTTATTGCCTGAAGTCATCTACGTATTATTAGATAAAAAGGAATAAATGAGGAAAATTATACTCAATCCCCAATATAAATCTCTCTATACCTTCATCGAAACCCTCCCCCAAAATTTCAACGCAGGTGGAGAAATCGTCCAGGACAGACGGAACACGATCAAGAAATTCAAGGTGAATGGTCTGGAAATAAACGTAAAACGTTACCGGGTTCCGATTTTCATTAACCGGATCGCTTATACTTTTTTCCGGAAATCCAAAGCTTGCCGGGCTTACAACAATGCTTTCGAAGTCATCAAACGGGGATTCGAAACCCCTGAATCGATCGCTTATATCGAAGAATTTAAGGGAGGATTACTACATTATAGTTATTATATCAGCCTGCAATGCCCTTACCGACGGGAAATCCGGGAATACTACCAGGGACCGTTACAGGGCAATGAAGCTTTGATGACTGCATTTGCACAGTTTACAGCTGCTTTACACGAAAAAGGAGTTTGCCATGAAGACTATTCGCCGGGGAATGTACTTATCGCACAAATAGACGGACAATACCATTTTTCCCTGGTGGATATCAACCGGATGACTTTTAAACCGATGAACCTCGAAGAAGGTTGTAAAAATTTCAGACGCATGTTCATCAGCGACGAACTCTATATTTTTCTGGCTAAAAAATATGCGCAATGCCGGAATTTCGATCAGGAAGCATGTATCCGGCTGATGTTGAAATACAATCATTATTCCATACGAAGAGATCAGCGGAAAGAACGGTCGAAGGCTATCCGAAAAAAGATTTTCGGATAACTCAACCCTATTCAGCCTTTAAACGATAATCGAGAAATGAGTAATCGAATTCATTTTTCTCATCGGCATAATGATCTTCACGGCCGATCAATTCCCATTTATCCGGATCTATGGCAGGAATGAAAGTATCTCCCTCGGGAGAGGTATGTACTTCTGTCAGATATAACTGCGAAGCCTTATCCCAAAATTCGCGGTAGATCGAGCCTCCTCCGATCACAAATACCCGTTCTTCCCCTTTTAGCAGTTCCAAAGCTTTCGGGATATCCGGCACCACCTCGGCACCAGGGGCGACAAAACCGGGATTACCGGAAATCACCACATTTCTTCGATTGGGCAGCGCTCTTCCCATCGATTCGAAAGTCTTCCGTCCCATCAATATCGCATGACCGGTCGTCAGCGCTTTAAATCGCTTCAAATCTGCCGATAAATGCCAGATCAATCCATTATCCCTTCCGATCACATGATTTTCAGCAGCAGCAACTATAATCGCTAATTCCATATTTTTTCAAATTTAAATACTTAAATATTCAACAAAAATAGGACATAAAACGACAATCCCGAAAAAAAAAACGGAATATTCAGGCTGTAAACAGACTTTATAAATCAGTCGGATTGCATATTATAAAAATTTTCCACAACTTTGTCAGGCTAAATCCCGTAACCGACCCGTTAAAATGATGAATTTACTTTGTGTATCCCACACAATTGATATTATAAATTATGGCATGTTGAAAGCCATTCAGGCCAAAGGCTTCAACACTTATGTCACTTATACCACTGAAGACGAGCATAAAGCTATTCCCAAAGACATCACAGGCATCGAAGTGCCTTATTTCCGTAAGAAATTTAATTGGCCGACTATTCAGTGTATCCGTAAAATTATTAAAACCCATCAGATCCATGTCATCTATGCCATTAACAGTTCCGATCTGTCCAATGCCCTATTCGCAACACTTGGAACTCAGGTTAAAGTCATCGGTTACCGGGGTACACAGGCTAAAATCAGAAGGAGTGATCTGACTTATTATCTAGGCACCCTAAATCCAAGGGTAGCTCACATGATGTGTGCCACCCAGGACATCAAAGAACAGCTGTCTAAATTTATTTCTCCGGCCAAGATGACCGTAAATCCCAAACCTTACGATGTCAACTGGATGAAGGATGCTTTCACTCACCCCCAGTCGGTCGAGGGCATTCCTGACGATGCTTTTCAAGTCGTATGCCTGGCCAATACCAAACACCGTCCTTTCAAAGGTCTCCGGCAACTGATTGCAGGTATGCATCTGATTGAGGATCCCCGGGTACATCTGATTCATTTGGGCGATTACGATGAAGCCGACTACCAACTGGCCCAACAAGGGCCGGCAGCAGCCCGGATTCATATGCTCGGTCTGCGTAAGGATGCCGTCCATTTTCTGCCGGGTAAAGATGTCTGCATCTGTCCCTCTATCCGGGATGCTTCCCCCCGCAGCTTGCGTGAAGCTATGGCTTGTAAGGTGGCTTGTATCGTAACCGATATTCCCGGAGACCGGGAATTGGTGGTCGACGGACAGACCGGTATGATCATCAGCCCCGACTCACCGGAAGCCATTGCAGCCAGTATCGGAACACTGGCCCGGGATCCCGAAAAAACGAAAGCATTCGGAGAAGCCGGATACCAGCGGATCATCACCCATTATACCATGGAAAAATACGTACAGAATCTGACGAATGTTTTCCAGCAAGTTATCGATAAATAAAATGAACACTTTACAAAACCGCCTCAAACTGGGATTTGCAATCTATATTGCAGGATCTTTTACCCTGTTCTTACAATTCTTTCTCTATCTGTTGCAAAGCAATATCGCTTCGACCACCGATTTCGCCGGATACGGTTACTACCTCGTTGCGGCTTTTGCACATGCCGGTCTGTTTGCCTTAATTCCCTATCTGCTATATATCCTGATGTCGCTGGCGTGCCCTTTCCCCCGTTTCAACCAAGGTCTACTGATTACCTTTTATTTCCTGTTGAATATCATAGCCTACCTGAACGGCCTGGTCTTTCAGCTATACAAATTCCATATCAACGGTTTGGTACTGGACATGGTTTTCGGGCAAGATGCCGGACAAGTGTTCAATTTCGAAACGTCTTTGATTCTCAGATTTGCATTGACTATCCTGGCTGTGGGATTCCTGTTTTCCGGCATAATATGGATAGCCTACCGCTTTTATCAGCGTTTGAGAAGACGGCAAATTATCTTATATCTCGTTCTCTTTGTATGCAGCACTTTAAGTGCACATTTAGTGCATGCCTATGCCGCTGCTTCAAACCAATTTTCGATACAAAATGTCGCAACCTGCCTGCCACAATTTTATCCATTGACTGCAAACAAGTTAATGGCAAAATTAGGAATTATCCATCACCCGGTTTCCTATCCGCAACTGAACGACAACACCACTCTCAATACCGGTATCACCTATCCGTTACATCCGTTGATTTCAAATGATACCGTTTCACGGAAAAATATTATTTTTATCCTTCTGGATTCCTGGAATCCACGGATATTCGATACAGAGACCATGCCGAACCTCTCCGGTTTCGCAACCCGTAGTTCGGTTTTCACCCATCATCTGAGTTCCAGCAGCGGTACACGAGGAAGTATTTTCGGCTTGTTCTTCGGAATTTCTCCTACCTATTGGAAAGCTTTCGAACTATCGGGGACCTCTCCTTTATTCATCCAAACCCTGCTCGAACAGGGGTATGACGTTCAGACCTTTCCGAGTGCAACTCTTCAAAATCCGCCTTTCGACCGGATTATTTTCGGGGAAGTTCCGCACCTTCGGACAGAAACCCAAGGGGCAACTCCTTTCGACCGCGATACCCGGCTGACGGCCGACTTTCTTCAATATCTGGACCAAAAACCCGACAAACCGTTTTTTGCTTTTTTATTCTATGATTTGTTGCATGCCATCTCCATTCCGGCTCCTCACCGTCATAAATTCGAACCTTCCTGGGAGTATGCCAATTATATGGCGCTGAATAATGAAATGGATGCCACGCCATTTTTCAACCTCTACAGAAATTGCGGTTGGTATGTAGATTCCCTGGTTGGAAGTATCGTCGGAGAACTCGAACACAAGGGACTCTTAGACAATTCGATCCTGGTCATTACCGGAGACCACAGTCAGGAATTCAATGAGAATAAAAAAAATTACTGGGGGCACGGCAGTAATTATTCCGATGCACAGATTCACGTGCCTTTCATTTATTACGAACCCGGACAAGCTCCGCGGAACTATCACCATACAACCACTCATTACGACATTGTGCCGACTTTGATGCATACCCTCTTCGGTGTTTCGAATCCTCCCGGAGATTACAGCATGGGCCATTTTCTCACCGACAGCCTGCGCCCGCTTTTTCACCTGACAGGTACCGAAGAAAATTACGCCTTTGTCACCCCCGAAGCGATATACGAAAAGAAACATTCAGGCCGAATCGTCGTAACGGACAGTCTGCTGAATCCGATCGATCATCCGATGTCTCCTCAACTACTCAAAGAAGTTTTGGAATATAAAAACCGATTCAGGAAAAAAGACTGAACCACGATTTATACCGAAATCGCTCCTTTGATATGCGGATGGGGATCGTAGCCGGTCAATTCGAAATCTTCATAGCGGAAACCCAAAATATCCTTCACAGCCGGATTGATATGCATCTGCGGTAAAGCGCGGGGCTCGCGGGACAATTGCAGACGGACCTGTTCGATATGATTCAGGTAAATGTGGGCATCCCCCAGGGTATGTACGAACTCACCCGGCTGCAAACCACAAACCTGGGCCATCATCAGGGTCAGCAAGGCATAAGAAGCGATATTGAAGGGAACTCCCAAAAAAGTATCGGCACTACGTTGGTAGAGCTGGCAGGATAATTTGCCACCGACCACATAAAACTGGAATAAAGCATGGCAGGGAGCTAAAGCCATATTTTCAATATCTCCGGCATTCCAGGCACTCACAATCAAACGCCGGGAGTCGGGGTTGTTTTTTATATCGTGGACCACCTGTGCGATCTGATCCAGATGGGTCCCGTCGGGCCGGGGCCATGAACGCCATTGATAACCGTAGATATGTCCCAAATCCCCGTCGGCATCCGCCCATTCGTTCCAAATCTTCACACCATGATCCTGTAAATATTTGACGTTGGTGTCTCCTTTCAGAAACCAAAGCAATTCGTAGATAATCGATTTGAGATGCAATTTTTTGGTGGTCAGCAAAGGAAAACCTGCCTGTAAATCAAAACGCATCTGATGACCGAAAACACTGATCGTCCCTGTTCCGGTACGGTCTGTTTTCTCTGCTCCTTCACTCAAAATCCGGTCCAGCAAATCCAAATATTGTCTCATAATTATGCTCTGTTTATATCCTTACAAAGATAAAATTAATTCACTCAATTTCTATCTCCGATTCCTAATCTTTCTTCCGGATCAGCATCAATCCATGCCGCACAGGCAACAACAGATTTTCTACCCGGGTATCGGCCTGCACCAACTCATTAAATTCCAGTATCCCGCGTGTTTGCGCATCGCGGGTATCTTTTTCCGTGACCTTACCGTCCCACAGCACATCGTCAGCCACAATGATACCTCCCGGCCGCACCTTATCGAATACCAGCCGGTAATACGCTGTATATTGCCTTTTATCGGCATCGATGAATACCAGATCGAAACATTCATCCAGCCCGGGTATTATCTCACAGGCATCTCCGATATGAAAAACGATCTGTCCGGCCAGTCCGCTACGTTCGATATAATTACGCGTAAAATCTTCTATCTCGTCATTGATGTCGATGGTATGGAGCACGCCTTTCTCTCCCATGCCCATCGCCATCGAGATGGCTGCATAACCGGTAAATGTCCCGATTTCCAACACCCGTTGGACCCGGTTCATCCGGCACAGCATCTTCAGGAATTGCCCCTGCAGATTTCCCGACAACATCCGGGGTCTTAAAATCTTCTGATGAGTAGCCCTCGACAACTGTTGCAATATTTCCGGTTCCGGTTCGGAGTGCAATCCGATATATTCTTCCAGTTCAGCATCCAAGTCCAACATACTTTCTTTATTTATAGATCAAAACCGATTGTTTATCCTGAGCAAAAATCTCCCGGGCCACCTGCCGGAGCAACTCAGGGGTAATACCTCCTACCTCTTCACAGACCGCCTCCAGTTCATCCACTTTATCATAAATAAGAAAGCTCTTGCCACTGGACAGCATCATATTTTCATAATTTTCCGACGCCAGGGTGATCTGCCCGATCATCTGATTTTTGGCTTTACGCAATTGGTTATATCCCAAAAGTTCCTCCCCCAAAGCCGCCATCTCTTTCCGGCAAAGTCGCAGACACTTGTCCAGATCGCCGGCATCACAGCCGAAGTATATCGTGAAAACCCCCGTATCCGAATAGGGGGTATAGGAAGCTTCGATGTTATAAGCCAGTCCGTATTTCTCCCGGATATTCAGGTTCAAACGGGAATTCATCCCCGTCCCCCCCAGGATATTGACCAAAAGAGAAAAAGCCAGACGTTTATCTTCGGTATAATCGTAAGCGACGTTTCCTATAATACAATGATTCTGATAAGTATCCATATCGATCACTTTCTGCCGGGGCAAGTATATCCCGGGACGTTCACGAACCAATACAGCCGGATCCCCGGGAATATCTCCGAAATATCTTTCAATCAGGCGGACCAGTTTATCGAAAGGAATATCCCCGACCGAACTGATCACCATTCTTCCCGGCCGGTAATTCCGTTTGACGAAATCGATAATATCGTCCCGCCGGAGGCCTTTTACCGCCTTCTCGCTTCCCAGGATATTTCTACCGATCGGATAATCCGGATAAATCAGTTCCTCGAAATCGTCGAAAATCAATTCGCCCGGACTATCTTTGTAAGAATTGATCTCATCGATCACCACCTCTTTTTCTTTCTCTATCTCTTTTTCGGGAAATACCGAATGAAACACGATATCGGCGAACAATTCCAAAGCCCGTTCATAATCCCTGGCCAGGAAGGAAGCATAAATACAAGTATCTTCTTTCGTCGTATAAGCATTCAGTTCTCCTCCCACATCTTCTATGCGGCTCAGGATATGAAAGGCTTTTCTTTTCTCCGTCCCTTTAAAAATCACATGCTCGATAAAATGAGCGATCCCCTCTTCTTCCGGGCGCTCGTCCCGGCTACCGACACCGATAATCAATCCACACCAGGCAGCTTTACCGTCCACCTGCTGATGAATGACCTTCAATCCATTTTTCAATATATGAGTCTGATACATGCTCACGCGCAAACCTCCTTCATATCCCGTTCCCCTCCGGGTGTTTAAAGAAAAAAGCCCTGCATAGCAAGGCTTTTCCCATATTATTTCCTAAAATCTTATTTCTGGAATAATTTTTCGAAATCAGCCATAGAAATCTCTTGTTCTTCGAGCTTCACGTTTTCCCGGATCACGTCGAAGACTTTGTTATCTAAAGCTCTTTCATACAGATGCTGACGCTGTTTTTCATCTTCCAGCAATTTAGCTGCAAATCCGTCCAGCTGTTCGTCGGTCAATCCGTATAACCCGTATTGTTGCAGCTGGGCAGCAGCGATCTGGCGTCCTTCCCGTTTCATATCCTCGGCTTCCACCTTCACATCATAATCTTTCACGATAGCCGATTTCACCAGCTGCCATTTAAATTCATCCCGGTAGCCTTCGAAATCTTTCTCCACTTCTTCAGGAGTCATCTTTTCATTGACAGCCACAATCCATCTTTTCAGGAAAGTTTCGGGCAGAACGACATCTTCATTTTTCTTTATCAGTTTTTCTTTGGCATCGATGGTAAAGCGGTATTCAGAATGTCCTTTCAGCTGATTTTCGATATCTGCCTTCACGCGATTACGGAAATCCGCTGCATCTTTGACCACTCCTTCCCCATACAATTTAGTAAACAATTCTTCGTTTACTTCTGCATCGATATAACGTTTGATTTCTTTGACGATAAAACAATAGTTTTCACCGGCATGTTCGGCTTCTTCTTTCGTTACACCCAACATAGCAGCAAAATCGGTCTTGTTCGGGTATGCTTTCACTGCATTGAACTTCACTTCCTCACCTGCTTTTTTACCCTTGAAAGCATTTACAGCTTCTTCATCTTTCATGTGGAATACCGACATCGAAGCATCTTCGTTTTTGATACCTCCTTCTTTCACATTTCCGTCAGCGTCCAATTCGATCAATTCCCCTTTCAGGTATTCGGTACCTTCGATCTCATCTACAGCGATCATGTTACCGTTGTTTTTACAGATGCTTTCGATCTGTTTGTCGATCATTTCATCGTCAACTTTGATGGTATAGAAAGGTATTTTTTCACGTTTGCTCATTTTGGCATTCACCTCAGGAGACAAAGCGATATCATACAGGAATTCGAAATTTTCATCCTCCAGGTTCAGTTCCTTCTGTTCAGTCTCGTTCGGAAGCGGTTCACCCAGAATCTGAAGGTTATTCTCCTTGATGTAGTTATTCAACGACTCTCCCAAAACTTTATTGATTTCATCTACCAATAAAGATTTTCCGTACATTTTTTTCACAATTCCCATCGGAGTTTTTCCTGGACGGAAGCCGTTTACTACTACTTTCTTCTGATAATCTTTCAATGCTTTCTCTACGCGGCCGGCGTAATCTTCTTTACCTAGTTCGATCTTAATGGTTGCATTCAGATCGTCGATCTGGTTTTTCGTTATATTCATGCCATTCTTGAATTATAGCAATTGTTATTATATATGACTAACTCTCTTCTCAATCAGAAAAAAGCCACCTCGCATAAGGTGGCTTCCCTACTTTTGTACGGGCGAAGGGACTCGAACCCCCAAGTCTTGCGACACTAGATCCTAAGTCTAGCGTGTCTACCAATTCCACCACGCCCGCGTGCCGGTTTTTGACGCTGCAAAAGTAATATTAAATTTCATATAGTCAAACTTTTTTTGAAAAATTCAGTTTTACAAACATAAGTTACAGAGGGGGTAAACGTTACGGAGGATAACCTGTCTCATGCTCCCTCTGTAACGTTTACTAACACACCTTTGCCCCAACGTCTGTTTCCCAGCCTAAATCGTTTGTGTCATCGAGATCACTTTACCGAAACCGGAGAAGATACTCGGACTATTGGCCGGCCCTCCGAACATCGGTCCGTACATGTCTTCAATCTTTCCGGTAGTAGGACTCACTTCAAATTCTACGATCTTTCCTTCCTGAGTTTTTTCATTCCATACGGCAGCCCACAAAACACGTCCGGCTGTCGGGAATCCCCCCGTTCCGATCATATACAGACAAGTAATGACTTCGTCGTCGTCATCCGAGTTCCACACTTTTACAGATTCCGTTTGCCCGGTAGTATAACTATAAGAATACAAAGTATTACCGACCGAATAAAACAAAACGGAGCCTGCATTGGTCGAAGTAAAACAAGTGGCCCGGTCTAAATTCTCACATCCGGCCAGGGAACGGGAGTAACGAGCCAGCTTTCCATTATCCACGACATTGTAGAAACAAGCCACATCCATCCAATACCCACCGTCACGTTTCATCACCGCCATCGTCTCACCTCCCATTCTTTTGGCAGATTTCCATCAAAAGAATAATTGACAGACAACATTGCCCATTGACAATTATTTGGAAGCTTCGCTTCCATCGAAAAAAAGGAATAAAGAATAAAGCATTGGTTTTTAGTTGGTTCGATGGATCTTTCCAGTGTGCTGTTTCATTGTCAACTGGTCTCTGGCAATTGTCAATCCCCCACAGGTGCGGGAACTTAGAATTTTTTGTAGACTTTATAAACTTTCGACTAATTTAATGGGACGTTTTTCACACGAAATTAAATATTATTTTGACTTTATTCCCTATCTTTACAGCGAAAATTAAAAGAAATTGGATGATTGAGGTCAAAAATATCAAAAAAAGTTACGGAACACTACAGGTTTTAAAAGGCATCGATCTGATCATTCCCGAAAAACAAATTGTGACGATCGTCGGGGCTAGTGGAGCCGGGAAAAGTACTTTGCTGCACATTATAGGCACCTTAGACTACCCGGATGAAGGAGAGGTATGGTATGAACAGGACAACGTCGCTCACTATTCGGCCAATAAATTAGCAAATTTCCGAAATAACAATATCGGTTTTGTTTTCCAGTTTCACCATTTGCTACCGGAATTCACTGCTTTGGAGAACGTATGTATGCCAGCCTGGATCAAGGGAGTCCCCCGGAAAGAGGCCGAAAAAAAAGCACTCGGACTGCTGGAGTTAATGGGATTGCAAGACCGGATCTCTCATAAACCGTCAGAACTCTCGGGAGGAGAACAACAGCGGGTATCCGTTGCCAGAGCCCTGATTAATTCCCCTAAAGTGGTCCTGGCCGACGAACCTTCGGGTAATCTGGATACACATACTAAAAACGAACTGCACCAATTATTTTTCTCCTTACGCGACGAGTTAGGACAAACTTTTGTTATCGTCACTCACGATACGGAACTGGCGGAGATGTCGGATTCGAAGATTTGCTTGAGCGATGGACAGATAAAAGGCTAAAGGCTATAAGCTAAAAGCTAGAGGCTATAAGCTAAAAGCTAGAGGCTATAAGCTAAAAGCTAGAGGCTATAAGCTAAAAGCTAAAGGCTAAAAGCTAAAGGCTATAAGCTAAAGGGAAAAAGTATAAGGGAAAAGGGAAAAAAGGGGGGGGAAATAAAAGAATCGAGGGGAAAAGGGAAACAGAGGAGAAAGAGTTTACGTAAAACAGACAAGTGTTTATTCAAACACTTTTTAGTCTTAACTTTTTACTTTTTACCATTTTAGTGTATCTTTGCGCGATTAATAATTAATAGATAAAGAATGAAATACACAGACGAACTTGACAAAGTCAGCTACAGCTTAGGACTTAGCATTGCCAGCAATTTGATTTCTTCCGGAGTAACCACGATCAATGCAGAAGCATTTATCGACGGTCTGAATGTCGTATTCAGTGGTAAGATGCCGGAAATCATGCCGGATGAAGCCAATAATATCTTACAGGATTATTTCGACAAACTCCAGCAAGCAAAAGGAAAAGAGGCAAAAGCTGAAGGCGAAAAGTTCCTGGCAGAAAACAAGAAAAAAGAAGGCGTAGTTGCACTTCCGAGCGGATTACAATATAAAATCCTGACTGCTGGCAATGGCCCGAAACCCAAAGCTTCGGATACGGTAAAGTGTCATTATGAAGGTCGTCTGATCAATGGTACTGTTTTCGATTCATCTATCCGCAGAAACGAACCGGCAGAATTCCCGGTAAGCGGAGTGATCGCCGGTTGGGTAGAAGCCCTGCAATTGATGCCTGTAGGATCGAAATGGCAACTTTATATTCCTTCCGAACTGGCTTATGGCACACACGGCGCAGGTCAGTCGATCGGACCGAACCAAACCCTGATTTTCGATGTCGAACTGTTGGCTATTATCTAAAACATTAAAATTTAATTCAATAAAATTCAAAACATGAAAGCTAAAAATTTACTACTTACTCTGGCTGTAGGTGCAATGGCTATCAGCTGTAACAACAGCGGTTCCATGACACAAACTTCTGCTTCTTTGAAAACAACGGCCGACTCAGCCAGTTTTTATATCGGTTACATGTACGGCTCAGGCCTGCAACAAATGGGTTTCTCCGAGGTTAACCGCGAAGCTTTGATCGCCGGTTTGAATTCAGCTATAGCCAAAAAAGAAGTGGGAAAAGACCCACGCGAAATCCAAATGTTCCTGAACGGATTCATGCAGGAAGTGGCTATGAAAAAAGCAACGGAAAATGCAGAAAAAGGAAAGAAATTCCTGGAAGAAAATGCAAAGAAATCTGGCGTAGATACTTTAGCTAACGGTATCCAATACAAGATCATCAAAAAAGGAGAAGGTGCAAAACCGGCAGCTACCGATATGGTCAAAGTACATTACAGAGGCACCTTGATCGACGGTACTGAATTCGATTCTTCTATCAAAAGAGGCGAACCGGTAGAATTTCCTTTGAATCGGGTAATCCCGGGATGGACGACTGCTTTACAGCAAATGCCTGTCGGATCGAAATGGGAAATCTTTATCCCGTCGGATCAAGCTTACGGACCAAGAGGAACCGGCTCCATCGGACCGAACGAAACCCTGATTTTCGAAGTCGAACTGTTAGACATCGTTACACCGGACGCTAAAGAAGCTGATCAAAAATAATCTCCCTATAGGGAACTTCAATGTGAACCCGAGGTAATACCCCCGGGTTTCACTTTTTAATTAGCTAAATCAAAAAAACTCCACATACATGAATTACGAAATAGTCGGGAAACTGATTTTCAAAGAAGAAACCCAACACATCAGTGACCGGTTCCAAAAAAGGGAATTTGTCATCGAAGTAGAGAACGAAAAAAACTCACAATGGAATGACTTCGTAAAAGTACAATTGATACAGGATCGGTGTGACCTGCTCGAAAATATCGATTTAAACGAAAATATTAAAGTATATTTCAATATCCGGGGCAGAAAATGGGAAAATAAAGGACAAGTATCTTATTTTACCAATCTCGAAGGCTGGCGGATTGAAAAAGTAGCCCCCCAGAATCCGGCAAATATTCCCGTACCGGAATATCGTGTAGAAGATATCCCCCCGATGCCTGAAGCCGACGATTTGCCTTTTTAAGAGTTAGAGAGTTACTGAGTTAGAGAGTTGCTAAGAGGAAGGCTATAATCGTTATTGAATTTTTTCTGTTTTATAATCTGTTAAAAAAACAAAAACGAGAAAGAGAAATCAAAATTTTTAAATAAACGGAAAGTAATCTATTGAAACTAAAAATGATAAAATTGATTTTTACATTAGAATACATTGAAAATTAATAACTTACAAACAAACTCAGCAACTCTATAACTCTACAACTCAGCAACTCTATAACTCAGCAACTCTATCCCTGCTTCATCCATACCGTTTTGGCCTGACAATGCGTCAAGCGCTCGGTTTCGTCTTTCACTTCGTGCCAAACCACCACTTCATTTTCACCCCGTTCTTCCATGCGATAAGCGGAATGAATCTGACTATCCGGCATAATCTCATGGGCATAAATCACTTCAATTTCTGTCAACACATGCTTTTTTAGAAACCCGAAAGGCAGCGAATTGGTAATCCAGCGGACATACGAAGCCTGAGTCACGTGTCCGTTAAAATCAATGTTATCGAAAGTCGCTGTAAAATGGCGTATTCCCTGCCTCTCTCCGCCGAATTCCTTCTCATCCAGCAAAGGGGCCAACACCAACTTAGGGATGTTATGTTCCGTACTCATGGCAATGACATTCTCCGGCAAACGCAAAGGTCTTCTCCGTTTCATATCGATATACATCCATTCGGAAGTTGCCCGCACCAATTCCTCCCCATTTTCCCGGAACATCCGGTAGTCACGCAAGGCAAACAAACGGTCGATTCCCGAAGGCCAGGTCTCGATAGTCACGATTTCTTCCTTTAAAGGCATCTTATGGAGCAGGATATGCAGACGATGCAACATCCAGGTAAACCCTTGTGCATTCAAGGTATCCACATCCACCTTATATAGTTCGGTCTGTACCTCGGCCGCATCGTTGAACAAATCACACAAAGTTTTCACAAACAACCTGCCTTTGTAATTGGTATAGTGGTTGTAAATTTTTACTTTCTCTGCATACTTCGTCACCATAGCTTTGTTTTTAACTTCATTCAAATCACATAGACTTCAGGTTCTATCCAGATCCCGAATTTCATGAATACACTTTTCCGGATTTCATTCGCCAGGCGGGTAATCTCGATACCACTGGCTCCCCCCCGATTCACCAATACCAAAGCCTGTTTGTCATGTACCCCGGCCTTCCCCCATGTACGTCCTTTCCAACCACATTGTTCGATCATCCAGCCGGCAGCCAACTTGCAACAAGCATCGTCGACCTCATAGACAGGCATTCCGGGATATTCCGCCAAAATCCGGTCCGCCTGTTCCCGACTGACCACGGGATTTTTAAAAAAACTCCCCGCATTGGGAATCTCCGCCACGTCCGGCAATTTAGAACGGCGAATCCGAATCACCGCCTGCCGGATATTCGTCAAATTCACTTCTCCCCCCATCTTTTCAAGTTCGCTCCGCAAGGCACCATAATCCAGCCGAAACTCCGGTTTTTTGGACAACCGGAATACCACCCGGGTAATGATATACCGATTTTTCCACTCCCGTTTAAAAATACTATCCCGATAAGCGAAACGGCAATCTTTTCCTGCAATTTCCACCTGGATAGCTTTATCCAGGGCTATCGCTTCCACCCGGTCGATCCGCTCGCCGGCTTCCATCCCATAGGCTCCGACATTTTGCACCGGAGCTGCTCCGACATGCCCCGGAATAAAAGAAAGATTTTCAACTCCACCCCATCCCTGTTCCACTGTCCAGGCCACAAAATCGTCCCATTCCACTCCGGCTCCAATCCTAACCCACACCTCTTCCTCATCTTCCTTTATCACCTCTTTTCCCTGCATAGCCGGATAAAAAACAGTACCGGTAAAATCTTCCGTAAAAAGGAAATTACTTCCTCCTCCCAAAATCAACACTTCCGACGGTTGCCATTCATAATCAGCCACAAAAGCCCGGAGCGCTTCCTCCTCGTCACTTTCGACAAAATACCTGCATTTGACATCAATAGCAAACGTATTATATGGTTTCAAACTATAATCTTCCTTGACTTCAATCATAACTTATCCAAAATCACTTATCTTTGTACACAATTATTTGCAAATATACGGAAAAACATGAACACTTTACCCGCTCTGTTCGAAGAACGCATGAGAAAACTTTTACCGGAAGAGTCGGAAGCTTTCTTTGCAGCCCTGCAAACAGAGCCTCCTGTCAGTATCCGGCTGAACCCGGGAAAACCCGTCCCCATCTCCCGGTTATTCCCCGACGAGCAAATCGGTTTACCCGTATCCTGGTGCGAATCGGCCTATTATTTGAAGAGCCGCCCCGTTTTCACCCTGGACCCTTGCCTACATAGCGGGACTTACTATGTACAGGAAGCCTCTTCGATGTTTTTACATCATATATTCGGACAAATACTACCGGCTCATCCGGTAAGAGTATTGGATCTGTGTGCCGCTCCAGGTGGCAAATCTACCCTGATCGCTTCCCGGCTTTCCTCCGGCAGCCTTTTGGTAGCTAACGAAGTTATCCGTTCCCGGGCCGGTATTTTAAAAGAAAATATGATCAAATGGGGAACTTCCCATGTAGTCGTCACGAACAACGATCCGGCAGACTTTCACCATCTGAAAGGCGCTTTCGATATCATCGTCGTAGATGCCCCCTGTTCGGGAGAAGGCATGTTCAGAAAAGACCCCGGTGCCATTCAGGAATGGAGCGAAAGCAACCTGCAGCTTTGCAGTGAGCGCCAGCAACGGATTCTGGCAGACATCTGGCCTTGCCTAAAACCCGGTGGTTTCCTGGTGTATAGCACCTGTACTTACAATCCCGGAGAAAACGAAGCCATCCTGGAACGATTGATTCGGAAATACGGAGCCCGTTCCATTGAAATCGCACCTCTTTTTCCAGGAATTGTCCCGGGAAACTCAACCGCTCACTGTTATCATTTCTACCCTCACCGGATTCCGGGAGAAGGATTTTTTACCGGAGTGGTACAAAAAACCGAAGGCGAAGAATTCAGAGCCGGGAAAGTCAGGAAAAATACGAAACATACCCCCCCCCTTCTCCCCGGCGACATCCGGGCTTATATCCGGACACCCGAATATTACCGCCCCTATGCCAAAGACAATATCATAGGCGTAATCCCGGAGCAACACAGCGAATTTATACAACTACTGGAGGCTAATCTGCACATCCTCTACCAAGGTTGTGAAATAGCAGAAATCATCAACCGGAAAAGTAAACCTCTGCCTTCACTCGCTCTCTGGCAGGGACTGAATAAAGCAAACTGCGCCCTCCTGGATACCGACCGGATGACTGCCCTGACCTTCCTGAAAAAAGAAGATATTCCGGTGCCGCCCAAGACCGCAGAATGGTTATTGGTTACTTATCACGGACAGGGTCTCGGATGGTGCAAACACCTGGGCAACCGGCTTAACAACTATTACCCCAAAGAATGGAGAATCAGAATGACAATCGAATAAAATAATAAAACCATGAATTATATTGAAGTTACTTTCGACATCACCCCCTACGAAGAAGCGGTTGCAGATGCGTTAATTTCCGAACTGGGTACTATCGGTTACGATGGTTTCTCCTACACCGACCAGGGATTCACGGCCTACATTCCTGCCAAAGAGTATAATGCACAAGCCATCACCCGGCTGGAAATATTCGATTTTTTCACCCGGAACTATCGTATCGAAACCTCGGTACAGGAAATCGAAGACCAGGACTGGAACAAAGTATGGGAAGAAAATTTCACTCCCATCGTGGTAGACGACCGGATCTTAGTCAGGGCCGGATTCCACGCTCCGGTTCCCGGCATCGAATATGAAATCCTGATCGAACCCAAAATGAGTTTCGGTACCGGTCACCATTCCACCACCGCCCTCATGCTACGCACCATCCTGGACAACAAGGAGCGGATTACAGGCAAACGGGTACTCGACATGGGATGCGGAACAGGTATCCTGTCTATCCTGGCTGCCAAAACCGGTGCCCGGGAAATCACCGGCATCGACATCGATGAATGGGCTTACAACAATGCGATGGAAAATATCCGGGCCAATGGTCTGACCAACATCACCATCAAAATCGGAGACGCCCGGTTACTGGAAGCAGAGGCACCTTTCGATGTGATCCTGGCTAATATCAACCGCAATATCCTTCTCGAAGACATGCCCCATTACGTCGCCCGACTCCTCCCCCAAGGCCTCCTGATCATGAGCGGATTTTATCTGCAAGACCTTCCCCTCATCCAGGAAAGAGCGACACAATCAGGTCTGACTTTCATGACTTACCGGGAAGACAAGAATTGGGTGGCAGCCAGCTTCTACAAAAATTAATCACGTTGTTTAATTCTTAACAAAGTATTGTTTTATCAATTTGAATATAGCACCTTTGCAGCCGGAAATAAGAAAAACACTGGAGTTTATAAAATTGACAAATATGAAAGTTTTAAAATTCGGAGGGACCTCCGTCGGAAGTGCAGACAGAATTCGTGCAGTGGCCGGATTGATCGATAACGGCGAACCTCAGATCGTGGTTTTATCGGCGATGTCCGGGACTACCAATACCTTGGTTGAAATTTCTAACTGCTTATACCGGAATGAAAAACAGGCTGCTCTCCATATCATTCAGAATCTGGAAGTAAACTACTATATCGTTATCACAGAATTATTCGAAACAGAAGCTTATATTCAGAAAGGCAAAACCTTCATTCAAACCATTTTCACCTATCTGCGTTCTTTTATCAACAAGGATTTCTATCCTCTTCAGGAAAAGGCTGTATTGGCACAGGGGGAAATCATGTCTACCACGTTGATGCATTATTACCTGGAAGAATGCGGAGTGAGCAACACGCTTTTGTCAGCCCTGGAATATATGCGTATCGATAAAGACTGCGAACCGGATTATTTTTATATCCGGCAAAACCTGAAACGCGAACTGGCCAAACCGGACACCCACCCCCTGATCATTACCCAAGGCTTTATCTGCCGGAATGCTTACGGCGAAATCGACAACCTGAAAAGAGGAGGCAGCGACTATTCCGCCGCACTGGTAGGGGCAGCCATCAAGGCTGAAGAGATCCAGATCTGGACGGACATCGACGGTTTTCATAACAATGATCCCCGTATCGTCGAAGGGACGAAGGCTATCCGGCATCTGTCATTCGACGAAGCTGCCGAATTGGCTTATTTCGGGGCGAAGATCCTTCACCCGTCCAGCATACAACCGGCGAAAAAAGAAAATATCCCGGTACGCCTGAAAAACACCTTATGCCCCGACGACGAAGGTACACTGATCACCGAAGACAGTCCGGCCAAAAATGTGAAAGCCGTCGCTGCCAAAAGCGGGATTACCGCGATTAAGATCAAATCGACCAATATGCTGCTGGCCTATGGTTTCCTCCGGAAAGTATTCGAAGTATTCGAAGCCTGGAAGACCCCGATCGATATGATCGCAACTTCTGAAGTGGCAGTCTCTCTGACTATCGACTGTACGGAACATCTGGAAGAAATCCTCAAGGATCTGGAAAAATACGGCACGATCGAGATCGACCGCAATATGGCGATCGTATGTATCGTCGGCGATTTTTCAGCCGGTAAATCCGGACTGGGAGCCCAGGTTCTGAAAGCCCTCGAAGAAGTTCCGCTCCGGATGATCTCTTACGGTGGCAGCGCACACAATATCTCGGTCCTGGTAAAAGAAGAAGACAAGAAAAAAGCCATGACAGACCTCAGTCATAAACTGGAAGATCTTCAGCATTGAAAATAGTTCACTCAGCAACAACACACTTTATTATGCAGTTATCTCAGATACCGGTTCAAACACCGACGCCCTTCTATTATTATAATTTAGAGCTACTGAAAAAAACAGTACAAGCGGCAAAGTCCGGATCAGCCCCTTACGGTTACCGGGTTCATTATGCCGTCAAAGCTAACGCCAATCCGGTGTTACTGCGACTGATCAGCCAGCAGGGACTGGGAGCGGACTGTGTCAGCGGAAATGAAATCCGGCAGGCACTGGAATGCGGCTTCCCGGCCGATACCATTGTATATGCCGGTGTCGGCAAAAGCGATGCGGAGATAGAACTTGCCTTACAGCACGATATCTTTTGTTTCAACTGTGAGTCCCTGCCGGAAATACAGGTGATCGACGGGATCGCGGCCCGGCTGGGCAAAAAAGCCCGGATCGCCCTTCGCATCAATCCCAATGTCGATGCCCATACCCATCACTATATCACTACAGGTATCGAAGAAAACAAATTCGGTATTTATTTGTACGATCTGGAACATGTCATCACGGAAGTAGCGAAATTAGAACAGATCGAACTCATCGGTCTGCATTTTCACATCGGTTCTCAAATCACCGACATGACCGTTTTCCGGGGATTGTGTATCCGGGCCAATGAGATCCAACGGCAGATGAAAGAACGCGGACTCCTTCTGCCCCATATCAATTTCGGCGGAGGGTTAGGGATCGACTACAACGAACCGTACGAAAAACCCATTGCCGATTTCCAATCTTACTTTGCCACTTTCGCCCGATTTTTCGAACCGGAACCTCATCAGCAGATTCATTTCGAATTGGGACGCTCGATCGTCGCACACTGCGGAGATCTGATCTCTAAAGTATTGTACGTCAAAGAAGGGAAAAACAGAAAATTCGTAATCCTCGATGCAGGCATGAACGATCTGTTGCGCCCGGCCCTTTATCAGGCCTTTCACAAGATAGAAAATATCAGCTCCGACCGACCCGAAGAGAAATACGACGTGGTAGGACCTATATGCGAATCTGCCGACTGTTTCGGGAAAGACGTCGTCTTAAACGAAACCCGCCGGGGAGATCTCATCGCTATCCATTCCTGCGGTGCCTACGGCGAAGCAATGGCTTCCCGCTATAATCTGCGCGATCTGCCCGGTAGTGTTTTTCAATACCCAAAGTGACCAAAGGAATTTTGTTTTCCAATGGTCACTCTATACCAAACGATTGATCTCAACCGAAATTTTACGTTTTTCTCATCATCCGATCTTATCCGGTTTCTTTTTTGAACCATCAGCCGGTTTTGCGATCGATTCCCGCATTTGTGTATCGGCTTCTATATTTTTCATGCGATAATAATCCATCACGCCTAAATTACCGGAACGGAAGGCTTCCGACATCGCCAGAGGCACATTGGCTTCGGCTTCGATCACCTTCGCTTTCATCTCCTGGGCCAATGCTTTCATTTCCTGTTCTCTGGCCACAGCCATCGCCCTCCTCTCTTCCGCTTTCGCCTGAGCGATTTTCAGATCAGCTTCGGCCTGGTCGATTTGTAAACCTGCCCCGATATTTTTACCCACATCGATATCGGCAATATCGATGGAAAGGATTTCAAAAGCCGTACCGGAATCCAAACCTTTATCCAACACCACTTTGGAGATAAAATCCGGATTTTCCATCACCGCTTTATGGGATTCCGACGAACCGATCGACGACACGATCCCTTCTCCTACCCGGGCCAGCACCGTCTCTTCACCGGCACCACCGACCAAACGCTTGATATTGGCCCGGACAGTCACCCGCGCTTTAGCGATCAGCTGGATACCGTCTTTAGCGACAGCCGTAACCGGAGGAGTATTGATCACTTTCGGATTTACACTCATTTGCACTGCTTCGAATACATCCCTACCGGCCAGATCCACAGCAGTTGCAATCTGAAAAGTCAGATCGATATTGGCTTTCGAAGCAGATACCAAAGCATGCACCACCTGGGCCACATGGCCTCCGGCCAGATAATGGGCCTCCAGCAAATCCCGGTATAATTCGATACCTGCCTTTTTCCCCTCGATCATTGCACTGACAATCACCGTAGGCGGCACTTTTCTCCAACGCATCAACACCAATTGTAATAAAGATATTTTCACATCCGATACTAATGCCTGGAACCACAAACCGACAGGAATCAGATACAAAATAATCCATAACAGGAACAATCCTCCGGCTATGGCGACCACCAACAAAATAACACTGCTGTTTTCCATTTCAAACTGTTTTTAATTGTACAATTACTTTATTTCTCAATACTTTAACGACCTCGACCGGACGATGGGCATCGATATAGCCCGATCTGGATTCGGCTTCCACGACCATATCCCCCAATTTTACATTTCCCATAGGCGCCAAACGTCCTAATGTCTCTCCGCAATCTCCGGCCTTGACCGAATCACTGACTCCCTCTACCGCCCCTTCCAAACGGGTATTCAGACTCAGCCTTTTCCAGGTTTTTGTCCGAAGGACATACCAGGTCATCCCGAAGCCGAAGACAACCGTACCCGCCAAAATCAGATGTCCCGCCACTCCGCCGTAATACGCGTATCCGAAATATACTCCGGCAATAATACTGATAAATCCCAGAATTCCGGCGACATTAATCCCCGGTAAAACCAAAATCTCCAATACCACCAAGATTGCCCCGATCAGAATCAGCATCAATACGATCAACCATTCCATAATAAATTTTTTAATTTGCTAAAGATATATTTTTTCGGGAAATATACACACATTATCACACCGAAAAATTCAACATTTCTCCTTCCTTATTTTTCCCCTTCCAGGAAACACCTATCGATCACCTACTGATCATGTTTCGATCATCTATCGCATCATACAATACATGACAGGCAGATGAACGGGAATTCGTACGCTCGTGACAACTGAAAAAGCAAGAGAATCACCGTATTTCACATTAGCATAAAATTAAAAATACACGGTTTCCTTCTTTTTATTCTAACGTTTATTATAAATTTGTAATACGGTCACCTCCGTGAGTGTTTGTAAAATGCTAATTATTCTTTATATTTGTAATTCGTTTAGAGCAATCGGGACGAAGACAATTTAATGAAAGGCGTTTAGTTTTATCCTCTCTTTTAAAATCGCCAAATTTTAAGTTACAAGGATAAACGGTACAAACGCTCATGCTTGCCATATAGTCATCTACACTATATATGGTTTAGCGTGGGGTGACTGTTTATTTGTAACAAGGTGTTTGGCGATACCTAAAAGAGAATAAACTGAGAGTTCCCACGCTTTTTCTTTTTATATAATTTACCTTCAGGGAATCGGGGTGACAAAAGTATGGCTGTATGTGGAATTTATTTACTCGTTTTTTCAAGTACCGGCACCTGGTATGGCTCACGATCCTATGCGTTGCTTTGGCAGGCTGCAAGGACGATTTCGATGACAGTGAACTACGCAAACAAATCGCAGACCTCAACGGGCGGTTAACCTCCCTCGAAAAATTGTGTGCGCAGATGAACACGAACATCTCGTCCATGCAGACAATTGTCAACGCGCTGCAACAAAATGATTACATCACGGGAGTTACCCCCATCACGGAAGGAGGTAACACCACCGGATACTCGATCACGTTCGCCAAAAACAAACCTATCACCATCTACCACGGAAAGAATGGAAGTTCCCTCTCTGCAAAGAAAGATGCCGATGGAATATATTACTGGGAATTAAACGGTTCATGGCTGCTTGACGATGAAAATAACCGAATGAAAGTGAGTGGTGTAACCCCACAGTTAAAAATAGAAAATGAACATTGGCTGGTTTCCGTTGACGGGGGGAAAACATGGGATGATGCGGGAACGGCCACGAGAGATCCTTTGTTCAAGGAGGTGGATAATAGCGCGGAAGATTTTGTGAAATTTGTTTTTGCGGATGGTACAGAAGTACAGGTACCGAAAAAGGACACATTCGCAATATCTTTTTCAGAACCATTACCATTGAAAATCAGCGCAGGGGAAACAGTGGAAATTACCTACACCCTTTCACAGGGAAATGAAAAAACGTTAGTAAAAACAGTTTGCTCGAACGGATGGAAAGCCGTGGTGAACAAGCAAGACAACACGAGCGGAACCATCACGATCACGGCGCCCGACCCGATCACGGACGACGAAGTGCTGGTGTTCGTTTCCGACGGGAAAGAAAAGACCGTGATGTCGGCAATTTCATTCTGCATTGTCATACTGGATAATATACAGGACAACACCGTGAAAGTCGGCGGAGGAGACGGAAATCTGAACCTGGAAATCACGTCGAACCTGGAAATAAAAGCAGTGCCCCAAAATGAATGGATCATAGCAGACGAGCAACCCCAAAGTAAAGCTCTCGCTACCAATCATTTCCATTTCAAGATACTGGCAAACGGGGACAAACAAAGCCGGACCGGGCACATTGAAGTTCAGGACATGGGGGATAAGGTTTTAAAGACGATCACCGTGATCCAGGGAAATGCCCAGGAAGAAGAAATCGCGAAAGAACGGGAAGCATTAATCGCTTTTTATCATGCCACGAACGGGGATCAATGGAAAAACAACACAAATTGGTGTAGCGATAAACCCATTGGAGAATGGTATGGTATTAGATGCCAAAATGGGCTTGTTGAAGTTCTAAATTTGACTGAGAATGGGCTTTTGGGCATGATTCCTTTGGAAATTGGCAATCTTGGTAATCTCCGAATATTATCACTGTCTATTAATCAATTATCTGGAGAAATTCCATCAAGTATTGGACAATTAAAAGAGTTAACAACACTTTACTTAGAAAATAACCAATTATCTGGAAATATTCCTGTTGAACTAGGTGATTTGACTAATCTTACAATGGCATATTTATATAACAATCAGTTATCAGGAAATATTCCTCCAAGTATTGGAAACTTGAAAGAATTGGATAGGCTTTTGTTAAGTAATAATCAATTAACAGGAATAATTCCAACAGAAATAGGAAATTTATGTAATTTAACCTCTTTAAGCTTAGATTACAATCAACTGTCAGGAGAAATACCTGCGAATATAGTTGATCTGAAAAATCTTCAAGAATTACGCTTGGACAACAATAAACTAGAGGGATTAATTCCTAATACAATTTGCCAGATGTCTAATTTGAAATTTTTATGGTTTGCGAATAATCATTTTTCTGGAAATATTCCTCAAAATATCGGTAATTTACATGCACTTGAAAGATTGGATTTGAGCCACAATCAACTAACAGGATCAATACCTGTTTCAATAAAACAGTGTTCAAATTTACAATATATTATGCTAAATTCAAATCAATTACAAGGAGATATGATGCTTGATTACTTTTCAAACAATAAGAATATTAGAGCATTACATCTTGATCATAACAATCTAACAGGAACAATTCCAGCTGAATTTACAACTTGGGTATATGATCACCGTCCAGTGTTTAACATTACTTATAATTGTTTATCAGGGAGTCTACCTCTGGAACTTATTTCGAATCCTGACTGGCCACGCGCGGAAGCTTGTATTATACCTCAAAATGAAGGGTATAACTTGGAGGTTCCAATCTTGTACGAATCGACAGACTATAGTGAAGACGGAAAGGTTGTAGTACTACAAAAAGCAACAGAAGGAAATGGCATTAACGTCGCAATTGTCGGAGACGGATTCGCTGATGTTGATTTCACCAGCGGGCATTTCGATAAGGTGATGCACAAAACCATGGAAGGATTATTCAGACAGGAACCCATGAAATCCTTCCGCCACTTATTCAACGTCTATGCCGTCAAAGCCGTTTCAAAACACAATGTCTTCCTGGATGGTTGCGAAACCGCCTTAGAGGGTAAATACGGGAGTAACAACTCCGGTTACTCCTATGCCGAATGCAAGGAAGGAACCCTCAGAAACAAATACATAAATAAAATACCCGCCTTCAATCCAGACGAGGATATCTGTTTCGTTATTTTAAATGCTTACACACCTAATGCTTCTGCATCATATTGCAGATATCCCCAGGGATTTTCTTATTCTATTTCAGGTCTGGGAAGCTATACACCTGCAAGTAATAATTTACACGGATTTGAAAATAAGATCTGCCGGGGATTCGGTTGTACCTTTGGTCACTTGGGAAGTGAGGAATGGAATTCGTTTGGAGGTGCTGCCACCGATGCAACTAAAGAGGTGATATTAAATTACCAAGCCAATGGTTGGTACATGAATCTTAGTGTTGACCCTGAAAATGTCCCATGGAAGAAATTTTTAACGGACGAACGATACGCAAATGAAGATGTGGGAATCTATGAAGGAGGATACTATTGTGCCTTTGGAATTTACAGGTCATCCAATACAAGTATCATGAGAATGACTAATATTGATGAGGTTACTTTTAATGTCCCCAGCCGCGAAGCCATTTACAAGCGCATGATGCAGCAGGCTTATGGCGACAGCTGGCAATACGATTACGAAAAATTCGTAGAATATGATGCAATTAACCGTAATTCAACCCCACAACTTTTACGGAGCACCGCTGATGCCCCTAAGGAAGACAGGCTCCAATACTACCCTATGGTCATTATCCACGAACAATAACAAACATTACAGAGTATGACAGAAAAATATCGTAATATACAGCATAAATTAACCCGCTTTTTCAAGTGCCGGCACTTGGTATGGCTCACGGTTCTGTGCATTGCCTTAGCAGGCTGTAAGGACGATTTCGACGACAGTGAACTACGCAAACAAATCGCAGACCTCGACGGGCGGTTAACCACCCTCGAAAAGTTGTGTGCGCAGATGAACGCAAACATCTCGTCCATGCAGACAATCGTCAATGCACTGCAACAAAATGATTACATCACGGGAGTTACCCCCATCACGGAAGAAGACAACACCATCGGATACACGATCACGTTCGTGAAAAACAAACCTATCACCATCTACCACGGAAAGAATGGAAGTTCCCTCTCTGCAAAGAAAGATGCCGATGGAATATATTACTGGGAATTAAACGGTTCATGGCTGCTTGACGATGAAAATAACCGAATGAAAGTGAGTGGTGTAACCCCACAGTTAAAAATAGAAAATGAACATTGGCTGGTTTCCGTTGACGGGGGGAAAACATGGGATGATGCGGGAACGGCCACGAGAGATCCTTTGTTCAAGGAGGTGGATAATAGCGCGGAAGATTTTGTGAAATTTGTTTTTGCGGATGGTACAGAAGTACAGGTACCGAAAAAGGACACATTCGCAATATCTTTTTCAGAACCATTACCATTGAAAATCAGCGCAGGGGAAACAGTGGAAATTACCTACACCCTTTCACAGGGAAATGAAAAAACGTTAGTAAAAACAGTTTGCTCGAACGGATGGAAAGCCGTGGTGAACAAGCAAGACAACACGAGCGGAACCATCACGATCACGGCGCCCGACCCGATCACGGACGACGAAGTGCTGGTGTTCGTTTCCGACGGGAAAGAAAAGACCGTGATGTCGGCAATTTCATTCTGCATTGTCATACTGGATAATATACAGGACAACACCGTGAAAGTCGGCGGAGGAGACGGAAATCTGAACCTGGAAATCACGTCGAACCTGGAAATAAAAGCAGTGCCCCAAAATGAATGGATCATAGCAGACGAGCAACCCCAAAGTAAAGCTCTCGCTACCAATCATTTCCATTTCAAGATACTGGCAAACGGGGACAAACAAAGCCGGACCGGGCACATTGAAGTTCAGGACATGGGGGATAAGGTTTTAAAGACGATCACCGTGATCCAGGGAAATGCCCAGGAAGAAGAAATCGCGAAAGAACGGGAAGCATTAATCGCTTTTTATCATGCCACGAACGGGGATCAATGGAAAAACAACACAAACTGGTGTAGCGACAAACCCGTAAGTGAATGGTACGGCCTCACAATCGAAAACGGATATGTCACACAATTAAACTTAGCAGAAAATAATTTGTCTGGTTATCTGCCGGAATGTATCGGAGAATTACAGCATTTAACAGATATTAGTTTGTGGGAAAATTACAACCTCGGGGGCAAATTACCGGCAGGATTATTTTCACTGGAAAACCTAAAATCGTTACATATTCGAATATGCGCTATCGAAGGAGAGATTTCCCCTGACATAAAACAATTAACTAAGCTAGAATCCTTATCTATCGGTAACAATAAATTCACGGGACGTTTCCCTAGTGAAATCAGTGAATTAAAAAATTTATACTTTTTAAGCATCGATAATGGCGATTTTATACTTGGCAATGAATCCCAACCCATTAATTGTAACAATTTCACCCCATGCGAGTTTCCAAAATCACTATGTAAATTAACAAATTTAAAAGAATTATATGCATATAAAAATAACTTCTACGGCAATATTCCATCTGAAATCGGTCAATTAAAAAATCTGACACAATTAATGCTACAATGTAATCGTTTCTCCGGAAATATTCCCGTTGAAATTTGTTCACTACCCAATCTGGAAATCCTTTATTTAGAATATAACGACTTAACCGGAGAACTTCCCCGTGAAATAGGGAACTTAAAAAAATTAGAGCAATTAAATTTACAAAACAATTTACTTGAAGGTTCCATTCCTAACGAGATTTGTACACTCCCCAATCTGAGAACATTGTATCTACAAAATTATGAACATAATTTAAATCCCAGCGGCAAGGTTAATTACAATAAATTTTCAGGAGAAATTCCTGCCGACATCGGGAATTTAACAGAATTAAGACAACTCGCACTCTACAACAACAACCTGACAGGCAATCTTCCCGCAAGTATGCAAAACCTTGAGAATCTGGTTTACTGTGAACTACGAGGGAACCGACTGAGTGGAGAAATTCCGGTGGAAATCACTACAAAACGATTTTGGCAACGCCTGAACGCCCAGGAAACCATCCTTCCACAACAAGAAGGGTATGTTTTGACGATTGCAGATGATAAGCCAGACGGAGGATCCACCGATTATTCCCGGGATGGAGAAGTCACCTTGATATATCAAGCGGCAAAAGGCAATGGCATAAATATCGTGATGCTCGGGGACGGATTTAATGACAAGGACATCGAAAACGGAAAATACGATGAAGTGCTGGAAAAGGCAAGTGAACATCTGTTCACGGAAGAACCCATGAAATCATTGAAAGAATATTTCAATGTCTATTCTGTAAAAGTTGTTTCCGCTTTCAGCGATGTCGATGCCGGAGATAGTGCATTAGGGACCATTTTTTATGGAGGGACTCACGTCGGCGGGAATGACAGCAAATGTTTTGAATATGCAGAAAAAGTGGAAGGGATCAATCTGAATGAATCGGTCGTGGTTGTCATCATGAATTCCCCGACTTACGCGGGAACTTGTTATTTGTACTCAGATAACCGGGCCATTGCCTATTTTCCGTTGGGGACGGATGACGAGATGTTCGGTCAGCTGGTAAACCACGAAGCTGTGGGGCATGGATTCGGGAAGTTAGGTGACGAATATTTTTATACAGGCTACGGGAAAATCACTCCCGAAGCCATCGCATCTCATCAACAACTCGTGGAATTAGGATGGGAAGCCAATGTCGATGTCACAAACGATCCCCACGCCATACAATGGGCAGCATTCCTAAGCGATAACCGCTACAAGGATTTAGTAGGGATTTACGAAGGAGCCATGACCTTTGAACACGGTATCTATCGGCCGACAGAATACAGCATCATGCGTTACAACACAGGAGGATTCAATGCCCCGAGCCGGAATGCCATTTACAAACGCGTGATGGAATTAGCCGGGGAGAGCTACTCGTATGAAAAATTTGTTGAATACGATGCGATAAACAGAAGTAGTAGCGCACGCATGGCTTACAAAACGGCCTGTCAAAAAGCTGCGGGCAAGAAGTTCGTTCCGTTACATCCACCTGTAATTATCCGGAAATAAACCATAACCTTATAAATGAAAGATCATGCAAAAAGAAAGATTACTACAAATTTGGAATAAATACAAAAGACAAATGACGTCCGAAGAGTTGAACACCATCCTCGGACGGGGCATTTGCTACTCGAAGATAGAGAAAGCGCACCGGATTCTGGTGACGGGGATGAACCCGTCGTTCCGGCAGGGGGACCCGGCACGGGAGGATTTCGTGTGCGAGTACGAGTATCAGGGAATCGTGGAAGACGGGAAAGACCGTTATTACCTGGCTTTCGACAAGCTTTTCCCGGAAGCGTACAAGCGGGAAGTGGCGTACATGGATTTGCTGAATTTCCGGGAAACGGATCAGAATACCGTGTGGAAATTCTGCAACGACCCGAAAGGGCTTGAACTCGTTGCCGAGAATTTGCGGTTGAGCCAGCTTTTCATCGAGCAAGTGGTGCGTCCACGCCTGATCATGGTAAAAAATAGAGGATCATGGTGCTTCTGGGGCAAGGAAGCAAAAGCGGATGAAAATATCTGGATGGGATACCGCTTCGAACATCTGGAATCACTCCCCTGCGGCGATCTCTGCCGCATCACGGGGTTGATTGACCACCCGGGGCGGGTGAGCCACACTTGCCTGTTGGAAACGAACTTGAAGGGCACGCTGGTGTTGTTCACAAACCATTTCCAATATTGCGCCACAGAGAAATTGCCCACGCCGGAATTGCTCGCCCGGCTGTGCGGGATGATAGAATAGCCCCGAGGACTTAATGAATGTCTTGGAAGAATGGCCTGTTATTGATGTGGATTTCATCAATAACAGGCTTCTTCACGAAGAAACGATATATAACATCGGAATAAAACAAACCTACATGTTTGCTTATATGGAAACAAAATATTAATTTTGCATATACAAAGAAAAAACAATGGAAGGAAAAGTTATACAAGTAATATTGAGCAGCGAAGCGGAAAACTTTGTAAGACTTCAATCCCTAAAGACGCAACAGAAAATAGCATATAATATCCGAAAACTGGAATGCGGAGTTATGGATAAGGAACTTTTCAAGAAATTGGAGAACTCTGAAATATGGGAATTGCGTACTTTGTTCAATGGCATTTGTTATCGTCTTTTTGCCTTTTGGGATACAGACAAACGAACTTTAGTGGTAGCCACTCACGGTATAATAAAGAAAACCTCAAAGATTCCAAAGAAAGAGATAGAAAAGGCCGAATCTATAAGAAAAGAATATTTTAACAATAAAAAAATAAAGCTATGACAAAGATAAGTTTTACCCCCTCTGACAAATTAATAGACGATGCGTGGGGAAAAATAGGAACTCCCGCAAGGGACGCAATGGAAGAGCAACTCAAGGAAGAGGTTCAGGCTTATTTTGTAGGAGAAGCTATTAAAAACGCACGCCTGAAACAGCACCTCACGCAAGAAGAATTAGGCGAACGAATAGGGGTTAAACGTTCCCAAATTTGCAAGCTGGAAAACGGGAATTGCTCTATTACCCTTTCCACGATGAGGAGGGTATTCAAGGCTCTGGGAATTACAACAGCCAGCCTTGATTTAGGCATCGCGGGAAAGGTTACTTTATGGTAACCTTATAAACCCGCCAAGAAAGAATTTGATCTATACCAATTATCATACCACGTTACGATTCAACCACAAGCGGAACAACAGATCGATTATCCGGTATTTCGCCCCTCGCTGTTTTTTCGCCATTCTCTCCACGATTTTTTGATCTGTCATCATTTTCAAATACGGAGATATTTGCCCGTTCTCTTGTCCTGTCATTTCCCTGATTTCTTTCAATATCCCCCCTTGTCCGCCATCGCCAACACCGACAGCAAGCGCTGAATCTGAATGACAAATGCATCATATTTAGCTTGATAATAGAGGTGGTAACAATTGATATACGAATTATATTATATAAATTTTTTTCTATAGAAGATTTCTTCTACTAATCACTCAATAACACACTTTAAAGCAGAAAACTAACCACCTATTTATCTGCACATTACAAAACTTTTCTCTTTTTTCTGCATTTTTTTCTCCCGTAAAAGTGCAAATTTCCCCCCTCGTGTAGTAAGATACCGTATGTAAATCCCATCCAAGTGAGTTGGAGGGAAAAATGTATTATTAACAGTTTAATTTTTAAAGTTATGGCAAAAATTATTTCAGATCCGATAAGTAGCTATCGGGGACGTATCGGTAAGATCTCTTACTACATACGAGAATGCGAGAATATGGCTCGCAAAAGTTCATCTGCAGGGAAAATTTCTGATTCGCCGGCAGCCGTTGCACAACGGACAAAGTTCGGAAGATTGATCAAGCTATCTCGGGAACTCGCCCCGGCAATCACACTCGGATTTCCCCAACGTAAGCGGGGACAATCGCCGGCAAACGCCTTCATGTCCTTGAATAAGGAAATTTGCACGCTGGAAGACGATACGCTAACCGTGGACTACGAACAGCTGCAATGTGCACAAGGATCGCTCACGGAACCGGACATCACCGCCACGTACAACACTTCGACTTCAAAAATCACGTTTGAGAACACGGCTATGGAAGACCTCGCCTATTGCAATGCGGACGACAAGACGTATGGAGTGCTGGTGAACACCCAAGGGGGCGGATGCCGGGTGATTCCTCTCGGCGAACGCGGAGAAAGCGGCTCGACAAGCGTCACTCTTCCTGCAAAATGGGAAAAAGAACACGTAATAGTGTACGTTTTCGCCACGAGCGCGAACAGGAAGATGGCTTCGCCATCTGTCTGTATCACACTGACAGAAGAGGCTTAACACGACGACAGGGGGCCCCCCCTGTCGTCTATATAAATACCATTATCAAATATTTAAAGTATTATATCATGAAAGTCAAAGATTTTATCAACGGACAATTTCAAGGAAGACACAATAACCTTATTTTTTACACGAGAGGTAATAACACATACGTCCGGCGTTATGCCATTCCCGGCAAAAAACGGAAATGGGAAACCGAGGGACGCACCCCCAAACAGCAGGCCGTAGCGATACGCTTCAAGGCAGTACAAGTTTTTTACATGACGTTTGCCAAACAAGTGTCGCCCGAAATCTGGCGGGCCGTGGCAAAAACAGTGGGACGACACGCCCCGAACGTGTTTTTCTCAAGAAACTTCCATTGCTTCGGGGAGGAAGGCCAAATCGCCGATTTCGGGAATTTCATGTTCACGGACGGCACTTTACCTCTCCCCAGGAATCTGGAAGTAAGCGGGGAAGGTCCTCTGTTCAAGGTCACATGGCAAGAAGAACGGATGTGGAAAACCGTATCCGGAACGGACAGATTACAAATAGGGGTATTATATGACAACGATTCCCGTATCCCCCAGGTCGCCAGCCAGGTAAAAGGAAGACGCGGAGAGCTGCATGGAGAATTTACCCTCGATGAATCCATCGGAAAAAAGGCGCACGTGTACATTTTCTTCTGCAACGAAACCGGCACCAGGTTCTCCGCCTGCCGATATTTCCACGTGAAAATAAATTCATGATAAAACATGAACAAAAACCCGGTCCATGAAATTCCTGTTCCCGATTTTCAATTCTCGATTATTATATTTTACTTTGTACCGGGTTTTTCATTACCGACACGAATGATAAATCAAGCATATAAAAGAGAGTTTGAATGAAATACACGGAATTGGACGACTGCGAAGAATTCTACCACAAAGTAGAATACTACAATAAAACAAAGACCGAACAATTAAGTTACCATTATAAAGAAATACTGAAACTGCTGGGCGAAGACCCCGACAGGGAAGGTTTGGTAAAAACTCCCTACCGTGTGGCAAAAGCCATGCAATTTATGACAAGGGGGTATCACGAGAATCCGGAGGAAATTCTGCGGTCGGCACTTTTCAAAGAAGATTACCGCCAGATGGTTATTGTGAAAAACATCGAGATCTATTCCATGTGTGAACACCATATGTTGCCTTTCATCGGGCAGGCTCACGTGGCGTATATCCCGAACGGATACATCACCGGGCTAAGCAAAATAGCACGGGTAGTGGAAGCTTTTTCCAGAAGACTGCAAGTACAGGAAAGATTGACAAACGACATAAAGAACTGCATCCAGAACACCCTCAACCCCCTGGGCGTTGCCGTGGTGATCGAAGCACAGCACATGTGTATGATGATGCGGGGCGTTCAAAAACAAAACTCGGTAACAACGACTTCCGACTTCAGCGGCGCATTCGAGAAACTCGCCACGCGGGAGGAATTCATCCGGCTGATCAGTAATAAGTTTCATTAAGAAATAAACAAAACGAGTATGAAAAAAGCATTTGTTTTCCCGGGACAGGGAGCTCAATTCGTAGGAATGGGCAAGGATTTGTATGAAAACTCACCCGAAGCAAAAGAATTATTTGAAAAAGCGAACGAAATATTGGGATTCCGCATTACGGATCTGATGTTCGACGGCACCGACGAAGACCTGAAACAAACCAAAGTAACCCAACCGGCGATATTCCTTCACTCCGTGATTCTGGCCAACTCGCTGACCGAAACTCCGGATATGGTAGCCGGCCACTCCCTGGGAGAATTCTCAGCCCTGGTCGCTGCCAAAGCTTTATCTTTCGAAGACGGATTACGCCTGGTACACGCCAGAGCGCTGGCGATGCAAAAAGCCTGCGAAGCCAATCCTTCTACCATGGCCGCAGTGATCGGAATGGCCGACGAAAAAGTAGAAGCGATCTGTAAAGAGATCGACGAAGTGGTGGTTCCCGCCAACTACAATTGTCCGGGGCAGATCGTTATTTCAGGTAGCAACAAAGGAATCGAGACCGCTTGCCAGAAACTGACCGAAGCCGGAGCGAAACGTGTATTGCCTTTAAAAGTCGGAGGTGCCTTCCACTCTCCGTTGATGGAACCGGCACGCCAGGAACTGGAAACAGCCATTAAAAACACCCGTTTCTCAACCCCGGTCTGCCCGATCTATCAGAATGTAGATGCCCAACCTTATACCGATCCGGCTAAGATTCAGGAAAACCTGATCGCCCAATTGACCGCATCGGTCAGATGGACACAGATCATGAAAAATATGATTGCCGACGGAGCTACCTCTTTCCTGGAAATCGGACCGGGCAAAGTATTACAAGGCCTGCTTAAAAAGGTCAGCACCGAAATCGAGACCAACGGTATTCAATAAAAATTGCTGAGAGAATCTGAGATTCCGTTGAGACAATTTTTCTAAACAGAGCCTCAGGTTTTCTCAACAAGCACCAATGAATCCCGGCAAACTGAATGTACTTTTTTCCTCTCAAAACAAATTTCCGAAGGTTTCCGATTTTTCTCCAATAATTTCATATCTTTAGCCCTGTATAATGGCTATTGTGTACCTCTATGTCCGACAAAAAATTAAAACGTCGTTTAAATGCCTTTTTCAGATTATTGATTATACTCTCGATTTGTGTAATCACGGTATATTTATTCCCCAAAGTCGGTAGTTTCCAGTATGAATATCAAAAAGGTATGCCCTGGAGATACGAAACCCTGACGGCTCCTTTCGATTTTCCGATCCATAAAACAGAAGACGAATTACAGGAAGAACGGGAAAAATTAGTACAGGAACAAAGTCCGATTTTTATCTTAAATACGAATACGGCCGATCTGCAAACCGGTAAATTCAGGACAGCCCTGCATGCTTTCCGCAATGAAACGACTTCCGGCTCCCTGAATAAACTGACCGACCGGCTCAAAGACATCTATACGGCCGGCATCCTGCAATTGCCCGAAGAGTTGGATGCCAGGAAAGTAAAAACCATTAAAATCGTCGAGAACAATATCGGGCATACCGTAGAATTCGATCAGGTATATACCTTGAAAAAGGCTTATTCGGCTTTAAGCCAGGCAATCGACCAACTCCATTTTCCGAAATCGGTACGGGAAAATATTCTAAGCCTGAACCTGAACAACTATTTGCAGCCGAACCTGGAATTCGACGCCTCGAAAACAACGATCGAACACCTGAACCACCTGAAAAGTATCAGTCTCACAGAAGGCATGGTGCAACAAGGCGATATTATCATCACCAAGCGTGAACTGGTTACTCCCGAAAAGGTAAAGATACTGAATTCCCTCAAAACCGAATACCAGAATAATCTGGGATCTACCGAAACTTATATGCGGACTATCGGCGGTCAATTCCTTTTAGTGCTGGTAGCCCTGCTGGTATTTTCCATTTTTTCTACTATTCCAAAAAACGGATTTTCTACAACAACCGGGAATTTATATTCCTTTACGGTTTATTTCTAGCCACCATTATGCTCGGTAGTCTGGGATATCATCAGAGTATCAATATGTTTGCGGTACCGGTATTGTTTTTCATCATCATCGTAAACATCCTGATCGGTAGCCGTTCGGCTTTGTATCTTCTGCTGAGCAGTACGCTGCTGATTTCCTACTATGCCCCCAACAGTTACATGTTCGCTTTCATGCAGGTCACAGCCGGCATTGTAGCCATATTCAGTCTGTCGCACCTGCAACGGCGTAGTCAGCTGATCCTGTCTATATTTCTGATTTTTATCACCTATACACTCGTATATATGGCCTTTATCCTGACCCAGGAAGGCGAGATCCGCGGTACCCACTTGTTTGCGCTGATCTGGCTGGCCATCAACTGCCTGTTACTGACACTCACTTACCCGGTGATCTATATCTTTGAACGGATTTTCGGTTATACCTCCGAAATCACACTGATCGAACTCTCGAATCCGAATCATCCGGCCTTGCGCAACCTGACCAAGAAAGCTCCGGGTACCTTCCAGCATTCGCTGATGGTCGCCAATCTGGCCGAGGAAGCTATTTACCGGATCGGCGGGAATCCTTTGCTCACCCGTACCGGTGCTCTTTATCACGATATCGGTAAAACATTCGATCCGATCTTTTTTATCGAAAATCAAAGCGGGGGAATCAACCCACACGACCAGTGTGAATTCGATGTCAGTGCCCAGCACATCATCGACCATGTCCGTAAAGGAGTCGAAATGGCCAAGAAGTATAATTTGCCCGAAGGTATTATCAACTTTATCCGTACCCATCACGGAAAAAGCAAGGTAAAATACTTCTACAATTCTTTTAAAAACAAATATCCTGACCGGGAAATCGACGAATCGCTGTTCACTTATGACGGACCGGATCCGGTCAGCCGGGAATGTGCCGTAGTTATGATGGCCGATGCCGTAGAAGCAGTCTCCCGTACGCTGGTCGACAAGACCGAAGAAAATATCACGAAAGTAGTCAACAATATCATCGACGGGCAACTACAGGACGGGCGCTATGCCAATGCAGACATCACTTTTAAAGACATTGCAACGGTGAAAAAGGTATTTATCGAAATGCTGACTAACATCTACCATTCCCGAATCGCTTATCCTAAACTCAAACAAGAAGAAAAAAAATAAACATTAAAACTTAGGAATATGACACAGAAAGCCATCACAATCAAAGACTTAGCAGAAAAACTAAATATCTCTGTATCTACAGTGTCACGGGCGCTGAAAGATAATCCTGAGATCAGCCAACAAACCCGTAAAACCGTGCAGGCCCTGGCCAAAGAACTGGGCTACAAACCCAATCCCATAGCAGTGGCTTTAAAGACTCACAAAAGTAACACGATCGGCGTGGTGGTGCCTCAGATTGTGAATACCTTTTTCGCTACCGTTGTCAAAAAGATAGAGGATGTTGCCGATAAATACGGATACAATGTACTGGTAGCTTCTTCCAACGAAACTTTCGAAAAAGAAAAGAAAAACATCGATATATTTCTGGCCAACCGTTGTGATGGAATCATTCTGTCTATTTCTAAAGCCACCACTTCGTACGAACATATCAAACAGATTCAGGATATGGGCGTGCCTTTGGTATTATTCGATCGGACTGCGAAAGAACTGGATGTCTCTAAAGTCGTTGCCGACGATGCCGATGCTGCTTTCAAAATCGTACAACATCTCATCCATGGCGGAGCCAGAAGAATCGCCCTGCTAACCGGCCCGGAACAACTTTCTATCGGGAAGAACCGGATGAAAGGGTATCTGAAAGCCATGACGCTGAACAAACTGGAAATCAATACCGACTACATCGTCAGATGTGAAGACTTCTCCGTAAAAGCAGCCAAAGAGGCCACTCAACGGTTATTGAATATGAAAAATATGCCGGATGCCATTTTCGGAATCAATGACGATATGGCCATCGGAGCAATCGAAGCAATAAAAGAAAAAGGATTGAAAATACCGGAAGAAGTAGCTGTTTTCGGTTTCTCCAACAGCAAACGTTCCCGATATATGACCCCTTCGGTCAGCACCATCAACCAATTTCCCGAAAAGATCGGCGAAACGGCTGCCGAGCTTCTTTTCGAACAAATCCTCGATGCCAAACATGCACAAATCCGCGAGGAAGTGATCAACAGCGAACTGATCGTCCGCGAATCCTCCGACCGCTCGTTTATGTAATAAGAACCGATATTCCCCCAATCAGCAATCTGACTGGGGGAATAAATTTCCGTTTTTTTATTCTCCCTTCAAATAATATCCTGCAAATCGTTTATTTCTAATCTCTAACCCAGTACCTTCCAAGGTCTTTCTCAACTCCGATACAAGATTCCGGAGTGCTTTATCCTTAGAATCGAAGAGTATAGCTTTTCCCCAAATTCCTGCATACAACTCTTCGATCTTCACCACCGTTCCCATTTTCCGACACAATAACTTCAAAAGACAAGCTTCATTCGATTTCAGATAACGTTCTTTCCCCTTTACAACCAAGATTCCGGCATTCACACGAAAAAATACTTCGGAAGCAATCCGGTAACACTCCTGTTGTTCCCGACTTTTCACAAAACGATAATGTAAGGCCTTTAATCGGTTGGCTAATATCCCGATATCACTGCTTTTTTCCAAATAATCTTCTACACCGACCCCAAAAACATCGGTCAACCTCTCCACTTCATAATCCGAAGTAAACAACACTACAGCCACCTCCCGTTGGACCTGCTTAAATCTACGTACCGATTCCCAACCGTTTTCTTCCTTCAAGCGAACATCCAGCAGAATCATATCATACCGCTGTTCAGCCATTTTCTGCAACGCCATTTCCCCGTCAGTGGCCGTATCTACGACAAACTCCCCGGTTTGCAAGATCTGTCCGACTGCATTCAACCAGTTTTCTTCATCATCCACATATAATAAATGAATCGTTGTCATCTCTGTTTACTTTTCATGATCAAGACAAAACGGCTTCCCCCTCCTTCCCGGGTCCGGTAGACTATTCTTCCTCCATGTGCCGACATTACCATTTTAACAAAGCTCAATCCCAGTCCTGTTCCCTCCGTCCTGCGTTCCACCGAAGGCGAACGATAGCCCGTCTCGAACATATGTTTCTGATCTGCTTTCTCAATCCCATAACCATTATCCTTTACAAAAATCCATAATCTCGTCCCTTTTCGGACACATCCGACCACAATCCCGACCTCTTCTCTGGAATATTTCACCGCATTCCGGAGTAAATTCCCCAACGCACGTCCCAATTGCAAGCGATCTGCACAAATCATCGGATCTCCCTTCAGCCTACATAAAACCGAAAACCGTACTACCTTCCGATCCGGAATCTCTCCTTCTATACTTCTCCATACTTCCTGTACCAATACCGGTAATTCAAATACCTCATAGTTCAATACCAATCCCCTCTCATTCACCAGTTTTACCGACATCTTTTTTACCAAAATTTCCAAACGTCCGATGGCTTCCTGCGCTACCCGGAAATTTTTTTGCTGTTGCGAAGTCAAACCGCTTATCCCCTCCCGGTCCACCAAACCCAAGTATGTCCCGGCAATTCCAACCGGTGACTTCATATCGTGATTCACAGTCTGAATATTCAATTCCTCATGCTGCCGGATCCGCTTTTCTTTATGTACCAAATAGTGTTGCCAATAAAAGATCAATCCCAACATCCAAGCCGAAGCTACCAAAAACAAAACCATCGGCCACTCATCATAAAGAAATACCCCTACAGGTAAACCGAAACGAGCTCTAATAATATGCTTCTCCAATAATCCCAAGGGCATGGAAAAATCCTCTTTTCCCCGGGGAATTTTATTAAACCCCTGCTTTACAGCATCGATTACCTTTCCCGTACTATCCTGTAATTCCAACATATAACTAACCGCTTCCTTATCCATCTGCCTGCAAAATGAAGAATCCAATCCCCACAACGTCCACAAAGCTGTGTCACGGATATCATACATAGCGCAGACACTCATCTTTTTCGCCTCCATTTCCGACTTAAAAGAAAAAACAAATTTTTGTCGGTTTCTAAAAACTATGATGTGATCCAATGAAAAAGAAAGAATATTTCCAGTGGCATTCATTGTCCTTTGATTATATATATCAATATTCTTCTCAAGGCCATTTTTCAATGTTTCAATTAAATTTGTCTCTTTCTCCACGTATAGTTTTATCAAGGTACACGCCAACACAATGAAGAGTAACACCATCACCCCCCAAGATAAAATATAAAATTTACGCATCCTCATAATTAACATTCTTTTACAAAACAAAGGACAAAACTAGGACAACATAGTTATTGAATTCTTTTTTAACACCGAAGATTTACTATACGTTTGTTAGGTAAAAATAATAATAACCATGAAAACAAAAAAGAGACTAATAATATTTGTAATATTAATTACAATATTTTCGATTCTAAGTTCAATATTTGATATAAAAACTTATCAAAATGGAAACACAATCGCGTTAAAAAATATAGAAGCTTTAGCATACGAAGAAACGATAAATCCAGAAATATTACGAATATGTACCGAAGCTCGAGGTTTCTGTGCCCACAATAGAATACAATATATAGGAATTCACATGAAAGCAGATTAAACCATGAAAAACATACTATTTTTATCCACGATCCTATTCTTTATATCATCCTGCAACGAATCCGACTTATCTGAGGTCCCTTCGGCTCATCAGATACCGAAAGCCGGAAAAACGTTACAAAGCAGTTTCATTTCCGGACTTCAATCCTGGGAAGCCCGTCGTGTTTCAGAAATAGCCAGTAATGGCCAGGAGATTCTCCTTAGTTATTCGGACAACAATACGACCAAGGCGATCCTACTGAATAATTCCAATAGTGAAACCCCGGTAACATTATCCAGTTTCAACCTCAGGACATCACAGCTATTCGAACGGCACACTAGTCTACGGACACGATCAGGAGCAAGTGATTCTTCGGTGATACAGCTACCCGATAGTTTAAATACCTTGCGGGCTATACGGGCCGGCAATTATATTATCGCAACAGGCCTCTACACACAGGGGCGTTATCTGTTGTATGATCTGGACACAAAAACATTCGGTTTTCATTTATCCTATCCGGAACACCCGGTCTATCCGGCTCTGCGCGAGGACACTAAAGCGATTTTATACGCCAGCACCGTACTGAAAGTACGTCCCGACAACCGGTATTTTGTCTGTGGCGATATGTATAGCGGTAATCTTGAATTTTGCCGGATCACCGGCGACCATATCGATCGCATCAAAGCCTATTGCTACCACCATCCCCGGGTATATATCACCGAAAAAACGGTGCCCGACGTAGCTTATTCGCGTGATAACCGCTTCGGTTTCACTGACATCACAGTCACCTCTGAAAAAGTATATGCGATCTACTCCGGGCATACTTATCGCGAAAACCCCAGGACTTTCCAACAATGCCGCCAGCTACTGGTATTCGATTGGGAAGGCACTTTACTCGAAACTTATGCCTTGGATACACCGTTAACGCATATCACCGTAGATGTTTCTGAAAATGTTCTTTATGCTATCGGACATGAACCTCAAACTTGTCTGATGAAACTAGTTTTGGACAACTGAATCAATTCACCGATGAAAATACACAACGATGAAACCAAAAAAAATATATTGGACAGTCAGCCTGTTTCTACTACTTTTAAGTTGCATCGTTTCCGCCTTTTTCATCTTTCAGCCGGATTACGATATGCAAGCGATGAATGCGTTGCCAACGACTATCCGTTTTGAGCGGGACACCCTGCAATTAGGAACCATTCGCTACGGAGAGAAACGGAAAGTGACTTTCCGTTTCACCAACACCGGTCAGACTCCCCTCCTGCTCCGCGACGTCCGTCCATCATGCGGATGTACCGGGGCCGAATGGGAAAAACGTCCGGTTGCCCCAGGAGAAACAGGTGAAATTAAAATCACCTTCGCCCCGAATTCCCTGGGTCATTTTCTGAAGAACATCGACATTGTGTGTAATATAGACAGCGGAATAATGAAATTAAAATTGTGCGGAAATATAATCGAATAACTGCTTCAAGCACGTGATAAAAATTAACAATCAGATTACACTCCACAAGTATAATCCGACGTTTAACCCGGGAGCAAAGGACGGAGCTGACCATCTTCCCAAGCCAAATCGGTCTCCGTCCCCACCCTCCCCCTAAAAAAGAAAGAGAGGCTGCCATGTAGAAAAATTTATTTATCATTATCGCAAATAGAAAAGCAATAACCAACAAAAAAGAAAAAATATGAAAAAAAAATTATTTCAAATAGGCTTCATTCTATTACTTGCTATATTAGTAAGTACTGGTATCAATTTTAGTCTTAAAAAAAATCAATCGAATTTTAGCTTAGGAGTAGCTAATATTGAAGCTTTGGCAACCGGTGAGATAGATGTAAATATTGATTTTTCATTTAAAGAAGCAAATTATTTTTATTGCAGATGCCGAGATCTGGATGGAGGTAGTGCAAGATGTACTGGAGCTAACGCCCTCTCTTTACGCAGAAATTGTTATAAAGGATCAACAACGGTGTTATGTAAAAATTGGCAAAGTAATTGTGAATAGTAAAATTTGTTAGAAAGGAAAGTATTCCTTTCTAACTTAAAAAAAAAGTCATGAAAATATTATTTTTTACACTTATAACAATACCATTTCTAATTGCTTGTTCAAAACCAGAATATAAAAATGAACATAAAATAAACTACAAGACTATTAAAAATTTATCTTGTCAAAATCTAAAAGCAACAGGAATATTACAACTAGATACCCTAAAATTAGATGGGAAAGAATCTTCAATGGAAGGGGAGTTTTTCATTTATAATGATAAAATTGGATTCTCAGACAGAACCCTTAGTTCTATTCTGTTTTACGATAACCAAGGACATTATATAACCTCAAAATTAAGCCAAGGAAGAGGCCCAAATGAAGTGTTAGGAATCGACCAAATAACTCCTATTACAAACAACAGATTTTTCATAATGGATGAGCAATGGAATTTATTCCTTTTAGACTCTTGTTTTAGAAAAATCAATCAATATCGGATAAACTGGAATTCACAAAAATCATTAAAACAACTTTTAAAAAACCCTCAACCCGAAGATACTGGATTGTATGAGGTTGAGTACACAAAAAACAGACTTCGCCAATGGGGAGAAAATTATCTATTATTCCCAGTTAGTTCAGACACAAAATATATAAATGGTTATGAAGGTAAGAACACTGGATTATATTATAGTGAAAATTTAACTATGGCTTTATTATCCATAGATAGTGGAAAAGTTGAAAAACTAATTTGCAACTACCCTCTAATATACCAAAAACAAAAAAATCTTGTTAATTTCAAGTTTTCATTATTTGACACCTATGAAAAAAGATTTCTCTATTCTTATGAAGCAGATTCTCTTATATATTGTATGAATTTAGGCGATACAACAATTACTTCTTTTGGAATTGCAGGAAAAGACATGAATCAAAATTATAAGCAATATTTTACTTTAAATGATGCTTCACATAATTTTTCCAAGGATAGAAATAAATTCGGTTATTATCACTCAATAGTAATAGACCCACATCATGATCTAGTCTTTAGAACTTATAGAAAAGGGGAACATTCTCCTTATGATGGATTACAGGTTTACCAACAAAACTGTTTAATTGCAGATTATCAAACTCCTAAAAATTTCACATTCCTAGGATACATATCTCCTTGGTTTTATGCTTCAGGTCCATTGGATTATGATAACGAGCAAATGATTATTTACCGTTTCAATTTAAATGATTTATGAAATCAATTTTTTTATTCACAATTCTTCTGTGTACATTGGGAAATAATCTCATTTGTTTTGGGTCGAATACAAGTCCAATATCCATAAACATAAGAGTAATAGATTCTCAAAAGCAAAGGCTTCCTGGAGTATATTTATTACAAAATAGTACAAAATACTTACTTGAGACAACCAATGAGGACGGTGAGTGCATAATCAATATAGAAAATTTTAATTCTAAAGATTCTGTTCAATTACAAGCACTAGGCTATTATTCAGTTCTTATACCTATTTCCGAACTTTTGCATGACACAACAATTACACTTCAAGAAAAACAATATTTATTAACCGAAGCCAATGTAAAAGGAATTCATCCAACTAAAATTTTAAAAAAAGCAGCTAGTTATCTGAAATCTCATCCAACAGGCCATACATATTCTATATATGGTAGAGGGCTGTATATGAAAATTACAGAATGTAAAAATAAAGCAGTAGAATTACGAAAAGAATATGGTTATTTTTTTACTACCGGAAATACAAAAGCGAAAGGTAAATGGGATTTGAATTACAAATTTTCATTCGTACCTGAATACACGGCCAGAAGTTATAATTTAGAACCTAACGGTTCTGATACACTACATCATATCGCAATAAATGGTTCAGTTATAAACTACGACGCTGGTGTCCAAAAAATATTTACATTAATTAGAGCAACATTAAAATTCGGTCCTTTATTCTTTCAAAATTCCAGTTACAATTACCACTTGATCGAATATGAAAATGAAAATTACGTTTTTTCTTTTCAAACAAAAAAAGATGCATTTCCCTCCAATACACGTATTTTTTGTAATGGGACACTCACAATTTGTCAAGGACGTTTAAAAAAAATACAGTTTGATAATATTGAATACAATTTAATATTATTGACAAATCTAAAAAGGGCAAATCCCCCCTTTCTCACTCAAGCAGAAATCAGCATTGAATATGATGCTAACAATTATCCTTATATAGCATCTTGTTTACAAAAAACAATATGGAAACATAACATGAGTAATAAATTTGTCGCCATCGAAAAACCGTCAAGACGTAATCCTGCGAAAAATTGTTTACAAGAAAAAGAAGCATTTGTATGTCAAACATACAAACCAATAACTTTCCATACCAACAAACAATTCGAAAATATAATAAAATATGCAGCAATAAATCCATGTGGCAAATACAATTCTGAAATATTTCAACATCTACCAGAACCTATCCCAACGCAAAAAGCCATTCAAGAACTTAATTGCTATATGGACATTGAGCAACAATTCAATGATCATAGTAGCAAACCCTATTATCCTGAACAATATATTTTGGAATACCTTCATAATAGTAGTGATACACAATTTTTACAAAGGATTCAACACGCACAAAAGAAAATTTTTAATTTATTAAACGATAATTGAATCATGAAATTAAAATATTTTAAAATATTCCTTTTTTTTCTTTGTATTTCATGTGGTTATACAAATAAAGAAATATCTCAAATAGTAAAAGAATGGCAAAATAAAGAAATTATTTTTCCATATTCACTCCAATCAAAAATCATGGGTAAAGATACTGCATGTAATTATTTACTCAACAAGAAATATAAAATTCTTTTATATGTTGATTCCACAGCATGTACAGAATGTAAACTCCAGTTATACGAATGGTATAAATTAATTAAAGAAAGTCAAAAATATACCGATAGTTTATCGTTTATCTTTGTTGTGCAAACTCCTAATCCCAAAAAAATTGATATCATATGTAAAAAAAATAAATTCGATTACCCTATATTTTATGACAGCAAAAATAATATCAATAAAATCAACAATTTTCCAGAGCAAATAGAATATCAAACATTTTTACTTAATCAAGATAATCGGGTCTTAATTATTGGAAACCCAATAAAAAATGAAAAACTTTGGAATCTATATTTAAGAACAATAAATAATTCTGCCAAATAACTATTACTAGCCTACATAACAAAGAAATGATCGTCTTTACCAAGATACTTTTTGGAATTGGAATGAAAATTTAATAAAAAGGTATAAAATACTGGAGCCTGTTGATTTATATTGTATCTCAAATGATGCGAAAGTATTTTACGGTTAAAGGCACGCGAAGATAATTTTCAAATCCTCAAAGCTTATTTAGACAATTAAATCGCATGATAACCGATTAAAAACAATAGCTTTCATTTGGAAACGTAAAAAAACTTTTTTTTGTTTATATTTGAAATGAAAAACATAAAGGATAAAAGAATATGCCAATCAAAAGTTGGAGAACAGGCTGGATTTTCGGATGTTGCTTATTTATATGGATAAGCTGTAATCGGACAGGAAACGATAATCCCCGTCTGGAAAAAGCATTGAGTCTAAGCGGCTCTAACCGCCAGGAACTGGAAAAGGTATTACATCATTTCTCTCAAAATCCATCGGATAGTCTGTACTTAAAAGCTGCAATTTTCCTGATTGAAAACATGCCCGGTCATTGGAGCCCCTCACCGAAAGACTTTCAATCTTATTTAAAACGGCTGGATACGCTGAAAAACCTGTCACCTCTCACCCGGAAAATACTTTTGACTTATCCGGCAGAACATCCTGGTTTGTGTCCCGATTTTACACCGGTTGAGGATATCAAACAGATAAAAGCCGACTTTTTAATCCGGCATATTCGAGCCGTTTTTGCCTTAAAGACTTCCTGCCCCTGGCTCGCTCATATCGATTTCGAAACTTTTTGTGAATATCTTCTGCCTTACCGGATCGGCCGTGAAATGCCCGAAGAACTGAGCACACTCCTATTGGATTCCACCTTCCGGCAAAGCATCGAATATGCCAAATGTTACTACGACGATTGCCGGCATTCCATCCAGGCCCTTAATCAATATCTGGCAAAACAGAATTTTTCTTCCTTTCCTCCACAAAACGACAAGGAACTCTACAATCTGCTAATGATGGACCCGAACAATACAAAAGCCTCTTTGATACAATACAGGGTTGCCGGTATTCCGGCTGCAACCGACTTTTCAGCTATCCAGCGACGCCAGGATAAAGTCACTTATTGGCTTTACACCCAAGACCCGCGGATCAATCATATCAATACGAGTTCTATAGCCAATTTACGAATCGGTAAAATCTACCGGCAAACCTTTTCCTCAAATCCCCTGCCGGAGACCAAGGAATATGTCCCTCCTTTTTTTAAGGATCCTTTCAATAAAGATGTTACCGATCTTTATCTGCATACGGCAGACATCAGTATCGATATTCCGGCAACCGTCCATACTGAGTATGCTTATCTGGCAGTTTACGATGATGTAACCTGGCAGCCTGTAGCCTATAGCCCTATCCAAAAGGGAAAGGGATATTTCAACAAACTGGGACGAAATTGTATCTATTTACCGGTATATTATCCCGATAACCGGATACAAGCTTTCGCCCCACCGTTTATACTGAACAATAACGGCCAAATTACACCGTTCCGAACTGATAAAACTCATTTGCAAGCTCTGCATATCAGGAGGTTACAACCCTATTCCGCCGAAACCGATTATATGGGATATTACCTGAAGAATGCCCGTATCGAATGCGCAGACGACAGTGTTTTTCTCCACGCTGACACCGTATTTACCATCCAGGAATCACCTTATTATTACCAGGATACCATACGCCCCGACAAGCATTATAAAAAACGCTATTGGCGGATCAGTCCACAGTTCGGAATTTCGAATCTCGCCGAACTCCATTTCTATGACTCTTCAGGCGAAGCACTTCATGGCGTTCCTATCGGTCCGGACACGACCTTCTATCGTAATCTGACCGACCACGACCCCGCTAGCAATAAGGCCATCCGGAAATGGTTCGGCTATGATTTCGGCCATCCGGTATCCGTTTCGGAGATCGTTTATCTGAACTTCAACGACGGCGAGAACATTTGTGTCGGTCACGAATACGAGCTATGTTATTTTGACGAAGGCCAATGGCAAACAGCAGGAGTAACAACCGCTACCGACCATGTCATCGAATTCAATCGAGTCCCCTCATCAGCCCTTTTTCAGGTAAAAGACAGAACCCGAAACAGAAACGGTAGCCTGTTTACTTATGAAAATGGAAAAATCAGATTTTGGTAAAACCGAACGATATGAAAAAAAAGACAATTATACTTCTCTGGTTAGTGACCGCCTATAGCTGCAGCAACTATTCTTCCCGTCTGAAAGCTGTACTGGATTACAGCGGTACGAACAGGGCAGAACTGGAAAAAGTACTCGACCATTATTCTCAAGATCCTGCCGACAGCCTGAAACTGAAAGCAAGTATCTTTCTGATCGAGAATATGCCCGGTCATTATACCTTCGGCGGTCCATACATGAAATCCTATAACGAGCAACTCGGTTTACTCAAAAATTGTCCCTATTATGAAAAAAAAATCATCCAAATGGTCCCCTTCGATCATATCGGCTATAGGCAACAACTGGATATACAAGAAGATGTCAAATACATAAAAGCCGATTTTCTGATCCATCAAATCGAACTCGCTTTTAACCAATGGCAAACCCGGCCCTGGAATGAAGGTGTCGATTTCGAAAATTTCAAGGAATATCTCCTGCCTTACCGGGTTGAAAACGAACCGCTCGATTATTGGCGCGATTCAATCTCTCCTCTGCAAAAGAACCTGGAAACCTACTCGACTTATTACGATAATTTTCGTCATTCGATCTCTCAAATCGAAAACAGATTTCGCACTTTTCTATTCATGTTAGACAAAAAAATCCCGGAACCCGATTTAAAGAATTTTAAATCAGACTGCATCCCGACCAGTAAAGCCAATTTGTTTGTATTACGGATACTGGGCGTACCGTCTGCAATCGATTTTATTCCCCATTTCGCAAATCGAAACGGTCGTCACTATTGGGCTACCGCTATCGATCCCCGAATCAACTCCACCCAGGTATATCAGGTGGGAATCTATAAAGCACCCAAAATTTACCGACGGACCTATTCACATAATCCGACAGCTAAACCGGGGAAAAGAGAATATGTTCCCTATTTTTTTCTCGATCCCTTCAATAAAGACGTCACAGACCTTTATATCCCCACTTCCGAAATCAGATTGTCAGCCCCGGGGATCAGGAATATTCGACACGGTTATCTCGCTATTTTCAACGATTTAAGCTGGCAGCCCATTGCCTGCAGCAAACCCGCCGGACAGGAGATTGTCTTTCCCAAAATGGGAAAAGATATTGTCTACCTGCCGGTTCATTATACAAACAAAAAAGAAATGGTCCCCTTTGCTCCTCCTCTCATATTATACTCTGACGGAACTGTGCATCCGATTATTGCCAACAAAGACTCTTTACAGTATATGAAGCTCGTCAGGAAATATCCTAACAGAGGAGAAAGCGACTATTGGTACTCCGCTTTTATCGATTCACATTTCGAAGCCGCCGACAATCCGGATTTCAAATCCCCTCATTCCATCTGCACGATCCGCCACAAGCCCGATTATCGCTATCAATTTATTCCGATCGATACCACTTTGTCTTACAGGTACTGGCGATTCGTAGCCAATGAGGCCTGGAGGGCCCATCTGTCGGACCTTCGCTTTTACGATAAGCACAAGCAAGAAATAAAAGGAAAAATCATCGGAATGGATTCGACTAAAACAAACGAACTCTTCGATCCGGACCCGCTCAGTATGTGTATGATTCCGGAATGGGTGGGCATGGATTTCGGTAAACCTGTGGCCTTATCACAAATCCGGTATCTCCCGCGGAATGATGCCAATGGGATTTTCCCTGATAATCAATATGAATTATTTTATTATGATTTCCCCCAAGGATGGATTTCTATGGGCATAAAAACAGCTACCGGCACTTACATCGAATACGACGACGTCCCCAGCAACGGATTATATTGGTTGCGCAACCATACCCTGGGACAGGAAGAACGGATTTTTACGTGGGAAAACGGAAAAGCACACTTTTGGTGATTTAAGGTGGAGGATACTGGATTTATTGCATTAAAATATTTTTAATCCCGGAGGAAGGACCTCTTCTTTACGGACTAAAAACACAGAAGGAAAACTTTAAAATCCTAAACGCTCATTTAATTTCACAAAAATAAAATTCGCGTCAATTCCCGCTTTAGCAAAATCCACAGGAAATCTGCGGTTAAAGATTGTTAAACCCTCACCGATTAGTCGCTTCCTGATTATATTTGTTACACGATAATACTTCGTGTCGAACAAAAGGTTACTAAAAAGGTGCAATATGGATGTTGTGGTTGAAAATCTGACAAAGTCTTTCGGCTATCAGAAAGCAGTAGACTCTGTGAGCTTCGAAGTCAAAAAAGGAGAGATTCTGGGATTTCTGGGACCGAACGGTGCCGGTAAAACCACCACCCTGAAGATCATGTCGTGCTTTCTATTTCCGGATTATGGAAACATCCGTATCGGTAAATATTCCATCCATAAAAACCCCTATAAAATCAAACAAATCATCGGTTATCTACCCGAGCACAATCCACTCTACGAAGAGATGAATGTGATCGATTTTCTGGATTTCATCGCCCGGGTACACAATATTCCCAAATATAAGATCATCCCCAAAGTCATGGACATGATCCGGATGTGTGGCCTGGACAATGAAAAACACAAAACCATCCGGGAGTTATCCAAAGGCTATCGCCAGCGGGTAGGATTGGCCCAGGCGTTGATCCATGATCCGGAGGTATTGCTGCTCGACGAACCGACCACCGGACTCGATCCGAATCAGATCGTCGAAATCAGGGAACTGATCAAAAATATCGGCAGGGAAAAAACGGTGATCATGAGTTCACATATCCTGGCAGAGATCGAAGCGACCTGTGACCGGGTGCTGATCATCAATAAAGGAAAAATCGTCGCTGACGGAACTTCTGCCGAACTGCGCAACAAATCCGATAAAGGCAAGCTACTGAAGATTTGTATTCAGGGCGGAGAAGACGAAGATATCTACAACGAACTGGCATTGATTCCGGAACTGGAAAACATCATTTCCTCCACTCCGCATCATTTTGAAATCCAATGTGAGCGGGCTACTGAAATTGAGAAAAAGATTTTCGATATTTGTTGCCAAAATAACTGGTATATCAGCGAAATGACTCCCGTGGAAACTCGTCTGGAAGATATCTTCCGCCAGGTAACTAAAAATTAAAATGGTTATGAATACGGTTAAAATACTCGTTCATAAAGAATTAGCCACAACATTCAATTCATGGAGTATCTATATCGGGTATACCCTGTTTTTCTGTGTTTGCGGATTTTTTTCATGGCTTTCCAGTAATAATCTTTTATACATCGGACAGGCCAATATGATGCAGGTATTCGGTATTATCAACTGGACACAGTTTTTTCTGATTCCAGCCCTCACCATGAAAAGTATTGCCGACGAAAAAAGAAACGGAACGATCGAATTAATGCTGACCAAGCCTATAAAAACAGCCGACCTGCTTTGTAGTAAATTCTTTTCCAATTTAATTATCACGACACTGGCATTGGCCCTGACACTACCCTATTATATTACGCTCTCTTTCTTAGGAGAGGTGGATCATGGAGCAGTCCTTTTAGGCTATCTGGGCCTGATCGAGATGAGTGCATGTTATATCTGTATCGGCATCTTCTCCTCTTCCTTGTCCCGTACTGCCGTATCGGCTTTTTTCATCAGCCTCGGTATCGGTTTGTGTTTCCAATTTTTATTCGGCATGTTTGCTGAACAGATCGGGACCGGCATTTTTGCAGATCTATTCAGTTATCTCTCTATGGAAGAACATTTTGATTCGTTGTCAAGAGGCATACTGGATTCCCGGGATATTATTTATTTCGGATCGGTCATCACGGTTTTTCTGGCTTTATCGAAGTTTTTCATATGTAAGAGCCGATTTTAATATTTCAATCTTTACAATGTCACGATCTGTATGAAGAAAATTATAAAAGATATTATATCCATTCTCACAGTAATATTACTCGTGAATATTTTCTCTTTTTTCATTTTTTTCCGTTGGGATTTTACCAAAACCAAACGTTATTCCCTGAGTAAAGTCAGCAAGACCAGTATCCGTAATAACGTCGAACCCATTGTTGTCGATTTTTATGTCACCGAAGATCTGCCCCAGGATACGAAAAAACTGGTAAAAGAATTCCGTTCATTGCTGAAGGAATATAAATCTCTCAGTAATGTCAGTTTTACGATAAACACCATTTACCCGGATAACACAGAAAAGGAATTTAAAGCGACCCAGGAAGGAATTATCCCGTCATTCAACGAGATCCGGGAAAGGGATCTGGAGAAAATCCAGAAAATTTATTGCGGAGCTGTATTTCATATCGGCAACAACAAGACCGTACTCCCCAACATTTCATTCAATACACCCATTGAATATGAAATTACCCGGATGTTGAAACAAGCCTCCGATACCATCAAACCCCGGATCGGTTTTGTTCGCGGACACGGCGAAACGACCCTTAACTTAATGTCGGAACTGGTCGACGAACTATCTCATCTGACGGACATTACGGTTGTAGATCTGAATCTGAACACTTATGAAGATTGTAATGTACTCTGCCTGATCAATCCCAAAGACAACTTTTCCCCCTATGAAATCGCCCAACTGGAAAAATTTCTTTCCAAAGGCGGACGGCTTTTCATCGCTTTGAATCATGCAATCGGACTGTTGGATCATCCGAACAATGGATACATCAATTCCACAGGCGTGGAAGATATGCTCGAGAAAAAAGGACTGAAAATCAGGAACGACTTTATCATCGACAATAATTGCGGGGTATGTAATTTCGAACAACAATACGGTTATCTGAAATTCCAGCGTAGTGTCAGTTTCCCGTATTGCCCGGTGATCACCAATTTCAGCAAGCATACGATTACTTACGGCCTACGGTCCATGCTACTCATGTTTGCCAGCAGTATAGAACAGATCAAAACCCCGACGCCTTATATTTTCACTCCTCTGGCACAAAGTTCCTCCATTTCGGGAGTGCAGCAAGCTCCGGTATGTTTCGATCTGGAAAAGCAATGGACCCAGCGCGATTTCAACCGTCCGCACAATATCGTCGCAGCCTTACTGACGAACGACGATAACAACAGTGCCATCGTCACCATCACCGATGCCGATTTCCTGATCAACCAGTCGGCTATCGACGGCCATACGGACAACATCACTTTTGCTTTAAATTCTATCGAATGGCTGGCAGACAATTCCGGGCTGATTCAGTTGCGAAATAAATTCACCACCTTCCCGGTACTGGAACCTGTCGGAGACACCAGCCGGGAAGTGTTGAAGTACATCAATTTCCTTTTACCGATCCTGATTATTCTGGGAATCGCCTTTTACCGATACAAACGTAACCTGAGAAAACGGGAGGACCGTTCTCATCCAGGTTATATCGATTAATGAAGTTTCAACAGTCCGATGATTTTATTATAAAGAGCGTCACTCACCGGAGTTAAAGGTAAACGCAGGGTATTTTGACGAATAATGCCGGCAGCATGTAAAGCAGCCTTTATGCCTGCCGGATTTCCTTCTTCAAATAAAGCTTTACAAAGTTCGGCCCTGTCCAAATGGATGCGACGGGCAGTCGGATAATCTCCCTGCAACGCACTTTTCACCAGACAGGCATAATCGTTCGGAAGTACATTGGCAATCACCGAGATCACGCCTTCGAATCCCAGTGACATCAGAGGCAACAACAGTGCATCTTCACCGGACAAAGCAGCGAAATCGGCCCGTTTGGATTTTAGAATAGCCGTAGCCTGATCGAAACGGCCGGAAGCTTCCTTCACAGCGATAATGTTGGGACAATCGTGTGACAAAGCCGCTACAGTCGCAGCTTCCATATTCACCCCACTCCTCCCCGGAACATTGTATAAACACAAAGGCAGCGGCGAAGCAGCGGCAATCGCTTTAAAATGTTCGTAAAGCCCCCTTTGAGTCGGTTTGTTATAACAAGGAGTTATGCTCAGTATACCCTGACAAGCTTTCAACCAGGTGGCCGTTTGAAGTTCACGGATCACCTCCGCCGTATTATTCCCTCCGATACCGGCAATCACGGGAAGACGCCCCTGATTGGCTTCGAGAATCGTATGTACCACCACCGCTCTTTCGTCGGCCGATAAAGTCGCAGTCTCTGCCGTAGTTCCCAATGCCACCAAAAAATCCACCCCACCGTCGATGACATAATTCACCAGACGGTACAGAGATTCCCGGTCTATTCGTTGCTGTTCGTCGAATGGAGTAACCAAGGCCACTCCTGTACCGATAAGTCTGTCCATGTTAGTATTTGTTTATCCCCGATAATATTACGTTCAATTTATTTACAAGGCCGAAAGGTTCGGTCACTTCGTCGATCACAATATCGGCCACTCCTCCCTCCTTTTTCATCCCTACAATACAAGAAGCCTGAGTATGTTGTAATACAAATTTGATTAATGCAGTTGTTTCCTTATTCAGATCGATAAACAAATCATATTTACAGCCCAGCATAGCGATCAAACGCCCGTTCCGTATCTTGCCACCGAATCCTAAATCAGCATTCCGTACCGCCACCCAATCATCCGTTTCCAGCATCTCGATCCCATCCGGAATAAAACACAGTTTATCCATTTTCACCCCGGCAAAATCGGATTCCAATTTCCGGAACCATTTGTTCTGATCGGTATCGGCACTCCAAAACACCAGACAAGTTTTTATCTCCCTCTTCTCCTTATACTCTACCTCCCTGGTACTGTTCCCGACACGCTTATTCAGTGAATCTTCCTTCAGACGATGAAGGAGATTGTTCAAAATCTTTTTCATACTTCTAATATTCTCAGACAAAAATAGTAATAAAATAATGATTCCCCCTGCTTTGTTATATCTTCTACAAAAAATCACTTTGTCATAAAAAAAACAACAAAAAGCTTGCACAGTATTATTTTTGTACATATCTTTGCACCGCTTTAGAGATAAGACACGGACTCGTAGCTTAATGGATAGAGCACTTGGTTACGGCCCAAGAGGTTGTGGGTTCGACTCCCGCCGAGTTCACCAGTTCAAAAAGCAAAAAATTAAACTCCTGAAAATTAAAATTTTCGGGAGTTTTTTATAGACTCCCAGGGACGGGGCAGTGGGTTACTTTTTCCCTTATCAGAATTAATTAACGCATCTATATACTTTAATGTACCAAATAGAATAGCTTCTTTCATATCATTATATAGGCTAAATTACTTGCCTAAAAATCAACCAATTGGCAAATTGTCAATAATTTCAAATAGTTGTATAATTAACTTATATAGTTTTATTAACAAGTTAATTACACTTATAATTCTTATAATCATTACAAGTACCAGTTGTAATGAATGATTGAATTGTTTGTTTTGATATTTATTTTTCATAAGTTATTTTTTTTTTGAACAGCCTTATAGTACTATATCAAATTCAAAAGTGTCACTTGTTAATTTCCTTTAACAGACTGGCCATATTGGCCAGTCTTACTTATTTCAAATTCATTAATTTGTCCTGTTTTTACATTTAAAAACATCTTTTTATTCAAATTTGTGCAAATCTGGCTGTCACTGTGGTACTATTTTCCTATAAATTATAGGAAACAATGGTACAGTTCGAGTCATTATTACATATGATAGATAGCCTGCAATCGGAGGAAAAATGCAGGTTACACTTAGAAAGTGTAAGGTGGCCTAATGGACAAATCGTGTGTCCTCACTGTGGCAGTGTTTCTGAAAAACATTATCGATTAACAAAAGACGGGAAGTTTGAAGGCTTGTACAAGTGTAAGGATTGCAGGGAACGATTTACCGTGACAGTTGGCACGATGTTTGAAAATTCACATGTGCCATTACGAAAATGGTTCTTGGCGATATACATGTTCTTGTCACACAAGAAAGGTATAAGTAGTGTTCAGCTTGCCAAAGATATAAACGTTACTCAAAAGACTGCATGGTTCATGTTGAACAGGATTCGTGACAACATGAAATCAGATTCAAATTTTGATGAGGTGTCTATATACATGTTTACCCCAAATGTAGGTTTATAAGTGTAAATATGTATATAACTGTCTATGTTTTTTCACGATATATTACAGGGCTTGTTTATTGTGTTATGGTTTCCTTTTTTCGAATGTCACCTATTTTTATCTTATACCATTCCCACACCTGCTTATTTGTTACTGGATTTCCGATTCCTATGACATGATTCATCGAATCTAATAAGAAGGTTTTATACCGTGGATTGAAGGACAAGTTATTTTGCTTGTCCATGATTCCCAAAGAATCGTAGATGATGGGGGTACCAAACCGATTCAATTGCTGACTGACTTCAACAGGATGATAATGCTTGGCGAATACCACATAGACAATGGCAATATCTGTTTGCAAACTGTCGATTTGTTTTTGCAATCTTTGCCATTCATAGAATTTCAATTGGCACTCATGGCAACCATTTGTATCCACATAATGGAGTATTTTATACTTATGGTTTAGTAATGAATAATCTAAAGTATCTTTTCCATATATTTTCATGGTCAAATTGGATGGAAAAACAATCTCTTTTCCCATCCAATGTTCGACAACCTGTTTGATTTCTTTTTTAGAGGAAGTACATCCCATGGTTATTGACAAACAAGCTAACAGAAAATTTATTATGACATATTTCATGCTATTTGGGAGAAATTGCTTAAGTTTATTTTAGATGGTGGAAAATGAGGACAGGATTATCCGTTTCTTTTAAAGAGATTGAAGTGAATTGGTTTAATCCATATTGTTTGTCGACATTCAATGCTAATAGGGCTGGAATATATGAAATTATTTGATCTTGATATACACAAAATGCGCTATATAAGAAAGGGTATTCTGGAAAAAAATCATCACCCAGTTTTATCGTTTTCACTTCTTTTGTTGCTGTATCAATTTTTGAAATAAAGTCTTTTATCCCGGAATTTTTATAAAAAATAGAATATACAATATTCAATGTCCCTTGCGAAATATATAATCCTTTTATTCTTCTCAGAGTCTCTTTCCCTTGTAGGAAATGATATGTTTTTTCTCTATCAGTATATATGAACGGGGGAATTTGATCACTGGTATTGAATATAAAAGAGTATAAAGGTTTCTTTTCTTGGGAAGTTAATGAAAAGATTGTATGTTCGTATTGTTCACTAACCAATAAATTACTATCGAGACAATGAAAGGGGGAATATTCAAAACTGAACCCTTGATTTTTTTTAAACTTGTCTAATCGATTGATAATTTCTTTTGTTATAGGATTGTACACGACATAATTGTATAATTGATTATTTGAATAATCAGAAAATAAATAGATGGTACTATCGTTCTGAATATGAAAACAATCATACCAATCATTCACTTGTATAGTATTTTGAAAAACACCGTTGGTATCATATTTGAATATTTTCTGATTTGTTCGTGAAAGGCAATAAACATGAGAGTCATAGACCTCAAAATCGGAAATGGAAAGGTACTCTCCCGGAGCTCTTCCTTGATTGGCTATTTTATTTTGGTATTTCCCGTTATGGGTAAAAATAAAAATGGTGGCTTGTTTTTTATCAAGAATATATATATGTTCGTTTTGAAGAACTATCTTATCAATTCCTCCTATTAAATTGTTTGGAGTGGTTTCCAAAGCAATAGTGTGATAAGCATTAAAAAAATTTGTGATTTTATCCTGCCGATTAATATCTATTACAAATTTTTCATTAGCTTCTTTTATTAATTCTTTTGATATACAAGAGCCTAAAAGAATTAATATTATGAAATTGAAGAGATAGGTTACTTTCATACATTTACTTTTAATTCGTAAGTAGTATCTAACAAATTGTTTCATATTTGTTAGATACTCTGTGTATTATGATTAGAAAATAATTTCGTAAAGTTCTTTGCATTCTATGGGCGTACAGGCAAAATCACCTCCACGGCTGCAAGCTACTTGCCCGTCAAATCTTACATACCCATCTACTCCTGCACTGATTATAGAACCACCCAATAATTTGACTTTACCTTTGGCGCCAACATAAATTTCACATTGCGATGGATGACGATTGTAGTTGCAATCCAATCCGCCTTCTTCTTCTGCCAATGCTTCAATATTACCTGTTATAAGTCGAACATTTTCATTTTCTTGATTAATACTGAGATTATATCCCATTGTTCCAACAATTGCAATTACTCCAATTACAATATTTTGTCTGAATTTATTTTTCATTTCTTTTTAAATTGTTGGTTTTGAAATATTTTTATTTTACTCGTAAATCGTACATTCACCACCTTGTAGTAAATTATACTAAAAAAATCAATACATTTGCGGTCTCCTTTCCTGTATTGGAGGAACAGTGGGAGGGTGGCTATTTTGCTTTGGTAGAGTTTTTCAGCCATCCATCCTGTTTCTCCTTAGTTTAACATTGCTTATCGTTACAAAAATATACAACTTTTTTAGGGAAATCAAAAGAAAGGTATTCCCAATTATTCCCTAATGTTAAAATGTTATGAGAAGGCGGGTTAAATAGTAACGGTAAAGATTAAAAGAGACAAATTTGTCGGGATTATAAACCTTTCTTTTTACTAATGTGCTTACGGTTACCTGATGAACGGATTGTTGCTACTGAAAACTTTTTCTGTGGTTCGGAGTCAGAGAACGAAATTTTTATCTATGGAGGACAATATTGTATACAAATTAGTAGTAAGGAAGAGTTTGCCAGTATGGCAAAGAGGGCATTTACAACCGGTTGTATGAAAATGGTTTAACATAGTAGGTTGGCATTTAGTCATAACGGACATATTTTTCGTAGAATTTTGTATATTTTTGTAGTAGTTATGGAATATAGTGAAAGTGGATTTGAAAATAGCTGAAGTACGGACGTTGGGTGTTGCCCATTGGGAACATGAATTAAAAAAAGCTTATAATGTCATTAGTTGCGGCAATGAAAAAATGTGTAATGCTTTACAAGGGGGGATAAATAAATGATGAGACAGACCGGATTTGGTTTGTGACTGGTATTTGTAAAAAATGACCGATGTTTACAAAAGAAGTGTTTGTGCAGAAAACAAGAAGATGGGAAAACAATATTTATTATAAAATGGCCAAAAGTTATAGTATGTTGGGTAAAATTTTATATGCGGAAGATGATTTTCTGACACGCGAAATAGTCGGTGAGAAACTGGAAGAAGAAGGGTATGCGGTTGTATTGGCAAAAGACGGTAAGGAGGCGTGGAACGAATTTCAGCAAAATGTTTTCGATGCGGTTATTCTGGATGTAGATATACCGGTATATAACGGCTATGAGGTTGCAAGTCTGATACAGTCCGAAAATTTACAAATACCCCTGATTTTTTATAGTTCACTTACCGATGTTGAGTATATAAAAAAAGGATTTGATAATGGGGCGAAGGTGTATATTGTGAAATCGGGAAATATGGAAGAGTTGGTGGTAAAACTTAAAAGTGTCTTGCGAGACAACAGTTCCCGTTTATGCTATCTGACAGAACAGCTAAGTTTTGATACCTTAACAAATAAACTGTTTATGAAGGGCAGAGAAAAAGTTTTGTCAACTTTAGAAGGAAAAATATTAGCAGTACTATGCAAAAATCCTAACCAATTGGTAAAAAAAGACTTGCTTTTAGAAATCGGTTGGAACAGTACAGACGTAAATTGGGAAAGTCAATTGATAAAAACAATCTCCAAACTGAGAAAACTTTTAGAAGAATGTGAGGGTATCAATTTACGCAACGACACCCGAAAAGGATATTGGTTGTTGATAGATTCGACAATAAAGAGTAAGAACTGTTGATAGCAAATTTATTGGCCTATCGGGTAATTTGATTCGACAGTGATATACATATTTACACTTATATATGTAGAATTATTCTGTCGTTACTTATTCGTCTTCGGTGATCGGAATTGGCGACCTGGTCGCTTCTGTCGGTCGTCTGGCTTTTTCTATCACTGACCGGCGGAACTCCTCACTACGTTCGTCAGACACCACCGGTCGGGCGTTCAGAAAAAGTAAGACGACACTCGCCAGAGCTCCAATGGTCTCCAATCCCGATCACCTCCGACTAACGTTATCACTGAATTGCAGACCGGTCTTGATTTGAGAAATAACATTCTACCTGGAAATAATCCGGACGGTCCGGCTTCCTGCTACTGCAAATTTCCGGTTGTATTTTCTTTGCCGGTTAGCTCTGCC
>ENA-ORIC01000313-ORIC01000313.1-human-gut-metagenome-genome-assembly--contig:-NODE-313-length-65042-cov-4.217471_pt1 | contig 65042 bp, 57 predicted proteins | sample MGYA00243023_ERZ508732 | MGnify/ENA primary metagenome ERZ508732 (study PRJEB26277, sample SAMN04329767) | human gut metagenome | biome: human-associated habitat | host: Homo sapiens | place: USA... | reverse complement strand
CAAGAACGCGCTGTCGAAGCAGAATATCCGCGTCGACGTCCCCTCGAGATTCACGGTCGGCATCTCAACCGAGCCGGGCGTCATGCAGAACGCGGCTGAGCGTATGCTGGGTCTCAAGCTCGACGACATACAGGAGCTCGCGAAGGATATCATCTTCGGTCAGCTCCGACTTGTAATCGCGACGATGGAGATCGAGGAAATCAACACAGACCGCGACAAGTTCCTCGAGGCTGTCTCGAGAAACGTCGAAACCGAGCTCAAGAAGATCGGACTCAGGCTCATCAACGTCAACGTCACCGATATCACCGATGAAAGCGGATACATAGTCGCTCTCGGTAAGGAAGCTGCCGCGAAGGCGATAAACGACGCGAAGATCTCTGTCGCTCAGGCTGACCGCGAGGGCGCGATCGGCGCCGCGAACGCCGAGAGAGACCAGAGAATCAGCGTCTCGCTCGCGAACTCCGAGGCTATCAAGGGTGAAAACGAAGCGAAAGTTCAGGTAGCCGAGTCCGACTCCGTCCGCCGTGAGCGTGAGGCAGAGGCTCTCAAGAGAGCTACCGCCGCTGAGAAGATCCAGGCGGCAAAAGCTCTCGAAGAGGCATATTCCGCGCAGAAAGCGGCTGAGCAGGCGCGTGCCACCCTCGAACAGGCAACTCTCGAGGCGGACGTCATCGTCAAGGCTGAGATCGAAAAGAAACAGCTCGAACTCAAGGCAGAGGCTGAGGCTGAGCAGATCAGACGCCGCGCGAAGGGTGAATCCGACGCTACGCTCATGAGAATGCAGGCTGAGGCAGACGGTATGCGCTCAATGCTCACAAAGCAGGCGGAGGGCTTCGCGGAAATTGTCAAGTCCGCGGGCGGCGACTCGAACGACGCGATAAGGCTCATGATCGCCGACAAGCTCGAGGAGCTGACAAAGATCCAGGTCGAAGCTATAAAGAACCTCAAGATCGACAAGGTAACTGTCTGGGACGGCGGAAACACCGGCGCGGACGGAAAGACCGCGACCGCGAACTTCCTGTCCGGAATGATGAAGTCCATTCCTCCGATGAACGAGATGTTCGATATGGCGGGCATGAAGCTCCCGGATTATCTCGGAAAAGAGAAGGTTCCGGAAACCGTGGAGACAACCGCGGCAGACGGCTCAAACGCTGCCGGCTGATTGTCATAACCTGATATAAGTACGACCGCCGCGGCGATATTACCGCGGCGGAGTATCTGCAATAAAAATACCGAAAGGATAACGTCAATGAAAGAAAAGAAGGCAAAAGCAGCAAAAAAGCCAGGTTTTTTCGTTCAGCTCAGCGCGGAATACAAAAAGAACAAAGTCACGTTCACAATCTATATGATCCTCCGCGCGCTGGTCATACTCGTCGGGATCCGTCAGTTCTTCATAGGGAACTATGAGAACGTCTTCCTTTGCGCGTTCACGCTTGTTCTGTTTCTCGTCCCCGTGTTCGTCGAGAAGGTGTTCAGGGTCGACGTTCCGGCACTGCTTGAGAATATTGTGCTGGTCTTTATCTTCGCGGCGGAGATCATGGGCGAGATCAACAGCTATTACACGAAGTTCGCACTCTGGGACACGATGCTGCATGTGACGACCGGATTTCTCGCGGCGGCGGTCGGACTGTCACTTATCGTCATTCTTAATAGTAAGAAGGTCTTCGGACTGAACCTTTCGCCGTTCTTTGTCGCGATGTTCTCGTTCTGCTTCTCAATGACGATCGGCGTGCTGTGGGAGTTCTTTGAGTTCGGAATGGACAGGATATTTCTGACCGATATGCAGCGCGACACGATCGTCACGACCATCTCGTCAACACTCCTCAACCCCGACGGACTGAACGTTGCCGTGCAGATAAAGGATATCACCGACACGACCGTCAACGGACAGCCGCTCGGAATAAACGGCTATCTCGACATCGGACTTATCGACACTATAAAGGATATGTTCGTCAACTTCATCGGCGCGCTGACCTTCTCGGTGCTCGGATATTTCTACACGAAGTTCTCCGGCAAGAAAGGCACGGCGGTCGTCGAGGGACTTATGATAAAGAAAGACCCCGGCGCGGATGCCACGGCTCCTGCGGCAGAGCCTCAGAATGGAACAAATAAATGATAACCGACAAGAACATAGACGACGGAAAGCCGTTCGACCGGGGCAGGATCTCGGCGGACCACGCGAGGCTCCGCGGCGTCTGCCCGAGGGAATTTTATAACCACATACTCGCGCGCGGGCTCTGCAAAAACGGACAGAAAGCGCTCGACCACGGGGCCAGAGCCGGGGTGCTCCGAGAAACCTCTGTCACGAGGGCGCGAAGTGGACAGACGCGGGAAAAACTATTCGTCCGATAAACATTCCGGAGAGATATCTCGAAATTCCGAGCCGTTTTTTCATGAGGAACACCGCCTGAGTGTCCGCTTCACGCCGCGCTCGCCGGGCTGAGGGCAAGATAAAAACCTGGTAGGAAGCTGACCATCAGTTGATCAGCTTCCTGCTTCGATTTATACCGGCATAAATTCGCTCAGCGTGTACTTCTTCTTCGCGAGCAGGAAAGCAGCCGCGAGAACCATATACGCCGCGATACCGGCGTGGCCGCAGATCATGTAGCCCCGCCGTTCTTCCAGAACTGTTTATACTCTATCAGGTTGCTTTCCATGAAGCAGGTCAGCATTCCGTTAAGCTCATCCGGCGGTATTCCGAGAGAATTCAGTTCCTCCTTTGTCGTCACCTGTGCGGTTCCGAGCGAGGATATAAGCCTGAATCCGTTCTCAGTGCAGAGCTGTCTCAGAACACCAAGCTCTTTCCCGCCGACCTCTCCGAGCTTTTCTCTGAGCTCATCCCGCACGACGCACACGACCCCATCGTCATCCCAGACCTTCAGCCCGAAGTCGCTGCACACCCTGAGATTTCCCGCCGCGAAGTCCGCGCGCTGCTTCTCATGGTCGCCGACCTCGGTAAAGTATATCCCCTTCCACATTTTCAGAAGGTCGCCGCCGAGATCACGGTGCGCGTTCATGTCCCGGCTGTTCTTCGCCCAGATGAATTCGTCCGCGGTCTGCTCTATCTTTGCCGCCACGGCGTCTATATCCCCGCTCTTATCGGTGTCAAGCAGAATATCGAGCGAGACGCCATAGATCTCACCGAGCGACTTCAGATTGAAACAGTCGGGCAGGCACTCGCCGGACTCCCACTTCGAGACCGCCTGCGCCGAGACGCCGACGCGATCCGCGACCGCCTCCTGCGTCAGTCCGAGCTTTTTTCTGTGTTCCCGGAGCTTCGCCCCGAAGATTTCAAGGTCAAGCATATTCATACCATCCTTCCGGCACTAAGCCGTTATTTCGAACCGGTTCGTAATAATATTATAACACGGCATAGCTCAACTTGCAATAGTATGTATGTTGATTCCATGATATGTTATTAAACCGCAGGTTGAAAAAAGATCGTAGTCCGTTTACCGGACAGCGATCCGAAGCAATTGTTGTAACACATATTGAGCGCACCACACAAAAACACTCACGGAATGGTCTCCGTGAGCGTTTTCTTATTCAATAGACCATGAAAGCGCCTATCCTGACGACTTTCCCGTCCGACTCATCAGCCTTAGTGTCCGCGACGCGCAGACGCAGCGTGTGGTGACCTTCCGTGAGCTCTCCGCCGAGCAGCATTCCTCCGGCGCGATTGAAGCTCTTGCAGTAGCTGTCCCACGTCCTGAGGCTCTTCTCTTCACCGCCGTCGACGCTCCAGAGAAGATCGCCGGAATCCTTCGCGAGCATCAGGTACAGACCGACGCGGCGGCCGTCAAACTCATACGTGAGTGACGCTCCCGGTTCTCCCTCGATATACCCGTCGTACCGTCCGCACATTGTCTCCCGGACCACTCCGAACCCGGAAAGCTCACCCTCGGACGCGTCCACAAGCTGCGCGTCAAGCCTGAGAGGGCGCGACAGCTGTTCGGGCAGAACCTTCTCCGAAAGGACAGGCTCTGCCTTGTCGAGCATATCAGCGAGAAACTTCGTTATCGCCCCGGTATAGACGGCATAACCATCGTCGTTCGGGTGAACGGTATCGGTGGTCAGCGTCTTCCAGTCTCCGCCGGACGAGGTTACCTTGGAGCGCAGAATCTCACCGACGTCTGTCTGCGGTATCCCATAGCGGTGCATCACTGCCGAATGCGCGCTCCGCGCCGTGTACTCTCCGCCCGACGCTATGTGGTCGGACAGATATTTTGTCGTCGTGTGAACATACACGATATCAGTATGCGGATCCGACGCGTATATCTTCCTGACGATCGTCTCGGAATCAGTCATTATGGTGTCATAGTCCCCGAGACCGTCGTTCACCGAATACTCCATGAAGACAAGATCCGGCTTCTTCGACAGAAGATCGCGCTCACAGCGGAATATCCCGAGCGAGCTTCCGGTCCCGCCGATAGCTGCCTGTATCTCGCGTATCTCATGATCCGGATATCTCTCCCTGAACCACCTCATGACCGAGCCTCGCCAAGACGTCCTCGAGGCGTCAGACGCCCCAGCGCCCTCGGTTATCGAACCGCCGAAGAAGCCTATCGTCAGTTCCTTATTGTTTTTCAGCTTATAAAGCGTATTGTCAAGCATTTTCCACCTCCGTGCGGGCATCATGACTCCCGCGCCGCATGTATGAAAAGAGGATGACGCCTGTCCGGGTCATCCTCCTGTTTTCAGCTTTTATTTGGACTCGCTGGGATCAAACGAAACGTAGCTGTAAAGAATCACGTCGCCGTCGTTGATCGTGTTGGCGTTTGCCTTGCCGCTGGTGGGCTCCACATCGTTGATGTAGTACATCCAGTAGTGAGCGATTCCGTTTTCGTCCGTATGGTTCGTGAAATCCTGGATATCCTTGACAGAAGCATTGTCGTCGGACAGAACGTACGGGATCTCATTCTCGTCGCAAGCTTTGATGAAGGCGTCAAGAACAGTCGGCTCGGCAGCCTTTACCGTAACCTGAGTGTCAAGCACGGCGTCTTCACCTTCAGGACCAGCGATCTTGAGAGTGACAGTTACTTCCTTCATGGGCTCGCTGCCGCAGGAAACGAGAGCAAACGCAAGTACGATACCTGCCAGAACCATAGATAAGATACGGGTTAACTTCATTAGAGCTATTCCTCCTGATTTGATATAAAGCGCCGATCCCCCGATCGGTCACTTATACATCTATTATACTATGACTTCTTTCATTTGTCAAGCTTTTTTCGTTATTTTTTTTGCTTTACCCAAAACAATTTTACCCGCTATTGTCTGTTTTCACAAAATGGTCTGACAGTTTTGTGTATTATACCTACCGTTAATCTTTTCGCCGCGGTCAGTTCAGGAACAAAACGGCAAGATTCAGGTACGCCGCGTAAAAAAGCCACGCGAGATACACCACCATAGCCGCCCCGCAGACTACATATATCCTGAAAAAGTGACACATAGCGAAAAAGCTCATCACAATCATCATGATAATCGCCATGAACGCCGAAAAATAAGCCTCAGCCCCGAAGAACAGCGGATACCATATGAAATTGAACACCATCATGATAATGAAGAACAGCAGCCCCTTATACTTATCCTGCTCGCACGACCTGTCGGGACAGCACGCCACCGCCCCCGCCGATCCGCCGATAAGTATGTAAAGCACCGTCCACACAATCACGAAAACGAACCCGGGCGGCGCTCCCGCCGGAAGCTCCAGCTCGCCGTAAGCGTCGGCGCTCCCGCCCGCGAGCGCGCTCAGAAATCCGGACAGCAGAACGATCACCGCCCCCGCGATGACGCACCGGATATCTATCCGGCAAAGCTCCGCCCGTATCCTCCCGCGGATGTTCCCGAATCTGCATCCGCGTCCCCTCCCGAATAATGACATGAAAGATCACCTCACACAAAAAATGTATGAGGTGATCAAAGATTTTATTCTGACGTCTTCACGCCGCGTCGTCTGCCGCGGGCTCAGTGTCTGTCGACGTATCCTCGCCGGAGGTGTCAGGCTCGGTCACGTCGGTCACAGGCGCGTCCGTGTCCGGCTCACCGGTATCGGTCGTGTCATTGACCGGAGGCTCCGGCTCTGGTTCCGGCTCAGGGTCGGGCAGGCTAGCGTGCTCGTGGCAGTAGCGGTTGTAGACCGGCTTTCCGTCGGTCGCGCTGTAGCCCGGGTACTTTCCGCTCGGGTAGAGACCGATATAGAACGGCACGTCGTCCCTGTCAGGCATCGGAGTTCCATCGGGAACCTCGCGCCAGGTGTACTGCGCGTCCTCGACCTTGATGTTAGCCGGGAACTCGCGGTCGACCTTGAGAAGTCCGACCTGGATGATGTTCGCCTCCGGGCACTTGTCGCAGGCGACCGCCTTCGTGACCTTATCGTAATTGACAAGGACATGGACGTCGCAATACTCGGTCGGTGCCGTCGCCGCCGTGAAGTAACCTTCCTCAATCCTGTTGCCACGCGGGTCGGCCTGGCACGCCGCCGTCGCGAGCTTTCCGGAATCCTTGCAGTACTTCGCGGTGATGACTCCGTCCGCCGTTGTGAAGGTCTTCAGCGGCGTTCCGCCGTTCGTCGCGCCGTTGATATACTTCTCGTGAAGCTTCGTCATTATGAGGTCCCACGCGTGCACGGTCGGATTCCACGCGATGTTCGTGCCGATAGACTTCGGCGTCTCGTAGCCGAACCAGATTCCGCACACGTAGTACGGAGTATAACCGATAAAGTAACGGTCGACATCGCTCGATGTCGTACCGGTCTTTCCGGCGACATTGACCGAGTTCTTGAGGGTACAGCTCTTAGCGGTACCGGTATCGACGACCTTCTTGAGCATCTTCGTCATGATCGACGCGTTCTGCTCACTTATTACGACGTGGCTGTCCGCGGTGTTGTCAAGGACGACCTTGCCGTCCGCGTCGAGCACCTGAAGCCATGTGCGCGGCTTGTTGTATACGCCGCCGTTCGGGAATATCTGGTACGCCGCCGTTATCTCGAGGTTCGTCAGACCCTTCGACATAGCTCCGAGCGCGAGCGGCGCGATATCCTTGTCGGTCAGCGTCTTTCCTCCGGCGATCTCCTCCGACTCGATGAAGCTGTGCATACCGAGCTTGTTCTTGACAAAGTCAAACGAGCGCTCCGGCGTCAGCTCCTTCATTATGCGCACCGCGATGGTGTTTATCGAGTGCTCAACGGCGACGTTTACCGTCGTGAGTCCCCTGTACCTCTCCGGCAGGTTGCGCGGGTAGGCGATCGGATTCGTCTTCGCGGTGTCGTCCTCGGCGTAATTGAACCAGACCGGCGTGTCGTCGAAGACACTTCCGTAGGTGATGAGCCCGTATTCAAGCGCCGGGGCGTAAACCGACAGCGGCTTTATAGACGAACCGGGGGAACGTGTGGACTTTGTCGCGTGGTTCTGGAGCAGGTCGCCCGTCTTCTCACCGCGCGCGCCGACAATTCCGAGAACGTCTCCGGTCGCCGGGTCAACGACGACGGCGGACGACTGCGGCTGCTTGTCGCTGTTCGTCTTCGGGAATGAATTCTCGTCGAGATAAACCTCCTCTAGAACAGACTGAACCTCCGGGTCCTGAAGAGTAATTATCGACAGACCGCCCGTATAGAGGTAGTTCCAGGCGTTCGCCGCCGTGTAACCGAGCTTATCCTGGAGCGCGGCGACTACCTCGACTATGACCTGATCGGTATACCACGACTTCGTCGACGCGGTCTGCTGCTGCGCACGACCGTGATAATCGAGCTTCAGCTCCTTGCCGTAAGCGCCGTCATACTCTTCTTTCGTGATATAGCCCTGCTCGAGCATGAGGTCAAGGATGCTGTTGCGGCGCTCAGCCTGCTTCTCCGGGTTGAGGACAGGGTCGTACTTTGTCGGAGCGTTGGTGATCGACGCTATCGCCGCGCACTCGATGAGCGTGAGGTCGCTGACGTCCTTGTTGAAATAAGTATACGCCGCCGCCTGAACGCCGTAGCAGTTCTGGGACAGGTAGATGTTGTTCAGGTACTGCTCGAGTATCTGCGTCTTGTCGAGCCGCTTCTCGAGGTTCAGCGCGCGGAGGATCTCCTGTATCTTTCTCTGCGGCGTGTAGTCGTCCTCGTGATAGATGTTCTTTATCGTCTGCTGCGTGATAGTCGATCCGCCCTGCGCCTTCTTTATCGGTATGATATAGTTGAACGCGGAAAAGCCGGTGCGCAGCCAGTCGACGCCGTGATGGCTCCAGAAACGCTTGTCCTCGATACAGACGAAAGCGTTGACGAGGTTCTTCGGGATATCCGGGTACTTGACCCAGATACTGTTCTCAGAGCCGAAGATGCGCTCGTCCTCGAGCTCGACCATCTCGCCTACGCGGTTCTCACGGTCGGTGTAATCCATGTAGTACACACGCGTCGTCTGCGAAGAGTTCGACACGCTGAAAAGTGACAGATCAACCTCCGGGTCGATATAGTTCTTGACATATACGGCAAAGACCGTGACGACGATTATCCCGGCTATGAAGCAAACGAGCATTATCGTCAGAAGTATGTTCAGAAGATACGAGAAGAATTTCCCGATAACCTTCCCCGCGAGCCTTCCGGACCCGGCGACTTCCTTTGACCAGTCGATCTTGTTTTTCGGTCCGTTCGGGGCGGGCCGTTTTGAATAGTTATTCAATTCCGGTATTACCTTCCTTTGTTTTTATCTGTAAGACGAAATCGAACGTGTTTTATTACTATATTTTAGCTCATCTTTATGAATTCAGGATGAACGACTTGATATTGCTCCGCAGTTTTCCTGAAAATTTACATTTCGCTCCGGCGGATAACACCCTGGAAACACGGCGTTAATCAAATCTTGTCGTTTATCGTTCGTCTTCGTCGTCAACCGGCTGGATATCCGTGTTCTGTCCGGGCTTCATCGCCTCCGCTATGTGAAGCTCAGAGACATGCCCGATGACGCACCCGAGCAGGATTATCAGCAGCCCGACGACCACTCCGCCGAGGTCAAGCCCCATCGACAGGTGGATCGACTCCGGCTCCGCGACAAACGTCCTCACGAGCAGATAATTGTAGAACCTGCGCGCCGTCAGGACGACCGTGTATCCGATCATCACCGACAGACCGATATACATCGTGTACCTCGCGTTGTTCATGTTGTAAGGAGACTCGGAGGCGACGTTCTTCATCAGCCTCGACATATTGAGGCAGACGGGAGCCAGCATCGCTGACGCCGCCGCGCACATGATAAGCTCCGCCCAGATGACCGTCTTCACGTCCATGAGTGAGACCGTGTCGTAAGCCGCGTCGATACGTATGCCGTTTCCGATGAAGATCGAATAGTAGTCCTCACCGTGAAGCGTCATCAGCGGCGGAAGAAGCATCTTTTCAACAGGCGTGTTGACAAGAAATATGATAAGCGCGACAATGCCTGACAGCGCCACGGCGGCAATGCAGACGAAATACAGCGCCATGAACACGGGCGACGCCATCTTCGCGAACGGCACGATCGCGCGGTAGCCCCTCGCGGGCTTTGTCTTATCTTTTGTTTTCTTTCCGGACTTTCCGAGACCCATTTTTATAACGACCTTTCTGTCTTGGCAGTATCACTGCCTGACGACCACATTCTCCTCACCGAGAAGCTCCCTCAGTTCATTGACAACGAACGGCGACGCGGCGAGACGCACGCCGTTCATCTTCACATAGGCCGACTTCGACTTGTCATAGAAGATGACCTCTGTCGTACCGTCGCAGAATATTCCGGCGAGATTCACGGCCTTGCGGAATTCCCGGCAGCTTTCGTCGGCGCTCTCAACGCGCAGATAAACGCGCGACGGATAGAGCGGCTGATACGGCTGCCATCCGGACACAGGCGCGCTCTGACGCTGTGCGTTCTGCTGCGCCGGAGCGGCTGTGCGCAGAGGTTCCGGCTGACTCGTCCTGACCTCCGGCGCCGTCTTCGCGGACGCTGTGGGTGCGGCATTCTGACGCGAATCCGTGGTTTCTTCCGAGAAGTGCGCGTTGTCGACCAGCGGAACCATCGAGTTCGCGAGCAGCTTCGGGTCCTCGTCGTCCCTGAGAGACAGCTGTCCGACAATGCACAGCGGCGCCTCCTCGGTCAGCAGGTGCGAGAACCTCTCGAGTGTCTTCGGGAAGACGACGACCTCCATCTCTCCGGAATCGTCCTCGACGCTCAGAAACGCCATCTGCGCGTTCGTCTTCGTCATCTTGAGCTGACGTTTATTCACGATCCCGCAGATCACGACGACCTGACGGTCGCTGAACCGCGTCTCAGTGTCGGATTCCTCGCCGGACGCGACAAGCTCACCGATCTTCACCGGCGCGATCTTCGCTATGTGCCGACTGAAATCCTCGAGCAGATGCCCGGAGAAATACATTCCGGAGCACTCCTTCTCAAGTCTCAGCTTCTCGCGGAAGCTGAGCTCCGGGACGTCAGGATACTCATACCCCTTCGGCTTCTCGTCCGCCCCTCCGAGCGAGAACAGATCAAGCTGTCCCGCGACGTTCGAGCGGTTTCTCTCCTGATAATGATCCGCTATCTTCTCATAAGCGAGCAGAAGCCTGCTGCGGTAGACGCCGAGCCTGTCGAACGCTCCGCTCTTGATCAGCGCCTCGAGCTGCCGCTTGTTCATGTCGCTGCCCCAAAGGCGCTCTACGAAATCCTCAAAGGATGTGAACGGTCTGTCCCTCCGCTCGTCGATCACGCGCTTCACGAAGCCCTCGCCGAGATTCTTCAGCGCGAGCAGACCGAAACGGATATACTTATCGCCGTCATTATGGTACGCGCGGAAATCCGGTCCGCTCTCGTTTATGTCCGGCGGCAGGATGCGTATGCCGTAGCGCTGGCACTCCGAGATATACTCCGAAGTCTTCGCCGCGTTTCCGAGCACCGACGTCATGAGCGCGGCGAGGTATTCACACGGATAATGCGCCTTCAGATACGCCGTGCGGTAAGCGAGCACAGCGTAAGCCGCCGCGTGGCTCTTGTTGAACGCGTAGCTCGCGAAGGATGACATCTCATCAAAAAGCTTATCCGCCGCCTCTCTGTCGACGCCGTTCTTTTCCGCGCCCTCGAGGAATACCGCGCGCTCCTTCTCCATCTCGGAGACCTTCTTCTTCGCCATCATGCGTCTGACAAGATCAGCGCGTCCGAGCGAATAACCCGCGACCGTGCGGCAGATCTGCATGACCTGCTCCTGATATACAATACAGCCGTATGTCACGTCAAGTATCGGCGCGAGAAGCGGCGTCAGGTATCTGATCTTCGACGGGTCTTTACGGTTCTCGATATATTTCGGTATCGAATCCATCGGACCCGGGCGATAAAGAGATATCGCCGCGATTATATCGTCTATTCTGTCCGGCTTCAGCCCGGTCAGCATCTGCCGCATTCCGCCCGATTCAAGCTGGAACACACCGCCGGTATTTCCGGAGGAAATCAGCTCATAGACCTTCCTGTCGTCAAGCGGCAGCTTATCGACCGAAAAATCCGGCTCGCTCTCGCGTATCTGCTTCTCGGTATCGTGAATTATCGTCAGGTACCTCAGCGCGAGAAAATCAAACTTCAGAAGACCGAGCTTCGCGACCGTATCCATATCAAACTGCGTCACGACGACATCGCCGTTCATCGACAGCGGGACATACTCGCTGACCGGTCTGTCAGTGATGACGACGCCCGCCGCGTGCGTCGACGAATGTCGCGGCATACCCTCGAGCGCTCTCGACGTGTCGATCAGCCGCTTCACCTTCTCGTCCGACGCGTACATCTCCCGCAACTCCTTAGAATAGTCGAGCGCGCTGTCAAGCGTCACGTCAAGCTCACGCGGAATGCACTTCGCGACCGCGTCTGTCTCCGAATAGGACATACCGAGCGCCCGCCCGACATCCCTCACAACCGCCCTCGCCGCCATAGTACCGAAAGTTATGATCTGCGACACATGGTCGTCGCCGTACCTCTCCTTGACGTACCCGATGACCTCATCCCGTCGGTCATAGCAGAAATCAATATCGAAGTCCGGCATACTGACCCGCTCAGGATTAAGAAACCGCTCAAACAGCAGATCAAACCGCAGAGGATCAATATCCGTTATCCCGATAAGAAACGCGACAAGACTTCCCGCTCCGGAACCTCTTCCAGGTCCGACCGGGATATCCCTGGACTTCGCCCAGTTGACGAAATCCTGCACGATCAGGAAATACTCCGAATACCCCATCTTCCCGATGACCGAAAGCTCATACTTCACCCTCTCGCGGTACTCAGTCTCCGGATGAAGCTCAAAATCAAACCGTCCGTCCTTAAATCTCCGGTCAAAGCCCGCCCATGCGAGCCTCTCAAGGTACTCATCCGGAGGCGTCCCGTCCTCCGGCTTGAACGCCGGAAGATACAACTTAGAAAAATCAAAGTCAAAATCGCACTTCTCCGCGATCTTAACAGTATTATCAAGCGGACTCCCGAGCGGATCATCATCAAGATACCCGAACAGCCTGTGCATCTCGTCGGTAGTCTTATAATAAAACTCATCCGTCTCAAACCCGATCGGCCGACCATCCGTTATCACGTTATTCGTCTGTATGCAGAGAAGCACCGCCTGACTGTCCGCGTCCTGCCGTCTCAGATAATGCGCGTCATTAGTCGCGACCATAGGAATCGACAACTCATGTGACAACCGCACAATCCCCCGATTCACCCTCTTCTGCTCCTCAATCCCGTGATCCTGCACCTCAAGGTAATAATCCTCGCCGAAAAGCGACCGCATCTTCTCCGCGTGCGCCCGCGCCCCCTCATAGTCCCCATTAGCAAGCATCCTCGGCACAGCCCCCGCAAGACAAGCCGACAAAGCGACCAGCCCCTCATGATGCCCCTCAAGCAACTCCATATCAATCCGAGGCTTAGAATAAAACCCCTCAGTAAACCCGCGAGTCACCATATAAATCAAATTCCGGTACCCGACATCATCCTTACAAAGCAGCACAAGATGATAACTCGCAGAATCCTCCCCATGCGACTTATCAAACCGAGTCCTCCTGGCAAGATAAACCTCGCACCCGATAATCGGCTTTATCCCCTCCTTCTTACAGGCATTATAAAACGCCACCGCGCCATACATAACCCCATGATCAGTTATAGCACAAGCAGAATGCCCGCACTCCTTAGCCCGCCTCGGTATCTCCTCGACCCGACACGCGCCGTCAAGCAAACTATACTCACTATGAAGATGCAAATGGACAAAATCAGGCATACTTACCTCCGAGGAAGCGGGATGTGTTAGTTTGCGGGGGAGGGAAAACCCTTTGTAATGGGTTTTCCCGCCCCCGCCCCCCTCCTTTTCTCAAACTTCAAACAAATAATTAATTCTCATTACTGTGTAATATAACAACGAGCGTAATGTACGCTCGAACGCGGCATCCTGAGAATCACGGCGCGGCTTCGGACCCTTAAGGCGCGCGCCTCCGCGTCTCAGTCGCTTCGCCATATTCCGCTGCTCGAGCAGCAGGCCGATATTGTCGTCACTGTAAATCCGTCCGTTCTGGTCAACCGGCACAGCGCCGCGCGCCATACACATCGCCGCCAGCCCGAAATCCTGCGTCACAACAATATCCCCGCGCTCCGCCCGGTTCACAAGCGCAAAATCCGCGCTGTCCGCCCCGGTCGACACCGTAACCACCTCGACCGAAGAACCAAGCTCCCGGAACTCATGCGCCATATCACAGAACACCACGCACGAAACCCCATACTCAGCCGCGACCCGCAAGGCAATCCTAGTAACCGGACACCCGTCCGCGTCAACAAGCACCCTCATGCCCCCGCCCCGAGCTCCACGAGCTTCTTAAGCCGATGATTCACCCCTGACTTCGTTATCGGCGGCGTATGCATCTCAGCCAAAGCCGCCAGCGTCGCGTCCTCGTTCTCAAGCCGCAGATACGCCGTCTGCTTCAGCTCCTCCGGTATCCGCTCAATCTCTCCCGACCTTATCAGGTTATTTATCGCGTTTATCTGATCAGCGGCGGCGGCGACCGTCTTACCGATATTCGCCATCTCACCGTTAGCTATCCTGTTAGCACCGCTCCTGAGCTCCCGCTCGATCTTCTTGTTCATGATAGTGAAAGCCGCGGTATTCGCCCCTATGTAAGCGAGAAAATTCTCGATGCTCTCGCTGTCCTTATAGTAAAGCACGCTCTCGCCGCGCCTCGACATCATCTTCGGCTCGAGCCCCGCGTCAGTCAACAGACCCGACAGACTCTCAGCCGCCGCCACCATAGCGAAGCTCATCTCCAGGTGATACCCCTTCTCCGGATCGGTTATAGTCCCCGCGGACAGGAACGCCCCCCTGACAAACGACGGCTCACAGCCCTGACAATGAAACATCCCGGACATTATCTCAGTCTCGGCGATGTCCGGCGCGTATCCGAATGAACCAAAAAGCTTCTCCGCCTCCCGCTTCTGCGGAATGGTTATCTTGCACCCCGAGCGCTCGCCCTCGGCGCCGGTCTTGCGCTCTGTTATATAAAGATTCGCTGTTATATGATCCTGCTCGTCGAGCCATCTGACAAGCAGCTCCGCGAAAGGCTCGCAGGTGGTCACGAGCTTTATCCTCTGTCTTGAAAATGTCCCAGCCCCGTAGAGCGCTCCGTAAAGGAACGCCCTGCGGCAGCACTGATGCTTTATCTGTAGCGCCGTATCCACCAGCGCGGTCTTTGTTTCGTGTGCGAACGACACTTCTATCGTCCTCTCGTAATATGTTTTCCGGAATCCCCGGTTTACTTGTTTATATCCCTGTGTATCGTGACGGTTCTGTACCCGCTCTTTCTGATATGCGACGCGAGCGCCTCGGCTATCGCGACCGAGCGGTGTTTTCCGCCCGTGCAGCCTATGGCGATTATCAGCTGCGCCTTGCCCTCCTTCGAGTAAAGCGGCAGCATGAAATCGAACATATCAGTGAGCTTGTCCATGAACGTATTCGTCTCCTCATGTGAGAAGACAAAGTCCCTGACAGGCGCCTCAAGCCCCGTGTGCTCCTTCAGCTCCTCGTAATAGTACGGGTTCGGGAAGCATCTCACGTCAAAGACGAGATCCGCCTCGCTCGCCGCGCCGTACTTGAAGCCGAACGACATACAGGTGACAAACATCTCATGCACCGTGCCTGTCTGGACTATTCCCGAGATCTTCTCCTTCAGCTGTGCCGGAGTCAGACGGGTAGTGTCGATGATATAGTCCGCGCGGAGCCTTACCGGCGCGAGCATCTCCCTCTCGAGCCTCAGCGCCTCCGTAATGCTTATATTCTTGGCGGAGACAAGCGGATGAGCGCGCCGTGTATACTTATAACGGCTGATTATCACCTCGTCCGCGCAGTCCATGAAGATCGTGCGGCAGTTGAAGTTCTGTAGCTTCAGCTCGTCAAGCCTTGTGAACAGCGTGTCGAACTCATCCTCGCCGCGTATATCGACGACGAAGGCGACCTTTCCGCCCTGTCTCCACCCCGGCGCCGGATCGGCGCCGAAGCCGGTCCCTCCGGAGCAGATCTCCGCGAACTTCGGTATCAGCAGAGCGGGCATATTGTCTATACAGTACCATCCGAGATCCTCAAGCGTGTTCGCCGCCTGAGACTTGCCCGCGCCGGACATACCGGTTATTATCAGAAATTCCACCTTTTCACTCCTCTTTTCTTATTGTCATCGGCACACCGCAACAGGTCATACGGCGCACCGGGTTATTTTTCAGTATTTTCCGTCCGGCAGCGTCCTTATCTCGCGCTCTATCGTCTTTCCGGTCTTTTCAAAGACCTCATCCCGGACGATATCGGCGAGCGTCAGAACATCGCGCGCGGTCGCCCCGCCGCGGTTCACTATGAAACCGGCATGCTTCAGAGAGACCTCCGCACCGCCGACCCTGCGACCCTTGAGACCGCATTCCTCGATCAGCTTCGCAGTTATGAATCCGTTTCCCCGCTTGAACACGCTCCCGGCGCTCGGCAGGTCGAGCGGCTGCTTTTCACACCTTCTCGACATATAGTCCTTCATCGCGGCTCCGATCGTGTCGGCGTCACCGGCGGCGAGTCTTATTTCAGCCGATATAATGACCCTGCCGTTCTCCATGTATGAGCTGTGGCGGTACGCGAAATCGTGTCCCGGCGCGTCGAGCGTTCCGGTCTCGCCGGTTTCCGGGTCATACCACCGGCTCGACACGACGACGTCCGACACCTGCCCGCCGTAAGCCCCGGCATTCATATAGATTCCGCCGCCGACCGTTCCGGGAATTCCGTAAGCGAACTCAAGTCCGGTCAGTGACAGCTTCGCCGCCCTCGACGCGAGCAAGGTCACCGGCATTCCTGCGCCGACAGTCAATGTTCTTCCGCCGGCATTGTCAGGGTCAGACGCGGAAAAACCGGCAATCCCGGTCATCACTACAACAGCGCCGTCATACCCGCCGTCCGGAGCCAGCAGATTCGTTCCGTTCCCTATCACCGTGAACGGAACTCCGCTCTCTTTCAGCGCGTCCATAGCCCCGACCGCCCGTTCCGGGCTCTCCGGGAAAACGGCAATACGCGCCGGTCCGCCTATCCGGAAGCTCGTGAGGCGCGAAAGCGGACAGCTCTCCTCATACCTCACGCCAAGGCGCGATAATAATGTCAAAAGGTTGTTCTGATCAATCATAGACAATCTCCCGCATGATCACTCTGTTGGCATGAGAAGCCGCACAAGCTCCGCGTGGTCGCGGACGATATGGTCCGGCACCGGAGTCTCGCCCGACGGCTTTCCGGACGGGCAGAAAAGTATCGTGTCTATCCCGGCGCGCCGACCGCCCTCGATGTCCGAGGTCAGCGAATCGCCGATGATAACCGAGCTCTCCCGTCTCTCTTCGCCGATATGAGCGAAGACATAATCGAAATATTCCTTCATCGGCTTCGGAACGCCGACCTCCTCGGAGACGAAGATGTCCTTTATATACGGCTTTACAGCGGAATTCGCGAGCCGCTTCTTCTGCGTCCTCTCGACGCCGTTCGTCACGATATACAGGTCATACACCCCGGAAAGTATCCGGCAGGCGTCCTCCGCGCCGTCAAGCAGCACCGAGCAGTCGGCGAGCGACTCGAGGTATTCCCGGTTCACCTCGCCGCCGTCAAGCTCCTCTCCTCCCCCGACGGTCGGGAGAAACGCCGCGAAACGCTCCCTCTGAAGAAACTCCTTCGTTATCTCCCCGCGCCCGTAGCTCGCCCAGAGACTTTCGTTGTAATTTTTATATCTTTCAAAATCCGCCGCGTCAAATTCTATGCCGTGCCTGCGCATCACTATTCCGAACGCGTCCTTTTCCGCCCGCGTGAAATCGAACAGGGTCATGTCCGCGTCGAAGAGCAGGGTCGTATATTTCTTGTTTTCCATGATCATATCTTCTCGTCTATCATTTCCCGCGCGGTCTCGCGCAGGCGGTCGGTTATGTTTATGCCGCCCATGATCCTCGCGATCTCGTCTACCCGCCCCTCTTTGTCAAGCGGTGTCACGCTCGTGCGGACCCTTCCGTCCGTCTCCTTCTTCGAGATCAGGTAGTGATTGTCGGCGAGCGCCGCTATCTGCGCCGAGTGCGTGATACAGATGACCTGAGCCATTCTGTCGTCCGGTATGCTCATCGCGAGCGCGCGCAGCTTTATTCCTATCTTCTGCGAGGTTTTTCCGGAGACTCCCGTGTCGACCTCGTCGAAGATCATCGTGTCCGGGAAATCCTTCTCGGCGAGGACGCTCTTTATTGCGAGCATTATACGCGACAGCTCGCCGCCCGATGCGATCTTCGCGAGCGGCTTCAGCGGCTCGCCCTTGTTCGTCGAGATAAGAAACTCCACCCGGTCCGCGCCGCGCGGAGTGAAGCCGCCCTGAACGGGAAGTATCTCGACCGAGAACGTGACGCCCTTCATGTCAAGGTACGCGAGCTCGGAGATTATCCTCTCCTCAAGCCCCGCCGCGGCGTCGGTGCGCAGACGGGTCATCTCCGCCGCCTTCTTCTCGAGCACCGGAAGCAGCTTCTTCTTCTCGGCGACGCATTCGTTAAGGCGCTCCTCCGACAGCTCGATCGACTCGAGCTCCTTTTTCGACTTCTCGAGGAACGCGAGGATATCCGGTATCGTGTCGCCGTACTTGCGCTCGAGCTTCGATATCTCGTCGAGCCGCGACTCTATTCTGTCGAGCCCGGCGGTCGGGTCGCCGTCCGAGTCGTCCGCGAAAGCCTCAGCCGTCAGCGCGATATCCTCGATCTCATAACCCGCCTGCTCGAGGCGCCCTGACAGTTCCCCCGCCTCCGGTATCACGGCGGATAGAGTATCGAGCGCCTTCACCGACCTTCTCAAACGGTCGAGAGCCGAGGTTCCCTTCTCGTTCTGATAGAGCGACGCGTAGACCTGATGTGAGAGACGGTTTATGTTCTCGCTGTTCTGGAGCTTCGCGCGCTTTTTCTCGAGCGCTTCCTCTTCTCCGGGCTTCAGCTTCGCCGCGGCTATCTCGTCTATCTGAAATTTCAGGAACTCAAGACGGCGCGCCTTCTCGCGCTCGTCCGACGTCATCTCCGCGATCTTTCTCTCGAGCTCGCGGTACCTGTTGTAGCACTCCGAATACTCTTCCGGAAGCGTGCCGAGCGACGCGAAGCTGTCAAGGTAATTTATATGCTTCTCCGGGTCGAGAAGCGTCATGTTGTCATGCTGACCGTGTATCGCGATAAGATGCTTCGCCACGTCTTTCAGAAGCGACATCGGTATCGCGCGACCGTTCATTCTCGCCGTCGATTTTCCCGAAGTGCTGATCGTCCTCGAGAGCAGAATCATCCCGTCCTCGTCCGGAGCGAGACCTAACGCCGAAAGCTCGTTCAGCGCCCGTATATTCATGTCTCCGAACAGCGCGGAGACCATCGCGGTCTCCTCACCGCTGCGTATCAGCTCCTTAGACTGCTTCGCGCCGAGTATCAGGGCTATCGAATCTATTATTATCGACTTTCCGGCTCCGGTCTCGCCTGTCAGCACCGTGAAACCGGCGGTGAAGTCTATGTCCGCGGTCTTGATCACCGCTATATTTTCAATGTGGAGCGAAATCAGCATCCGTACCGCCGCCTTTCACCTCCGCGGAGAATCCCGCGGTTATTTATCGATTATCGAGCGCAGCTCCGCGATAAGCGTCGACGCCGCCTCGTTCGTGCGCATCACAATTATTATCGTATCGTCGCCCGCGACGCTGCCGACGATGTCGTTGTGGCTCATCGAGTCTATCGCCGCCGCGGCTCCGGGCGCCATTCCGGAGCAGGTCTTCACGACCGCTATGTTGTTCGCGCTGTCAAGTCCGGTCACCGTCTCGATCAGCAGATTGCGGAACTTCGAGTTGATCGGCACCTGCTCGCGGCGCGGGAGCGCGTACTTGTATTTTCCTGTCGAGCCCGTGACCTTGATCAGCCCGAGCTCGCGTATATCGCGGGAGATCGTCGCCTGGGTCACCATGTAGCCCTTTTCTCTCAGGCGCTCCGAGAGCTCATCCTGCTTCTCTATCTCGTTCTCGTTTATGAGAGCGATTATCTCGCTCTGACGGTTGTATTTCATAAGTATCCCTCCGCGCTCGTTCTCCGTCGGACGGCGTCTTCCGGAGCGCGATTCCGGAGACGGTGCCTCCGGCGTGCCTCCGCGCGCCGCATCCCCATCGGACTCCGCCGTTTCGAGAACTTCTTCGTTTTCTGCCATTTCAAATCTCTCTTTCGTATGTAAGTAGTCCCGAGCGGGACCGTTTTTCATAGCTATCTTACGGTTTTGAGGCGGTTTTGAAAGACGGCTTGTCCGGCTTTCAAAATTCACGCCCCTACGTCGTGAAAGCCTCAAAACTGTTTGGTCTGAAAACTTGTTTTCAGACTATATGCTCTCCGCCATCTTACGGCGCAGCACCTCGTAGAAGCCTCCATCCTTCAATCTCACGAAACCGCAGGACAGCGGCGACTTCGTTATCCTGACGCTCTCCCCGTAGCCTACACGGAACATCTCGGAGCCGTCGAGCGACAGGTACATCTCCGGAGACCTCTTCGAGAGGTTCCGCACCTCAAGCACCGATGACGCCGAAAAGACGATAGGCGCCGCCGACAGCGAGTGGGCGCAGACCGGCGTCACCGCGATGGCGTCCATGCACGGGTCGATGACAGGTCCTCCCGCGGACAGCGAATACGCGGTAGATCCGGTAGGAGTCGAGACGATGAGCCCGTCGCACCTGTAGTGGTTGACAATCTTCCCGTCGCAGCAGAGCTCTATATCGACCATCCTGAACACCGACTCCGCGCCGAGCACGGCGTCGTTCAGCGCGAACATTCCGGACTTTCCGGGTATCGCCGCGTCGAGCATCATCCGACTCTCGACATTATAATTGCCGTCAATCAGCCTCCCGAGCATATGAAGCTCGTTTATCTCGAGCTCCGCCATATACCCGACCCGCCCGAGGTTTATCCCGAGCAGGGGTATCCCCGCCGGCGAACAGCGTCTCGCCGCCTTGAGAAGCGTTCCGTCTCCGCCGAGGACTATCATTACGTCAATCGTCCTCGTCATCTCACACTCCGGGAGAAAAACGACGTCTCTGACGGCGTCCTCACCGAGAGTATCCCTCACCGCGCACTCCTGCGAAATATCCATGAACACCCCGACGCCGTCACGCGTCAGCCTTATCGCGCCGAGAGCGCCTATCACCGCCGCGGTCCCGGCGAAATCCTTGTCCTTATCCGCGTTAGAATAGATACCGATATTCTTCATTCCGAAATACCGACCTTTCAGTGTTATGTCAGATCGTTATACTGCCCTCTGCCGGAGGCGAAGACACTGTCGAGCGTGCCTTCTGTGACGCGCCTTATAAGGCTGTCGGATATCGTCCCGCAGGTGACGCCGCCGTCGAAAACAGCCACATACTCGCGGTTGCCGTCCCCGCCCTCAATCGGCGAGACAGTGAGCGCGCGGCAGTGAAGCCCGCTCACCGCGGCGTCGGACAGCACACGCGAGATGACCTCCGCGTGTACGGCTCTCGAGCGCACGATACCGTTTTTACCGATATTCGCTCTTCCCGCCTCGAACTGCGGCTTTATGAGCGCCGCGAAGACGCCGTCCGGCTCGAGTATCCGTCTCACCGCCGGAAATATCAACGCGAGCGAAATGAACGACACGTCGCAGACGGCGAGCGTGCATTTGCCGCCGATATCCTCCGGTCCGATATATCTCGCGTTCATTCCCTCATACGAGATGACACGCGGGTCGTTTTTCAGCGTCCCGTCGAGCTGTGAGCGCCCGACGTCCACCGCGCGGACACGGCGCGCTCCGTGCTTCAGGAGACAGTCGGTGAAGCCGCCCGTCGACGCGCCTATATCGACGGCGTCAGCCCCCGCCGGATCGAGCCCGAGGACGTCTATCGCCTTCTCGAGCTTAAGTCCGCCGCGGCTCACGTATTTTGACCGTTCAGCGGTTATCAGGATCTCCGGCGGCGTCTCCCCGTCTATCTGTGAGGACGGCTTCGTCAGCGTTTTCCCGTTTACGACAACGCCGCCGGACGCGATCAGCCGCTTCGCCTCCTCACGGCTCTTAGCATAGCCGTTTTCGGCGATAAATATGTCCGCCCGCATCTCTTAAAACACCGGGATCAGCGCGCCGATCAGTATCCCGAGAACCGCGCCCGCGAGGACCTGAAGCGGCGTGTGCCCGATGAGCTCCTTCAGGTTCTTGTCGAGATACCTTGACTCGCCGGTTGAGATGTCGTGAACAATCTTGTTGAGCACCTTTGCCTGCTCCCCCGCGGCGCGTCTGACTCCCGCCGCGTCATACATGACAATGAACGCCATGACGAACGCGAGCGCGAAGGTCACAGAATGCGTGCCGTTCAGCTTCCCTGTCGCGACGACCATCGAGCAAACGGTCGACGAGTGCGAGCTCGGCATTCCGCCCGAAGACATAAGCACCGAGAAGCTGAACGAATGGTTCTTGATTATATAAGCCCCGCACTTTATGAACTGCGCCCCGAACCACGCGATGAACGCGCAGATCAGCACATAATTCGAAAAAAATCCTAAAAACTCGTTTTTCATTTTCTGACTGCTATTTCTTCCTTTCAAGAAGCCATCCGGCGAGCGATGAGAGCTGCTCCGAGCCGTCGAAGCCCTTTATCGCGCTCACAGCGTCCGACGTGACGGACGCCGCGTATTCTCTCGCCTCATCGATTGTCATCAACGTCGCGAAGGTGTTTTTTCCGCTCTCGGCGTCGCTGCCTGTCGGCTTTCCGAACGTCTTCTCGTCTCCGGTGACGTCGAGTATGTCGTCGATCACCTGAAAAGCCCGCCCTATACCGTCCGCGTATCTCTCCGCCGCTCTGTTAAGCGTCTCCGGCGCGTTTCCGGAAAGACAGCCGAGGAGCGCGGCGCACCGTATCAGCTCGCCGGTTTTGAGCGATTGCAATTTTTCGAGTGACGCAAGCCCGATCTCCTTGTTCTCGCTCTCAAGGTCCATCACCTGTCCGCCGATCATTCCGTCGATTCCGGCGCAGCGCGACATCAGCGAGACCGCCCGCATAATTGTCTCCGGCTCCGCAAACGGATTCCCCGCCGCGACGCCGAACGCCTTCGTCAGCAGCGCGTCCCCGGCGAGAAGAGCGTTCGCCTCGCCGTACTTCACGTGGCAGGTTGGCTTGCCGCGCCGCAGGTCGTCATTGTCCATACACGGCAGATCGTCGTGTATCAAAGAATACGTGTGTATCATCTCGAGCGCCGCGCCGAATCTCAGCGCGCACTTATCCGCCCTCGCGGGGTCGGTACCCGACGCTCTCGACGCGAGCGACGCGAACTCTATGGCGAGAAAGGGACGCAGTCTCTTTCCGCCCGACAAAAGGCTGTAACGCATCGCGTCGCAGACGATGCCGTAGTCCGGGTCGCTCTCCGCCGAGAGAGCTTCGAGCTCCTTCTCCACAAGAGCCGCGCGTGAGGCGAGCATCGCTTCAATATCCATCGTCATTTCCGTTCCTTCCGTTATGGAATCTCACTGATCAGCCGGGATGAAATTCTTCTCAGTCCCGCCGGTCAGGATCTTCACCTTCTGTTCGGCGCTGTCGAGCTTCGCGGTGCAGGCTCTCACAAGCCCAACGCCCTCCTCGAACAGCTTCAGCGATTCATCGAGCGGCGCGCTCCCGTCGTCGAGCGCGCGGACTATCTCCTCAAGCCTCGCTATCGACTTCTCGAAGCCCGGCTCCTTCTTTCTGGTCTCACTCATTGCCGTTTTCTTCTCCATTACACGTTTTCTTATCTATCACTCTGATGCCTGTGACGTCCGCGTCTATCTCACCGTCCGTGACACGCAGGGTCAGATGTTTCCCGGCGGTCACGTCCCCGACCGACTTGACGATCTTCCCGTCGTCTCTGAAGACGGCGGAATATCCCCTCGATATGACAGCCATCGGGTCAAGCGCCCGCATTGTCGCCGTAAGCGCTCCGAGTTTAGCCCTGTCGTCCCTGACTATCGAATTCATCCGCAAGTTAAGCCCGTCCGAAAGCGCCGCGAGAAGCATCCGCCTGTCGTCGATGATATACCGCGGATCCGTGAGCGAGCGGCTCCTCGCGAACGCGTCGAGCCTTTTCCGCTCCGAGTTTATCCTTGAGTCCATCGCGAGGGACATATGTGTTATAACATTCATGAAACGCCGCCTGAGGTCGTTTCTGTCCGGGAAAGCGAGCTCCGCCGCCGCGGACGGTGTAGGAGCGCGGAGATCCGCCGCGAAGTCACAGATTGTGAAATCCGTCTCGTGACCGACCGCCGATATGACCGGTATCCGGCTCGCCGCGATATTCCTCGCCAAAACTTCGTCGTTAAACGCCCATAAGTCCTCGATCGCTCCGCCGCCTCGTCCTATTATTATCAGATCGACACGATCCCCGCCATTTTCGTCCGGAGTGTTAAAATACCTCATCCCCGAAATAAGCGACGCCGCAGCCTCATCGCCCTGAACGAGCGCCGGGTAAAGTATCAGCTCCGCGAGCGGATACCTTCTGCCGGAAATATTTATGATATCCCTTATGGCGGCGCCGGTCGGCGACGTTATTACACCGACTCTCGACGGATACCTCGGGAGCGGGCGCTTTCTCGCCTCGTCGAAAAGTCCCTCGGCGGCGAGCTTTCTCTTGAGCTGCTCGAACGCGAAATAAAGGCTTCCGACGCCGTCCGGCTCTATGTCGTCGACATATATCTGATACTGTCCGGTCTTCACGAAAGCGGAGACACGACCGTGAAGAATGACCTTCATGCCGTCCTCCGGAATGAACCGGAGCTTTTCCGCAGCGTTCCGGAACATGACAGCCGAGATCGCGCCGTCCTCGTCCTTCAGTGTGAAATACAGATGTCCGGTTCTGTAATGATCTGTAAAATTTGATATCTCACCGCGGACAAAGATATTCGCGAGAATGCGGTCGGAATCTATGATACGTTTAACATACGCGTTAACCTGTCCGACCGACAGGACGGCGCGCTTGTCACGCTCCGCCGATGCATTGCCGCCCGCGGATGGCTTTTCATGCCCGCGCCCGCCCGAGAGGAGCTTTTCTATCCCCGGGTCGAGACCCCTGCCGGAGCTGTTCATCTCTGCCAAAATCCGGTTCCCTCCGTGCCTGTCGCCGCTAAAAGCGCTGTCCCCGCGGCGTTGTCGCTCGAAAATTTCGGTTCCGCGAAACGCGAATCATATCCGCGCCGCTTTATCATATCCTTTATGATGGAACAGCTCATGACGCCTCCCGCGTACAGCACCGGAACCTTTTTGTGTCCTTTTGTCGTCATCTCTTCGAGAGCGTTGTCGGTCAGCTTTATAAGCGTCCTTCCGACGAAATCAAGCGTGTACATCGCCGCGGCGCGCGGGTCGGAACCATTTTTCAGCATCGCGGCGACCTTGTTCTCGAGCCCGGAGAGATTACACCCGCAGCCCTTCACCGAGACCCCGGTCCGCTCAAACCTCACACCCTCACGGATTCCCTCGAGCGCCATGCGCTCAAGCTCCGCTCCGCACGGGAAATCGAGCCCCATCATGACTCCCGCACGGTCTATCGCCTGACCCGCGTTGAGGTCGAGCGTCCCGCCGAGCCTAGTTATCCCGAGCCTGACGCCGAACGAACCGTCGCCGCGTCCGCCGATCTCCGGCTCGACAAGCAGCATCTCGGTAGTTCCTCCGGAAACGTGAAAAGCGATGAACTCGCGCGAAAGAAGATCCGGCGACCCGCTCGACCACAGCGCCGCCATTATATGCCCCGCCTGATGCGAAAATTTCATGAGCGGCTTCTTCACTCCGCTCGCGAGCGTCGACGCCGCCGCCTCACCGGCGAGAAAGCACGGCATATACGACCCGTCCGCGTCGCGCGGGGAAACCGACACGCCCACGGCGCGCAGAAACTCCGGTTCAAGCCCGGCAAGAGCCTCCGCCGTCACGTCCGGAAGATTCTTCACGTGAGCGAACACAGCGTCGCTCTGTCTGAGCCCTCTGCCGCCGTGCTCTACGTGGAGTAGGCGCTTCACGTTCGAGAGAAACTCCCCTCTCTCCGCGTCGAACAGAGCGCAGGAGGTCGTGTAATTCGACGTGTCGATACCGATATAATACCGACTCATTTCCTGTCGCACTCTCTGTCCGGGAGCGAATGGGCGATGCTGTTGAGCACACCGTTCACGAAAGAGGGGGCCTTATCGTCGTCGAACTTCTTCGCGAGCTCGATCGCCTCGTTGAGCGCGACCCTCTTCGGGACGTCGTCGACCGACGTCATCTCGTAGACCGCGAGGCGCATTATCGCGAGAGACGCGCGCGATATTCTCGAGAGCGACCAGCCGGCAGCCGCCGTGGAAATCTTTTCGTCGATATCCGCGAGGTTGTCACAGACGCCGAAGAACGCCCCGCGCACATAGTCGCTAAACAAACCGAGCGCTGCCTCCGAATTGTCGAGCTCTCTGGCAAAGAACGTGTCGGCGTCCTCCTCCGGCGCGAATGATTTTGCGAAAAGGAGACCGACGGTGAATTCACGCGCCGCCTTTCTCGAGTCAACTGTTTTTCTTGAGTCTTCCATATGAATCGTTCTGTTCCTTTCGTGCCGCGGCGCTTTCCGCGGCGAAATCTATATTTTGAATGAGCATATATACATCACACGAATGCATAATAAATCAGCATACATGTATATTATACATTCTTTATTCAGAAAAGTCAACCGTCAAGGGTAAATAAATCATGATTTTTCGCATAATATATTTTGTATACACATACATGAATGATATATAGTCCGAAAGGAGCGCACGATATTGAAAACCGGACGACCCTCCGCCCGCCGGAAAGTGATACTCCGCGCCATGTATATAACGCTCGCCTTCCTCCTGCTCCTGCCGTCGTTCCTCCGCAGCGGCGCCGAACCCGCGATGGCGGACGGATACATAAAATGGGTGGACTTCGACCTCACATCCGATCTCATCCGCGCCGCGGTCAAATGCGACCTCGAGACATACGAAGCCGCGAAAAAAGGCTCGGGCACTCACGCGGAGCTCGTCACAATCCTCGCGATAGCGGCGGCGGACAACGGAGGAGAAGTAAAGAGAATAAAGACCGACACAATCCGGAAAATATCCGAACGCCTCGCCGCCGGTGAAGCTCCTGAAGACATAACAAAGAACCCGAAGCTGTTCGTCTATTACAGCGGAGCCTACGGCGCCGCGCTCGGCGGCGTCATGGGAAACTACGCCGTGAAAGGCTCCGACGGCAACTACGAAAAAAGATACGGCGTCAGGGTCTTCTCACCGATCGCCGCCGGATATCACTACGGCGACTACGACGATTTCGGCGCGTCGCGCTCTTACGGCTACAGACGGCCGCATCTCGGGCACGATATGCTCGGGGACATCGGCACGCCGATCGTCGCCGTCGAGTCCGGACGCGTCGAGGCGTGCGGCTGGAACCAGTACGGCGGCTGGCGGATAGGTATACGCAGCCACGACGGGAAACGCTATTACTACTACGCACACCTGCGCCGCGGGCACCCGTTCGCCGGGATAGAGGAAGGAATGAACGTGACGGCGGGCGAGGTCATCGGCTACCTCGGCATGACCGGCTACTCCGCAAAGGAGGACACGAACAATATCGACACGCCGCACCTGCACTTCGGGCTCGAGCTGATCTTCGACGAATCGCAGAAGGACGGATGGAACCAGATCTGGATTGACCTCTACGAATACACGAAGTTCCTGTCGCGCTTCCGTTCCGCGACGCATTATGACAAGGAATCCGGAGAGACTGTCGCCGACAGCGTAATCATCGACCTCGACGCGCCGGACTGACGCTTCAGCGTATCAGCGCGTGGAAGCGTTTCCCGGCGGAGCCTGTCAGAAAAAATACGATTTGTTATAAATAAGTGACTCTTTTATAAATTATCTCGCGACGCTGTTGAAAAATCTGCCGGAAAGTGGTATGATGTATAAGGACACCTCCGGCGTACCGGTCGTGGCACTCTGTCGTGACGAAGGAAGATTCGAAATGAAATTCATGAAGGAAATCAAAAAAATACTCTCAGACGCCTGCGTCTATTTCACCGCTTCGGAATTCGTCCTGCTCGCGGTCGCCGCGGCGTTCGGGCAGACCTCGCCGGAAAAGGGCGGAATCGTCGGCAGATTTCTGAGTCTCGGCGCCGCGGGAATGATATTCGCGGCGTGTCTCATGATGTCGGCGCTGAATCTCGTGTTCAGGCTCAAACTGTCCGGGGCGCTCAAGGTGCTGATACACTTCACCGGCTCGCTCATAGCTTTCTCGCTCGTGTTCATCGTCATACCGAAGGCGTATGCCGACTTCGGCGCGATATTTGTCCGGCTCGGAATATTCGCCGTGCTATACGCGGTCATCGCCGTGATAGTCCTGATCGTCCGCGGTATCGCCGCGAACCGTCGCTCGGATGACCTCGAGTACGAGTCGCAGTTCGGTGAGTTCTTCTCGAGCAGAAACGGAAAACACTGAACCATACAAAATCAGATTTCAAAAAGGATTATTCCACAAATGAAAAACGACAATGAATTTGAATCAAGCGGGGTCATGTACAAAGCGACAGCTTTCGCGATATTCGTGATCCTCGTCGTGCTTATCGTGCTGATCTCGGTCTCATACAGGAAAGACGACGTACCGTCAACAGACGACCAGACGTCAACGGCGCAAAAGGACACGATATCCGACACGCAGGACACGGACCCCTCCGACACAACAACGTCCGACACCACAGCGTCCGACACCACAGCGGGCGAAACAACCGCTCCGGTGACTGATGCCCCCGCGACATCGTCACCAGACACCACGTCTCCGGACACGGCTTCGACACCAGTCTCCGGCGACACAGTTGAAGCTCCGTCGACAAACACGCCGCAGACGACGCTCGACTACCTCTCGCTGTACCCGGACACGGTGCTCGCCGAGACAGCCGACGCCGGACAGGCATATATCGACAAGCTGGTGTTCCTCGGCGACTCGACAACCTACGGTCTGCGCGCCTACAAGATGCTCGCGGGCGGAAAGGACACGACGCAGGTCTGGACGCCGAAGACCGGAACCCTCACCCTGTCGCAGGCGTCATTCGCCACGATCGTCTACCCGGAAACCGATGAGGAGCTGACCATCGCCGACGCCGTCGCGAAGAAGAAGCCGGAATATCTCGTCATAACCCTCGGTGTCAATGGCGTGGCCTTCATGAAGGAGGACTACTTCAAGTCGGAATACAAGAAGATAATCGAGTCGGTCCAGACAGCAAGTCCGGACACGAAGATAATCTGTCAGTCGATATTCCCGGTCGCGAAGACCTACGCTCGGCTTGAGTCGATAAACAACGAGCTCATTGACGCCGCGAACAAGTGGATATGCGAGATCGCCGCCGAGTGCGGGGTGAAATACCTCGACACGAACTCAGCCCTGCGCGACGCCGACGGCTGGCTCCCGGAGGACTACCATAACGGAGACGGAATGCACCTCCAGACGAATTCCTTCACGATTGAGCTCAACAACATCCGCACTCACGCGTGGCCCGGTGAAGCCGACGCCGCGTCCGAGAGCACAAACTGAAAACAGAACGATACCGCGATGACAGCGCGGATATAAAAAATATAAGGACGGTATAAAAAATGAAAAGAATTCTCTCTCTCATCCTGATCGCGGTCATTGCGCTCGCGGTCGTCTCCTGCGGCGGCAAAGCCGCTTCCTACAAGACGGACGTTCCGGTCGCGACCCTCGCGGAAGCCGCCGACAAGGTTATCGCCGCTTCCTCCGGAATGACCGGCATGACAACCGAGTACGTCGAGAACAGCCTCGGCATCGCCGCCTCCGGCTTCGAGGAAGGCATCGTCAAGGTCACGGCGTCCGGCTCGACTATGGACGAGTACGGAATATTCAAGGCGTCCTCCGACGACACCGTCGAGGCTCTCAAAGGTCAGGTCGAGACCTACCTGAAAACCCGCGTCGACACATGGATGCCCGGATGTATGCCCGAGGAAGAGCACTCCAAGGTCGAGAACGCGTCTGTCAAGGTCATCGGCAGATACGTCGTCTACGGCATTCTCTCCGACACAGAGAAGGAAGCCGTGTTCTCCGCCGTCGAAGCGGAGCTTCTCGCGAAATAAACAGTTCCGCCCCAAAACCGGAGACCGTCGCTCTGAGCGGCGGTCTTTTTTTGCGTTCTCCGGCGCGGAGTTCAGGATATCAGCTATCATTTCCGGAGAGAATGTGTTTTTTTACATATTACGTCTGATGTACCATATTATTCATTCAGGATTGGATTATTATGCAAATAATATAAATTGGCAGTGAACGTAGCTTACAGTTTGATGACATATGTCCCAAAACTATTGCGTTTTCTCCGCGAATATGATATCATATTATCACGCGGCAGGGACATCACCGTCCCGACGCGAAACAATCCTTGGGAGGAAAAAGAATATATGCAACTCAAAAAGTCACTGTCTGTTTCCCTCGCGGCTCTTCTCGTCGCCGGAAACATGGCGGCAGGCATCCAGGCTGTCAGCTACGGCGACGTCGGGACGGAAAACGCCTTCTCTGAGCAGATAGGACTGCTCTCTGATATCGGAGTCATCAAAGGTACCGGCGAGAACGAGTTCTCTCCGGACGACAACGTCACCCGCGAGCAGATGGCGCTCCTGCTCTTCAGGCTCATGATCGGCAAGGACACAGCCGGGAGCCTCAACACCACATCATTTACCGACCTCTATGACGACACCTACAGCGGCGCGATCTCGTGGGCGAACGCGTCCGGGTACATCATCGGCACATCCGAAAACACCTTCGAGCCGACCGGCGGCATCACCATGCAGGACGCGATGACGATGATCGTCAGGGCGCTCGGTCACTCGAACGACACGATGAACAAGGGCTATCCGTGGACCTTCATCGACGCGGCGACAAAGCTCGGCCTTGACAACGGGCTTGAGAACATCTCCTACACGAAGGAGCTCACCCGCGCCGAGGTCGCCGGGATACTCTACAACGCGCTCACCGCTGAGTATATCATCCCGAAGACCTCGTCGAACGGCGTTACTTATTTCGAGTCCACCACGATAATCGAGCGCGTGTTCGGTTATGAGATGGACGAGAGCGTCCTCTCCGCGACCAACACCTCGGCGATCGGCGGACTCGAGACCGTGACCAAAGACGGCTATGTCTCGATCTCCGGTGAAGACGGAGTTCTCACCGTGAAGTTCTTCGAGCTCGGACTCAAGGGCACACCGGATGAAAATCTCGGAAAGAAGCTCCGCGTCGTCTACAAGCGCGACGAAAAGACGAAGCTCGTAAACGTCCTCGGATGCACCGAAATCGGCAAGACGACGACACCTGAAGAAATCACCGTCGCGAAGAACAACACCTACGTGACGATCGACGGCACGAAGTACCGCGTTGTCGAAAAGCTCTCCGACGCCCTCGCGACCAACGCGAACGAGATACTCGTCTACGCTTACGGCGCGAACGGAAAGCTCGAAGCTGTCAAAACCTGTGAGGACCTAGGAAAGCTCCTCGGAGCCTTTGACGCGACCCTCATATTCGACGACAAAAACAGCGAGACCGCCGACAGACTCATCATCAAGCCGTACTCCTTCGGCAAGCTGAAGATATCCGGCGGAAAGGTCAACCTCGCCGACAACGCGAAGGAATCCGACCTCACGATAGTCAACCCGGATAACGCCGTCTCCGGAGACAACGTGCTCTATTACTTCAACGAAGAGAACAAGACACTCGAGATAAAGACTGTACTCGGGATCAGCGAGTCGGGCGTCGTCACCCGTCTCTCCGACACCTCCGCGACGATCGGCGGCGTCAGATACACCCTCGGAAACGACAAGCTCGGCATTTCTGCGGCTTCGATAAGAAATCTCCTCACCGTCGGTGAGAGAGCGCGTGTCGTCGCTTACAACGGCGCGATCCTCGCGGTTGAGTCTTCTTCCACCTCTGTCTTCGCGCCGTCGAAGTATCTCATCGCCGAGAGCACCTCTTCTCCGGTCTTCGCGAACGGCAAGTTCGGATATGTGATCGAAGCGAACATCGGCGGCTCGTCGACAAGCATCTTCGTCACGAATCAGAGCGTCGAGTCCGGCAAGGTCTACCGCTACACGATCGACGGCGACGGAACCTACACCCTCATCCCGTGGACTGTCAGCGGCGGAGTCGTGAACTCCGGACGTGACCAGTTCGTCCAGTCCGATTCCTCGAACGACGAGATCGCGTACATCATCTCTTCTTCGAACGGAGCGTCGATCAACCGCGGCGGCTCGTTCTACACCCTCTCGAAGGGCAATTCCTCCGCTGTCAGCTCGACCGGCATGAACGAGTCGACGATCAGCTTCGTCACCGACTCCGACTCTGTCATCATCGTGAAGAAGAACGGAAAGTACCAGATAGCGAACGGCAGATACGCGTCGACCATCGGCATTGAAGACGGCGCGTCCGTGACCGCGGTGTTCAGAAACGATCCCGGAAGCGTCGAGACCCTCAGATACCTCTACATATCCGACGGTTCGCTCGGAAGCGTTGACTCCTCCGCGTCGAGTGTCAAGATACTCGCGAACACCGGCAGAGAGCTTGTCGACGGCAAGATCTACACGGTCTACACCGTCCTCGACCTCACCACCGGAAAGACCGATTCGATGCGCAGCCTTGAGAATGACCTCACTGTCGGCGCGAACTACTTAACGACTGTCGACGGGCTCGTCTCCTCCGAAAAGGCTGACGTCCGCAGTGGTATCGTCACCGGCTACACCGGAACGACGATCTCGGTCGGCGGCGAGACCTTCGCTCTCGGCTCCGATGTGACTGTGATCGGTATTGACGGCGAGAATATCACCTCGCTGAAGGTCTCCGACACCTACATGAAGCACGTCGAGGTGATCGTGAAGAACGGCGCCGTCGTGTCTGTCATCAGGACCGCGGACCCGACCTTCCGCTCCGGGTATTCGGCGGGAAGATTCACCATCACCGCAAATGACGACTTCACCGGCATCGGTTCGGTAAAGTTCATCGGTATCGCCTCTGTGGACACCGAGACCGGCAAGGAGACCATCCTTCCGGAGACTGATTTTACCTTCTCCTACAAGACTGAAGGCGGTCTCGTCGTGACTGTCGACTGCCTGAAGGAGATGACCGCGGGAACCTACCACATTGTGTTCTCGGTCGACGGCGCTGAGATGCAGACTGTCGTTGTCGTGAAGTGATAAAACAGCCAACAAATCCTGACAGTTAAAGATGTGACAGCTGACCGTGAGCCGAAGTATTCAGGCTCACGGTTTTTTGTTCATTGTTTGCGAAAAAATGCCGGACAGAGCTGAGATTTTTACATGAAAGCTCTTGACAAACGGCTCTGAATGTGGTATAATAAAGAGCCGCTTGAATAACGGCTTGGTAAATTGCGCCCTTTTGGTCTTCCATTAAGGTGTGATGCCGTGTTCAGCGAGTTTATGGTACGCGAAGTACTATTCGGAAAGTGAGGTGCTTTTCATGTTCGCAATTATCGAAACGGGTGGAAAGCAGTACAAGGTCAACGAAGGCGATACTTTATTTATCGAGAAGCTTGAGGTCGAGGCCGGAGCGAAGGTTACCTTTGACAAGGTTCTCGCAGTCTCGAACGACGCAGGCTTCACCGCGGGCGCTCCCTATGTCGAGGGCGCGAAGGTAGAGGCCAATGTCGTCAAGAACGGCAAGGGCAAGAAGCTCTACATCCTGAAGTACAAGTCGAAGAAGAACGAGAAGACGAGAATCGGTCATCGTCAGCCCTATACCAAGGTTCAGATCGAAAAGATTGTCGGCTGAGAAAAATGACCAAGATCACATTCTATAAGTGGGATAACACCTTCTACGGCTTCAAGGAGACCGGCCACACCGGCTGGGACGAGGCCGGAAAGGACGTGCTCTGCGCGGCGCTCTCGGCGATGACAATGCTCATCATCAACACGATCGAGGTATCGTACGCGTCGGACGTGAAATACACGATAGACGAAGCGACGACAGACATATCTCTTGTCGCTCACGGCGCGCTGAAGGATTTCGAGGAAGACGAGCGCAAGCGCTACGCCATCTCGGGACTTATCGAAGCTTATTATTACCAGCTCAATGATATGCTCGAGGATTACTACGACTATCTTGATGTTGAAGTGGTCGAGGAACTCGTCTGAGGACACCGTGTTCGGTGTTTCATCGGAGACATCTGACAGAGCGGATTTTGCCGCTCGCAGCAAAAAACTAACGGAGGAAAGATAAATGTTAAAGCTGAGCTTACAGTTTTTCGCCCATAAAAAGGGCGTCGGCTCCACTAAGAACGGACGTGACAGCGAAGCTAAGCGTCTCGGCGTGAAGAAGTCCGACGGTCAGTCGGTCAAGGCCGGCAACATCATCATCAGACAGAGAGGCACCGCGGTTCATCCCGGCAAGAACGTCGGTATCGGCACCGCCGACACCCGCTTCGCTCTCGGTGACGGTGTTGTTAAGTTCGAGCACATCGCGGGCGGCAAGAAGGCCGTCAGCGTTCATACCGCTTGACCTTTGATCTCATCGGGTCGCCGCCTTTCGCGGCGACCTTTTCTTTTTACACCGGAGACACAGTATATGCTTGATAAGACGGATGACGTGTGCTATAATATCGGCGGTTCATTAAACCGAAAGGGGATAATCTTATGTCAGAATTAACGGTCGGCGCGGCGGCGCCGAATTTCACCCTCTTTGACAAGGACGGGTATGCCGTCAGCTTGTCTGTTTTTTCCGGAAAACGCGTCGTTCTCTATTTCTACCCGAAGGACGGCACGCCGGGCTGCACGAGACAGGCTTGCGCGTTCGCGGCGGAGTACGGCGAGTTTGAAAAGCTTGGCGTTCCGGTCATCGGTATAAGCCGGGATTCCGTGACATCACACGCCCGCTTCGCCGAAAAAAATAACCTCCCGTTCATACTTCTCTCCGACCCGGATCTCACCGCGATACAGGCATACGGAGTCTGGAAGGAAAAGAAGCTGTACGGAAAGACCAGCATGGGCGTCGTCCGCACCACCTTCGTGATCTCACCGGACGGCAAGATCGAAAAGATCATGGAAAAGGTCAAGCCCAACACGAACGCCGGAGACATCCTCGCGTATCTGCGCGAGAACCCGTAATATGCAAAAAGCTGCCGCGCTCACGCGCGGCAGCTCCTTTTTAATCAGATATAATCAGTTATTCTTGATGATCCACTCGCCGACGACCTTATCGACAACAAAAGCGTCTACTCTTCCGGACTTGAGATCGAGGTACGCGGTGATGTTGTCGTCAAACTCGACGATCTCGCCGCCGTTCAGGATTGCGTTGTAGGTCTCCTCGTCAGCCTGCACAGCCTCGAGAGCGGAGGAACCTCTCTGAAGCGCGACCTTCTTGCCCGCGAGGTCAGCTCTCGTCTTGATGGCGGAGCCTTCCGGAACGATGATTATCTGCGCGTTCGCGATATAGGGCTTCGAGAGGAACATATTCTCGGTGCGCTCATCGGTTATCGACATGCCATTCCAGATAAGGTCGATGTTCTTGCCGTTCAGCTCGAGCTCCTTCGCGTCCCAGTTGATCGGCTGAATGACGAGCTCGACGCCGAGGCGGGTCGCGACTTCCTTCGCAAGGTCAATATCGAAGCCGACGACCTCACCGGTCTTGGAATCGCGGTAGCCCATCGGCGGGAAGCTCTCGTCAAGTCCGAGAACAAGGGTACCCTTGTCAAGGACATACTGGAGAGAGTTGTCGCCGTCGACAGTCTGCATCGCGCGGGGGAATTCCTTACCGGTGAGGAAAGCGTCCTTGTTTCCGAACCATGTCTCCGAGATCTTTCCGGCGGTTCCGTCGGACGACATTTCGTCGAGTATCTCCTGGACCTTCGCGGCGAGCGCGTAGTCATCCTTGCGGAAGCCTATAGCGTACTCCTCAGCGCCGAAGTTGTCCTCGAGAACAATATACTTTGCGGAGCCGCCGCAGGACGCGAGCAGCACCACGGCGGTCAGAGCCGCCAGAACGAGAGCGAGAATTCTTTTCATTGTGACAATTCCTTTCATTAACCGCCCGATGACAACCGGGCACTCTTGATGATGACATTCCGCCGCGCCTGTCCCCGGAAAACTTCCCGTACCGCGGCGATCCTGTTTACGCATATGATTATAGCACAACCACGGGAAAATGTCAAGTACTTTAGCGAATTAATTTATTATAATATTTACGCGTTTTCCACACATGTTTTTCGTCGTTTTTTCGATTCCGCCGGCGCGCGGGGAAAAAATCGGATTTTTCTCTAACCGGCGGGATTTTTTTTGAAAAAGCTATTGCAATTTCGCGCGGGATGTGGTATAATATACTTGTTATGCGTATCTGCCGCGAAACGCGGAGGAACAGGCGCGTGACGAAAGCAGTCCTCTGTCACAGGCTCGGCACGAATGCTTTCCACGATTGAATAAAATAATTCAAGGAGGAAGCCAAAATGGATTTAATCAAGGCTTTGAACAACGAGCAGCTTAAGGAAAACGTACCGGTAATCAACGTCGGTGATACCGTCCGCGTTTCCAACAAGATCAAAGAGGGTACCCGCGAGAGAGTTCAGCTCTTCGAGGGCACTGTCATCGCCAAGAACGGCGGCGGCATCTCCGAGACCTTCACCGTCAGACGCGTTTCCTACGGCGTCGGCGTCGAGAAGACCTTCCCGGTACATTCTCCGAACGTTGAGAAGGTAGAGATCGTCAGAAACGGTAAAGTCAGACGCGCTAAGCTCTACTATCTGCGCGACAGAGTCGGTAAGAGCTCCAAGGTCAAGGAACAGCTTTAATTCTTTGACTGCGTCATCAGAACCCGATACGGATTCCTCTCCGGATTTTCTCCGGAGGGGTTTTTCGTTTATCCTGATAAAAAGGAAAACGCGCGTCCGCCATATCGGACGCGCGTTATTTATGTATCGAACAAACGACCTTAACGGTCAGTTATTTCCGAAACTCAGAACTCGCGGCGCTTCTTCGAAACGACGATAGCCGCGGTAGCGCTGACTGCGAGAGCGACAACTGCGATCACAGCGGTATCTGCGGTGCTCGGAGCGTTCTCGGCAACATTGGTGTCGGTGTCAGCGGTGGTCTCTGCTGCTGCTTCCTTGGTGAAGTATGCAGCCCAGCCATAGACGTCGCAGCTCTTGAGGGAGCTGTCATCGAAACCGGTCGGGCAGAAGAGGTAGAAGCTGTGAGTACCAGCGGTGAGCTCTTCGGTCACGACTGCCCAACGGTGATCAGCGGACTGGTCGAGGTCAAGGAGCACACGGTTAGCCGCGTCAGTGGAGTCGATAGCGTAGTCAACACCACGATCAGTGCCAGTACGAGCGACGTACTCAATAACGAAGGTATAGGTGCCGGCCTTCTCAGCGTTGAACTCATAACGAACCCAGCAGTCAGCCTTCGGGCAGAAGCTTCCGCCGCCCGGAGCGAGGTTGACGACGCTGCCGTTGAACTCAGCAAGATCTTCCTGAGCAGCGCCCTTTTTGACGACGAGAGTACCGAGATCGGTCGGCTCGCTCTCCTCGAAGGAAACAGTTGCGCTTACGCTGACTGCTGCGCAGACGAGCATTGCAGCGCAAAGTACGAATGCAAGAAATCTCTTCATGATTTAATTTCTCTCCTAATTAATTTCTTTTTCCGCAGGCAGACAAACTGAATATGGCCGTTCATCCAACCGCTTATTATATTATACACCATGAAAAGCGTTTTGTCAAGAATAAATATAATTTTTCTAAAATTTTGGTAAGACGCGCAAAGCCGTCCTCGAAGGAAAACAATATATTTCGACAGATATTTTCAATTAGGTGATTGATTTTTTTCTCCGGATGTGTTATGATATTATATATATGAGATTCATTTCATATCAGATCTATTTTTCCGGAGAAGCAATATGAAAAAGATAAAGAATCATAGAATGCGGCTCGCGCCGCCTCTCATACCTCTTATCGCGGTGATGATCGCGCTGATGACCCTCCTCGCTGTCTCTGTCTCGGCAGCGGATGAGTCCGCGGCGAAAAACGAAATCACGTCGATAAAACTCAACAAGAGCAAATCGGACATACAGATCGACGTGTCGCTCACGACGGATTATTTCAATGAGAACAAGTCGGCGACACTCTATGTCTTCGAGCTCGCGCCGTACCAGTCCGCCTCCGCGCTCGACGCGCTCGAGCCGGTCGCCGACTTCAAGGCGGCTGAAACCGCTTCGGTCAAGATACCGTACATAAACGGCAACACGAACCGGCTCTACTCAAAGTTCCTGATAGCCGAACGCCGCGGTGACGGCAGCTACGGGGTGATCACGAGCGCGAAATACATCGAGAACCTGACAATCCTCGCCGAGAACACCGGCGACTATCCGGCGACCAGCAGCAAGAAGGGTCTCCAGATCCAGATGTTCTCAGACGCGCAGCAGCTCGGCGTACAGCACGCGACGATCAATATCCCGCTGAACGAGTATATCCTCGGCGAGAACTCCTCCGGCGCGCTCTCCTTCGTATTCGGCGGGCAGACATACTACCTCGACAAGGACAAGATCGCGCTGCTCGACCACCGCGTGAAGGTCTATTCCGACGCCGGGATAAACGTCTATTTCAACATCGTCCTCACCCCGCCGACCGACGGGATGAACGCGACGCTGAAGAGCTTCTATTTCGACGGCGTGTCGACCGAGGCGAGCCTCTGCGCGCTCAACACGAAGAACGAAACCGCGATGAAGAATTTCGTCGCGTTCATGGACTATCTCGCGTCGAGATACACGCGCGAGGACCACGCCTACGGTTTCGCGCCGAACTTCATCGTCGGATTCGAGGTCAACTCGAACCGCACATGGAACAGCGCCGGTCCGATCGAGATGTCGAATTATATCTACTCCTACTGCACGGCGTTCCGCGCGGCGTACACGGCGATGAAGTCGCACTTCGCGAACGGGCGCGTTTATATCTCGCTCGGAAACAACTTCACGTCGATGGCGTCCGAGCCCGGCGCGGCGGCTGACCCGCTCTATGACTACGCCGCGAAGGACTTCCTCGATTTCTTCAACACCACGATAAAGAATTCCGGCGATATCCCATGGGGACTCGCGGTCAACCCGTACCCGTCCGACGTCACGTCGACAGAGTTCTGGCTCGACAGCTACGCTGAGGACAATCTCTCAACGCCGTTCATCACAATGAAGAACATAGCCGTGCTCACGAGATACATGAACCAGCCTGAGATGATGTACGGCTCCGAGGTCAGAAGCGTCATCATAAGCGAGTTCGGCGTCTCGGGAGATCCGAATGATCAGAACTCCATGTCGCTTCAGGCGGCGGCGTACGCTCTCGCATACTACACGGCGGCTCAGGACAAGGATATCGACGCGTTCATCTGGCATCGCCACGTTGACCACTCCGGTGAGAACGCGTGGTACGGTCTCTGGACGAGCCGCGAGGACTCGACGCTCGAGGCTTCCGCGAAGAAGCCTATCTACAATGTCTTCTCACAGATAGACACCGACAAGAGCGAAGAGGCAACCGCGTTCGTGAAGAATCTCGTCGGAAGCGGCGCGTTCAGCCTTTTCATGCCGGACGGCATACAATACTCGACGTTCAGCAAACGGACGATAATCGAGGCGATACGCGCCGAGGAAAACGACTACGCGAAGGGCTACAGCGAAAAGACGCTCTATGACCTGACAAAGGGCAGCCTCGACGGCTTCTATCCGTCGGACAGCGCCGATTACGTCGAGCTCAGCCAGTCGGACGACAACGGCGGAAAGACGATGCTCTACGCGAGAGTGACCGGAACGCCGCTCGAGTATATGGGCATCAGCAACCTGATAACCGACAAGGACGCGCTGAAGAACGCGCATTTCATATCCCTCAGACTCAAGGTGACGGCGCCCGAGGGTGTCTCGATGATCGACACGATGCTCCGCCTCCAGAAGAACGGCAGCGACACCGAAAAGCAGACCGTCTTCGAGGGCGCGGTATCGCTGAAGCCGAACGAGTGGCAAACTGTCAGCTTCCGCATAAAGGACTTCATGTCCCTCACCGGAAACGACATCGACCTCATGAAGCTCTGGATAAAGACACCGGACAGCGCGTCCCCCGCAGGTGAGTACGGGCTGTGGCTCTCCGAGGTGGTGATCCGCGCGAAGGGCGGGACGTCTGTCATCGGTGTGATACTGATAATACTGCTCATTCTCGTGCTCCTCGCGGTCGGCGGATATGCGGCGCTCTGGTTCAGGGCACAGCGGATACGCAGAAGACGCCGCGAGGCAATGGAGAGAAAGAGACGCGAACAGCTCAGGCGTCAGGCAATGCAGAACAACCGCATGAACCCGCCGCCCTATTCGCAAAATCCGAACCGTCCTCCATACCCGCCGAGGAACAATCCTCCGCAGAACAACAACCCTTACAACAATAATCAGAGATGACAGAATCACCGTAACGGAACACACGATTCCGTTACGGTGATTCATTTTTATGACCATATCTTTCGTACTGACTTACAGTTTTGCGGCGGTTTTGAAAGACGGCTTGTCCGGCTTTCAAAATTCACGACCCAATGTCGTGAAAGCCTCAAAACTGTTTGGTCTGAAAATTTATTTTCAGACTTTTTAGTTTCCGCTTGAGCCGACTGACAGCGTCTGACCGTCGGAGACCACCACTATCGTTCCGGATATGTCGGTACGAAGCAGTCTGTCCCCGGTTATTCCGTACTTTTTCAGTACGGCTATCGTCTCGCGGTGCGGGTGTCCGTAGCTGTTTCCCTTCTCACAGGATATCGCGGCGTATTCGGGCGAGACGGCGGCGAGGAACGCCTCGCTCGTCGAAGTGCTTGAGCCGTGGTGACCTACCTTCAGAAAGTCGCTCTTCAGGTCGCTCTCGGGAAAGCTCTCAAGTATCTTCGCCTCCGACTCCTTCTCCGCGTCGCCTGTGAACATGAAATATGTATCGCCGAAGCGCAGGCGCAGGACTATGCTCGAGTTGTTCGCGTCGTCCTCGACAGACGGGTCGGGGGCGAGTATCTCGAATGAGACGTCGCCGAGAATGTAGACGTCGCCCGGCGCCGGAGCCTCTACGGATACGTCCTTTTCCTCGATTGCGTCGAGCAGCCGGTTCACGGTCGCCGTGGAAACGCTCGTCACCGGCATGAGAATCTTCCCGATCTCATAGTTCTTCACGACCATGTCGGCGCCGCCGATGTGATCCTCGTGCGGGTGAGTGCAGACGAGATAATCAAGCTTCTTCACCCCGCAGGCGTCAAGGTGCGCCCTCAGCGCGTCCTCGCCCGAGTTCGGTCCCGCGTCGATCAGCATATTTCCGCCGTTCCACCTGACAAGGATGCTGTCGCCCTGCCCGATATCTATTACGTGTACCTCAAGCTCTCCGTCAGTGACCGTCGCGGTGTTCTTCCAGAGATCGTTTATGTCAATGCCGTTCTTCTCGAGGAAATCCCCGAGATTCCCGCCTGTCACTATGTAGAAGAGCGCCGCCGCGACGCACACTATCGACGTTATCAGCGCCGACAGCTTCTTCGGCACACGCGGGCGGCTGTTGTCGTCATGTCTTTTCAAAACCTGTTATGCCTCCGGTAACAATCCGGACGGCATGAGAGCCGCCCGGACGCACTTTTACTTTTTGATCTTCATCGTCAGCGAGATGCGCTTCTTCGCCGTGTCGACCGACTTCACCATCACCTGAACGACGTCGCCGACCGCGAGAACCTCGCTCGGATGCTTTATATACCTGTCGGCGATCTCGGAGATGTGGACGAGTCCGTCCTGATGAACGCCGATGTCGACGAACGCTCCGAAATCTATGACATTGCGCACGGTTCCGGTAAGAATCATCCCCGGCTTCAGGTCGCTCATCTCGAGAATGTCGTCGCGGAGAACCGTCTGCGGCAGACTGTCGCGCACGTCTCTTCCCGGCTTCTCAAGCTCGCCTATCATGTCGCGCAGGGTCGGCTCTCCGACGCCTATCTCGGCGCAGAGGGTCTTTATGCCCGCCTTCTCGCACTTCTTTCTGAGCTCCGCGAGCCTGCCGTGCCGCACGTCGTCGGCTGTGTAGCCGAACGATGAGAGCAGCTTCTTCGCCGCCGCGTAGCTCTCCGGGTGAACTCCCGTATTGTCGAGTATCTCGTCGGAGCCGGAAACGCGCAGGAATCCCGCGCACTGCTCGAACGCCTTCGCGCCGATCCTCGGAACTTTCTTTATCTCAGACCTCGAGCGGAACGCGCCGTTCTCCTCGCGGTATTTCACTATATTCTTAGCGCTGACTGAGTTGATGCCGGCGATGTACGAGAGCAGCGCTCCGGATGCCGTGTTGACGTCTACGCCGACGCTGTTGACACAGTCCTCGACCACTCCGCCGAGCGCTTCATCAAGCCTTGCGGGCTTCATATCATGCTGATACTGACCGACGCCGATCGACTTCGGGTCGATCTTGACGAGCTCCGCCAGAGGGTCCTGAATTCGTCTCGCGATCGAGACGGCGCTTCTCTGCATAACGTCGAAATCCGGGAATTCCTCCGCCGCGAGCTTCGACGCCGAATAGACCGACGCGCCAGCCTCGCTTACGACCGCGTACCTGACAGTCTTTCCTTCCGCTGACAGCTCGCTGATCAGCCCGGCGATGAATATCTCGCTCTCCTTCGACGCGGTGCCGTTTCCTATCGCAATGACATTAACGCCGTATTTCAAGACGAGGTGCTTTATGATCCGCGACGCCTCTTCCGTCCTCGACTGCGGCTTCATCGGGTATATGACCGCCGTATCGAGCACGCGTCCTGTGCTGTCGACGACGGCGAGCTTGCAGCCGTGAGCATAGCCGGGGTCGTAGCCGAGAACCACCTTACCTTTGAGCGGCGGCTGAAGCAGCAGATGCTTCAGGTTGTCCTCAAAGACTTTGATAGCGCCCTCGCAGGCGTCGTCAAAGGCTCCGGTGCGTATCTCACGCTCGACGCTCGGCGCGATAAGACGCTCGTAGCTGTCCTCCACGGCGCGTCTCAGGTACGCCGCGGAGGGGCTCTTCGGTTCCTTCACGATCTCCGGCGTCAAGCGGTTGATTATCAGATCCTCCGGCACCTCGAGCGTAACCTTCAGGTATTCCTCCTTTTCGCCGCGGTTTATCGCGAGCACACGGTGCCCCGGGAGCTTTGAGAGATTGCTTCTGAAATCATAATACTGAGAATAGACAGAATCGCCGTCCTTAGCCTGTTTTGTGACAATCTCGCCGTTCGTCAGGGTCAGGTTTCTTATCAGCTTTCTGTAGTCGGCGTTGTCCGAGATCATCTCGGCGATTATGTCGCACGCGCCGTCGAACGCCGCGTCTGCTGTCTCAACGCCCTTTTCGGCGTTAACAAGCCCCGCGGCGATCTCATCAAGCGACGGCGAGTACCTCGGCTTCTGCGCGAGAATCGCCTCCGCCAGCGGCTCGAGACCTCTCTCACGGGCAATGGACGCTCTGGTGCGGCGCTTCGGTCTGAACGACCGGTAGATATCCTCTATTTCGGTGAGTATCTTCGCCGTGTCGAGCGCCTTCGATATCTCCGGCGTCAGCTTCTCCTGCTCCGCGATGAGGCGTCTGACCTCCTCGCGCCTGTCCTCAAGCGAGCGCAGATATGTAAGGCGCTCGGAGAGGCGTCTTAACTGCTCGTCGTCGAGCGAGCCCGTGACCTCCTTGCGGTATCTCGCGATAAAAGGTATCGTCGCGCCCTCGTCTATCAGCGCGACAGTCTTCTCAACCTGCTCGCGTCCGAGCGAGAGCTCTTCGGCAAGCGTCTTTATAATATCCATATCGATTTCCTTAAAAATTATTTTTTGAGCAGGAGAAGCGCCTTCTCCTCGTCCGGTGTCAGCTCGCGCCACTCTCCGCGCTCAAGCGATGTGTCGAGCGGCATTCCCGCGAACTCAACACGCTCGAGATATTCTATCTTGTTGCAAACGGCCTCGAGCATACGCTTTATCTGGTGGAACCTTCCCTCGGTTATCTCTATCGTCCCTGAGCACCGCCCCTCGTCAAGCGTCAGCTTCGCGGGCTTCGTCATCTCGCCGTCAAGCGTCACTCCGGACTCGAGACGCGCCTTGTCCTCGTCGGTTATCACTCGCTCCGAGCGGAAACGGTAGACCTTCGACACGTGCTTCTTCGGCGAAAGCAGATCGTGACAGAGGTCGCCGTCGTTCGTCAGCAGAAGCAGCCCGAGCGTATTCTTGTCGAGTCTTCCGCACGGGAAAAGCCCGAGGCGGCGGGTGCGCTCGTCGAGAAGCTCAAGCACCGTGTGCTCCCCGCGGGAATCCTCGGTCGCCGAGATATACCCGTCCGGCTTGTTGAGCATGATATACGTGAATCTCTTATATCTGACCGGAACTCCGGACAGCGATACCGCGTCCTTTTCCGGGTCGATGTGGACGTCGGCGCGCTTCACCGGCACGCCGTTCACGGTTATTCCACCCGATTTCGCCGCCTTTGACGCCTCGGAGCGCGTACACGTTCCGGTCTCGGACAAAAATTTGTCAAGTCTCATTTGTATGTCCATGCCTTTCGTACAAACTTACAGTTTTGAGGCGGTTTTGAAAGACGGCTTGTCCGTCTTTCAAAATTCACGACCCAATGTCGTGAAAGCCTCAAAACTGTCTGGTCTGAAAATTTATTTTCAGGCTCGTCTCAGGCGAATATGCCGATTATCGTCTTGCACACAAAATACGCCGCCGGACCGAATATCGCGAAGCCTATCGCGAGCCCGAGCACGAAATCGCGTATTGTGGTGCGGTTCTTCTTTTTTGCTTTTCCTTTAACCATCTGATTCACTTTGCGGTTCCCTCCGATGGGTCTTTTCTGCGGCGGATACGTTCCGCGCGTCTGTATCCGGGGTCTCCCCTGATAAGCGCCGCCCGACGCGTTCTGTCCGCGTGAGACAGGCTGTACGCGCTGAATATTCATCGGGGCGACGTTCATCCTCTGTCCGGAGCCGTTCTGCCTCACGCTGCTGTAGGATACAGCGAGAGAGCGCCTGTCCGGCTGCTGCTGACCGGCACGCGTCGTCTGGCGCTGTCCGGACTGCGGAGCGCGCTGATACCCGGCGTCACGCGGAGGTACCGCGCCCTGAGGTCTGTCGCGCCGTATCGCCTGTGGGGACTGCCGCGCGGCGTTTCCCGGCAGCGGGTGTCCGTACACGTCGGGGCGTCCGTACCTGTCGGTCTCCGGCTGTCGATATTCATTTGTCTGTCCTCGCGACCGGCCGCTCTGCATATGCTCCCCCCGCTCACTTTTTTACTCGGTCATTTTTGACCACACACATCTATTTTATCACATTACGGGCAAAAAGTAAAGCAGTATGCGTAAACATTTTGCCGCGCGGCGGAATTTTTCCGGATTTTTCGAAAATTATTTCAATCGGATATTGACAGAGCGCGCAAAATAAGGTATAATAATCTATATCTAATAAATGAAAGGATATAATATAACTATGGCTGGCGATAAAAAGCTCGTTGAGCAGATAACGTCGATGGACGTCGACTTCGCTCAATGGTACACTGATATCTGTAAAAAGGCTGACCTTGTCGACTACTCGAGCGTCAAGGGCTGCATGATCATACGCCCCTACGGCTACGCTATCTGGGAGAATATCCAGAAGATTCTCGACACCAGATTCAAGGAGCTCGGGCACGAAAACGTATATATGCCGATGTTCATCCCGGAGGGACTTCTCAACAAGGAGAAGGAGCACGTCGAGGGCTTCGCGCCCGAGGTCGCGTGGGTGACATACGGCGGAAGCGAGAAGCTCGCTGAAAGGCTCTGCGTCAGACCGACCTCAGAGACGCTTTTCTGCGACCACTACGCGAAGATAATCCGCTCCTGGAGAGACCTGCCGAAGCTCTACAATCAGTGGTGCTCGGTCGTCCGCTGGGAAAAGACCACCCGTCCGTTCCTCCGCACGCGTGAGTTCCTCTGGCAGGAGGGTCACACCATGCACGCCACCGCGGAGGAGGCGCGCGAGGAGACCATTCGTATGCTCAACGTCTACGCCGACTTCCACGAGAAGGATCTCGCCATCCCGGTCATAAAGGGCGCGAAGACACCGAGCGACAAGTTCGCCGGAGCCGAGGACACATACGCGATAGAAGCTCTCATGCATGACGGCAAGGCGCTCCAGGCGGGCACCTCGCACTATTTCGGAGACGGCTTCGCGAGGGCGTTCGGCATCACATACGCCGACAAAGAAAACAAGCTCGTTCACCCGTTCCAGACTTCATGGGGAACAACGACAAGAATGATCGGCGGAATCATAATGACTCACGGCGACGACAGCGGACTCGTTCTTCCGCCTGCGGTCGCTCCGATACAGGTTGTAATAGTTCCGATCGCGGCTCACAAGCCGGGCGTCATCGACACTGCGGCGGCTCTCGCCGACAGACTTAAGGGGAAGGTCAGAGTCAAGCTCGACGACTCGGACAACTCGCCCGGATGGAAGTTCGCGGAGTACGAGATGAAGGGCGTTCCGCTCCGCATAGAGATCGGTCCGCGCGACATCGAGGCAAATCAGTGCGTCATGGTAACGCGCCACAACGGCGAGAAGACTGTCGTATCGCTCGACGAGCTCGAGACCGCGGTCGACAAGAAGCTTCAGGAAGTCCACGACGGAATGTACGCGAAGGCTCTCGCGAACCGTCAGCGCCGCACATACGACTGCAAGACGATCGACGAGATCAAGGAAAAGCTCGCAGCAGGCGGAGACGGCTTCGTCCGCGCGATGTGGTGCGGAGATCCCGAGTGCGAGGACAAGGTCAAGGCCGAGACCGGCGTCGGTTCCCGCTGCATCCCGCTCGAGCAGGAGCGCATCTCCGAGACCTGCGTCTGCTGCGGAAAGCCCGCGAAGTCGCTCGTTTACTGGGCTAAAGCGTATTGATCCGCGCGTGTCTGCGTAAGTGACGATCCGCTATGGAAGAAATTGTGGGTTGATTCGCGGCACGGAATATGGTAAAATAGGCATACGGTACAAACGTGATATCCGGTGGATATCAAATAAACCGTATGCCTTTTGTTCATATCCGATGCGTCCCGGCAGCGGCTGAAAACCGGAGCGCCCGCCTGAAGTCACAGATTGAAAGATAAATCTTTCAATCCAGTGTTTTGTGGTTCTCATTGTCCGCCGACAATGTAAACTGCGAAATGAGAGAAAGGACAAGCAAATGAAAAAACTCACAAAAACGATAATCACCGCCCTCATAGCGTCATCGCTCGCCACCCCCGCGCTCTCGGCTTACGAGAAAGTACACATCAGTGTGAACGGAACCGTGACGGACATCGACGCGAGGCTCATCGGTTCGACGACATATGTCGATATCGAGGACACAAAACGCTCGCTCGGCGCGGCGTCCGGTGAGAATCTTGAAATTCACGCGGAGGTGGGTGAACCGTACATAGCGTGCTCCGGGCGATATATAGGCGGCAATGACTGTCTCGAACTCGACGGGGAAACTTTCGTCCCGGTCCGCTCGCTCGCGAAGATTTACGGCGCGGACGTCGAATGGACAGACGAGACACGCTCGGTCGCCCTGACACCAACCGGCACGGCGCTCGCGTCCGGAGACGACTTCTATATCGCGGACGAGGTCTACTGGCTGTCACGGATAATCAACGCCGAGGCGGAAGGCGAACCGATGGAAGGAAAGATTCTCGTCGGCAACGTGATCCTCAACCGCGTGCACAGCGGCGAGTTTCCGGACAGTATCTACGACGTGATATTCGACCGGAAATACGCCGTCCAGTTCACGCCGACCGCGAACGGCAGGATCTGGAACGAGCCGAACGCGGACAGCGTCACCGCCGCGAAGATATGTCTCGACGCGTACTACATATCCCGCGAGGCGCTGTACTTCCTGAACCCGCGCATCGCGACAAACTTCTGGATACCGGCGAACCGGCAGTTCCTGCTTTCGGTCGGTGGGCACGATTTCTACTCGTGAAAACTCTCTCCCGGTGTATGTTTGGTCGGTTGTCACAAAACGCGTGACTTGTTTTGTGATATATTCACAAATATTGTTTGTAATGTCAATCAGGTGTTGACAAGCGGATGTTTATACTGTATAATGTTGTCAGTATGCTTATCGCATATTGAGACAATATATCATATTATTTCTGAAAGGGAACTGCCATGAAACATCCTACGAGACTGCTTACACTCATGCTTGCGACCCTCATTGCCGCGTCCTCCTGCGGCAGCGTAACCAACAGCGGCGACACCAATGTGCCGCAGGGCTCCGACTCCGAGTCCATCGATACATCAGAAACCACTCCCGTCAGCGAAGTGCCTGTGATCAGCGACGACCTCCCTGACGCCGACTATGGCGGGTATACGGTCCGGGTGCTCATGCGCAACAGCACCTATCCGGACTGGATAGGCGATATGTTCAGCGAAGCCGAGGACGGCGACGTACTGAACGACGCGATATACAGGCGGAATCGAGCTGTGTGCGAGCGCTTCAACGTCGAGTTCGAGCTGATAAAGAGTTCGAACAACAACTATGAGACCGACGCCGTCAGCTCAATCGTCGCCGGTGACGACGCGTATGACATCATCGTTCCGCACGCGCGCGCCGCCTTCGTGTACGCCGAACAGGGTCTCTGCCTTGACTGGAAGACGCAGCTGACATATGTCGATCTCGACAAACCGTGGTGGGATCAGGACGCGAAAAAGAGCTTCGACATCAACGGGAAGCTGTTCACAATGATCGGCGATATCAGCTATCAGGCGCTCGCACAGACCGACTGCATGATGTTCAACAAGAAGCTGTTTGACAAATATAACGAGGAATATCCTTACCAGAAGGTTCTCGACAACAAGTGGACGTTCGATGAGTTCTCGCGTCTCGTTCTCCTTTGCTCAGACGACCTCAACGGAGACGGATCATTCGAGCCGGACAAGGATCTTTACGGCTACGCGACCTACATCTGGGTCGGTCCGATGCAGGCGCTGACCACCGGAGGCGGAAGAATAGTCACGGCGGATAAGGACGGCGGTCTCGCGCTGACAATAAACAGCGAGAGAAACGTCTCGATCTACGAAGACTATTTCGCGCTTCTCGCGAACAAGAACTGCTATCTCGAGCTGAACCGCGACTCGAAGCAGAGCGTTTACGACTGTAAAAAGGTGTTCTCTGAAGGCCGCGCTCTCATGATGGACGGAAATCTGAACGACATATCTTATCTGCGCGACATGAAGGACGATTTCGGAATAGTTCCGTGGCCGAAATACGATACGACCTGTGAAAAATATTATACAAACGTCGACTCCGGCACCAACCTTTTCCTTGTTCCGATAACGAATCCGGATCCCGAAAGAATATCGGTTATTCTCGAGGCTCTCTGCGCGGAAGGCTACAGAAGCGTCATCCCCGCGTATTATGAGGTGGCTCTGCAAAAGAAATACACACGTGACGATCTTTCGGTACAGATGCTCGATATCATAAAGGATGGGCGTGTGTTCGACATAGGTTACTACTACTGTGGAGGAACTTTTGGAAGCGCCGGATACAACCTCGCCAACAGCACCGATCGCAGCTTCTCGTCCTACTACGCGAAAAACGAGAAATCCGTCAACGCCGAGCTAGGGAAAAAGCTCGAAAAATACGGAAAATAAGCATCTTCTGAAAAAGGCTGCCTGTGATACACGGGCAGCCTTTTTTCGCGGATTCTGTCAGTTGTCGAAGAATATATCCTCAATACGCGCGCAGATCTCGTGATATACCGGCAGATGATATTCCTGCACACGATAGGTCTCGGTCGACGGTACCTTTATCGCGTGGTCGCAGATCTCCGCGAGCTTTCCTCCGGTCTTTCCGGTGAGGGCTATCGTCTTCACCCCGATGCACTTCGCGAGGTCGGCGGCGTGGCAGAGGTTCTTCGCATTTCCGGAGGTCGAGATAAGAAGCGCGGTATCACCGGGCTTCGCGAGACCGTAGAGAGTCTGAGCGACTATGTACTCGCCGTCGACGTCGTTGAGATAAGCCGTCGGAAGAGCGAGTCCGCCGGACAGCGAGACCGCCGGGAGAGCCCCCTGAAGCTTCGCCGCCAGCTCCGCCGGGATATGCTCATCCGTCACCGGACGCCTCTTTTTGAAGCCCTTCATGAGTTCCCCCACGATGTGCTCCGAGTCGGACGCGCTTCCGCCGTTCCCCGCCGTCATCAGCTTTCCACCGTTTCTGTAGCTGTCCGCTATCATATCGATCGCATGGTCGATATCCGCGGAGACACATTCAAGTTCCGGGTAATTTTCGTATATCATATATCCGCTCCAGTAGTTTTTCTGATTTTCTTTCTCACGACCGCGCGATCCCCGAGGTCGGCCGTGATCTCAAAGCCAAGCTTCTCATACATCCCGAACGGTCCGACGAAGTCGTACTGCTCGCTCATGAATTCCTTTATCGGGTACGCCTCGATATAATCATATCCCTCAGAGTCGGAGCACACCTTCCGGCAGAGCTCCGTCGCGACGCCTTTTCTGCGGTATTCCGGAGATATCACAAAACACAATACCGACCTGACCGCCGCATCATCCTCACGGCTCAGCGGCGCGAGATATCTCAATCCGGAATAACAAGTCAGGTATTCCGACTTTCTCCCGGCGGCGCACCAACCGATGACCTTCCCATCCTCATACGCGAGATATCCGTTCAGCTTCTTCTCTCTCACGAGCTTTTCCGCCGCGCTTCTGCGGCTCTCCGCGGTTGAGAAGTCACATCCGTCGTCGCCGGCGGTATTCCAGCACACACAGTAGCATCTGCCCTCCGGCGTCCCGTCGTCATGCGGTGTTCTGTCAAAGAAATCAAGATAATCCCGGACAAGCTCCGGAGTCAGTCTGACTATATCCATAGCTTCTATTTTCCTCCCGTCTCGGCGACACAGAGAGCCGCGACATCGCCTATAGACTCGCCGAGCGCCGCCGGAAGTATCCTGCACGCCGACACGCTCTGCTCAAGCGCCCTCTCCGCGATAACCCGCCGCATCGCGGGCTCGATGAACTCACGCGAGCGCACATATATACTGCCGATGACGATGGTGTCAGGATTCAGTATGTCGATCAGGATGGCGAGCGTCTTTCCGAGATCCTCTCCGACCTTTTCGTATATCCTTATCGCCTCTTCGTCTCCCTGCTCGGCGCGGATTCCGAGTTCCTTCGCGGTGCCTTTTCCGTACTGCGCTATTCCGCCGCCGCTGCAATAGCCCTCGACCGCGCCGCGCTTGTTGTAGCCGATATGAAGATCGTCTCCCTCCTCACAGAGGGTCACGTGACCTATCTCCCCCGCCATTCCGGAAGCGCCGGAGTAAAGCCTGCCATCGAGTATCAGTCCGGCGCCAAGTCCGGTGCCGAAAGTCAGGAACGCCATATTCCGGCTCCCGATCCCCGCGCCGCATTTCCATTCGGCGAGCGCGCAGGCGTCCGCGTCGTTGCACAGATACGCGGGAACGCCGAATTCCTCTGTCAGCATCCCGGTTATATGAACGTCGTCCCATCCCGGGAGGTTCGGCGGGGACATTATGATTCCCTTCTCCGGATCGAGCGGCCCGCCGCAGCTGACGCCTATCGCCGCGCAGTCCGGCGTTATCAGTTTTCTCACGGCGTCAAATATGTTTGCTATGGTCTCGTCCTTCCCGGTCGTCTCAAAGCGTATCTTCCCGTCGACAGTCCGCCCGCCGCCGCGAACAACCGCGCATTTCGTGCCACCTATGTCTATTCCTATGTATTTCTTCGTGCTTATCATTTTTCCTGTCTTCATTCATTCAATCGATTCGAGCAGCTTCGTCAGCTTCTGTCTGACGCTCTCCTCGTTCTTCGCGACCACCGACGCGTAATCGTCCTTTCCGTCCTTTATCGAGGATTTCAGCGCGTTCACGAGCCCGGACGTCACGCCGAATATGAGACCCGACTCGCTGACTCTCGTCTCGTTTATGATACTCAGCATCTCAATCGAATCCTCGTCCCTCAGTCCCTTCTGAGAGATCGTCTGCCCGTAATAAAGCGGCAGGACATCCCGATAGCTCTCATAGGACAGCGCGTCAAGGATCACGCCGGTACGCGACAGATCGCTCACAGTGACCGGAACCGTGCAGCGCACGATATTCTCGCTGGCATAGGTTATATAATTCTCCTGATTCAAGTCGAATTTCGGAGACGGAAGTATGCCGTAATCCGTCTCAAGGCTCCGCATGACCTTCGCGCCCTTGAGCTCGGTCGTAAGGAAGCCCGCTCTCCCCGAGTAGAACAGATTGTAGTACCCGCCCGCGTCGGTGAACTTGTCATTCGAATTTACCAGAACCTTGCCATCCTTCGCCGAGTACACCTCCGCGACCTTGGTTATAACCTCGTAAAACCGGTCATCCGGACTCTCATACACCAGATTTCCAGTATCGTCATGCTTTATGAAATACTCACCGCCGCCAACCAGGAACATATAGCTTCCTGTGTCGTGTCCCGCGATGCCGTATACGGCGTTGCCTTTTTCGTTGTACTTGAACGAGTCGTCGCCGTTGAGATTCGTGATCTTCGTCAGATACGTGTTCATCTCGTCCATTGTCCACTTGCCTTCGCGCACCGTATCGTACGGATACTCAAGACCGTATGAGTTCAGCATATCCTTGTTGAACAGCAGCACCCATGTAAGATCGAGCGACGTAAGCTGAAGAGGCGTGGCGGCGGCGTAGAGCTTTCCGTTCAGCCACATTTCGGAATTGAGCACGTTATCCCACCAATCCTTGTCAAGGTTGATCTCCGGGATACTGCCGAGATCCACAAGGCTTCCCTCTGTAATGACGCCGGGCGCGTAGGATATCGGAAGAAACGCCGCGTCATACGCGTCGTCCCCCGCCATGACCGCGCTGCTCAGCAGCTTCGTGACACCCGTGGCGTTGCCTCCGTCATTGAACGCCTCCGTGATCTCACTGATATGTATATCGAACCTGTCCTCAATCCCGCGGTTTCTCTTCCACACCGCGTCGTCGACCACCTCGCCGGTCTGCTCCGTGATGTCCACACGCACATAACAGCTCCAGAACTCGTTGAAATTGAGTATCCGGAACTCATAGCCGCCGTAGCTCTTGTCGGGATAGACATACTCTTCAGCGACGGCGGCAGTCTCCGTGCTTTCCTGAGCCCGGCTGTCAGCGCCGGATGTTTCCTTCTCTACTCCCGCTTTTCCTCCGCATGACATAAGAAACGACGCCAGAAGAATTATCGCCGTTACCCTACCAGATTGAATCCTGCTCATAACCATGACCCTTCCTTTATTGTTCTTCAGGATACACTGAGCAACCCGGATTTTTCACAGAAAAAGGGCTTCGATTCATGGGTATTTTTCCGTGAAGACAACCTTGAATCAGTGTTTCCTTTATTTCTGAGGACACCGCCGTATCCGCGGAAATATAACTTATTCAGCGTGTCCCTGTGTATATTATACACTATTTATCAGGTCATGATGTCTCGTTTTATAACTATATTATTGCGTTTTTTCGGATAGATAAGATCGGCCTGTCATTGCAGCTGCCTCTCCCCAGAAACGCACGGTCTGCCGCGGTTATCCTGGCGGAATTTCAGCGGACTCACCCCGAAACGCGACTTGAAGGTGCGCATGAAGTTCGAGAAAGACTCAAAACCGCAGGCAAAGCAGATATCCGTTACCGACATATCACTGTTTGCCAGCATCCTGCACGCCGCGCGCATCCTGAGGTCGATGAGATAACTCTTGAAGGTCTTTCCGGTCGACTCGCGGAACAGTTCGGAGAAATAATTCCGGCTCAGATGCGTTATCCCCGCGACCTCGTCAAGCGTCAGGTCTTCCATATAATGGCTGTGAAGGTACAGTATCGCCGTGCCGACCGGCGACTTCCCCGCCTTCCTCCCATCCGACCGGAAGCAGCGCAGCAGCTGAATCAGAAGACAGTCGATTATATGGCACATATACATATACTCATTTCCGTCCGGCACGGCGGTATCCTGTGTCCCGGCGATGAGCGCGTCCAGCAGAGCCTTCGCGGCAGTGAAGCTGCGCCCGGCAAAATTCGCGGTCAGATTCGCGCCCATAGTCTCATGCGTCAGTATCTGCTCATAGACCGAAGGAGTTATCATCCTCTCGTCGAACATGATTCCGATTATATCGAGCGGTTCATCAACGTGTATCGAGTGACAGTCCGCTGGGGTCAGCATATAAATCTCCCCCTTTGAAAGCGGATAGCCTACGCCGTTGAGAATCTGGCTGCCCCGCCCGGACAGGATCATCTCAAGCTCACAGCACTCGTGCCAGTGCTGCCTGTAGTCACGATCTATCAGCTTGTGCCTTATAGCTATGCTCCCGGTACCGAAATCATCTATCGAATATTTCTCTGGTTGCTTTGTCATATCCTGCCTCCTGAACATATCAGCGGTAAATCAGAAACGGGGACGCCTCAGAAGGGGCATCCCCGTGACCTGTCTCACTCAGCCGTGAAATGAATGACGCGGCTCTCGCCGTCTCTCCAGCCGCCGGTCAGGTTGAGCCCGGCGTTCATCAGCAGCGCGCCGGAATAGCGCTTTCCGTCGTCCGAAACATAGATCCTGTCCGGATCAAGCCCGCGGAGCCTCAGATAGCGCGCCACATGAGCCTGCGTACGGATGACAACATATGTCACGAGAACCTCGCGCTTGTCTTCCGATACAGACTCCCACGCCGCGGCGCAGGTTATCTTCGCCTTGTCCTCGGTCGGGTTGATCAGGCGGTAATAATCACCATTCTGGATGAGATCGTAGTACTTATGATAATCGGCGACCTGTTGTCTCACAAGCTCGCGCTCCTCGTCTGTCAGCTTCGTGAGGTCGAGCTCATAGCCGAACGCTCCCGCCATAGCTACATCGCCGCGGGTTCTGAAGGAAGTCACGCGTCCGGTCTGGTGATTCGGCACCGCGGAAACGTGAGCGCTCATCGAGGAGGGCGGATAGACCATCGACGTGCCGTACTGGATCTCAAGGCGCTCCATGGCGTCGGTGTCGTCGCTCGTCCAGATCTGCGGGCTGTAGTAGAGCATTCCGGCGTCAAAGCGTCCGCCTCCGCCGGAGCATCCCTCGAGAAGCAGACGCGGGAACGCGGTCAGAAGTCTCTCAAGCAGCTCATAAACGCCGAGCATATATCTGTGCGCCGTCTCGCACTGCCTCTCCGGCGGAAGAAGCTCGCTTCCGACCTCGGTCAGGTTGCGGTTGAAGTCCCACTTGACATACTCGATGTTCGCGCTCGAAAGAATCGCCGACATCTGGTCGAATATATTGTCCCGGACATCTTTTCTCGACATATCAAGAACGAGCTGACGGCGTCCCTCGGAGCGCTCGCGGCCGTTCACGTGCAGGCACCAGTCCGGATGAGCGCGGTAAAGGTCGCTGTCCGGCGAAATCATCTCCGGCTCGAACCAGATGCCGAATTTCAGACCGAGAGCGTTCACTCTGTCGACAAGGCTCCGAAGTCCGCCGCGGAGCTTCTTCTCGTTGACGTACCAGTCGCCGAGCGAGCAGTTGTCGGTGTTTCTCACGCCGAACCAGCCGTCGTCCATTACGAGCATCTCGATTCCGAGATCGGCGGCGTCCTTCGCTATCGCGACGAGCTTGTCGTCGTCGAAATCGAAATACGTGCCCTCCCAGTTATTTACGAGTATCGGGCGCTTCTTCGTCTTCCACTCGCCGCGGCAGAGATTGTGCCTGTAGAGCTTATGGAAGGTGCGGCTCATGCCGCCGACGCCGTTCTCCGAGAAGACCATGACGACCTCAGGCGACTGGAACTCCTCGCCCGCCTCGAGAGTCCATCCGAAATCCTCAGGATTCAGACCCATGAGAATGCGCGTGGACGCCATGCAGTCGACCTCGATCTCGGCGGCGAAGTTGCCCGAGTAGACGAGCGAGAAACCGTAGACCTCGCCGCTCTCCTCGGTGTATCCGTCCCGCGCGAGGGCGACGAAGGGATTGTTGTTGTGGCTCGAGGAACCGCGCTTCGAGTGTATCCCCTGAAGACCGAACTCAAGATGGCGCTTGACGAGCGTGCGCTCCTTTGCCCAGCGGCCCTGAAGGTGAAGCATCTCGAAATCCATGCCGGTGAAATCGACGCACGCGGAATGGATGCGGTCGAGCTTAAACTTCTTGTCCGATATGTTCTTCACCCTGACGCTTCTCGTGATCGCGTCAAGCTTCGCGAAGGCGGTGTAGATGAGAGTCACCTCTGCTCCGGTGAGGGAGTCGAGGCAGGTGATCTCAAGCGTCTCAGCCTCGGAGTCATCGTTCGTGTAGGTCGCGGGGAGACCGGCGAGCTTCGGCTTGCCGACGTATATTCTGTGCGACTTATAGCGGATGTCGGTGGCGCTGTTTCCGTTCTCGCCGCGTACAGACAGGGCAGAGACGCGGAAATCGCCGGTGCCGTTCACCGGATACTCGACCGCCGCCGTGTCAAGCGACAGACCGTGCTCCTCCGGAGCTATGACGTTCGCGCTGAAAGACGCGTTGCCAAGGCGCATACGGAGATAATCAAGGTCGGTGTCCGGCACGTACGCGCCGTAGTAGAGGTGGAGAAGATACCCTGTCGGGCTCACCTCGAATATGTAGCTCGACGAGTGTGTGTCGAGCTTGAAGATTTTCTTTTCGCTGTCGAAAATTACAGGCATTACTAAGAGTTCCTTTCATGATTCGGTATCTGTGTTTATCAGACCGTATACCTGTTATTATACCAGATTTTCCCCGAAACGTCAAGACAGACAGCGTGAATTTCCTCATTTTTTTTGCGCCGCGCCTTCCGTGCCCCCGGACGTCCTGCCGCGCAGGAGCGGGATAACTATCGCGAGACTTACCGGAAGTAGAAAGAGACCGGTGAGCCCGAACAGCTTCGTTCCGACAAACATCGCAATCAGCGTCACGAGCGGATGCAGTCCGACCTGACTTCCGACGATCTTCGGCTCGATTATGTTCCGAACTACCGATATGACGACCCACACGACAATAAGTCCGACGGCAAAGCCCCAGTCTCCGCCGAGCGCCCGTATCACAGCCCACGGGACCATTATCCCGCCCGTCCCGAAGACCGGCAGGATATCGAACAGCGCGATGCCGAGAGCCGCCGCGAGCGGTCTCTGTGCGCCGACAATCGTCAGCCCGAGCGCGAGCTCCGCGAAGGTTATGAGGAGTATCAGCGCGTAGGAACGCAGATATCTCCCGGATGTATGGACAAATCCCGATCTTATCCCGGAAAGCGTCCGAACCGCGCCCTCCGGCAGATTCTCCTTCAGAAAACCGATTATCTTCTCGTAGTCGATAGTGAAGAAAAAGCTCGATATCACCGCGAAGACCATCCCGACAAGGACGCCCGGCACCGACGCCGCGAACGCGGAGAGCTTCGACAGCAGCTTCACCGAAAGCTCCGACACAGCCGTGCCGATAGACCCCTCGAGAGACGACAGCAGCCCCGATATCCCGGCGGAAATATACTCGGCGTCCGGACCGCCGAAAATACCGTCAATGCGCTCTGTCAGGTCGCTTACCTTCCCGAAAAGAATATTCAGCGACGGTTCTATCGAGTTTTTATAAAGCGTCGGCAGAGAATCCGACCACCGCCCGACAACGACGGCGAGCCGCACCGACAGAAAAGTGAACAGCATCCCGATCGTCGCGTAGAAGATCAGTAGCAGCATTATCCCGCACGGTCTGCGCTTCATCCCGAACCTTTGCGACAGGAACCGCACGACCGGCTCGACGAGCGCCGCCGCCGCGAATCCGACAAGAAACGGCATGACGACGAATATCGCGTATTTGAAGAAAAGATATACGATCCCGCACACGAGCAGAACCGATACCGTGTTCACAATGAACGCACGCCGCTTTTCCATTCTCCGCCCTCCAGAACAATCAGTACTCTGTCCGGGATTATTGCCGAACGCCGCGTTTTTATTCCGGTCCGCGCGAATAATCAGGAAGTGTTCACACAATCTTCAGTTTTCCGGCACATATACGTGCTATAATATATGAAAACATCCCAGCGCAAATTCAGAGTAAAGGAAGTAACGCAATGTCAAAATCACAGAGAACACGCGCGGCAAACGCCGAAAAGAAAATGCTCCGCGCCGAACGCGAGGCTCACGCGGAAAAGCAGGGCAAGATCAGAAAAATAACTGCGATTGTCACGTCGTCGGTGATCGGTGTCTTCGTCGCCGCCGTCATAATCGCGACCGCCGCGTACTCGATACGCATGAATTCCGGCGGATACCTCAGAAACCGCACGGCGGCAAGCTCCGCGGATATCGACGTAGACGGCGCCGTCATGAGCTATTACTTCAACGACGTCTATAATACATTTATCGAATACTACGGCAGCTATGTCTCCTATTACGGTCTCGACACGTCGCTGAGCCTCAAGTCGCAGAAGATGTCCGACGGTCAGACGTGGTTCGACTATTTCATGTCAGGAGCGAAATCGAACGTCGAGGGCATCCTCGCCCTCAACGAGGCGGCAAATGCGGACGGAGTGACGCTGAGCGACGATGAGGTAAACGCGGTATCGACCCGCTCCGACAGAACCGACACCGGTCTTTACGGAAGAGGCGTGAAGCGGAACGATATCTTCGACGCGAAAAAACTCGAAGCGCTCGCCTACAAGTACCAGTTCATGAAGCAGGAGGAGTTCACGCCGACCGAGGATGAGATCGACGCCGGATACAAGGCTTCTCCCGAGAAATATCAGGCTATCAGCTACTACTCCTACGATTTCACATGGTCGAACGAGACTGACGGCGACGGCATCGTCACAAAGGAAGACGCAAAGGCGTCCGCCGACAAGCTCGCCGAGGCGACCGGAATCAACCGCTTCCGCACCGAACTCAAGCTCCTTCTGAAGGAGGCGTCTCCGGAAGCTAATGAGGATGACATCTCAACGTCACTCGAGAACCGGCTCACGTCCGGCGCTTATTATTCGTCGAGCGACGACGGGTTCTCAGAGTGGGCGTTCGGCGGAGCTGCCGTCGGTGAGACAAAAGTCATCGAGCATGAGGGCTCGTCGAAGTACACCGTCTATATGCTCGCGTCCGAGCCTGTACGCGACGAATCGCGCACGGTCAATGTAAGACACATACTCCTCACATCCGACGAGTGGGGCAGCGCCGAGAAAGCGAAAGCGCAGGCGGAAAAGCTGCTTGAACAGTGGAAGTCCGGAAACATGACCGAAGAGAGCTTCGCACTCCTCGCTCTCGCGTACTCCGCGGACGCCGGTTCCTACTACAACGGCGGTCTCTATGAGAACGTCACCGAGGGCAGAATGGTCGCGTCCTTCAACGACTGGTGCTTCGACGAGAGCCGCCAGCCGGGCGACACGGAGATTGTCGAGACAACCTACGGATACCACGTGATGTACTTCGTCGGCGACGGTCTCGACCAGTGGCAGTCGCTCGTCGCGGACTCGATAATATCCGGGAAATTCACGGAATTCAACTCGCAAATCAAGGAAAAGTATCCGGTCGCGTTCGACGACACGGTGCTTGAGGATATCCCGGGCTGACCGCAATTAAATGAAGTACCCCCGCTGACCATAAAAATCAGCGGGGGTTTATTTATGCGGTTATTTTTCTGACAATCCGTCGGATCCGGTTCAGAGCTTTCCGACCATACCGCGTATTTCGTCAAAGCCCGGCTCATCATGAAGCTCCGCGATAAGATCCGAATCAATCTTCCGTTCAAGACGCCTCCGCGCGACCTCGCGGTCAAGCCGCAGGCTTATCGAACTTCCGCTGACGAACGGCGACCCGGACCTCAGATCGACTGGATCATCGCCGGCTCTGTCAAACATCCCGACATAATACTCTACGGAATCCCGCAGGCACTTCATCGCCTTCGCTTTCTCCCCGAGTGTAAGATAAGCCTTCGCGAGCAGCAGATAACAGTCGCCCGAATCGAAATCATGATAAGGACGCGGTCTCTCGCCATCGAATATCACTTTCATCGCCGCGAAATACCGCTCGAACAGCTTAACGGCATCACTGCTTCTTCCGACCGCGATGTACGCCTTCCCGAGCTGTGCCGCGATCTCCTCCGCCCTCTCCGCGCTGTAAAACCCCGAATCGGGCATACACAGACTCATCCCGAGCGTGAACCCGTTCATAAGCAGCCGCTGATCGCACGGATACTTCCGGAGACCCTCGCTTATCCGGTCATAAGCCTTGATATATGACGCCGCGCCTCCGCGGACCTTATCCGCCTCGGCGTCGCGGAGTATCTTCGCCACGTCCTCGCCGGCGGTCGTCGTATCGAGACCGAATATCACATCGGTGCTCACCCCGAACACACCCGCCAGCGGAACAATCTGCGAGATGTCCGGCATTCCGGTCTCGTTTTCCCATTTGGAGACTGCCTGCGCGGTCACACCGAGCTGCTCCGCGAGCTCCTCCTGTGTAAGCCCACGCTCCTTGCGGAGTCTGCGTATGGTCTGTCCGACCGGCGTGGCGCTGAATACATATGGCAGCATTTCGTTTACCTCACTTATTTTTTCCCGATCCGCATGACACCGCGTCATGCCTTATCGAGTATAAACATTCTACCATATTCCGCCGCGTTCGTGAAGCGACCTGTCGGCAAGCTATCGCTCAACGGAACGTTGAGTTTTTCGGACACGCCATTTTTTGCCTGCCTTAACCGCCTGGGGAAGCACTGAACAATTCGGATTTTCGCAGAAAAAAGCCTTGGATTTATGGGCTTTTTTCTGCGAAAATGACCTTAAATCACTGTTTTCCCAGATATCTCGAGAGGAACTCTCTCGTCCTCTGCTCCTTCGGGTTTCCGAATATCTCCGCCGGTGTCGAGTCCTCCAGAATATAACCGCCGTCCATGAAGATTACGCGGTCGGACACGTCGCGGGCGAAGCTCATCTCATGCGTGACCACGATCATCGTGAGTCCGGTCTTCGCGAGCGACTTCATGACGTCGAGCACCTCGCCGACCATCTCCGGGTCAAGAGCGCTCGTAGGCTCATCGAACAGGATAACGTCCGGGTTCATCGAAAGCGATCTGGCTATCGCGACCCTCTGCTTCTGGCCGCCCGAAAGCTGAGCGGGTCTCGCGTTCACGAAAGCCGACATTCCGACCTTTGCCAGGTACTCCCTCGCGATTTTTTCCGCCTCAGCCCTCGGGCGCTTCAAAACCGTCACCTGCGGACAGACACAGTTCGCGAGGGCGTTCATGTTGTTGAACAGGTTGAACGACTGGAACACCATACCGACCTTCGTGCGGAACTCGGAGACCTTCATCTCCTTTTCCATGATGTCCCGTCCCTCAAAGACTATCCGACCGCCGGTCGGCTCCTCGAGGAGGTTCACGCATCTGAGCATCGTGCTCTTTCCGGAGCCGGACGGGCCGATGACGCTTATCACGTCGCCCTTGTTCACGGTCATGTTTATATCGCGGAGCACCTTGTGGTCGCCGAAGCTCTTCTCAAGATGCTCAAGTCTCAGTATCTCGGACATTTCAATCGATCTCCTTTCCGGTCTCTGCCTTCACGTGTATCTCCGCCTGCGAGTCAGAGCCCGAACCGCATATCGTGTAGTTGTCCGAGCCGTCGAGCTTCTTCTCGACCGCGCGGAGTATCCTTGTCACCGAGAAAGTCAGGATGAAATACAGAACGCAGATGACTGTATACGTCTGGAACGTCTGAAGATTTATCCTCTTTATGACGCCCGCCATGTAATAGAGCTCGGTCACGCCGATGACGTTCAGCACCGACGTATCCTTGATATTGATGACGAACTCATTGCTTATCGACGGCAGGATATTGCGCAGGACCTGCGGGATGACGACCTTCACCATCGACTGCCAGTGGGTCATGCCGAGAGAGTACGCGCCCTCGAGCTGCCCCTTGTCGACGGATATTATTCCGCCGCGGACGATCTCCGCCATGTACGCGCCGGTATTGATCGAGACTATGAAAAGTCCCGCCGGTATCAGCGGAAGCGTGTTTCCGCCGTTCAGGAAGGCGTAGCCCCAGTAAATGACCATCGCCTGAACCATCATAGGCGTGCCGCGGAATATCTCGATATATACTGCGATTATCGCGTTCACAATCTTGTGGAGCACCCTGACCGCCGCCTTCTTCGACGCCGGAGCTGTGCGTATCACGCCGGTGAGCAGTCCGATCAGAAAGCCCGCCGCCGTACCTACAAGCGCTATCAGCATCGTGTAGCCGATACCCGACAGAAGATACTGCCAGTATTTCGTGACAATACCGATGACCTCGCTTAAAAATTGCATCCCAAAAAATCCTTTCAGTCAAAACACGGTCCGCGTCACACAGGGTTCCTGCCCCGCGGGCGCGGACCGCGACGATTCTTATTATTCTACCGTTTTATCACTTCTTGTATATGATAACGAGGTTAGAATTGTAGTAGCAGTCGGTAAAGTCGACCTGCTCCGCTCTCTCGGCTGTCGGGGACATGCCGGCGGCGATAGCGTCGACAGCGCCAGACTGAACGGCGGCGATCAGGGAATCCCACTCGTAGGAGTAAACCTCAAGAGTCATGCCGAGCTTTGCCGCTATGTAACGCGCCACGACGACATCGTAGCCGTTCGCGTAGAGGTTATCCTTGCCGGAGATCGGCACGGCGCCGTTGGCGTCGGTCGTCTGAGTCCAGTTGAACGGGGAGTAAGCGCACTCCATCGCGACCTTGAAGGTTCCGTTCGAGCCGTCGGTCTCCGGAATCTCAAGAGCGAGCGCGGACGCGTACTCGACGTCGGTATTCGCGCTGATCTCGACGATCTGGCGCATGAGCTCCTGCCTCGTCTCGGTCGGGATCTCGTCAATTATCGCGGAAACGGTCGCCACCATATCGGAGCCCTTCTTGAACGCGACGGCGATTCCGGTCTCCTCATCGGTCGCGGTGAAGCCGGTGTCATTGTTCTTCAGCGGGACGAAAGCGAGCGACGAATCCTTAGAGCAGACGTCATACGCGGTCGGCTCCTCGGCAACATAACCGTCGATAGCTCCGGAGTTCAGCGCGTTGAGAAGATCGGTGAAATCCGGGTAATTCTTTTTCTCGATGCCCTCGACCTGATCAAGAGCCTCGAGGTGGAAGGTACCGTTCTGAGCGCCGAGCACGGCGCCGTTCAGGTCAGCGAGGGACGTTGCGGACGAGAGATCCTTCTTTGTTCTTCCGCCGCAGGAGACGCAGGCGCACACGGACGCCGCCGCGAGCATAACGGAAACGACAGATAATAACTTTTTCATGATACAAATTCCTCCGTAAAGATATTATTAGTAAAAACAAAAGAGCCGGGACGAAGTGCCCCGACCGCTTGATATCGCCTGAATAGCTCAAACCAAATCGGATATAGCACTCCGCAAAAACTGCGACAGCCGCACGGGTATTTCCCGTACGTCCAACCAATCGCCTGACGGTCAGGCAAAGGATTTCGGCGACCGTGCCTTTCGCGCCCCATCATCGACACCGTTGTCTCCGGGTAACTACTATTCGCGCGTCGCGCCTCTATATCTAAGGAAACACTGATTTAAGGTTACTTTCATAGAAAAAAGTCCATAAATCCAAGACTTTTTTCTATGAAAGCCCGAATCATTCAGTGTATTCCTAACTTTATTCCGGTATAAACCTTTGTTTTATAAAATTATATCACAACCACGCACCGAAATCAAGTACTTTACGAAGATTTCCTGAAATTTCCCGTTTTGGATAAATAGCCAGCCTATATATCACTGTGATTTATATATTAATTTTGCCGCGGCTTCCCAATATATGTGTGGCGTCATTGACGTTCAGCTTATCCATAAAAATTACTGTATACCGCGTGTTTGTCAGCAATACGTCATTCAGAACTATAATTAAGTTAAAAAAATTGTGAAATCTCATAAAATTTCGAAAAAGCTCTTGACATAGCGAAAAAATAGGTGTATACTATCTACAATCCGATCAGATAATGCGGGCGTGGGACCGAGGCTATTGCCAGGATAACCGTTCTAGTTCCTGATTAGATGACAATGTCAGCATATCAGCGTGGCTGCCCTAAATTTTTTTGAATCCGGCGCGAGGCGGTACAATACGGCGCTCCGGATTCGCTTGTTTAATTATTTTTTTTGGTAAATTGTTTGTTTTAGTAATTTGTGACACTTTGATGCAGCTCCATAGCGTTCGTCGGGACGTAGTACCTGTCAGCAGATCTGGCAGGTACTTTTTCAATATACAGGCGGAGCGGCTGCTCCGCCAACATTTTTCTGTGAGGATGTCAATATGTACCACGACCTGACAAAGGGCGGAATCGCGAAGAGTCTGATACTCTTCTCTCTCCCGATGACCGCCGGAAATCTGCTTCAGCAGCTGTATAATATCGCCGACACGCTGATTGTCGGACGCGCGCTCGGAAGGGACGCCCTCGCGGCGGTCGGGTCGGCGTATACGCTGATGACCTTTCTGACATCCGTCTTCATCGGACTCGCGATGGGCTCCGGCGCGCTGTTCTCGATTTACATCGGCAAGGACGACCGGGAAAAGCTGAAAGACTCGGTCTGGCAGTCGTTCGTACTCATCTTTGCCGTGACAGCGGCAATCAACACCGCTGTGTATATATTCATCGACCCGATACTGCGCTTTCTGAAGGTGCCGGACGAACTGTATTCCGATATGCGGGAATACCTTGTCATAATCTTCGCCGGAATCGCGGCGACCTTTCTCTATAATTTTCTCGCCTGCCTGATACGCGCGGCGGGAGACTCTGTGTCGCCGCTGATATTTCTCGGTGTCTCGGCGGTCATAAACATCGGGCTCGACCTGCTGTTCGTGCTCGTTTTCGATTACGGCATCGCCGGCGCGGCGGCGGCAACAGTCATTTCACAGTACATCTCCGGAATCGGTATGCTGATATTCACGCTCGCGAAGCGCCCCGAGCTTATCCCCGAGAGAAAACACATCCGTCTTGACCGGAAAACTCTCGGTGAAATCTGCGACCTGTCAATCCTGACGTCCGCCCAGCAGTCCGCGATGAATTTCGGAATTCTTCTCGTCCAGAGGCTCGTCGACAGCTTCGGGCCGGTCGTGATGGCGGCGTTCGCGGCGTCGGTCAAGATCGACTCGTTCGCGTATCTGCCGGTGCAGGACTTCGGGAACGCGTTCTCGACCTTCGCGGCGCAGAACTACGGAGCCGGAAAGAACGAAAGGGTGCGTGAGGGCTTCCGGAAGGCGACCGCGATAAGCGCCGCTTTCTCCGCTTTCGTCTCACTTATCGTCTGCGTCTTCGCCGGTCCGCTCATGCGGATATTCGTGAGCGCCTCGGAAACCGACGTCATCGCGGAGGGTATAAAATATCTTCGCATCGAGGGCTCACTCTATGTCGGCATCGGCTGTCTTTTCCTGCTCTACGGCTTCTGGCGCGCGGTGAAAAAGCCGGGAATGTCGCTTTTTCGACCCTGTCAACCTGATTGTGTAAACATATCAAAAACTAAATCATAAATCCCATCCCATGCCCCAAAGGAAGTCGAG
>ENA-ORIC01000311-ORIC01000311.1-human-gut-metagenome-genome-assembly--contig:-NODE-311-length-65243-cov-4.324847_pt1 | contig 65243 bp, 80 predicted proteins | sample MGYA00243023_ERZ508732 | MGnify/ENA primary metagenome ERZ508732 (study PRJEB26277, sample SAMN04329767) | human gut metagenome | biome: human-associated habitat | host: Homo sapiens | place: USA... | reverse complement strand
TATTTATCTGTATCAATATTAAATGCCTTAATAGCATTTTGAAAACTAGTTTCATCAACACCAATTTCTTCTTTTGTTACAAAGAAATTATTTAATAATTCTTTTTGATCAATAGCCGTATTTAATGTTATTTCGGTTGTAGCTGCCTTTACATTATCAAAGAACATAAATAAAGAAAAACCAATAAAAATAGAAAACAAAATTTTTTTATTCATATCACACCTACTTTTTATCATCAGATAAAAAAGATTTAGCTTGTTCCTTATCTACAATAAAGTCACTATTGAAAAAATCACGATCAGACTTTATCTTTATGAAAGAGATAATTAAGATAATACATATAATATTAAAAGTAACTGATATACCAAATAAAAACGCTAACACTTAATTTTCCCCTCGTTAAGTGCCTTTTTTATTTTTTCTATTTCTTCATCAATACTTTTAAATATTTCTTCTAACTCAAGCATATTAATTTATGACTATATCTTAATTTTATTTTCATTTTATCTCTTTCAAATTCTGTAGCAAATTTCATACGAAATCTTTTATTATCTTTTATATTTAAAACATCTAAATAATACATTTTTAAACCTCCAAATTATTGAGTAAAAGGGAAGAATAATTCTTCCCATTACCCTTGTTCATTAAAATAATGAACGGAAAACAGAGATTGCTGTTCTTAACATTACTACGCCGATTGGAATTAATAATAATGGATTTTCCATTACTACACCAACAATTGTACTAACCATATTTAGAAAGTACTCAGCGATAGTTTTTAATACATCTAGAACTGCGGTAATTTGTTCTGAAGTTGCTGCTGTTAAAGTATTTAACATATCTAAGTTGCACCTTACCTTTCTCTAAAATCTATATAAAAGCATAAATGCCTTTATAACTATTTAAAAAAGTAACGAGTTTTTTCTAAGATGATAATTTCAGTTTGTCTATTTCTTTTGTTTTTTCTTTTTAAAATTCGCCCTTGTTTTATTCTTTCTTTTTCTAAAATTTCTTTATAACGCTCTAATTTTATAAAAGAGCCTTTATAAAATACTTGTATGTCTAAAATGATCCAACCACGGTTATCAATATCACCTATTTTTTTAAATAAAATAGAAGATACAAGACAATCTTTTATTTCTTTTTTACTAGTACGATATACTATTAAAAATTTTGGTATCATTAAAGGTTTTTACCATTTAATTGAAGTAATACATACTTACTACCATTTTCAGTAGGTCTTTCTTCAATTGTTGCCATTGATTTAGCTAAAATTAAAGGTTTTAAAGTTTCTAACAAATTGCCTTGTTTATAGCATTTCAATATTGATTGCCCCACTACATTGTCAGAATCTGCCATTTTAATAGCATAAAGTATTTTAGTCATATCTTTAACTTCGCCAGTTGTTTTATTTGGCCAATGTTCTAATTCTGCTCGTATAATTCTTATTTCAGCATTTTTCATTTTCTCTGTTCCTTTCTAGTCTTTCGATAAGACAATTTATTTTTTTATAAAAGATCAAGGAAATTAATCTTGTCAAGTATTTATTGATAATTTTTTAATTTCTATGAAAGGAAGTGAAACAAAATCTAAAAAGGATTTACATTTCAAATAATGTTCAATGTGTTCCTTAATCTTTTATAAGTGACAAATACACCAATATGGTATATTTACATCTTAATTATATTACACCAATTTGGTGTATGTCAAGAAAAAAATACACCATAATGGTATATTTTAATCAAGGAGATTGTTATGATAGGAAAAGCATTAAAATATATGAGAATAAAAAACGGATGGAAACAAGAACAACTCGCCAAAATATTAGAAATAAGTCAACAAAATTTATCAAGATATGAAAACGAGCAAAGAATTATATCATTTGAAAACATTGAACAAATAGCAAATAATTGTGGCTATAAAATCTATTTTGATAACGGAAAAGAAAAATTTCAAATAAAAGACTTAGAAAGGAAAGATGTATAATGACACAAGAAAAATTAAACAAACTATTAGAAAAAGAAGATTTACAAATAGATGTATTTGATGAAATGTGTGGAACAACAAAAGAAGATAAAGAAAGATATGCAATAGAAAAAATAATAGAAGATAATATAGAATGTCCTAATTGTAAAGAAATGTCTTTAACAGGTTGTGATCCAACAATAATACAAATGATGTGTTCAAAATGTGGAAATATATATTTTGAAGATGATTTAATTAAATAAAATTAAAACTATTAAAATTAAAAAATACCAGGCTCCGGGGAAAATCAATCGCCTGGTATTTTTTTATGATCAAAAAAGGCACGTATTTAACGTGCTTTTACCATTCATACATTAAAAATAACCTTTTATACATTAATAACCTCGCAAAAATTTAAATAAAAATTTAATAGATAAAACCATCATTCCTAAACCAATTAAAGGTATTATAAACAAATAATATTGAGCATTTTCATAATGATAGCCTTTTTCTATTCTTTCATACGAAATATTTTTATATTCTATATCATTATATGTACAAGAAGAATAACCAAAAACATTAGAAAAACATTCATCAGCCTTTACTCTTTCACCATTTAACACAAAATAATATTCAGAATCATAACTAATACATTTATTTGTAAAAAGACATTTAGTAGTTTCAATTAATTCATTATTTCCATATTTATCATTCATTTGTTTCACTTCCGTTTCTACATTAAATCAAGATCAGACAATACATCTTCCTTAAACATCTCTATATCTATATTATTTTTTAATTCTATTTTCTCTTTATTCTTATGTTTTAAATAAGACAATATCATTTTTTCTTCACTTTTCATAGTATAATTTCTTATTATAAAATTATTAAAATCTAACAACTGTTCATATTTCTTTTGATATTTACTTGGCTTTCTAAGTTCAAAATATATATAAATAATAATATATACTATACCAAATATTAAACATAATATACCAATAAATATAAGAGTATTAATATCCATTTAATTCACTTCCTTTTATTATGTTAATTAAAACTTCTAGACAGTGTATATTATGTTAACTAATAAATTTTATTTAAATAGATTTTTAATTATGCTTAATATATTATTACTTTGAAAGGATTCTATTAATAATATATCATACAATTCATTTTTTAATCCATCATAATCTAATTCTATTTTATTATGCAATGCTCTAATATAGCTATTAATATATTTAAAACAATAATAAAGAATTAAAATAATTAACAATATTATTAATGAAATAGTCAAAAAAATGACTAATTTAGTTCTTTCTTGAATTTGAAATAGAGCGATGATAGAAATAAAAAATGGTAGTATGAACATAACAATCGAGATTAATAATTGCTTTTTTTCTTTCTTTATTAAAATCTCTTCTTCACATATTTTTATTAAAATATTAATTTTTCTTTCAGAATAATAATCATATTTCTTTAATAATTTTTTTAAAAATTCATTTTCTTTTCCCCTACACTCCCCTCTTTTTTTATTTATAAAATTAATACAAAAAATAAAATAAGCAATTACTAAAAAACAAATTAAGCAAAAAAGTGTTATTGCATTTAATCGAAATACAATAGCAGCGAATGTAAATATTAATGCAGGAATGATACTAATTTTAATAAGAAATTTTAACATTTGATTATAAATATTTTGTTTTTGATATTCTTCAAAAAATTGATATTGTTTCATATAACTTATACACCTCTATGTTCAGTATATCAAAAAAAGCCAAAATTTTCCATTCAATTAAATACATATTTTATTATCGTTGGGTAACAATATTACTGGGTGATAAAAATGAAAAAAAATAGTAATAGACAATCTAATAATGTTAAAAATAGTTTGAATAAAAATTCTAAAACAATAAATAATTGTAAAAGATCAAACGACATTAAAAATTCAAATCACAATGTAGGATTTGAAGAAGATTCTAAATCATTTTCATTAGATGAAAACGATGATCATTCATTTGAATTAAAATAGATTGTAAAGGATTTTACCCAAAATTAAAGAGACGAAGAGTCTCTTTTTTTTAGATTATTTTAATACTTAAAAACATGATAATAGAGCCTAATAAAAAGTATAAAATTCCTCTCTTCTGCCTTGCTTTCCAAACTTCTGGCAATAATTCATAAAAAGAAATTTGAATCATGATTCCGGCAATAATTGCTAACAAATATCCCATAAACTTGTAAGTAATATAGTCCTTTAAAAATATACAAGTAATAAGAGCTCCAAAAAATTCTGATAATCCTGCTATTGTTGTATATAATAAAGCTCTTTTTCTACTTTTTGTAGAATAGAAAATTGGTAGAGCTATTGTAATACCTTCTGGAATATTATGAAGTGCTATAGCAATAGTAAGCGTAATTCCTAGCTTAATATCTGTATTACTAGCGATAAAAGTTGCCATTCCTTCCGGAATATTATGCATAATAATAGCAATTAAAGAAATGATTCCAATTTTATAGATTGGATTATTTTCTGGTATATAATAATCAATAAAAGAAGATATAAGAACACCAATAACAAAACAAATTAAAACAAATAATAATGCCGGAAAGGGATAATAATAAGTTGATAAATAAGAGAATGACTCTGGAATCAAATCAATTAAAGATACCGTTATCATAACACCTGCAGCAAAAGCAAAAGAATTCAATAAAATACTTTTATCCTTCTTAAAAAAAATAAAAATGCTACCAATTATAGTAGATAACCCTGCTATAAGAGATAACGTCAAAGCCACTGTTGTATTCTCCATATTATCACCATTTAAGAATATGTTTGAATATTATCTTTTAGTATAAACTAAACAAAAATCATTACCAATATTTTTACTTTTACTGTTTCCCAACATACATTCCATTTTTTGTTCAATAGAAGGGAAACTTAAATACTCAATATCAGTTTTAGGAAAAACAGTTTGAACATCAGAAATATACTGACTGTTTCTATTATTCAATTCAAAGTTAAAAGCATATAAGTATCCAATTGCAATTTTACCATTTGGTTGTAAATAAGAGCTTAATTGCTCTATTGTTTGTCTATAAGCTTTTAATTTATCTTGTTGAGATAAGTAATCAGGATACATAACACTTGTATACTGCATAATATTAGATAAATATATAAAATCATATTTTTGCTTTAATTTTAAATTTAAATCTAAAATATCACTATGAATAAAATTTAATAAATCTTCCTCTTCTTTATCTTTTAAATTTAAAATTAAATGTTCATAATTTTCATTTTGTAAATAAGGCATAAAATGAGGTAACATATTTTCCTTGACCTGATAGTTAAAGAGTTTTCCTCCTATTCTAACATGCAATGGATCAAATTCATTTAATAGTTCTCCCCAAAATTGAAAACTAGAACTAGAAAGCAAATTTAAAGATTTTTTCAATTCTAAAAATTGAAGCCTTGAAAAACTATTTTCTTTCTCGAAAAATGGATACTCACTTTCACAACTAAAAAAATCTAAAAATTTTGAATTGCTGAATTCAGAAAGAATAGCCGCTATTTTTAAATATCCATAATATTCAGTTAAAGGATTACAATCAAAAGTGGTAACTGTTTTAGCACCCCTTGAGTATAATTACAAAGCCTGATCACAACTTCCCATAATTGATAAACAATTTTTATTTTTTATATCAAAAAAATCAAAACAATCCGCTAGGTTTTCATTTGAAAAAGGATAAATTCGATCAAACGATCCATAGTTTGATGTTAAAAAGCTTATATCTTGAATCATTTTTTTTGCTAGTTTTAAATGTTGTTTTAACGTAGAGTTCATAGTTTTCATCTCACTTTCAGAAATACTATTATATCATAAAATATTAAAAAAGCCATAATTGTGGCTTATATAAGTTTATCTAAAACACTTTCTCCATTTGGTGCTTGTACAGAAAAATTATCAGCAATAGTTGCTCCAATATCAGAGAATGTTTTTAAAATTGATAATCGACTTGGATTATTTAATTTTTTAGAATAGAATATAACTGGCGTATTTTCTCTTGTATGATCAGTGCCTCTAAATGTTGGATCATTACCATGATCAGCAGTAATCATTAATAAATCATCCTCTTTTAATAAAGAAATAATTTCAGGTAAATGATCATCAAATTCTTTTAAAGCTTTTGCATATCCTTCAACATCTCTTCTATGTCCATATTTAGAATCATAATCATTTAAGTTGGCAAAACAAAGTCCTTTAAAATCTCTTTGAATAGTTTCTTTTATTTGATTAATACCATCTAAATTGTCTTTCGTTTTCGTACTTTCTGTAATGCCACAATTGTTAAATATATCACTAATTTTTCCGATAGCAATAACAGAATATTGATTTTGCTTTAAATAATCCAAAACTGTTTCATGAGCAGGATTTAAAGCATAGTCATGACGATTTGGTGTTCTTGTAAAATTACCTGGTTCTCCTATATAAGGACGAGCAATAATTCTACCTACTTTCCATTCTTCTTTCATAGTTATTTTTCTAACTTTTTCACAAATACTATAAAGTTCATCTAATGGAATAATATCTTCATGAGCAGCAATTTGTAATACAGAATCGGCTGATGTATAAACTATTAAAGCTCCAGTTTTTATTTGTTCTTCTCCTAATTCTTTAATAATTTCTGTTCCAGAAGCAGCCTTATTTCCAATTACCTTACGGCCACTTATTTGTTCAATTTCACGAATTAATTCATCAGGAAATCCTGTTTCTAAAAAGGTTTTAAATGGTTTTTCTGTAACAACACCCATCATTTCCAAATGCCCCGTTAAAGTATCTTTTCCGTTACTAATTTCTTCCGCTTTTGTATAATAAGAAATAGTAGGTTCATTTGAATGATTTAAAATATTAAAATAGCCTAGTTTTTCAAAATTTGGTAATTCTACATGAGTTTTCTCTACAGTATGACCAAATGTATTAGTACCTTCATCATGGAATTTATCAGCATCCTTAGCTGCTCCTATTCCTACTGAATCTAAAACAATTAAAAATACTCTTTTAAACATATTAATTCCTCCTTTAGTGATGTGGATGACATTCATAATTTTCCTTCTTAAATTGATTAGAAACATGTGTATATATTTGCGTAGTAGATATACTACTATGCCCTAATAATTCTTGAATGCTTCTTAAATCTGCTCCATTTTCTAATAAGTGTGTCGCAAATGAATGTCTTAAAGTATGAGGTGAGAAATGCGTTCGAATGCCTTTTTTTAAAGCAATTTGCTGAATAATTTTAAACATTGCTTGTCTAGAAATTTTCTTACCTAAATTATTTAAAAATAAATCGTTAGTAATTTGTTTCTTCATTAATTGTGGACGATACTCATTCATATAAATTGTTAAATATTTTGTTGCATAATCATCAATTGGAACAATTCTTTCTTTGCCACCTTTTCCAATAATTCTAACAATATTTTCTGAAAGTTGAACATCGTAGACTGTTAAATTGACAAGCTCACTAACTCTCAATCCTGAAGAATATAAAAGTTCTAACATTGCCTTATTTCGATAATCATATTTTGTAACTAATTCAATATCCAATAAGGATTCAATTTCTTTGTGAGATAATACTGTTGGTAATGTTTTTTTTAATTTTGGTAATTCAATATACTCTACGGGATTTTTAGAAAGGTATTGATTCTTTAATAAAAACTGATAAAAATTATTTAAAACCGTTAATAAATGTGCGATAGTTCTACTATTTTTATCTTGTCTTTCTTGATTTAAAAATATTTGAACATCTTTTTCTTGTACTTTTAAAACACTTTTCTCCTTTAAAAAATTTAAATAAATTTTTAAATCATTATGATAAGAAAGTATTGTATTATTAGAATATTTCTTATCAATATTTAAATACTCTAGATATTCGTTTAAATATTCTAAATTATGTATCATCATCTCACTACCATCCAGTAATATTATACCATCTTTTAAAAGATATTTTCTATTTTTTTAGTTTTACTTTACAGTTCTTAGTGATAATATGTTACAATTAAATCGGTGATGAAAATGCGTGAACCTTTAGCAATTAAAATGAGACCAAAAAAAATAGAAGATATTATTGGGCAGAGTCATTTATTAAAAGAAGGACAAGTGCTTTATAACTTAATTCATAATGATTTTTTAGTATCTATGATTTTATATGGAAAACCAGGTATTGGTAAAACAAGTATTGCTACAGCAATGGTAGAGTCTTTACATTTAAAATATCGTTTATTAAATGCTGTCATCAATAATAAGAAAGATTTTGATGTCGTTGTAGAAGAAGCAAAGTTATTTGGTGGTTTAGTCGTTATTATGGACGAAATTCATCGATTAAATAAAGATAAACAAGATCTATTACTTCCTTACTTAGAAAGTGGATTAATTACTTTAATAGGCCTTACTACATCTAATCCATATCATAAAATTAATCCAGCTATTAGAAGTCGTTGTCAAATTTTTGAATTGAAGGAATTAACAGAAGAAGAAGTTATATTAGGATTACAAAAAGCATGTTCTGCAGAGTATTTACCAAACATAAAAATAAATCAAGATAGTTTAATACATATTGCTAGACTTTCTAATGGAGACTTAAGATATGCTTATAATTTATTAGAAATAGCCTATTATGCTTCTAATCAGTATACAATAGATATGGAATTATTAAAAAAAATAAATAGTAAACCTGCATTTATACATGATAAAAATGAAGATGGTCATTACGATGTTATTAGTGCTTTTCAAAAGTCAATTCGTGGCAGTGATGTAAATGCTTCACTACATTATTTAGCACGTTTAATAGAAGCAGAAGATTTAGATATACTATATCGTCGAATGACTGTAATTGCTTATGAGGATATTGGGCTAGCAAACCCTATGATTGGTCCTAAAGTAGAAGCTGCAATAGCAGCTTCTGAGAGATTAGGATTACCAGAAGGAAGAATTCCCTTAGGTGACATTGTAATTGAAATGGCACTATCTCCTAAATCAAATAGTGGGCATTTAGCTTTAGATGCTGCTTTAAATGATATTAAAATTGGAAATGTAGGAAGTGTCCCAGATCATATCAAAACTCATTCTCCTGATTATAAATACCCTCATAACTATCATAATAGTTGGGTAAAACAACAATATTTACCTGATAAATTATTAGGGAGGGAATATTATCATCCAAAAGTAACAAGCAAATATGAACAATCTCTAAAAAATGTATATGAAAAAATCAAAAAAAGCAACTAAGTTGCTTTTTATTGTGAAATATATTTAGAAGCATTATTAATAACGACTTTTGCATCATCATAATCTAACATTTTTGTTGTTTCACCATCTACTATAGTAGATACATATAATTGTTGACTAGCAGTCGTATCAACATTTTGAAAACTGAAAGTTTGAACATCAACAGGTTTTGAATCTTTATAGAATACTACAGCTGCTGTTACATCATCTAATTTTTGTCCTGAAGTATTATTGATTGTTAAATTTAACTCTCCTTCATTTTCAGATTTTTCTACAGTGCCACTAACTTTATCTGTATAAACATCTTCAAACTTTGTTGAATAAACAGTTTTATTTAAAGCAAACTCAATTTTAGCAGGTAATGTTGTGTTTCCTTTTTCATCCATTTGTCCTAAGCTTAATTTAGCATAATTTGTAGTTCCAGCTACAATATTTCTAACATATTGTTTTTCTGTTTTCATTAAGTTACCATTATTATCATAAAAAGCTACATCAATATTAACATAATCAACAATATCTTTTCCTTTATTTGTAATTTCAAAAATTACTTCATTATTTTTCGTAAAATAAGTTTTTGCTTCTAAATCATCTGTTTTGTTTTCTACAATTTTAACATCTGACGCTGTTTTTGAAGATTCTTTTTTTGATCCAAAACAACCAGTAAACAAAACTATAGCACATAAACTAAAAACTAATAAATTTTTTTTCATATAATCCTCCCTATCATAACTAATATTAGTTTACAATACGTAATTTAAAAAGTCAACTTACATTGTAAAAAAATTAATAATTTGGTCAAATTGAATTTGTGTTAAATACAAGATAATAGCACTAACACTTAAGAATGGTCCAAAAGGAATAATATCTGTTTTATTTTTATATAAAATAATTAATGATATTGGAAGTCCTATAAAGGAAGCTAAAAAAATTGTAATGATAGACATTTTCCATCCTAAGACGAATCCTAACAATACCATTAATTTTAAATCTCCTCCACCCATGGACTCTTTTCTAAATAAATAATCTCCTAGCTTTTTAAGTGCTAACATAATTAAAAAAGAAACAATACCATCAAAAATGTGAGAAGTCATTGATATAAAATTGCCCTCTTTAATCCATAGTTCTATCAAGATTAAAATTCCTGAAGGAATCAAAACTTCATCTGGAATAATCATTGTTTGGTAATCACTAATAATAATGATTAAAAGCATTGATATAAATGTAATAGAAATCCAAAAATCTATACTAAATCCAAAAATATAATAGGAAAGAGAAAATAAAAATCCGGTTAAAAATTCAAATATTGGATAAAAACTTGAAATTTTTTGGCCACAATTTTTACATTTTCCCCCTAAAAAAATCCAAGAAAAAATAGGAACTAACTCACTAGCTCCTAATTTATGATTACATTTAGTGCAATGAGAAGATGGTTTTATTAATGATTCTCCTTTTGGTATTCGGTAACCTACAACATTATAGAATGACCCCAATACAGCTCCAAAAATAAATGTTACAATCGAATAATAAATATCCATAAATCTCACTCCACTTCATTACATACTTTGAACGGCACTATACATACTAAACATTGGAATAATAATAGCCAAAATTAATGTACCAACAATTACGGTTAAGAAAATTGTAATAGCTGGCTCTACAAAAGTTTTAATTCTTGTAACAGATTCGGCATGTAATTGTTGATAATAATCTGCTACTTTTTGCATCATTTCAGGCAATTCACCAGTTTTTTCCCCTGTAACAAGCATTTCGTATGCTGGAACAGGAAAGGCCCAATTGTCTTTGAATGCTTCTGATATTTTATCACCCTTTGCTAAATTGGTAATCGTATCCAAAATAATCATTTTATAAATTTCATTTTTTGTAATACGGTTTAATACTTCCATACTATCTGTAATAAAAACGTTGTGAGCTAAAAGGGAAGCAAAAGTCTTCGTAAACATAGCCACTTCATTATAAATAACAGTAGTTCCTATAAAAGGCGTTTTCATAATAACCCATTGGCAAATAGTTCGGAATCCTTTTATTGTCTTATACAAATAAACAAATAAAACAATAAAAATCACTAAACCAATTAGAATGTATACAATATATTTTCTCAAGAAATCACTAATAGCTAATACTATCAAAGTAAATTTTGGAATTGCCGATGGATCCATAGAATTATAAATTTCTACGAATTGTGGAATAACATACATCATAATAAATACAGCAACTCCAATAGAAGCAATCATAACAATAGAAGGATACATCATTGCAGTAACCATCTGTCTTTTAATTTTTAATGACTCAGAATAGTATTGAGCTTGATCATCTAATACTTCTGGTAATTCTCCAGTCATTTCGGCAGTTTTAACCATATTAATTAACAATTTAGGAAAGGCTACATTTTGTTTTAGTAAAGCTTCACTAAAATTTTCACCCATCGTCAAATCGTAAATAATTGCTTTTAAAATCTTTTTATATCCTTTATTTTTATATTGTTTTTCTAGTATTTTTAAAGCTTCAACTAGAGGAATACCTGCTTTAATATATGTAGAAAGTTGAGTTAAGAAGAAAGGTAAATCTTTTGTTTTAAATCGAATATTGTTTGTATTAGCATTTTTATGGAACATTTGAATCCACTTATTCGTTCTAATGCTATATACCTCGTAACCCTCACTAAGTAAAAATGAATGAACTTCAACTTTAGAGAATGCTTCAAAATAATCTTTTACAATTTTTCCTTCCGGATTTTTAGCAACATATTCATATAAGACCTTTACATCACTTTTTTCAGCATCTTCACCTTCAAAGTTAATTAATAATGCTTCTCTTTTCATCATGTCTTTATTTCTACTATGTTTTACAAACTCATTATTATTAATTTTTTGTTTAATCTTAGATGGAATACGTCCAATTGCAGCAAATAATTCCTTAATTTTTTCACCAAGGCCTGGTGCTTTAACTTTTACTTTGCTATTACCATATATTTCATCAGCTTGCTTAGAAACAATCACATCATCCTGATTAGTATTTTCAACATTCGTTTCATTCTTTTTATTTTTATTTTTTAATAAATAATCTGTCTTAATCTTTTTTATCGTTTTTTTCTTAAAATTTCTTAATCGTTCAAATTCTTTTAAATCAAATTCTTCTGAAGAATTTGATACTTTTTTTGATACTGAATGAGGAATCAATTTACTTATTCCTTTTACAATACTTTTAGGTATTTGATAGAAACACCAACAAATATAAAAAATTGAATTTAAAATAAATTTTAATGTAACTTTTACTCCCCTATAAAAATATTTGCAAATTAATACTGGTATTTTAAGAATTCCAAAAACTATTTTATATACGGCTATAAACGGCATTAGCAAAAATGATTTTCGCATATAAAAGCACCTTCCAATCTCTTCCTACTCTCTTATCATAATAAAATTATATCACAATAAAAAAAAATGTAAAACATTTTTTTATTTTTCATATAATAATTTAGAAAGGAGTATAAATATGAATTACTATAATCCTTATTTTTACAGTTATCCCTACGCCCCTATAGGCACAGAAATCGCAAAAACAGGAATGTTCAGCAGATTATTTGGAGGAATTAATATGTCATCAATATTATCAGGAACTCAAAAAACATTAAATATTGTTAACCAAACAATTCCTTTAATTAAACAAGCATCTCCTATTATTAAAAATGCAAAAACAATGTTTAAAGTAATGAATGAATTTAAAAAAGTTGATACTCCGTCTAATAATTCTCAGATAAATGAAAATGATTATAAAGAACAATCAGATACAAAAAGCTATGAAAACATACAAGAATCAACTAATACAAATCAAGTTGGACCCACTTTTTTCGCTTAAAAGCTATTTCTTAATAGCTTTTTTATTGTTCTATTTTCCAATTTATATTGAAGTTTCTTTTTCCAATGTCGAGTTGGTAGTTTTTTTTCTATCTTTTTATTTTCTTGGTAACGCTCTTGAAAATAAAGAATTGTTTCTTTATCTTTTTTTTGCATTAATTTAGGTCCCAAAAGCAATTCAAAGTAGGAATAATTCTGAATGCCTTTTATAAATTTGATAGCAATATAGCGAATTCCTTTATCATAAAAAGTAATTTCTTCTTCTATTTGATACCCAATAGAGGTCATAAATTTCCTCAACAAATAATAATCATTATTTGTTTGAATAACAAAACTCGATAACTGATTTAAATCCTGATTTTGTAAAATTTGAATAATTGTATTTGTTCCCATTCCAGCAATAATACCAGTTGTATTCTCTAATAATGGAATATTTTTTAAACCATCGCTCACATAAACAGGTATCTCAAGATTATATTTTTTTATATTTTCTTTTGCATGTTGAATAGCTTTTTCATTAATATCTGTAGCAATACAAGAGTTATGATTATAAAGAGTTAAATAAATATCCAATAAGGCATGATCACAACCAATGTCAACAATGTTTTTATTAGGTTCTACCAAAGAAGCTAAAATCCTAATTCTTTTACTAAATGCCATTATTCTCCCATATAATCTTTCAATTTTCTAGAACGAGATGGATGTCTTAATTTTCTCAAAGCTTTAGCTTCAATTTGACGAATTCTCTCTCTTGTTACGCCAAACATTTGCCCAACTTCTTCTAATGTTCTAGATTTTCCATCTTCTAACCCAAAACGCAAACGAATTACTTTTTCTTCTCTTTCTGTTAAAGTTAAAAGTACTTCAGCAATTTCATCTTTTAGCATCTCGTTAGTAGCATATTCTTCAGGACTTACATTACGTTCATCTTTAATAAAATCACCCAAATGAGAATCATCTTCTTCTCCTATAGGAGTTTCTAAGCTAACTGGTTCTTGACTAATTTTATATATATCTCTAATTTTATCTACACTAATATTCATTTTAGCAGCAAGTTCATCTTCAGAAGGTTCACGATTTAACTCTAATGTTAATTGTCTTTGAATACGAGCAAGTTTATTAATTGTTTCAACCATATGAACAGGGACACGAATTGTTCTTGCTTGATCGGCTATAGCTCTAGTAATAGCTTGGCGAATCCACCAAGTTGCATAAGTAGAAAATTTATATCCTTTTGTAACATCAAATTTGTCTACTGCTTTCATAAGTCCAATATTTCCTTCTTGAATTAAATCAAGAAAAAGCATTCCACGGCCAACATATCTTTTCGCAATACTTACAACTAATCTTAAATTTGCTTCTGCTAAAGTATTCTTAGCAGTCTCATCGCCAGCTGCAATACGATCAGCTAACTCTAGTTCTTCAGACATTGATAATAATTTAATTTGTCCTATCTCTTTTAAATACATTCTGACAGGATCATTAATTGTTAAGTCTTTTGCTAAAGTATTATCATCCAATAATATTTTTTCTGGGTCAGTAGAATCATCGTCATCATCCTCTGATATAATTTCAATATTGTTTTCACGTAATGCATTATATAACTCATCTAAGGAATCTGCATCTAACTCTAATCCTTTTAAAGAATTTGCTAATTCTTCATAACTAATATTTCCTTTTTCTTTTCCTTTTTTTATTAATTCTTCTTTACGTTGTTCAAATGTTTTAATTTCATTTATCATTGTTTTCATCTCCATCACATTCTATTTTTCTTCTTTCAAAGATTTGTTTTAATATTTCATTCTTTTTATTTCTATCTGTTTCTGTTTTTAAAGCATCTTGTAAACGTTTTATATCCATATTGATATCATGTTCTTTTATCACATGAATATAATCTTTTATTTCTTGAATTGTATATTCATCTTTTAAATCTAATTGTATAACGCTTTGAATGATGTCTAATATTTCTTTATCAGAACTATAATAAGTTAATAAATTAGAGGTCTTTATCTCTTTATTTTCTTTCATATAGGCTACCAAATTTCTAGCCAAAAGACGATAATTTTGATTTAAAAACCTAGGCTTTTCTTCATTATAAAGTGTAATTACATCACGATTATTCAACATATAATAAATCAATGAATTTTCAGCTTGAATATATTTGTTTTGTCTTTTTGGAATTTTTTTATCCAAAATAACCAATTGTTGTTTTCCATCATCCATACGTTTTTTTAAAAATTCAATAGATAAATGGGATTCATCACTTAATTTTTTTAAAGTTAATTCTTTATAGATATCGTCATCAATTTTTCTTAAATCTTCTAATATCTCATTCACATATTTGGATAAATCTAAATTGTTATTTAAATTCTTTTTCTTTCGATGGTAGCTTAATTTATAATCCATCACATTCATAGGATTATTAATTTTTTCTAACATTTTATTTTTCCCATATTTTAATACATAGTCATCAGGATCCAAGTTATCTTCTAATCGTACAATTTTAGGAATCACACCAATTTCATTTAGTTCTTCAATACAACTATTCGTTGCTTCATCTCCAGCGCTATCTCCATCAAACATTAAAGTAACTTGTTTAGCCATTCTTTTAATCAACAAAGCTTGTTTTTTGGTAACTGCAGTTCCTAATGTTGCGACTACATTCTTAACTCCTATTGTATATAATCGAATTAAAGCAAAAAAACCTTCTACAATAATAATATTTTCTTGATCCCTGGCTGGTTCTTTTGCTCGATGATAATTATATAGCAACTCTCCTTTTTTAAATATTTCAGTCTCTTTTGTATTAAAATATTTACTGGTTTTCTCACCATTATAAATTCTGCCACTATATCCTACTATTTTCCCTGTCAAATCATATAAAGGAAACATAATTCGATTAATATAAACATCTTTATATCCTTTATCACCTTTTGCTATCAATCCCGTCCGTTCTAAATCTTTTAATTGAAAGTTCTTTTTCAGCAATAAGTTTGTCAAAGAATCATAACTATTCAAAGATAATCCTAATTCAAAATCTTTAATAATACTAGAATCAAAATGTCGTTTCATTATAAATTCTCTGGCATTTTGTCCTATTGCAGTATTAATGTTATTACTATAAAATTTTTGTGCTATATTGAAAATATCATATAAAACAAAATTTTGATTTAATTTATTCAATTTAGGCATATCTAAGTTCAAAGAAATACCAGCTTTATCAGCAACAATTTTTACAGCTTCAATAAAGCCAATATTTTCATAATCCATGATAAATTTAAAAACATTACCACTTGCTCGACACGAAAAACATTTGTAAATTTGCTTTTCTCTAGATACACTCATACTTGGAGAATGATCTGGATGAAAAGGACAAACACCAAAGAAATTTTTACCTTTTAATGTCAAGGGAACATAACTAGATACAATATCTACAATATCTACACTATTTTGAATTTGTAAAATTTGTTCTTGTGATAACAATGTTTCCTTCATAATATCAAGCCTCTAATATTAATATACGACAAAACTTGTCCATTTCCTTTTTTTATTTCGTTTTTTTCATAAATTTTGTTTATTTTAACATATTATTAGTAGGTGATGATATGAAAAAAGTTAAAATTGTTTCCATAATTGGTGTTTTTCTAATTTCATTCCTTTGTCATTTTTTATATGATATATTTCCAAATTACATTTTTAGTATCTTTTTTCCAGTCAATGAAAGTATCTGGGAACATATGAAAATTATTGTAAGTTCTATATTATTTTACAGTCCAATTGAATATTTTATATGGAAGAAAAAGAAAATAGAGGTAAATAACTTTTTACTTTCTAATATCATGATGGGAATTTGTGCAATTATTATTTACTTGATAATTTTCCTTCCTATTTATAATATGATTGGAGAAAATATGATTATTAATATTTCTCTATTATTACTAGTCTATATAATAGTGGAAATCATAGGATATTATTTATTAAAGGCTCCTAAAATACCTTTTCAAAAAGCGATAGCTATTATCATAATTACTTTGACATTTCTTATTTTTTGGTATTTGACATATTTTCCAATTAAAAATAAATTATTTATTGATACTACTAAAAATCAGTATGGAATTATAAAAAAAGAGCCTTAAAGGTTCTTTTTCTTTGAGAATATTCTCATCTATATAAAACGCTAAAAGCATTAGCGTACTATCAATAATTTTTAAAAATAACATCTACTCTTAATATATCCACTATTCACAAATTATATTCATTTAATAATTGATTTTTAAATTCATTTTTATCATAAATAATATATTCTTTAAAAATTTTTTTGTATAGACATTTCTTATGAATGACAAGTTTTTATTTGATATTCTTTTTTATTTAGTTTAATCTCGATTGCTCCATCTTGATCCGTTCGGTATATCTTAGTACTATCTAAATTTTTTAACACTATTTCTTTAGGATGTCCATACCGATTATTTTTTCCTACACTAATTAGGGAATATTTGGGTTGAATACTATCAATAAAGCCTTTATTTGAAGACGTGTCTGATCCATGATGTCCTACTTTGAGAAAATCGATATTGCTTAAAGTATATTTTTCTAATATATCTGTTTCTTTATCTACTCCTGCATCTCCCATGAATAAAAATTTATAATTGTTATAATTAAAATAAATTACATTTGAATTATCATTTTCATTATCATATTCTTTTGTATATAGAAACTGTAATTGCGATTTATCTATATCTAATTCCTTTATACAGGAATAGTACGAAATAGTTTTTTTATCTAAAGTATCAATTAATTTTTGCTCTAATTCATTATATGACCCACAATTCAAAATCACATTTTCTATTTTAAAATTCTCTACTAAATGAATGGACTCACCCATATGATCATAGTCACCATGTGTGATAATTAGATAATTTAATTTATGAACTCCTATACTTTTTAAATATGGAATTGTAATACTATTAACAATACTATATTTGTGCTTTTTTATTTTCCATTTTTCTTTTGAATAAGTTGGAATACCCCCTGTATCAATTAATATATTGCCTTTATTATGTGCAAACTGAATTAAAATTGAATCTCCTTGCCCTACATCTAGCATTGTTACTCTAGTATATGGATTCAATAGGTTCCAACAGTGATGAATTATCAAAATAACCATTAGAAAGAAAAATAATAATTTGTTTTTAAAAGAAATCATCATAAAAATTAGAAGTTCATATATAATCAAAATAATAATAGGAACTGTTTGAAAAGAAAAAGTAAATAGATTGATCTTAGAACATAGTAAAGATAAATTTTCTAATAAATTAATTAAAAAATTATCAATAGGAATTAAAAAAGTAATAACAAGACTCAGTACACTAATCGGAAATATTACTAAGGAAACAATAGGAACAAATAACAAATTGAAAATTGGTGATAAAAAATTAATTTGATTGGCTACATAAATCGTAATAGGCAATCCGATTAAAAAAGATATAGTTGATGTTTTTATCAAACTTTTAAAATAATTTTCTTCCCTTAACAATTCCTTAAAATAAATTAATCCAATACTTATTGTAAAACTATATAAAAACCCTACATCATAGATATAGTATGGATTTATATTCAGCAATAGTAATAAAATGAATACTGCTAAAATAACATTTGAAATAGAGAACGAAAATATTTTTTTGATGGAAAAAATGAAATAAAATAACACTGCTCTTAATACAGATATTGTATAGTTTGTTAAAAACAAATAAAACCATAAAGTAAAAATAATAATCATAAAAACAATACTCTCGTTTTTAAAAATTCTCTGAAAAAGTTTTGTTAAAACAAAAGTCAAAATAACAATATGCATACCAGAAATAGCAAATAAATGACTAATCCCATTATATTGATAAGATTTTTTTATTTCTTCATCTAAAGTATTTTGTCCTAAAATAAACAGTTTTAAATACTCTGAGTTAGATCTTTTTTCTATCGTTTCTAATAGATGATTTTTTATCAAATATAATAAATTTTTTCTAGGATAATATTTTAACTTATTGGCTTGGAATTTCCAATATATTTTCTTACTCATTAAGTATTTTCGATAATTAGATAAATAAAAATTACGATTATCATCTGGTTTCATTAAAGTGCCTTGGCATAAAATTTCAAAACCTAAATTTAAATTTTTTTGATAATATTTTTTTTCTGTTTCTGAATTAAAATAATAAGTTACTATTATTTTTTCTTTTGCTTTTATTTGCATAGTAAGTTGATTTCCATCAATTTTATAATCAGTAATGATTCCATAAATTTCCGTTTCATTAGAATAATTACTAGAAACAGAAATCATAGGAATACGAATTAATAAAATACTAAATAGTAATACTATCTTTAATTTTTTCAAAAACGGATTCTCCTATTCCTTTGACTTTTTTAATGTCATCAATAGTTTGAAATTTTCCATTTTGATTACGATATTCAATAATATCATTTGCCTTAGATTTACCGATTCCAGGCAATGTTGTTAATTGCTCTATAGATGCATCATTAATAGAAATTAAAGAATTTGTAGTATTATCCGCCTGTTGTTGTCTTTCTTCTGATTTATTAATACAAGCATCATTAATCGTATCAGGACATTTTTCAACTTCTACATAAACATACTCTATTTTTTTATTATCATTTTTATATTGTTCTATTTGATCATTCGTATAAATAATAATAATCATTTCATCTTTTAATTTTTGAGATAAATTAATTAAAGATGTGTTAGAATTTTCTAACAATCCTCCTGCCATATTAATTGCATCAATAACTCTAGAGCCTTCAGGCATTTCATACACACCTGGATTTTGAATATTACCTTTTATATCAATTTTAACATTATTAACTACTTCCTCTTTTGGTTGAACCTCTAATTGTTCTAACTTAACGTTTGCTGTTTGAACTTCTGCTTTTGGTCTTAATAATAAAATAAAGGCAATTATTATGATTCCTAAAATAGCAATTCCATACAAGTAATATTTTTTTAAATATTCTTTTATTCTCATTTTTCATCTCCTTTCTACTATTATTATTCGATAAAACTTAGTGATTTCCTTTTTATAAAGCATAAAAAAATAATATTTTACAAAAAAATTTTATTTTAATCGATAATTTGCCAAATCAAATGTAGCATTCATATAAATGCTAATTGAATAATTCTTGAAATATTTGATAATTAATGCATTTTTGATCTATTATTTAGAAACTTGAGTATAGTTTGAATTTCATCTCTTGGATATTCCCTTAACAAATCAATTATTGCATTTGTACCCTAATTCACAAAATATTTTAGTTGATATTTTCAATAAGCTAGACCAAAAACAAGACCAATAAAAATAAAAACCGTTGAATTTCAACGGTCAATGTCAATTTGGTAACCTGTATGGGTTTCGAACCCACGAATACTGCCTTGAGAGGGCAGCGTGTTAAGCCACTTCACCAACAGGTCATATAAAAACAATTAACACAATCATCATATCATAATTAAAATTTTTTTACAAGATTATAATCGATTTGAGTTTCGGTATTTTACAAAAAAATTAGTATATTTTGATTTGTTTTAATTTTTTTAATAAAATATTTTATTTTTCATGTCTTTTACTATTTTATTGTATGCTTAAAATTCAACATTTTTATATGTTGTTTTTTTAATATAATATATTTTAATATGTCTACAGTTTTAGTGATAATTGCTTATATTTATCTTCAACTTCTATTTTAAACCAATCTTTTATACCAGTATTGGCATGTTCTAGTATTTTAGATATTCCCTTTGATATCTGTCCATACCAAACTAATGCTTTACTCTTAAGAGATTCACTCGCTTCAATAATCTTAATAACAAGTAATTTTTTATTCATTTTTTCTATATATAATTACTAAATTTAAATCTTTATCTTTTATTTTAGGTAATTGTACTGTTGTATAAGAAATATAACAATCTGTATTATATCCTTTATACATAAGTTTTGTATGTATTTTTCCTTTTCTACTTGAGGCAACTTCACTAACTAATTTCTTTTTTCCTTTGAATAATAAATTCCTATTGTCATCTAATCTAACAATAAATGATACATCGTTATCTATTGTTGACTTAAATAATTCGAATGAATCATAGTCTCTATCTTTAACTACAATATTTTTTGAATTTCTATTTTCCCTTATTTTATCTATAACATATTTTTCTGATTTTATAGTCTCATTTGGACAACTTTTAAATTTTTTACTTTCAGTAGAATATATTTTTGAATATAAACTAATTGGCTGATATTCATTTTTTGATAAACCAACAATTTCACATACATGATAACCATTAACATATTTTTCTTGTTTACTACTAGCATCTCTTACAGTACATAAATCTTCTAATTTATTACTGTATTCCTTATTGACATCAGAATCGTCTTCAATTAAGATTATTTCATCATCTGATAATTGTTTTAAAGCAATATTAAAATAGTTTTCTTTAATAATATTAAGTTCTTCATCAGATGATTCATTACAATTATTACAAAGTCTTTCTATTGTATTTTTTAACTTGATTCTTTCCTTTAAAGCTCTAGCAATTTCACTAAATAATATACTATTAGATCTTTCAATACCATAAATCATTTCTGATACAAACTTAGTAGTAGGTTTATCTAATCCTTCTGTAATTTTTTCACTAAATTTTAAAATATCGCTTTTCATTTCATATGTATTCGTAGTAAAATTATTCGTGTAGAATACCTCCAAATTTTTTGTTTACTATTATTCTTTTACAACTATATTATACTAAACATTGAAGACGTTTTACATTATTTTTAAAGCAAAAAGATGAAAGAGTTTTCCACAATTTCATCTTTTTTTAGTTCCTTATTAAATTTTACCGGAACTCAAACTATGCTTGTTTTATATAATCTTCAAGTTCTGATAATTTAATCTCCTTACCTAGGTTATTAACGTATATATCACTTGAATAATTAAATGATAGATATAAATTGTTTTTAATATATATTCTATGTAGTTCTATATAAATAAGATTAGTTTTATCAATTCTTCTAATACTTCCATTTATTATTATTGGAATAGTATTACAAAAATCACATATTACTCTTAACATCGATTCTAAAGATTCTTCAATTTCAATTTCTTCTTTAATAATATTTACCATAGACAAATCCTTTCTATGATTTTTCTAATACAACAAAAAAATCAATCAGAAATGATTGATTCATATATAAAAACTCGAATAGTTCGAACAGATTCGTCAATGGTGCCAGTAAGGAGCAGGTCAAACAACTCCTAAGCAAAAAGATGATAGTAAGTAATAAACTTACTAACTAATTACATTATACTAGAACATAAAAAAAGTAGCAATATATATTACCACAATTTTCATTTATTATTTTTAACTAGTTTTTTCAAAATACCATTTTCAGTTGATAATTCTGTATTATCTACATTATATTGCGTTGATTTATGCATCCTTCCGTCATAATAATTATAATCTAATAATATTGATCTAGTTGGATAAGATTTAATCCCACTTGTTTGTTCATGTAATTGGACCTTCAATAAACTTGTTCTACTTAATTTTAATATTAATTTATCTAACTCATTTAAATCTTTTTCATCCTTAATTAAACTACCTAAATTATGTGTTCTAAAATCAATTAATTGATACAATATTGTAGCAAAATCCGCTGTGTAATGACTGCATGTTTCATATCCATCTCTTATAATAAATAAAGCATTCGCTAATGAAGGCATTTGTTGAATTCCTTTATCAATATTTTCCCACTCATGATTTGTTAAAAAATCTTGTAATACTTTGTTTGTATACATTTTGTTACAATAAGCCTGTTCTGGAGAAATTATCTTCGTTTCATCAAAAATACTCATAATATTAAATAGAATTCTTCTATTTGAACAATTATCTAAATTCAAATCAATGAAATGAACTTTACCTTTAGTAATAATTTTAAACTTATTAATTTGTAAACATTTTGGCTCTGTTTCATTATGACTTATACGCCATAATCCTAATTCTATTATATAAGGTTTATTTTTATAATAAATTTTTCTACAAAAATCGACACATTTGAATACATCATCATCAGTTTTAAAAATTATTTTTTCTTCTTCTAATGGAACCATATCAAAATCTTGCCTATATTCATCAGCAACAATAACAGGTTTATTTCTATAAAATTCTAAAAATTTATTAATTACTTCATATTCTTCATTAGATATTTCTTTATCATGATTGTATTCATATCCTTGTGGTATAATCATATTTTTTCACTCCTTTTTAGTTAGTTTATTATAATACTCTTTTTTTATATTTTTTTCAATAGTTATTAGTTTAAATAATTAAAAATATAAATGGAAATATTAAGTGTCCACACATTTCATTACCTAAAATGCAAGTTTTTTATATATTTATATAATAACATATTTGAACTTTTATAATCAAACATCGCTCTTGGATAATTATTTAACCAATTCTCTATCTCTTTAATATGTTTAGTTGTTATATTATCTATTATCGTTCCTTTTGGAATCCATCTTCTAATCATTCTATTGTTATTTTCATTACTACCTCTTTCTCCTGAACAATATGGATGTGCATAATATACTTTTGTTCTTTTTCCTTTTTTTAAACAAGATTGTTCAATTCCTTTATAATCCATAAATTCCACTCCATTATCAAATGTTATTGTTTTAAATTTACTATAAAATGACTTTTCATGTTTTCTTTCAAGACCATTTATTGCTTTGACTACATACTCATTATTTTTTCCTTTTATTTTTATAATTATTTCTTCTCGTGTCATTCTTTCTGTAAAAGTCAAAAGCACACTTCCTCTATTTCTTCTAAATAAGTATTTAAAATAGTTGTTAGACCACGCTTAAGCTCTCTTCTAATAGTCCTCTCACTTTTATCTAATCTTTGGGCAATTTCTTTACTACTCAAATGTTCTCTGTTATACCATCTTTCTATCATTGTTCTTTCTGTATAAGTTAAATGTTTATATTTTTTGTTTTCTTTGTTATAATTTAAAAGACACATATTTATCACCTCCAATGTTTAGTTCGCACTTACATTGTACCATAGGTAAATCTATGTGTCTTTTTTATGTCCTAAACGGACACTTACTTTTTTCAATTTATAATTACTTACGATAATTTTTTACTAATTAATCTTTAATTCTCGTAATGAAAAATGGCATAATCCATCATTACAATAACGAATCCACTTAAAATTATAATTTTCATAAATTTCATTTAATTTGTTGTTGGATTTGATACACTCTAATCTTAAATAATGTTTATTATTTGATGCAGCAATTTCCTTACATTTATCAAAAATAAGAGAACCTATATTTTTATATCCTACTTTTGTAACGACTTTACGAATATAGTAAACATCTTCTGATTTCTCTTTCCAAAGTTTACTATCTGTTGATAGTTCAAACCCAGCTATAATCGTTCCATGATCACGCATAACATAATAATTTTGTGTACGAATTGCTTTTTCAAAATCGGCTACAGGATGACTTTTCAAATAATTGCTCCATTGTTTAATCTGATTTTCCTTAAACCAATTGGATCTTTCTAAATATAAGTTTAATATTTCATCTAAATCCCTAATTTCTGCCTTTTCAAAATTTAATTTTTGATTCATATAACCACCTAACACATTATATATCGTATTCAAAATATTTCAAATATGTTTTAGACAGAATTTGAATATTTAGTTAGACCTATACTAATTTTTTACTTAACAAGTTCTTTTATTTTAACAAAATCAGGAGTTCTATTATGAAATACTGATATTTCTTGAAAACCGGCATCCATTAAAATAGAACCTGCGACATCAAAGTCTGCTCCTAAATCATTAATTTTATGAGCATCAGAGCCCATTGTAATAATTTTTCCTCCTAATTGTTTATATCTTTTGATAATTTCTTTATTTGGATGAGGCATTCCTAATCCGTATCTAATACCTGAGGTATTTATTTCTATTCCTTTATCTTTTTTTATTAATTGAATTAAAATTTCATCCAATATTTCTTGAAATTCATCATAATCTATTTTCTTTTCAGCATATCCACCATATCTTACTATATAATCGATATGTCCATAAACATCAAATTCATCATTATATAATTTTATATTTTGTAAAACTTCTCTAAAATATTTTAAATATGCTTCTCTCCTTGTAATACCATCAAAAAAACTTTTATCCATAGCAATATCCTTTTTACAAGTAATATGAGATGAACCAATTATAAAATCGAAATGATGAGATTTTACCATATTGTTAATTTGAGTGTAAGTATCAGGTTGTAATCCAATTTCGATACCAAAATTAGTTTTTAACTGATCATCATCTTTACACTGATAATATTCTTTTTCATATTGATTCACATCTAACGTTTTTAGATTTGTTTTTAATCCATCATATATATCATAATGTTCTGTAAATGTTATCTCATCTACATTTTTAGATTGAGCAATATCTAAATAATCTTTTATTGATGATATTCCATCGTGACTGATATTTGTGTGTACATGACAATCTTTCATATTTGTAATCTCCTCTTTTATTATCCCATAATAAATAATTTTACCTCTTAAACAATTGAAACTTTATTAAAAGTTAATTATTATTTAAATTATTATTTATATGATTATCTATGTGTTCATTATATCAATTTTTAACTATAAAGTCACTATAAATTAATTATCTACAATTGATTTTATGTCTTGTTTTTGTTATCATAACCAAAGAGGTTTTAATATGAACATAATTTTAAAAAATATTACTATTGAAGTCACAAGACGTTGTAATTTAAACTGTAAACATTGTATGCGAGGAGATTGTCAAAATATTGATATTGATTATAGATACATCGATTTATTATTAAAGTGTAATCATTATATCTATAAACTCTTTTTCAGTGGTGGAGAGCCATTACTCAACACTCAAGCAATTATATATGCCATCAATAAAATTATAGAAGAAAATCTTTTTGTTTTTTCAATTGGATTCAATACAAATGCAACAATATATGATGAGAAATTAATCTCCAATCTTTTAAAGTACCAAGAGTATTGTCTTAAAAAATTTCCCGAGTTATATCAAAGTAATGATATTAGTAATTCTGTTGGAATCATATTTTCCAATGATCAGTTTCATAATTATGATCCCAAAATAATAGAAAAATATAAATATCTCTCTGACAAAATTAATTTTCAAAAAACAGGTACGCTAGATGAATTAGAAGATGAAATCATTCTTAGTGGTAAAGCAAAAGAAAATTTTTATTTTGGAAAATACTTTAATTTTGAAAATAAAACTATCGAAATAGAAAAATTAGATTCCAATTCTTATTTATTTTTCAATTATTTTTATATCACTTCAAAAGGTGACATTACAACACAAGGTGACGGTAGCTACATAGATATGGATCATTACAATTTAGGAAACTTAGAAGAAGATAGTTTTTATTCTTTTATAGCAAAAAATTTATCTACAAATAATAAAATAAAAATTTTAAAAAAATAATATTTAAAAAGGTCTTACTACTTTTTTTAAAATTATTCTATTTACTTAATCATATACAAGTATATAAAACTACTTTCCGATGAAAAAAGTAGAATAATTATCTATTCTTAAATTCTGATTATATTTTTTTATTTTTACTTTATCTTACTCATATTCAGATAAAGATTTTCTTCTATAAAAGTAATCTTATAAATAGAACCTAAACTCTTCTATTTTCACGATGAATATCAAAATTCATAGTATCACATTGTAATTGATTATTCAATTAGATTTCAAAAACAATACTACTTTCTTAGTATAACATGATTTAGTATTAAAATATGACACTATGTCTCAGTAATATCCTTCTAGAAGTAATAAAGTAGTTTTAAAAGTAATTAATAAATTCTAAAGCATTTTTAAGATTTAAATTATTATTTAGTATAAATTTTTGTTTTAATAACTCTAATAAATTTTTGTATAAGAAATTTATCCTTTCTAAATCTTCTCCTAATAATTTCATTACCATAACCACCATTCAAATTTAGAAATATTGTATCATAAATTTAGGTATTTAGAAGCTCGAACTTTTGTAGTTGGAGTTTAGTATCAATTTGGTGCTATTGTCATAGTTATCTACAACTTTTAATACAATAATTGATATAAGAATCAATCACTACATATAGTTTAGCAAAATATGAAAAAAGCAGCAATAAATTCATGCTACTTTTATAAATAATCAAATACATTTTATCAAAAATTATTAGTTTAAGGCACCTGACATTATTCTAAATTTAGGTTCTTTATTCCAAATATCTAATATTTTATCAAAGTTTTTATCTGGCTCTAATAATAATTCTGCCAATTTATCTAATTCTATATATTCTTCTTCACTTAACTCAAATTTTTTATCTTGAATATATTTTGGTAAATGTAAAAATATTATTTCATCATTCATAAGCGAATGGAAATCGTAAAACAATCCACGAATACTTGCTTTTAAACCTAAAGTTGCAGGATCTGAAGCATAATATATTTCTTCTGTTTTATACTTATTGTTTCTCATTCCTAAATATGCTTCAGCGCCAAAAATAAATTTATCTCTTGGTATATCGTTTAAATCAAATCCCATTTCATGGTCTGGACAATGTTCATCAGCATCTACCAAAACCCATCTATTCTTATTTTCATCAAAATACTCAGTAATCCAATGGTCATAATTAACACCATCATATTTGATATATGGTGCAAATCCACTTCTAACTCTTGCAGAATATCCCTTTGCTTTTAATATACTTGCTAATAATATTGCTTGACCTCTACAAGTAACATGAATTTTATCTTCTGCTTTTCTATCAACACGATATTCATTATTTTTTCTTAATAGTTCATGCAACATACTTGAAGCAGTAGGAAACAAGTCATCTTCATAATCTAATCTTGTAATTGGAACCTTTGTCATATCTCCCCAAAAACATTTACTTTGCTTTCTTATATCTAAATCACTATATGCAATAGGATGTATAATTTGCATTCTTTGAAGTACACATAACTCATCTATATCATTAGTTAGTTGTTTAGCAAATTCTTTATATAATCCTAAATCTGTATATAAACTTGTTTGTTTGTAAAAATCTAATATTTTGTTATTCATCATACCACTCCACAATATCTTTTAATTCTTTTCTAGGTCTTTGTTTAGGACTTTGATTTGCATATCCAATTGCTAAAGCGCAATTTAATTCCATATTTTCGTGATTCAACATTTTAGCCACATCTTCTGTAACATATACAGTATCTCTAATCCATAAAGTGCCTATTTCTAATTCTGTTGCTCTTAAACACATATTTTCTACACAAGCACCTATTGATAAATTATCTCCTATAATCCAATTATCGTTTTTTTCTCTAAATATTAAAACTAATATTGGTGCTTGTTTTATTACATTTGCAGTTGGATTAACACTACTTGCACAACCTAAATTTTTTCTCTCAATGGTATCATCATTATTTATAGTATACTCAATCATCATATCTGCTATTTTATCTTTTACTTTACCTTTTGTTACTACAAAATACCATGGTTGTCTATTTTTTGCAGATGGAGCGAGCCTTCCACAATTTAATATATCTTCAACTATTTCTTTTGAGATATTATCACTCTTAAAAAGTCTAATACTTCTTCTATTTTCTATTGATTCTATTGTATTCATATTATATTTTCATCTCCCATAAATTAAAATTATAATTTTCATCTGTTCCACTTCCAACCATATTGAAGCCCAATTTCTCATAATGCTCATTAAGAAATTTACTTTCTTGATAACAATCAAGTCTTAAATACATTTTATTATTTATTTTACATTGTTCAATTGCATAATTAATCAATGTCTTGCCAACACCTTTTAAATTAATATCTGTTGCTAAATGATGAATATAATAAGAAGAATCATCATTATTCCAATAATCCTTATCTTTGTCTTTTAAAAGCATAACACCACATATTTTATTATTAAATTTTGCAACAAATAATTTATTTATTTTCATTTGCTCTATAAAATAACTTTTTTCATATTTATTAGGGTAGAAATCTACATTCCATCATTTAACTCCTTTTTCTGAAAACCATAAACAGCTATCATATATTAATTTGTGAATAGCATCTAGATCTTCTATTTTTGCTTTTGATATGTTGTAGTCCATACTAATTACCTCCATAAGTAGTTTTCTTCTTAATTAATATTATAACAAATTTTCTTATATTTAGATATGGTTTACTATAAATCTCTCTCAAAATCATCTTTACTTTTAGAATTATTTTGTATTATATTTATCTCACTATCATCAATTATATCTTCATTATATAAATCGTTTATGAAATCATCATACTTATTTGAATAGAAGAGTTTATCTTGTAAGAATTTAATAAACTTGCTCCATAGTTCTTTAAAATATTTTAATGTTTCTTCTAATTTAGATACTTTATCTTCTAATTCATCAATAGTTTCATTTGCATCATTTAAGTCATATTCTAATTCTTCAATTCTATCATCACGAGTTTTTATCTTCTTTTTCAAGTTTCTAACTTCGTTAGAATGTTCTCTTAAATCATCTTCATATTTTTTTAAGACTATATTTATATCATTTGCATCTCTTAAATTAGAAGTAGTATCATTAGTCTGTTCTATATATTTTTTAATTTTATCTATATCTTCATTAGAGATATTGAAGTTGTTTTTATTCATTATTGTAGGTTTTAGATTATCAATAATATCATTAACTTCGTTTGATTTATTCTGTAATTCATCTGTTTTATTATTTAATTCTTTAAGCTGCTTTTTATATTTTTCTTGTTCTCGTTTGAACTTTTTATATTCATTCATATTTGCAACATTAATATCAACATTTCTTCCTTCTTCTTTTATTTTAAGAGTGTAGTTTAAATGATAAATTCTATTGAACGAATTAATACAATACACTCTCATTTTATCTTGTATTCCTTTTTTTGATAATTCGCAATCAATTCTACCTGCAAAAATTTTATTATCATTATAAACCGTTTCAGCGTGTCTTATAAATGTTATTATTGGCATTTTCATATTCCTCTTTATAATTAAAATCACCATATTTAGTTCTTGCAAATTTTTGGCTTAATCGTCCATAAATTTCTCCTGGACATTTTGATAATATATTATTTATATGGTTATCTAGTTCTTCGTTTGTCATATTCTTTGTTCTGACAGAGACATCTACACCTATATTTACACTTTCATCTATTATGTAAACATTGTCACCTATTCTTAGTCCTCCATCAAAATATTCAATTTTATCCTCTGGATTATTCATTCTTACTCCGCAACCATGCGGTGTTAAAGTTATATTTTTACCATGTAAATTTATATAATTTTTATTATTTGGATTTATTTCAGGATGCACTAAAAACACATCATTACCAGGTGCAGTTAAAAGAGTATAGTCTAATTGTTCCCATTGACAACCTATACATACCGAATTTATGGTAGGCATACCATAATGGCTTATATTAATTAATTCTTTTTCCATTAAATCTCCTAAAACAATTTGGCAAAAATACTTATTCCGTATTTTATTAAATTCCTTTAAATACGTTGCTATATCATAGAATTTCTTTGCTTTTTCTCCCGTTATATATCTAATGTATCTTTTATGCTCATCGTCATATTCTGTTTTTATATCATCATAAAACCAGTTACCTTTTACAGGATATAAACCATATTTTAAGTTATCTTTTTTTAATTCTATTGCGGAAGCATGAACAATCATATATTGTCCTTCTTCTAAACCATATTTCCCATCAGATTCAGCAAAGATTACAAAATGATTACCCTTGTTATAATTCCAAAAAAATTTTGAAGCATCATTCACATCAATTGAATTTAAAACATCCTTAGGTAAATACTTATTTACAAAATCTAAATAAGTATTTCTATTATTCATAACATTATTAAGTCTTTCAATAAATTCTTCATTAGTAATATTTTTATTTAACTTATAAACTGCTGTTCCACAAACATTAACAGTTGCATCTACAGGAATAAATGGAATATCACTGTTCCAGGTATAACAAGCACCCGTATAAAAACCACCTATCATTCTAGTTCCATTTTGTGCTATTCCTAAATCTGGCATAGCATATATAGTTGCGGTTTTTTCACTATTTGATAATTTAGTTGCAACTTTACTTAATAATTTTTCAGTTTTATTAAGATGTTCAAGAATATTTTCTTGTGTTAGGTCATTTATTGTCAAATTAATCATTAAAAATCAACCTCTTTCTTATAAAATAATTATAACACAATTTATACTTTTATCTCTCAAAATCATCACGATTTTTTTTATTAATAACACTTGTATAGTCTTTTTCGTCCATAATTCCATTTATAAACAAATTATCAGCCATTTCTTTATATTTATCATCTTTATCGCCAAATATACTATGTATTTTATCATGAATAAATTTCATCTTCTAAATTTTCTTCATCTTCATAGTAAGGAACAGGTTTTGATTCTACAAATATAGGTTCCTTACTATATACAACATTACCATCACATTCAGCTGGTATTAATTTGAATACATCATCAACATGCTCTAGTAATGTTCCATTATCTTCTTTAACGTATAATACTCCAAGATTATATGTTTCCATTTTTACATCTGGATCTATCTTTCGATAATCTTCAAGTGGAAATACTCTAACAATAGTTTTCTTATCTTCTAGAAAGTTAAAATAGAATACTTTATCTTTAACACTATATGTTGCTTCATAATAACCAACATCATAGAATTGTCTTAATCTCATTATTTGTTGTGCCATTTCTTCTTCAGGTAGATATTCGCTAAATCTAATTTTCCCATAGATATTTCCAAATAGTGATGGTACATATCTATCATAATAACCTTTAAAACATAATTCGTTAGAAGTATTTGCTATACTTTCTCTAAATTTAATAAATTCTACATCAGTATAATTTCCATATTTATCAGTTAGTTCTATTTCCTCAATATATTTCATTATAAGTTCTGCTTTCTCATCTCGTGTATATTCGTTCCAAAACTTATTTCTTTGTTTAAATTTATCGGGATATTTGATTGAATTGATAAAGTCGATATCTCTTTTAACTAAGATATCATTAGGAGTAAATTTTAACTTTTCACATACCTCACTAGTATTTAATTTATCTTCTATGTCTTCAATTACTTTTTCAACTTTTTTTCGTTCTTCATTATATTCTTTTAAAGTAAATACTTCATTTATATATGCTTCTTTAATCCTTTCAAATTTAGATTTTTGATTCTTTAATTCTTTTTGTAATTCTTCAATCGGATTTTCAATTTTTTGTTTTATCATAGGTAAGAAATATTGATTTACTATTGAATCATACTCAGCAATTGAATCCATATATTCATCAATTATTTTTTCTATTTCATTTTCTTTATAAGTTATTTTGCAATCATTACAATAATAATAGTAATAAGAGTTATTATTCTTTTTGGTAGTTGCTTTTCCTCCAAGTATTCTTTTACATTTAGGACACTTTAATTTTTGCATAAATAGATAAGTTAATTTTCTTTGAAAACTTCTTTGATTCTTTTTCTTTTAAACTTGGCATTCTTCCCAAAATTCTTTTGTGACTAGTGGTTCAACTACATCATTATAATAAGTAGGCTTTTTAGTTCTTTTACCATGAACAAAATCTCCTTTATATATTTCATTAGATAGTAAATTAAATATAGTTGAATCTCTCCAATTTGTTTTATCTAATACTTTTTCTTCATTTAAAACATTACTAATAGTTTGATAAGACATTCCCTCGTGATACATATTAAATATTCTTATTACTACATCTTTTGTTGCATAATCAATTACTAACTTTTTATCTTCATGTTTATATCCTAAGGGTGCTTTATGTGGGATATGACCAACTTTAATTGCTCCAGCAAGTCCTATTTTAGTTCTTTCACTTGTTCTTTCTATTTCTTGTTGACTAACTGAAGTAAGTATTCTTGAAATCATTTTACCATTTGCATTTGTTGTATTTATATCATCATTCGCACAATCTAGGTAAGCATCATTTTCTTCTAAGAAAGTAAGAATCTTTTCCCAGTCAGCAACTGAACGTGTTAATCTATCTAATTTTAATACAACAATAGTGTTTACTTTTTTATCTCTTATATCTTGTAATAGTTCTTCAAATTTAGGTCTATAATTACCAGTTTTAGCACTTATTCCACGTTCTTCGTATACATTGTATACTTCGTATCCTTTAAACTCACACATGGTTCTTAAACGCTTTTCTTGCTCTGGTAAACTAAATCCTTCTCGTGCTTGATCTTCGGTACTTACGCGAATATAAAGTCCTGCGATTTTCTTTTCTTCATTCATACTTTATCACTCCTTTTTCTACGAAAAAAGAGGAGACAAAAGCATTAACAAGTAATACTCTTGACTCCTCTTATATTTCTATTATTAATTTTATTTAAATGAAATATGTATTTGACCATAGATGTACCTCGCTTTCTAATAAAAGACGGATACTGCTTGTCATTTATTGGTTATTTATAATAATAGTTTTTATTTTAAAAGTCAAGACCTACGCTTGTTTTATATAGTTTTCAAGTTCAGATAGTTTTATCTTCTTACCTAAATTATTAATATATATTTCATTTGAGTAATTAAAAGCAAGATATAAGTTATCATTAATAATTATTCTATGTGGTTCAATATAAGTAAGATTTGTATGTTCTACTCTTCTAATACTTCCGTTTATTATTGTTGGAGTAGTATTACAAAAATCACATATGATCTTTAATCTTGATTCTAATGATTCTTCAATTTCTATTTTTTCCTTAATAATTTTAATCATATACACCAACCTTTCTTTTAGGTTGACTTTTTCATAAAAAGAAAAAATCAATCATTTCTGATTGATTCTATATATCAAAGTTCGAATAGTTCGAACAGATTCGCCAATGGTGCCTGTGGGGTTGTAGTTGAACAACCTCTAGACAAAAAGTTGATAGTAAGCAATACTTACTAACTAAATTAATTTTAACATACATAATTTAAAATGTTAATACTTTTTATAAAAAAAGTAGCCTATTGTAAGACTACTCTTAAATTATTATAAAGATTTTGATTTTGAAGCATTTGTAATACTTTCTTTCATATTTGGAAACAATGGCAAATAATAATCAGATAATGAAACAGCAAGTGAACTATTACTTAATATATTTCTCATTTCTTGTTCGCTTAATTGATAATAATCATATTCTTCATCATAATATCCAACTTTTCCATCTTTTGAAAACATTATTTGTCCATCAGAGAACATAACTAATTTTGAATAACCTTGTTGATTATTTGTTTCTATAGAAACATTTGAATTTCTTCCGTTTTCAAATGATACAGTTGTACCCTCATTTACTACACCATTCTCGGCAGTAGCATATTCCATATAATCAATTATTATATCATCAGTTCTTTTTCTATCTATAATTGGATTTGTTACTCTAAATGATAGATGAGAATCACTTGATTTGGAAATTATTCTTCCACCTCTCATAATCTTGTCTAAACTAATATCATAATCCATATCTTCATTTCCTAAAATTGGTAATGGATTTCTTGTATAAAAAGCATTCATTTTTATATTAGATTTAGTATCTATAAAAGTCATTTTCCCGTTTTCATCTATTAACATTTGAATTCCTAATCCATTAAAGAATTCTATAATATTTTGTATTCCCATTTTCATACCTCCCGTACAATTGAATTATATCATAAAATCGTTAAATTTCATAATTATTTGCAAATTTTCTGTAAAATGTTAATTATCTATCAAGTTCATCATCTTTGTTTTTAACATTTCTCCCCAACATATTTTCGTAATCTTCATAAGAAACTTTGTTATTCAAAAATAAATCATTTGCTATATTTCTATATGTGTGTTCTTCATCTTTTCCAAATAGTCCAAGAACTTTATCTTTAATGTGACTTATAATTTTTGTAAATTTATTCTTCCAATAATTAACTTGTTCTTCTAAATTAGAGATTTTCTTTTTTAATTCAGATATAGTATTTTTTGATACTTGTAATATTCTTTCTTTTTCTTCTAACTTAACATTTAAATCTTCATTTTCGTTTAATAATTCTCTAATGGTTTCATGATTTTCTTCTAAATCTTTTTTTATATCATTTAATGATAAATTAAAGTTTGTAATTGATTTCATATTTTTATTATTTTTATCAATATCTTTTATATATTCTAATAATTTATCTTTTTTATCAGAAGATATTATTAAGTTATTTTTTGATAAGGGTTGTTGTTTTAAATTTTCTAATATATCTTTTACTTTGATTGATTTATTATTTATTTTATCAACATTCTTATTTATTTCAGTTATCTTTTTATGTTGCTTATTATATGAATCCTTTAATTTTTCATAATTATTCATTTGTTTAACTCTATAATCTTCATTTCTTCCTTTTTCTTTTTCTTTAAGTTCTTTATCTAAATTAAATAATTTATTGAAATCATTTATACATTTTTCTCTCAATTCATTTTGGATCAGTTCCAATATTTCAACAGTAAACACGTCTGATTTTCCTACTTGTTTATTCATACTGGTTTTGCAATTTTCTTTTATTGGAACACCAACTATATGTAAGTGTGGTGAAGATTCATCAAAGTGTATAGTAGCATTTGCTATCTTAAATAGTGGAACAATTTTTTCTAATTCTTTAACTTGATTTTTAAATACATCAGTCATTTTATATTTTTCTTCTATAGTTTTATCAGCCCAATAATTCATATTACCAAGTTGAATAATAATTTCGACTGCTAGATCATGTCTATTATCATTTGCTATTTTAGAAAAATAATCTTGAATTTTTCTATCATCACGAGTTTGTTTATTATTGTAGTTAATTCTAGATTCTTCAAACACATCTATATATACTTCTTTTATATCTTTAACAATATCATTTGTTCCTTTAATAGTCATTATTAGTTCAGGATTATTTTCATATGCACGTAGGTTATGATGATTTACTTTTGATAATTGTATAGCATTTTGAATAGCATTATTATTAAAGTTTATAGTTCTTTCTTTTGATACTTGTTTTGCTTTTGTAGTTTTATTTTTATCATTACCGATATGGAATGAATAAGATAGATTTTCGTTCATTTTATACCTCCCTAAAAAGTATCTTGAATTACTAGTCAAGATGTATAACTCCCTAGACATCTTGTCATTCTAACAAGATGTGGGAGCTAAGGAATAATTCCTTAGAATCCTTTTTATAATAATTATCTATCGCAACTTTTATTTCTAAAGAAACAAAATGTCCCTCGATAATTATTAAAATATAAATAACAAATACTATTTATTATTTATATTTATTAAACAAACTTTACTCACTTTCATTGAAGTAGGAACTTCAACAAAACGTGTTCGTTTGTTAAATAACTTTTGATAAAAGTTAACAAAACTATTTCTCCTTAATTTGTTTCTTTCTAATATTTTTTATCAATTTTTTCAAATCGGGAATCATATTTTCATATACTACATATTTATGTTTAATAGGTGTAAGGTCAATAGTAATTACTACAAACAATGATGTGTTTTTATTGTGCTTTTTATTTTCATCAAGAAATATTAATCTAAATATTTTTTCAAACTCATTCTTACTTGGAATATCAAATTCACTTTTTTCCCAATCAACTTCATATTCATAATACTTAATATCAAGATTATATTTTTCTTTTGTATAATCTCTTAGTTTTTCATAATATGTAATTGCTTGTTTTTTACTTTTTAATTCAGAGTTAAAATTTATAGTTCCAAAATCATCTTTAAATAATGGTATATTAAATGGTGTATCAAATTTTAAATGTTCAGAGAATCTATCTTCAATATATGAAGATCTAAATATAACATTTTTAATTGTAATCTTTTTATCAACTTTATCAACTTCGATATAGTCAATATATTTACCAAATAATTTTTGTTTAATTTCTTTATCCTGAACTAACCATTCAAATATAGAACTTTTATATTTAATAGGGTCGTTATAAGCCTCAATCTCTTGACTATCTGATATTAATAGTAAATCATCAACTGTAAAATCTAATTTTTCATATTGCTTTTGGTCTTTTAATTTCTTATTTAAATCTGTTTGTTTATATTCAATACTTTTTATTTCATTTTCAAAATCCTCTATTTTTAAAATACCTTTAATATAGGCTGCTTTAATTCTATCTAATTGTTTATCTAATTCTTTAAGTTCCTTATTTATTAAATCCGTATTATCTTCTAATTTAGATTTAATAAATGGAGTGTAATAATTATTCATTAATTCTTCTTGCTTTTGAATTTCTAAAATATAATCAAACATTAATTCTTCAATTTCATTTTCATTAAAGTATTGCTTACAATGTTCACATTTATAATAATAGTATTTATTACCATTCTTTTTAGTGGTAGCAGAGCCACCTAGAAAACATCCACATTTAGAACATTTTAATTTATTAATAAATAGATAAGTTGCTGTTCTTTCATAATGTCTTGCATTTCTTAATTTTTGTTCTTGGCAATTTTCCCATTTTTCTTTAGATACAATTGGTTCTACAACATTTTCATAGTAAGTAGGTTTCTTTGTTCTTTTACCATGAATATAATCCCCCTTATAAAGTTCATTATGTAATGTCTTTTGAATAGTAGAATCATACCAATTAGTTTTACCTAACACTTTTTCTTTATTAAATAAATTAGATATTGTTTGATAACTTTTACCCTCTAAATATAAATCAAATATTCTTACAACTATATCTTTAGTTAAAGGGTCAGGTACTAGTTTTTTATTATCTCTTTTAAATCCTAGTGGAGTTGTATTTGGAATATGTCCTGATTTAATAGCACCTGCCATTCCAAATTTAGTTCTTTCAGAACATTTTTCAATTTCATTTTGAGATACACTTGTCATAATTCTCATTACCATTCTACCATTTGAAGTAGTTGTATTTGATTCATCGGCTAAACAATCAATATCACATTCATAATCGTTAACTGTTTTCATTAATTTTTCTATATCAAATACTGAACGAGTTAATCTATCTAATTTGAATGCTACAATAACATTAATCTTTTTATCTCTAACATCTTTCATCATTTCTTGATATGCAGGTCTTTTATCGTTTTTAGCACTTATTCCAGCGTCTTTATATACTTTTAATACCTCATACCTTTTAAATTGACAAAACTCTCTTAATCGTTCTTCTTGTTCTCCTAAACTAAATCCTTCTCGTGCTTGATCTTCAGTTGAAACTCTTATATATATTCCTGCAATTTTCTTTTCTTCGTTCATCTTTTTACCTCTATTTCATATCAAAAAAAGAGGAGACAAAAGCACTAGTTCAAACTAATACCTTTGACTCCTCTTGAAATAACTTTATAATTTTTATTTAAATAATTTATGTATTTGACCATAGATGTACCTCGCTTTCTAATAAAAGACGGATACTGCTTGTCATTTATTGGTTATTTATAATAATCATTTTTTATTTAAAAGTCAATAGGTTAGTTTGATTTAATGTATTGTTCAAAATCTTTAAATTGAATTTTTTTAGAAAATCCATTTATAAAAATATCATCACATTCTTCAAACATTAAATAGTTAATATTATTAATAGTTATTATATGTGGTTTAACATAAGCGATATTAGAATTAACTATATTAATTACATTACCATTTTGATAAGTAGGTTTAACACAAGCAAACTTACATATCATATCAACTTTCTTTTTTAATTTCTCACTAATTATAAGTTCTTTTGTTTCAATATTTAACATATATAATCACTCATCCTTTCAAAATTTAAGTACAAAAAAACCAACTATTTCTAGTTAGTAATCTATTACTTAAACTCAGGATGTGTCCGAATTTCCTATCAATCTGGTGCTGATACGGTGAATTGAACACCGATTAAAGCCTTACCATGGCCTCGTAATACCTTTATACTATATCAGCAAGTATTTTTATTATACCATACTTTCAGAAAACAAAAAAGGAAATTTATAGCACTATAAATTTCCACGTATTAAAAATATAATACACTATATCATATGAAAAAATATCTATTTTATTACATTGATTAATGTTTTAAAAAATGTTAGAATAATATTATTATCGGAGGGATACATAATGAAAACTGAATATAAACAAATGATTCCTAATATATTAACTATAATAAGAATCTCTTTAACTCCTATTTTAATTCTATTAAGCTTTTTAGGATATATAAAAGCTGTTATTATTCTATCTATTATTGCTGCTTTAACAGATATGCTAGATGGGAAACTTGCAAGATATTGGAACGTTACTTCTTTAAAAGGAGCAAAGTTAGATGCTGTTGCAGATAAAGTATTCGCAATTGGATTAATTATCTGTTTAATTCCTAAAAATGATTCTGCATCACCTTTATTTGCTTTATTAGCATTAGAAGTAATTATCACTATAACAAATCTTTATTATCATTATAAAACAGGAAAAACAGAATCATTAATGATTGGAAAATTTAAAACTACCTTTTTATTTATTACTATCATTTGTTCCTTTATAACTATTACAACTCATCATTTAAGTATTTTAACAAATGGTCTTAAAGTAACTACAATCAATCTCCAGATATTATCACTTATTAGTTACTTTTTATCCTTTTATCAAACAATAAATCAAAAAAAGTTATCTGTAGAAAATAATGATACTCATCAACAAATTATGAATGATGATTTAGAAGATATTGAAGAAAAAACAATACAAGTCGATAACTTGATTGAACTAACAAAAAAATACGGACTATATAATCAACAAAAAGACGATATTCAGTAATCGTCTTTTTTAATTCACCATTTCAACAAATTGATCTAAAGTTGTCGAATCATAAATTGGATATCTTGGAATTAAATATTGTTCATCAGATCTAGTAGCATTCCTATCACCACCTACAAAAGCAACTTGAAATCCTAAATTTTTTAAAACTGCTATAGAATTCTCTGTATAATCATAAAAAGGATAAGCAAATGCATTATTAGTACCCAAAAGATTTATAGATGTTTTAATATCATCTGTTAATTCAACATTATTTAAACACTCTATTCTCATATGATTACATTCACCTACTCTATGAATATCATAACCATGTGACTCAACTTCTAAATATTTTGACTGATAATTTTCTTTTGGCCACCATACAGTAATTAAAAATAAAGTTGCTGGCATCTGATATTCCTCTAATATAGGAATTAACAAATTACCATTATGTGTACCAGTTCCTAAAGCACCATCATCAATTGTTATTAATACTGATTTTTTAGGTAAATCCATTTTACCATTATACCAATTAATAAATTCTCTCATCGTTAATACCTTATAATTGTTATCTCTTAAATAATCTAATTGTTGTTTAAATTTATCAGTGTGTAAACAAATGTCCTCTTGACAAGAAATAGAATCTGCATAGAAAAAATGATAATTCAATACAGGGACACTAGTAGCTACTTCAGACATATCATAAATTTTTTCTTTATTCAACATTTGTTGAAATTGATCCATCGCTTGACCTACATCGTAGCTATTTTTCTCTGATTTCGTTGCTGCTTTATTGGAAATAGCAAACTCATCTGATGTATTCCATATATAATGATTATACTCCGAATTCGATCCAATTAATAATATGGCATTATTAGGAAGATTAATTTGATTATTTTGCCATTTATGAAATTCATCTAATGAAATTGTTAAATAGTCTTTCAACATATCTAATTGTTGTTTGTCATAGTTAGAATGAGTAAAATCTAAAACACTAATAGAATCCGTTCCATTATAATGACCAAAATTCTGAACATCTCGGACAGATTCCTTTTTAATTTTTGTTAGTTGATCATTCCACAATACATAATAGAATAAATCATCTTTCATAATCACTTGAAAAGAAAGCTGAGAATCAACTCGAAACGCCTTATTATTTTGATATAAAAAAATGCCTTTCTTAGTAATTATTTTTTCATTAAAAGGGATATAATTTTGATAACGATTATTTTCTGAAGCTTCATATAATTTTGCTTTTTCTATTAAAATATAATAATTAGAGTCTAATAAATAATACTTTCCTTCTTTTTTAATCGGTTTTATTATAGTATTTTGAAATACTGTTCCAACTTTTTTGAATTTATCATCTTGTTTCATATAAAGATTACAATTTTTTTCTATTTGAATAGATTGATTCGTATAATCGTGATAATCTACTTTTATATATATAAATATCGTTAAAAAAACAAAAACAGCGAATAACAAAATTCTTTTCATATTACCACCATAGTCATTATAAAAAAAATAATGCCTTCAATCAATATTTTTATGAAAATAATGTGAAAATTTAACTATAAAAAGAAAAATGTGGTAAACTATTAATGTCAGTTGAGATACTGACAAGCTATTAATGTAAATCTTTTTAAAGAATTACTCCTTATGAGCACAGAATAGTGCTCCCTTTCTATGAAAAAACTCTTTCAATTGAAAGAGTTTTTTTATGTTACATCATATCTTCTAGTTTTTCGTTTGCCTTTTTCATTGTCTTATCAACAATTTTTTCCATTTTATCCATTACTGGCTTATTATATTTTTGATATGCTAAAACAGCACCTGCGCCCATTCCCATTAGGGCTAAACTTTTTCCTAACTTCATATTATCACCTTCTGACTAAAAAATATGATATATGTATGTAATAACATACACTATTAGTTTATAGCTTCTAAATATTATTATACATCTTTTTTAATTTATTTTTTAAATCTGTGTTTCGGATAAACTCATTATTATTAGAAATTCCATATAAGAAAGCTTGTTCTTCCCCAATTAAAATCAATTTTCTTTTTGCTCTTGTAACTGCTGTATAAATTAATTTTCGATAAAGCATTCGATTATAACTATGACTGATCGGTAATATTACTAGATCAAATTCACTACCTTGTGATTTATGAATTGTAATAACATAACCATGTTTTATCTTATTAAAATCTTTCGGTAAATATTTTACAATAATTCCATCATAATCTACATAAATTTCAGATTTTTTTGATTCACTATGACTAGCAGGAATTATTTCTATAATTTTTCCTATATCTCCATTAAAAACATTTTCGTCTGGCATATTAACTAATTGTAAAATTTTATCATTTTTTCGAAAAGTAATATCTCCTAATATTAATTCTTCTTTATCATCACTTTTTGGATTAAATATATTTTGAAGTTCTTTATTCAAATTATTAATGCCATTTTCGCCCATATACATGGGAGCTAATATTTGAACGCTTTTATAATCATATCCTTTTTGAATGATTTGCTCACATAAATTTTTTAAAGTACTTTTTATCATAGAACTATTACATTCTAAAAATGCATAATCATCTTTCATTGTTTTGTAATCAGGGCTCAAACTATTTTCCTTAATTTCAATTGCGAATCGGTTAATATAAGAATCATTACTTTGTCGATATAATAAATCCAACTCGACAGTATCAATTACTTCACTATCAATAAAATCTTTTAAAATTTGACCAGGTCCAACACTAGGAAGTTGATTCGCATCACCAACAAAAATAATTTGAATATTATTAGTTAAACCCTTCATTAAACTACTTAACAAATTAATATCAATCATACTAACTTCATCAATAATAATAAAATCACTGAAATCTTTATTGTATTCATTAATTAAAAATTCATTGTTTTCTTTATTCCACTTTAAAAATCTATGAATTGTTGTTGCAGGAAGATTTGTAGAATCACTCATTCTCTTACTAGCTCTACCTGTAGGAGCTAATAACGCTAAATGTTCAATTAATTCATCATATCCATAATTATTCAGTACTCTATACATTTCTACAATTGCTTTAATGATTGTTGTTTTTCCAGTTCCAGGTCCACCTGTGATAATTAACAAACGATTACTTAAGGCTTTTTGAATTGCTTCTTTTTGCTTTTCATTATATTGAATATGATTATAGTCTTCTAACATTTGTAATTGTTTTTCTATTTTTTTATAGTTTAGAGGTTGCTTTTCATTTAAAATTTTAATTTTTTCAACAACGACTTGTTCTGCTTGATAAATATCTTTCAAATAATAATGATCATTTTCAACAACAATTTTTCCTTCAAATCGTAATTCATCGATTAAATTTCCAAAATCATTTTCATCTGGAATAAATTTTAAATATTTTTCTACTTCATATTTAATAACTGGATACTCTAAATAAGTATTCCCTGTTTGAAAAATAATATTCTTCATTACATAAATAATACAAGCTTTTATTCTTCTAAAATCATCTGCTTCAAAATTCAGTTTTTTACTAATCTCATCAATTTTTATAAACGATATCGTTTCAATTTCATCAATAATATCAAAAATATTATTTTCTAATATCATAACAGTAGAAGATTTATATTTGTTATAAATATCTAAAGCATCTTTCATATTAAACCCAAGTTCTGTTAAATAAACAACAATTTTATGACTTTCTTCATATTTGGTCAATATTTGATAAATGGTATCTATTTTTTGACTAGATAATTTTGGTACCTGATTTAATACAGATTTATCCTCTAGTATTTTATCTAAAGCTTGTTCACCAAGTGTATCTACTATTTTAATTGCAATTTTTTCGCCAATTCCAGGAAATAAATCACTACTTAAAAATTCAACAATTCCATCTTTATCTTCTGGTTTAATTCGTTCATATTCTTCCACTTGATATTGAAAGCCATATTTAGGATGTTGAATACCTTCTCCATAAAAAATATACCTATCATCCTCTGTTAATGTTGCAAAATAACCTGTAAATGTAATCGATTTATTCACATAATCTTCTAATGAAGGATCATTAGTCTCACGAATCTTTATCAATCCAATAATATAACCATTATCGGATGAAAAAATCGTTTTTGTAAAATTTCCTTTAATATATTTTTTCACGATATCACCTTTTTCATTATAACATATAAAAACACCTTTTAAATGCTTTTATTAATATTTTCACAAACATTTGTTTATATTGTAATTTGTTATTAATCTATTAACTTATTCAAATAACAATTTCTATTTTGTTAAAACAAAAAAAGCCTTTTAAAGGCTCTTTATTAAAATACTCTTTTACGTAAAATAGGAGGTAAATCAGAATCATCATCGTCATCATCTACATCTGCCATAACACTACTTCTTGTATCATTGATTAAATTTTTAGATTCTTCTGGTTCCTTATCATCTTCAAAACCAGTAGCTATTACAGTTACAATAATTTCATCATTTAAATTTTCATTAATTACAGCTCCAAAAATTGTATTGATATCTGTATTAGCAGCCTCTCTAATTACTTCAGCAGCTTCTTCAACTTCAAATAGTGTTAAATTTTCTCCACCAGTTACATTGATAATAGCATCTGTTGCTCCACTAATTCCTTTTTCCAACAATGGACTTGTAACTGCTTCACGTGCTGCTTCACTAGCACGATTTTCACCAACGCCCATACCAATACCAATTAAAGCGTCTCCTCTTTTTTCCATTACAGCTTTTACATCAGCAAAGTCTAGATTGATTAAACCAGAAACAGCAATCAAATCGGAAATGGATTGTACACCACGTCTTAAAACATTATCAACCTCTTTAAAAGAGTCTAATAATGGAGTTGATTTATCAATAATTTCACGCAATTTATCATTAGGAATAACAATTAATGTATCTACATGTTTTTTTAATTCCGCTAAACCATTTAAAGCATTTTCCATTCTTTTTCTTCCTTCAAATGAGAATGGTTTTGTTACAATACCAACAGTTAAAGCACCCATACCTTGTGCGATGTCAGCAACAACAGGAGCTGCTCCTGTTCCAGTTCCTCCACCCATACCACAAGTAATAAATACCATGTCAGCACCTTCTAAAGCAGCCTCTATTTCATTGCGAGATTCTAAAGCAGATTCTTTTCCGATTTCAGGCTTTCCTCCAGCTCCTAAACCACTGGTTAATTCTACTCCAATTTGTATTTTTACTGGTGCTTTGGAATTATTTAAAACTTGTAAATCAGTATTAGCAACGATGAAATCTACTCCTTGTACACCTGATTCTATCATACGGTTGACAGCGTTATTTCCACCGCCACCTACACCGATAACTTTAATTTTTGCTAATTGATCTATTTCCAATCCAAACATATTCTAATCCTCCCTATTCGCTAAAAAAGTAACCAAACACTTTTCCTAGCATTGATTCATCTGAAACACTTAACACTCCATTTTTACTAGAAGATAAATCTTCCATGTCATTTTTACTAATCATGGAATATAGTTTTCCTTTTAACTTTAATTTACTAATAAAATATGCAATATTTCCAACACATGCAGAATATTTATTATTTCTAAGACCAACTAAACGAATACTACCTACTTTAGCAATATCTCCTAGAACTTCTTCAGCAATAAGTGAAAAATTTGTCATACTACTAGTGCCACCAGTTATTAGTATATAATCTATGTCGCGTTTTGTCAAAACATTTATTTCTTTTCTTGCTAAAACTAGAATTTCTTCAATTCTCGCCATTACCACTTCTGAGACTTCAAATTGACTAATTTTAATGGATTCTCCCATTTTATTAGTAACTTCATAGAAATCGCTTTTACTAGCATATTTTTTATGTGCTAAAGCAAATTTCTCTTTAATCTTAATAGCATCACTTGGAGTAACCTTATACATATAAGAAATATCATTTTCAATATTTTTTCCACCAATACCAATCATAGAATTATTAACAATAATTCCTTTATTATATAGCGAAATAGAAGTAGTTTCATGGCCAATATTAATAATCGCTCCAACACCATCTTTAATATCTTTATCTTTTACAGAGCCCATATCACCAATACTTGTTAAGTTAACATCTACAACTTCTAAACCAACATTTTCAAGTAAAGTGACAACGGATAAAATATTCTTTTTAGGTGTTAATACCATAACTGCGCGAGTTGCAAAATGAGTACCTGTTAAACCCTTTGGGTCTTTAATTCCTGTTTGATCATCCACAATAAAATCAATTGGAATTAATGTAACCATTTCTTTATCTTTTTTATCAGTATCACGAATAACATCTTGAAATAAATTTACAATTTCTTCTCCAGTAATCAATGTTTCTTCTTCATACTCTTTGTTGCCTTTTACAATAACGAATTCAGAAAAATAGTTAGGAATTGTTGCTAAAACTTTTTTGATTTTAATTCCTAGCATATCCTCTACTTCTTTTATTGCTTTTTTTAAAGAAACACTTGCTTCATTTCCATCTGTTATTAACCCTTTTTTTATTCCTCTTGATTTCACAGAAGATGCTGCTAATAAGTTTAACTTATTATTAAATAATTCGCAAACTACTACTTTTATTGAATCGGATCCAATATCAATACTTGTATAGACATGCTTCATTTCATCATCCCCTATAATCTAAATACAATTATACTATAAAAACGTAAAAAAAAAAAGAAAAAAAACTTTTTTCTAAAAGTTTTTAGCAATTGTTTAATCGATCTTTTATCATTTGACTAACAGAAGACATATCTGCTCTTCCTTTAAAGCGACTAGAAGCTTCCTTCATCACTTTTCCCATATCTGAAATTCCCTTTGGTTGAACTTGATCAAAAATTTCATTCAATATATTGCTGATTTCTTCTTCGCTAAACTGTTGAGGCATATATTGATTTAAAATTTCTATTTCTCTTTTTGTTTGTTCTACTAAATCTTGACGGTTTCCTTTTTCAAAATCTACAATAGATTCTTTTCTTGTTTTTATTTGCTTTGCAATAATTGCAATAATATCATCATCACTAAGCTCTATTTTTTTATTAATTTCTTCTAAAGAAATAGCTCCTTTTACCATACGAATAACAGAAAGCTTTTCTTTGTCTTGACTTTTCATAGCACTTTTTAAGTCTTCTAGTATTTTTTCTTTCATTGAAATTTCCTTTCTATTCAATAAAAGAGCTTTCAATAGCTCTTAATAATTTTCTCTTGCTCTTTTACGGCTATTTCTAATAGCTTCTTTTCTAGCTTTTCTTCTTTTAGCACCTGGTTTTAAATAACCTTCTTGTCTTTCACGAACTTCTTTTAGGAGGCCACTTTTTGCGTTCTTTTGTTTAAACGTTCTGATTGCATTCTCGACATTACCGTTCTTCACTACCACTTTTGTCATAATATCCCTCCCTTCCGAAACTGTTAATAGTATAACACTTAAAACAACATTTTTCAACATTTTTATTACTTTTATAAAGAAAAAAAGCCAATAATGGCTTTTATTTACATGATATTGTTCTAGCAAGAGATCCAAAATATCTTCCTAAATTCAATATAATGTCTATCAAAGTTGTTAAAAAAGGAATCAAAATAGGGATTAATAAAATAATTGTTGTAATCAGTATTGTCTTTTTGTGTTTAACTAACATAGTCTTCCATTTTGAAGTCTTCTAATAGAACTTCCTAAGGAACGTCCTAATTCTAAAATAGAATTAATTCCTCTAGCAAATGCTGAAATCCAAGTAGCTGTAATGGCGCCACCTTTAATTTGTTTTAATTCTTCATCTCTCATACTATCACTCCTAACGACAAGCAAGTGGTCTTACATAACCATCTACTAAACCAACCATAAATGTAAAAAGACCTCCAATTAATAATCCAACACCAAAATTAAATCCCCCACCTTTGATTTCTTTTAATTGTTTATCTGTCATTTTTCCTCCTTTTTCAATATAATTTCCTTAATTAACTTTCCTTCACAATTCATTTGAATGGTAATTTTCTTATTTTTTTCTAACAATTCTTTTAATTCTAGTTGAATTGTAACTTCATTCTTTTCCTCTTTTATAAATAAAACTTCCTTAATAAAGTAGAACAAATCATTGCCCATATCAAGTTTTGTAACACAAAACACCTCCTATATTTTTTGTAAGTACTTCTACAGTTTGATTAACTTTCAAAACTTTTGGAAATAAATCTATATTATCTAATCGATGAGATACCAAAATAATCGTTCGATCAGTATAATATTGAAATATTTTTTTAATAATTCTTCGTTCTGCATTCTGATCTACTTCAGATAGTCCTTCATCAATTAATAAGTATTCAAAATCAGAAATTAATGCTCTCGCCAAAATAATTCTCTGCCTTTCTCCACCACTTAAATTAAAGCCATTTTCTTCAACCAATGAATAAATTCCTAAGGAATCTTTTTGAATAATTTCCTTTAATTCACAAGTATCAATTACTTTTTGAAGAATTTGTTCATCAATAGGACGATTCATAGTAATATTGTCATATAAAGTTCCTGTAAATAAATACTCATTTTGAGAAAGATAAGCTACCTTATTTTTAAAATCAAATTGCTGATAAGCCATTTTATGAATATAGATATTATTAGCTTCATAAAATTGCTTGATCATTTTTAATATAGTTGACTTACCACTACCACTAGGACCAATCATCATGATTTTATCAGTTTGTTTAATCTGAAAACTAACATTTTTTAATAATGTAACATCGTTATTTACAATATCGCTTTGATGAAAACAAATCGTTCCACTTATTTCATTGTGATCTGTTGGTTTATCTTTCAATAAAATACTTAAAACTCTACATAAAGAATTTTTAATATTTTTAGATAATACCCTTAATTCTAATAATGTTTTCATCGATTGATTAAAATAATTATAAATAAAATAAAATGCAATCAATTGTTGAAAATTTAACAAATTTTGTTGAATAAAAAGATAACCGGAGAGAAATAAAATTACTAGACTAAAATTTGATAAATAATCTCGAATGATTTGTAATTTTGAATTCCACGATTGATATTCCTTACTTTTTTCTTGGTATAATTGTAATTTTTCCTGATACTTTTGATAAAATGTCTTTTCTAAATTAATTCCTTTAATACTTTCAATACCTAAAATAGTTTCCGTAATAAAAGAATTTAATCTACCATGGTACTCTTTTAATAAATTCCATTGATAAAGTACTTTTTTATGGAAAATAAAATCAATTATACTGTATAAAATTGCGAAAATACCCATTATAATAAATAATTGCTTACAAAGAAAGAAAAGAAAAATCGTTGTTCCTATCAAAAAGATACATTGATTTATTTTTATTATATAAATGGGAACAAAATCTTTTATTTCTTCCAAATCATTAATTCGTGTCATCAAATCTCCAGTGGTATGATTCCGATAATATTGATAAGGAAGTAAGAGAATACTTTGATAAGTTTCACTCATTAATTTTTTACTAATATGAAGGTTCATGCTGATTAATTTTTTATCTTTTAAAATTCCTACAAAAAATTGAACTGTAATAACAATCATCATGAAAAGGATCAGTGAAATTAAATTATTAGAATTTAACTTTGTTATAAAATATAAATTTAAAAATATTAAAATTGTTTCAACATTCGATAAAATAAATAATTCTATAAAATTTATTTTATCAAAGTAAAGTATATTTTTTAATGTTTGATTAGTTATTACTTTTTCTTTTGGAATTTTACGGTTGGGAGTCAGAATAATCAAATGTTGGGTAAATATTTTTGAAAAGTCAAAGAAACTTATTGTTTTAATTTTAGTAGCTGGATCAGCAATTAATAATTGTCTTTTAGTGAAATCAATTTTATAAATTACCAAAAAATGAGGATAAATCCCATCTATCAGTACATGAGCAATAGCTGGTAATTTATTATTTTTAATTTCTTCAATGTTACACTTAATGCCAAAAGCATCAAAACCTATTTCTTTTGCTGCCTGAATCAAATGATAAGCAGTCGTACCTTGCTTCGTTGTTTTGGTCATATCATATAGCTTATCAAGTGGAATCAATCCTTTATAGTATTGAATAATCATCGCTAGGGAAGCAGCACCACAGTCTTTATGGCTCATCTGTTTCACAAATGGATATCGTTTCATCTCTCACCTCCTCAATATTATCATTCTACATAAGTTTGCAATTTCCTTTTAAAAATGCAAAAAAAAATAGATTTTTTCTATTTTTTATAAATTCGAATCCATTTACTACCATATTTTTTCTCTTTTATGATTGTCATATTACTCTCAAAGATTTCACTTTCATATTCACAAACAACAATACCTGAGGGAGAAAGCAAATTTTTTTCTTCAATTGTTTTTAAACAAATAGAAATTAAATTATCTTGATAAGGAGGGTCTAAGAAAATAATATCAAATTGGTCTGATATAGTATTTAAAAATTTCTGATAATCCTCTTTTATAATAATTCCACCATCTATTTGTTTTAAATTTTGCTGTAGTGTTTTTATCACAATTGAATTATGGTCAATGAAATAACATTTTTCTGCTCCATTACTCAAAGCTTCAATTCCTAAAGCCCCACTACCAGCAAATAAATCTAAACAAACGCTGCCTGGGATGTAATTCTGAATCATGCCAAACAGAGATTCTTTCACACGATCCATAGTTGGTCTAGTACCTTCAATTTGAAATCCTTTTAAAATTTTACCTTTATATTTTCCACTAATAATACGCATACAATCACCTTTGTCATTGTATCATATTATTGTTTTAAAGTCGACATAACGTTTTGAAGAAGTTCAATCGTATCTAATGCTTTACTAATACGATCTGTAGGACGAAGTTTGTATTTTTCTTTTACTTCTTCTTCAAAAGCTGAAAATAAATTAGGATTGCGATTTAAAATACGATACCAATAAGAATTATCTCTTAAATATTGTAAATAAGGAGGATTATTTTTTAATTTAAATTGAATTTCTAAGCTCATTAATCCTCAAAATGTTTATAAATTGGTCTTGGTTTATAATTAGAAGTAGTAGAGCTAGGAGTATCTTTTGTACCTAATTCTTGTAATACACTGACTACTCTCTTGACACTATTAATATTTTCTTGAAAAGAATCAATATCGATATTTTTTAACCAATTAATAAGATCAAATCCTCCAACTGCAGCTGTTTTAGAGACATCTTGAGCACTTTCTTCTTTCTTTTGATAATCCTTCCATACTTCTGTATCTTCTCCATACATATCATAAATTTCATAAAATTTTTGCCAAGTCATCTCATTATTCTTCACATATTTTACCAAATTAGGATTTTTCTTCACAAATTCCTTAAATTGATCTAATTTACTCATACACTTCACCTATACTATTATATGTTTTGAGTAAGTAAAATTACCACTTTTTATCTGTTCACTTAGCCAAAAATAATCCTTATTTTCAAAATCACAAACAAATATTTCTTTGCTATAAATATGAAATACTTTTAAAATTTTAGGATTATTAATATTGCTTTTTATAATGGTACAAGGATAACCTAATTGAAGGTATGTTCTTTCTATATAATCATCTAATTGAATAATTTTAGAATTAATCCTTTTATAAGAAATACGGTTATCAATATAATTAGAAAGCAATTTAACAGAAAATGGCAAACACAACTCTTCAAAGATTTGAATTCCATAAGAAAAATCGCATGTTTTTAAATGAGATAAATTTTCTAATATCTTATATAAAACATACGATTTATTTTTATAAGTATTTCCATATTCCTTTTTTATAATGAATAAATAGTATTTTCTCACGAAAATCACCCTATTTATCATACTATAAAGTTTTGTCAAAAAAAGGTTAATTTTGTTATGAAGCAACTTTTTGATTGGTTTCTGAATCTTCATAGAATAGTTTATTTCTAGCTTCTTTTAAACGATCAAAGAATGATTTTTGAGGAACTTCTATTGGTTGAATTTTAATATCCATTTTTGTCTTATGTTCTTCTCTACCTTTAAAATAAGATCTTGGCGAAATTCTAACAATAGGAAGTTCATATTCTTCTGATAATAACACTGCTTTATTATAACTAGGAGAATCTTCTTCATCTGCAAAAACATAAATTCCAAGAACTCTAACATCTTTAGAAGTTAAAAGAATTTTATTTTGAATCATGTGATCTTGTAAATTATCTTTTAAAATCATACTAGGAGTAATTAACTTAGAAGTTTCTTGATTATCAATTTCCAAAGGAATATCACCAGCATAAACTGTATTTTTATTACTAGAATAACTAGTATCATCTTGATAATTACGATATAAAATATCTTTGCTAGAAGCATAAATAATATTCTTCTTTGGCTCAATGATAAAACCATAGTCATTTCTAGAAGTTCTAATATTTTTTAAGTGTTCACTCGATATATAATTTGCTTCGATAATACTTGAATTTAATTGATTAGTTAAAAGAAAACTAAATTCATTTCCATCTTGGTAACCAGAAATATTAGTTAAAATATGATTCCAAATAGTTTGAACAAAAGGAACGCTTTCTTCTTCAATTTTTAAAATTTTATCATACTGACTATCAATATGTTCTAATACATTTTCTTTTCCATCTACCATAATAGCATTTAATATTTTATCTGTTTCTATGATATTGTTTTCAATTAACATTCTTTCTCTCACTGTAAATAAAAATTGATGCTGTTGAATATTCATCAAACTGTTTTTTAAAGAAGCTAAACGTTTTAAATGAACCATACTTAATTTTGTTTTTTCTTCTTTCACTTGCTTTGATAATCCAGAAACTCCATAATTTAGATTTTCATATTCATATAAAGAATCCGTAAAATAAACTTTTCCTATTTTTTTAAAATAATCCAAATAAACTTTATCTAATGTAGTCTGTAACTCCTCATAGCTTTCTAATTCATTATTTTCAATATAAGCATTATAAGCATCCTGAACAATTTGTTCTTGATTACTAATCATTCCAGATAAAAGTACTTTTTCTCCTACAATTTCTTTTAAATAAACTGCTACTTCCTTTTCTTTTGATGGAATCCAATCTTCACAAGGTAATTTGTATTTTACTTTTAAGTAATCTACAATGATATCAGCCACACCTAAAGAGATTACACTTTTATCACACTTTAAAAAATATTTAATAATTTCTTTTAAAATCTTATTCTTTACAATTGCGTAAACATTATTTTCATTTTCTATTAAATAATGAATGTAATCTTTTCCTTGAACAGAGATATCAACTAAAGTTTCTTCATTTTTTAAATCATTTTCTTCGATAAACTTTGGCAAATTCAAGTGAAAAATAATTTTTTTATCTTGAATCACACGAAACATTAATTCTTCATTCCACTCAAAAATATCATTCATAGCTTGTATTTCATTTCTAGTACTTTGTGTCATATAACTAGAAAATTCATTTAAATAAATAACTTTAATATATTCGAAATATTCATTCATTGATTTTTTCATTACTTCTATATCCAAAGGTCTTCACCCTACCTTATTAAGTACATTTTAACAAATAATGTCAAAAAAATCTATAGTTTGTATAATAAAATTGATTTTACCGATACTATTGATAGGTGATTCTCTTGAAATACTTAATTATTTTTATCTTAAAAATCATTGAAAATTCTTTAGCAACTCTACGTCTTATCCTCGTTTCAAATGGAAAAAAATGGCTTGGAGCTTTTCTTCTATTCACTACTTCTATTATTTGGATTGTCTCTAGTCACATCGCAATTATTGATATTAACATTAGTATGGTTCTTATTTTCTCGGTAGGATCACTATTGGGTTCTTACATAGGAAGTATTCTGGAAGAAAAAATGGCAATTGGTAACAATATGTTAATCTGTATTACACAAAAACAAATGAGCGAAATTTTAAGACAAAATGGCTACATTATTACAAAAATTGAAGGTTATGGAAAAGATTCTAAGAAAGAAGTCTTATTTGTTATTTTAAAAAGAAATCAAAATAAAGATTTGATTTCTTTGATTCGTTCCTTGGATCAAGAAGCCATTATTGTAAGTGAACATACCAATATTCTATATGCAAAATAAAAAAGACTTATCGGTCTTTTTCATCACGGTACATAATAATTAAACGAAGTAAGCTTAAAATAGAAGAAATAACACTAGCAACATAAGTAAGTGCTGCTGCTTTTAAAACATTAGTCGCCCCTTCTATTTCTCCTTGGTCAACTATATCAAGTTTTTTTAATTGGTCTAAAGCTCTTTTAGAAGCATCAAACTCTACTGGAAGAGTTACTAATTGAAATAATAATGTTACTAAAATCATTAAAATTCCATAGATTAAATATCCTGTAATACCTGCCACTAAGGAAATCAAAATAACTAAGAATCCAGCACCGCTAATAAAGTTTACAAAAGGTACTAAACTAGCTCGAATTCTCATGAAGGAATAGTTTTCTTTGTCTTGAATAGCATGCCCACATTCATGAGCCGCAACACTAATAGAGGCAATACTAGTATTATGAAAAATATCTTTTGATAATCTAACTACTTTTCTAGTAGGATCATAATGATCTGTTAATTCTCCAGATATTTCTACAATATGAACATGATTTAAACCATTTTGATCTAATATCATTCTAGCAACATCAAAACCAGTCAGATTTTTTGTACAAGAAATCATTTTATATTTGCGATAATTACTTTGAATTTTAAGTTGTGCATAAAGTACAATTACAGTACCTATTATAGCAAGAGAAATCGTAAGCATATTTTCCATTCCTAACGTCATATAATTCATATTATTACTCCTTTATTTCAAAAGTTGTTCCTTCTCTAGTATCTTTTAAGAAAATATTTTTTTCTTCTAGTTCTTTTCTAATTTGATCAGCTAAATCATAATTTTTATTTTCCTTGGCTTGTTTTCTTTCTTCTATTTTTGTCAATATATATGTTTTTAATTCATCTTCTATAACTTCTTCTTCACGATCTAATAAATTTAAAGATAACACTTGATCAAATTCTTTTATTAATGATAACTTCGTACGATTTGTCAATTGTTCATCTTTTAAGACATCATATAATACTGTAATAGCATTTGCTGTATTTAAGTCATCTTTTAAAGCATCTTTAAATTGTCTAGGATAATCTGTGTTTTGAACTTCTCCTGTTGGATTTTCTAATAAGGTATCTATTTTTCTAAGCAATTTTTCGTAAGTAGTTCTTGTAGTATCTAAGTTTTGATAAGAAAATACTAATTGTTTACGATAATGAGAATTCAAACAAAAAAGTCGATATACTAAAGGAGAGTATCCTTTTTCTTGTAATAAAGAAAGTGTTAAAAATTCTCCTTTTGACTTACTCATTTTTCCTGTTTCATCATTTAAATGTTCTCCGTGACACCAATAAGAGCACCATTTATGGCCTAAATAAGCTTCTGATTGGGCAATTTCATTTGTATGATGAGGAAATATGTTATCTACTCCTCCACAATGGATATCTAGGTATTCCCCTAAATACTTAATACTGATTCCTGAACATTCGATATGCCATCCTGGATACCCTGTACCATATTTGGATTCCCACTTTAATTCTTGATCTTCAAATTTAGACTTTGTAAACCATAAAGCAAAATCGGCTTGATTTTTTTTATTTTTATCTTCTTCTACACCCTCTCTTACTCCGACAACCATCTCATCAATTTTATGATTGGTTAATTGGTAATAATCTTCCAGCTTAGAAACATCAAAATATACATTTCCACCAGATTGATAAGCATATCCTTTTTCAAGTAAACGGTCAATAATTTTTAAATACATTTCTATGTTATCAGTTGCTTTACTAACTGTTTCTGGTATTTTATTATTTAAAAGCTTCATATCACTCATGAATTCTTTTGTATAAAAATCAGCAATTTCTAATACGGTTTTATGTTCTCTTTTAGCGCCTTTTAACATCTTATCTTCACCAGAATCAGAATCACTGACTAAATGACCAACATCTGTAATATTCATTACACGGTTCACATGATATCCAATATAATTCAGTGTTTTTTCTAATATATCTTCAAAAATATAGGTTCTAAGATTTCCAATATGAGCATAATGATACACTGTAGGTCCACAAGTATACATTTTAACTTCATTTTTTTCTCTTGGAACAAAATCTTCTATTTTTCTTGTCAAAGTATTATATAATTTCATTTCCATCACCTATTGTTCATTATATCATAATTCTAAAGTATTTCATAACCTAATAATTGGATTTCATTAGACACTATATTTTTTTGACTATAGTCTTGATTTAAATCGGTACTCAAATATTTTTTATTATCATCTGGAAATACTGTTACAACTTTATTATTATGATTGATTAAAATGGAAGCAAGTAAATTAGCGCCAGATGAAATACCAACTCCAATCCCCAATTCACGAGCTATTTTACTAGCCATATTAATTGCATCTTCATCATGAATTAATACTACATCATCAATTATACTTTGATCCACAATACTAGGAATAAAATCATCCCCTATTCCTTCTATTTTATGACCTGTCTGGATTCCATTCGTTAATATTGCCATAGTAGAAGGTTCCAATGCAATTATTTTAGTACCATAAAGTTCTTTTAAATATTTTCCTGTTCCAATTAGAGTTCCTCCTGTACCAATACCAGAAACAAAGTAATCTATATTTGGTAATTTAGAAGCAATTTCTTTTCCTGTTGTAAAGTAATGTGCTAAAACATTATCATAATTATCAAATTGGTTAGTAGAATATCCTCTCAATTCTAAAGTTTTCTTTTTAGCCTCTTCAATACATTTTTGAAATCCACCTTCTTCTTTAGAAAAGGTAGTTACTTTAGCACCATAAAGTTCCATGATTTTTTTTCGTTCCTCACTCACAAAGTCTGGCATAAATATATAGACAGGGTGTTTGTAATAAGCGCCTATTGCTGCTATAGAAATTCCTGTATTTCCACTAGTTGCTTCAATAATAGGCATTCCTTGTTGTAATTCACCACTCGATATTGCTTTCTCTAAGATATAAGATATTACTCTATCTTTTATACTACCAGAAAGATTATAATATTCTAGCTTGGCATCTACATAGTCAATTTTATTATTAAACCGATATTTTATTTGAATCATAGGAGTATTTCCAATTAAATTATTCATAAAAATCACCTATTATAATATAATAAAGTAAAAGATTTTTGTTACTTTTTATATTTTTTTAATTTTAATTCTTGATTAATCATAATTATTATGCTATGATATAGAAGTCTTGAATGACGGACCCTTAGCTCAGTTGGTTAGAGCATCCGGCTCATAACCGGGCGGTCGATGGTTCGAGTCCATCAGGGTCCACCATTACTTGCGAGTGTGGCGAAATTGGCAGACGCGCTAGACTTAGGATCTAGTGCCTTACGGCGTGGGGGTTCAAGTCCCTTCACTCGCACCATTATTGATATATATGTTTGAGTAAATCAAACTTTAAATATTCAGTCTGAAATAAGACTGTTTTTTTATTAATAAAAATTCCAATATATTTAACATTTATGTTTTTGTGAGACAATATTGATATATCTATATTTATTTGTTATAATACCCTTACTTTTCAAAGGAGAAATATTATGCCCTATTATAATAGAAATTATAAAAAAATAGATTTAAGTTCCATGGAATTTTTAGGAAATGGTGGATGCGCAGAAGTATTACATAATAAAGAAATAATATTTAAAAAGTATTATCCAAAAATATCACATAATTTTAGAATAAATGAAAAAATGTTTGATATATTCAAAAATATAAATAATCCTCATTTTGTAGAGTTATTTGATATTTATAGCAATTTTAATTTTATAGAATTATTAAAAAATAAAATGAAAATATTACCCTCTTCTGTCGATGCATATACAGCCAAATATTACCCTGATAATTCAGTAAATGTATTATTTGAACACAAAGATTATATATTAGATAATTTTAAAGAATTAGAAATGCTATTTAAAATATTTTCTGAAAACATGATATGTACAGATGATATTAAAAGAGATAACGCCATAATTGGAAAAGACGGTATTATAATAATAGATCCGGATTTATTTTATACTATGGACTCTTCTAAAGATTCTATATTTACATTAAACAAAAAGAATTTACTAAAATTATTTAGAAGTATTTTTATTAATTCTTTTTCTGTAGAAAACGAACCAGATTATGGAAAATTTATATCTTTTATTGATACTGAATTAGTTAATATCGAAATAACAAATAATACAGACGTTGTTCATGAAATTTCCAAAAAATTAAAATATGTAAAAAAGCCTATAGAACTTTTTAAAAAGTAATATTTCATATAATGATTATGATATCTGCAGTACTTGTACTATAATTATTGAAATATAAAAGCTTTTCATGTACAATAATTATATATTTTAGGAGGTTTATTGATGAGCAATTTGAGTAAAATTTTAGCCAAAGAAATAATAAAATCAGGTGGAACAATTATTTGTGGAGATGGGTTTAAAAATATTCAACCTAATATCGAATGGAGCAAATGGTTATCTTATGAACCAGAATTTGAAAAAGAAAGAATACAATATTTTGATTCTAAAAAAGTATCAGAATTATCATATGAAGAACTTGAAGAAGCTAGTAGATATAGTAAAAATAAAATTTTTGCTAGATTATTCAAAATATATGGTACAAATGAATGTTCTGAAGATAATGCTATGAAGGTATATGATTATATGAGTCATGAATCCATTGAAAATTTAATGTTAAGTAAACTAACGTTAGAAGAACTACAGTATGCAAAGCAAGAAATAGCTAGGTTAAGCAAAGTTCCAAAGGAACAATTAAGTAATAAAATAAAACAAGATCAAGGAAATTATGAACAATTATCAATGGTTGATTCTTATATTTTACATTATATTTGTAATATTAATTATAATAAAAATATGACAAATTTAAAAAAAGAAATTAGTGCACAATTGGATCAAAATGAGATTATGAGACAAAAAAGTTTATATTATGCCGCAAATCCATATATAAAAAAATAGTTTTAATCTACGTTACCTACCCCAATTTTTTAAAGCAATTTCGTAAGATTGCTTTTTTTATATAATTTTCAAATATTGAATTTAGAATAAAAAATAAAAAGACGATTTTCATATCATAATCTAACCGTCTCTTACACCTATTTTAAATATAATATTTTTGAATAAGAAATATCATTTTGATTCTCATTAAATGTTAATGAATTCAAATCAAAAATACCGTATTTTGCTTCGATATTCATATCCACACTATATACAATACTCAATTTATCTCTAGAAATTAAATTTATACTATCAATTGGGCCATCAAACTCATATATTTTTTCACTTTTTTCATTTGAATATTTATTTAAAGTATTTTCATTTACATAAACATAATAGTTATCAATAGGAACTATAAACGAATCATCAACGCCAGTGATAGAACTTGTACTATCACTGATTTGTCTAGAACTACCATCTTTTACATTGTATTCATAGTATTTCCATTTTGAATAATTGTTTAAAGTATCGTATTGTACATAAATAATCTTGTCATTATATACATATTCAAAACTAGCATTTGAAGAAATCATCTTTTTAGAACCATTTTTAATATCTATTATACCAATAGATGGTGATTCATTAGTAGTGCCAGCAGTTGAATAACCCAGCTTGCTATTCGAAATAGTATATAATTGAACTCCTGTTTTCCCACTAAAATCGAAATCACTTAAAGTAGTAAATTCTTTGGTGTCAATGTTATATTTATATATTTCATCATAGGCAGATGATGAAATATAAATAATACCACCAACTATAGCAATTGACTCAGGACTACCTTTTGTTTTAACATCAGCTAATTTTGTAAATTTATAATTATTAGTAGTTAAATCAATATATCCCAATATATTATTGTCTTTAGATTCTTGAACTACTTCTCCCGTTTGAGTATTTGTTTTTCCTGCTGCATATTTGTATAAGTATAAATATAATTTTCCATTATCATAAGTAGATACAACACCACCATTATATTCAGATATATCCATTAATTCAATAGCATCGCCACTATACGTTAAAGCATATATTTTATTATTAGACTCTTTAACAATAGACATAATATTATGATTAATAGTATTATTTTCTTCTTTTGTTACATTATCAGTGATAGAATTATCCTTTTTTGGATCACTAATTTTATTTTTTTTAAATAATAAAATATCACCAATTACTAATAGTAAAACAAATAATATACATACAATTAAAACTTTATTCTTTTTCATAACTCAGCTCCATCTACTTACAATAATATCATAAAATATAGTCAATTTATCCTTTTTCTTATATTTTTTAAATTTATGTATTAATAAATTTAAAAAAATGATAAAAGAAAGAAGGCTTTAATACATGAAAGAAAACTCAATACTAAAAGAATACGAAATAGCGATTAATGAATGTGAAACTAAATATCATAATATCTTAGAAGAAACAAAAGTGTTAGAAGATAAACCTGTATTAAAAAATATAAAAAATTAGAAACCGACTTATCTATGTTATCAAAAAGATATGCACGTCTAAGAGATGAATATTCCCTACTTTATCAATCAACTTGTGAACATCCTTTATGGTATTTTTTAGAAGATGATTCTGATAGATTTTAAGGAAGACAAAAATGGGTATGTAAATGCGTAAAATGTGGAAAGATAGGAACAGGACACTCTAGAGAATTTAAAGGTAAATTAATTATCGAATCTGGTAATATGGGATTTGGTGAAAGATGTCTAACCGATTATGGCATTGTTAGAAATGAATATCAAACACTTGTAGATTCTAATAAAAAAATATAGTAAAAACTTTAATAAAAAAATATAATAATCAAAAAAGCAATAAAAAAATCTTGAAAATCAAGATTTTTTTATTTTAAACGTTCTTCCAATAATTTTTTTAATTGTTCAATTTTCTCAAATTCAGAATGTTTATTACTTTCTATCATATTCTTATACATTAAATAAAATCTCGTAATAACTCCAATAAAAGTAACTAAGATAAATAATATCCCTAAAAAATAAATATTTTGAATTAATAAAATAATTCCAAGAGTAATTCCTACTAAACTGATAAAACTTAACAATGCCGTTAATCTTCTATTTTTTAATTCTAATTCTAAAATTAAGTTTCTATTTTTTAGGTAAGCTAATTGCTCCTCAGTCGTTAAATTCAAATTGGAAATAATATTATTATAGATAATTTCTTCACGGTCACTTTCATCACCATTAATCATAATATTAATCTTCTTTGGATCCTTAATTTTCATATATACTCCCCCTTATTGACGTATATTATAACATACTTTAAAAAAAATACGAGTCTTTTTAATAATTTTTTAAAAATTCTACTAAATTTGAAGCAACAGTTTCAGGTAAAATACTTGATAAATCCTCTACTGTTAACTCTTTCATTTTAGAAATAGTTTTATATTTTTTCAATAATTCTTGTCTTCTTACAGTTCCAATTCCTTCTACTTGATCTAAGATACTACTCAATGATCCTTTACTACGAAGTTGTTGGTGATAATGAATTGTAAAATTGTGTACTTCATCTTGCATTCTCTCCAAAAAATAAAACAAATTACTTTTTTTATCAATAGGGACTTCTACAATTGGATCAAAAGCAAGCAAACTATTAGTTGCATGATGATCATCCTTCTTTAAACCTACTATAGTAATAGAAAGACCTAAGCTATGGATAATTTCACGAGCAATATGAATCTGACCAATTCCACCATCTACAACGATTAAATCTGGTTGTCTTAAATGATCTTTCAAGACTCTAAAATATCTTCGATAAATTACCTCTTTCATCATACCATATTCATCATTGGTATCTACTTTTATTTTATACTTGCGATATTCATTTTTAGCTGGTTTCCCATCAATAAAAACAACCATTCCACTAACACTATATGTTCCAAACAAATGAGAATTATCAAACAATTCTATTCTCTCTAAAGAAGGTAATTGGAGAACTTGTTTTAATTCTTGATTTGCAACATAAGTTCTATTTTCATCTCTTTCAATTAACTCAAATTCATTTTCTAAAGTGATAGAAGCATTTTTATTAGCCATCTCAATCAATCTTAATTTTTCACCTCGTATTGGTATTCTTACAGCAACATTTAAATAACTACTAATTAACTCTGAATCAACAATATCAGGAACTAATATCTCTTTTGGTAAAATAAAATTATTTTGATAAACATTAACAATATAACGAGTTAATTCTGAAGAAACATCATCAATTAAAGGAATAATTTTAGAATGTCGTTCTATAATTTTTCCTGCTCGAATAAAAAATATTTGAATAGATAAATATCCCTTATTTGTGTAAAATCCAAAAATGTCTCGATCAATATCATCTCTAATTTCTACTTTCTGTTTATCTAAAGTAACCTGGATATAATCTCGAAGTTCCTTAAGTTCTAAAGCTTTTTCATAATTCATTTTTTCACTTTGTAAATACATTTCTTCTTCTAGTTTTTTTGTAATTAATGAATAATCTCCTTTTAGAAATGTTGTAATATCTTTTTTCATTTGTTGAATTTTGTTTTGATCTACTTCATTCGCACAATAACCTAAACATTCACCTATATGATAATAAAGACAAGGTTTTTTCGCAAAATTTTTACATTTTCTCAAAGGATACATTCTGTTTAATAAGTTAACAGTGTTTCTAGCTGCCGTTACATTAGGATAAGGGCCATATAACTTTCCATGGCCTTTTTTATGTAGATTTCTTACAATTAATAATCTTGGAATTTTTTCTTCGGTCAATTCAATATAAGGATAACTTTTATCATCACGAAGTAATATATTATACTTAGGATCATATTTCTTTATTAAATTATTTTCTAAAATTAAAGACTCCTTTTCACTACCAACAACAACATATTCAAAATCAGTAATTTCACTTACTAATCTAGCTGTTTTACCAGTATGAGTTCCTCTAAAGTAAGAAGATAGTCGATTCTTTAATTTTTTAGCTTTTCCTACATAAATAATAACACCATCTTTATTTTTCATTTGATAGCATCCTGGTTTATTAGGAACTAACGATAATTTTTGCTTAATATAATCCATAGTAATCACCTTTTATTTTAAAAATTCTTGTTCATCAATATCTTTTGTTAAATCATACCAATCCATTCTATATTTCGCATATAATTCTTCAAACTTTGAAATATCTGTTTTTTCAATAGAAAGTTCTTGAAAAATTCTAGATAGTTCTTCCAATTTTGTGGCTTTTTCTAGTTCAGTTTCATAATGAAATTTAATTCGAAATACATTTCCTGTTTTAATATTATCATCAATTGAAATAAATAAATGATGATATATATATTGATGACGAATACGGAAACGTTTTAAATCAATAGATAATCCAATTTTTGTAAAAATATTTGTTAGATCATTTTCATATTGTTTCGTAATATAAACTTGATTTTCTTTTTCAATCGCACTATTTGGCTTAAAGTCTATTTTAACATAATTTTTAGTTTTAATTAATCTAAAATTTCCTTCTGTATGATAATCGTAAATAACTTGTTTTTCTTCTCTTTTTTGAGAGGCATTTTTTTCAAAATAATCTAATAATTGCATAATTTGTTGTTCTGTTATAAAAGTTCTTTCTTCATATATCATTTTCTCACCTACCATACTTATATTATACAATAGAATTGTAAAAAATAAAGGAATACGTTATAATTTGTATGGTGATTTTTATGAAATCAATTAATCAAAATGTAGAATCTATCTATTTAATTCAAAAATCAAAGTTTATTACTAAAATGATAAAAGTTCATTCTAACAACGAAATAGAACCTATATTAAATAAATTAAAAATTCAGTATCCTAACGCAACACACTACTGCTACGCATATATCATTGATAATATTAAACGTTTTAGTGATGATGGTGAACCAAGTGGAACAGCTGGGCTTCCCATTTTAAATGTATTAGACAATAATCAATTAAATTATATTTTATGTGTTGTAATTCGTTATTTTGGCGGTATTAAATTAGGAGCTGGTGGACTTGTAAGAGCCTATACAAAATCAGTAACAAATTGTTTAGAATTAGCTGATATTTATGATTTAAAGGAATGTTTTTTAACTAAAATTGAATTTTCTTATCAAAATCAAAAATATATTGATTATTACTTAAAAGACTATAATATTTTAACAAAACAATTTCATGAGACAATAGAATACACACTCTATATTCCATGTAATGAATATCAAAATATTTTTGAAAAACTATCCAATATTACTATATCTATGAGCAAAACAGACAAATTAATCATATAAAAAGGCACTTTCATAAAAGTACCTTTTTATATATAGTAAATTACAATATCATATCGGATTGTTTGATATGCCGCAGAATAAAATGCTATTTGATATGGAACTTCTCCATATCTATTATATCCTGCTGTAATAGCATCATGAGAAGCACTGTTACCATACGTTTGACTATCTGTTAAGCCACCTCTAACAATCGCACCACCTAAAATTTTATGACCGGCATTTGCTAACTCATTATATTTATCTCTTACAGCTGTACCATCTGTATAACCAAAGTATTTATACATACCAAATTTAGTACTATCATTACATTCTGTTGATGCTACACCCGATGTTTCTACTATAACTGATTTTACAGAATTATTTGTTATCAAAGAAATTACCTCTGATTCCGTATAATATCGATCATCGTGATTATGTGATATGTTAGCTTTTCCATCTAATTTTGTATTTAAAACATTTAATTGACTAGCTAAAGCATATTTTGATAAATCACTACTATTCGCTTTATTATTCAAATTAGTATTTAAGCCACTGATTAACTTATTTTGATTGATTAATATTTTACTAATACTTCCATTACTAATACTACTTAAATCTTCTGTTCCTACTTTATTCCATATACTTGTTACATCACTATCATGCTTTGTTTGTAATGTTGCTATATTACTTGTATTTTGATTAGATTGTTGTACTTGTGTTTTTAACTGTTTTAC
>ENA-ORIC01000307-ORIC01000307.1-human-gut-metagenome-genome-assembly--contig:-NODE-307-length-65628-cov-4.371421_pt1 | contig 65628 bp, 55 predicted proteins | sample MGYA00243023_ERZ508732 | MGnify/ENA primary metagenome ERZ508732 (study PRJEB26277, sample SAMN04329767) | human gut metagenome | biome: human-associated habitat | host: Homo sapiens | place: USA... | reverse complement strand
CAAAGAAAGCAACGAAAGAGCCGAAGGCAACGGCAAAACCAAAGAAGACAGCGAAACCAAAGGCAACGGTAAAACCGCAGGAAACAGCGGTGCCGGCAGCCGCAGAACCGACCACGGAGGCACAGTAGGGCTTTTCTTGTGGGGATAGGAGAGAACAATGGAAATAGGAAAAGTACCAGAAAACGTATTAAAGCGTTCAGTATTCAAAAAATTGACGGTGAAAAGACCGGAAGTTTTAGTTCATGCCGGTGTCGGTGAGGACTGTGAATCCGTAGCCGCCGAATTTCTTTTCCGGAAGATCGTCCGTGACTGATGACCTTTTATCGACTGGATCATTTTCGACGATCCCAGTGTCCGTGGTGCCATCCTGATTGGAAGATGTGATGCCGTCGTCGTTTTCGACGGTCTGACCACAAGAAGTGCTTACAAGCAACGAGGCGATAATTGCCGCGAGCAAAAGGGTGCTCACGACGCGTTTTTGCTTTTTCATATTTGTTTCTCCGTTCTGTACTATTGATTTTCTTGTTGAACTGTGTTATAATGATACCACAGATTCGTACAAAGTTATATCAGATAGTTCCGCTATCAAGCATTATTTACATCAAAAAATTCCGGAGGCAGAAGATGGATCTCAGAGATTACGTCAAGGAAGAATTTCCCACGAGGTTCGGCGGGGTTTACATTGTCGGATCGGGTAATATTCAGCCGTTTCTTCATTGGCATCCGCATTATGAGGTGCTATTAATTCGGGAAGGGGATTATGAGCTTGAGAGCAACACTCTGAAGTATTCGAGCCATAAACCGGCGGTGTTTGTACATCGTCCGTTCTGTCTGCACGCGCTGAATGCTGACACGACTAAGATCTATTCAAGATATATAATTCATGTGGACAGGAAGGTGTTGTCCGAAATACCTGAAAATATACTTGATATTGGTCTTTTCGCGGAGTCAAGCGTTCTGCGTGCTGACCCGGATCCCGACGAGATGGAAGTGCTTGCACGGATTTGCGAGAATATCATCAAGGCAGAAATGAAATCGGATTATGTTGAGGGAGCGCTGTATTCAGGGTTGCTCTTTCATGAGATATCGAAAGTATATAAGTCTGGTCGCGGTGAGGCGTATGTAACGCGACACAGCTACATACAGGATGTTCTTCAGTATATAACGGACAATCTTGCAGAACCCGTGACAATAGACACACTATGCGTACGTTTCGGAGTCGGTCATACAAAGCTTCTCGACGATTTTCGTACCGCCACCGGTTCCACCTACAAGAAATACCTGACCGACTTGAGGCAGACCCGCGCGAGGGAGCTCATGGAGACCGGCTCGAGCATAATAAACGCCTCGCTCGAGACGGGGTATTCGAGCGAGGCGCACTTTATAAAGGCGTTCCGTGAGTATTGGGGCATGACCCCGGGAGAGTTCCGTTCTTCCCTGAAAAATTAATTCTCCGACAGGTCAATTCTTCTGATTCTCGAGAGTTCCTTCGAGAGGTGGATTTTCTTCGTGACAGTCTTTTCCGGCGTGCGGACAGTGATCTCGTATTTTCCGTAGAAGCCCCTGAACCTGACCGAGCCGGTCGAGGTCGTCAGCGTCTCGTTCGTCGTCCACTCCTCGTGGATGAGTCTGTGCAGCGCCTTGTACGCGGGCTTTTCGTTGTAGCTTCCGTCTATCAGACCGGTCGAGGGGAGGTTTTCGTCTCCTGCCTTGCGCTTTGTCGTCAGGACGCCGTCGTCGGTCAGGTTCCACCATGTGATGCCGGAGAGGGCGGGATGGCTGAAGCATATCTTGTAAAGCTGCTCCGCCGCGAGAGCCTGAAGATCCTCGTCCTTTTCTCCCTCGATGACCGACGGGATGCTTATCTCAGAGATATTGATCGGTCTGTCAAGCGACGCGTAGGTGTCGAGCACATTATAGAGCCGCTCACCGTTGTACACGTTCTCGCCGCCGCGGTCGCCGAGGTGGCACTGCATACCGATCTCGTCGATCGGAACACCGCGCGAGAGGAGATCCTTTATGTTGAGATAGTATCCGCTGTACTTCCCGCGGAACTCGTGGAAGGACGCGCCGACTGTGTCGTTGAGGATCAGCGTGTTCGCCGGGAAATACCTTCTCGCGAGGTCAAAGAGCCACACGCAGTAGTTATCCTCCGGAAGGACATAGTTCCACTTCCCGCCGCGGCTCGACATATAGACGTCATATATCCTTGACGGCTCGTTGACGACGTCGAAGCGCTCGACTCTCGACGCGTATCTTCCGGAAATCTCGCGGAAGCGCTTTTCGATGTATTTTTTGAGCTCGCTGTATGGCATTGTCGTTATCCACTCGGGGATGAACTCGTGCCAGAATAGGGGATGACCCTTCATGCGTATGCCGTTCTTTTCACAGAAATCCGCGACGATGTCGGCGGGCGGACGACGGTAGACGTCGTTCGGTGTGTCGGCGGAGTAGCGCAGGTTCCCGCGGGTAGGTTCTGTGCCCTCCCAGTAGAGCGGGATGGCGGCGGAGTTGAGGAGCTTCGTGAACTCCTTCTTGTACATTTCGTCGCGCTCGTCCTCATACTGGTTGAGCATGAAGATGTTAGCGCCGAAGTTGAAGTCGATGTCGGTCATCTTCGCCTCGACCGTGACGTCGCCGGAGACGGGTTTTCCGCCGTCGGCTATGACGAGTCCGAAGAGAGCCTTGCGGCTGCGCTCGATGTCGGTGTCGACGCGGTCTTTGACGTAGCTCTCACCCGCGCGTATGAAGTTATATATTTGCTTTTCCATATCTGAAAACCATACCTTTCATGATATTGCTGTAACTATTCTATCATAACTCTTCCGGCGTGTCAACAAATATATTCCGCATTTCGACAAGAATATTTCGCTGCGATTTTTGATCCGGCACTTGATTGTTCCGAAAATATGTGATATAATACACTCATGAGCCGGAATGCCAGTTTTGAAATAATGGAGATGACTTTATGCTTTTTGTGATTATACTTCTTCCGTTGATAATCGTGATCGCCTTCATAGCCGCCTTCAGCGCCGGGAATAAGCCGTCGTCTTCCGACACGGGAAAACATACGATAAGGACAATGCGCTGTCCGAACTGCGGAGAGACCGCGACAGTTCACGGCAACACGTGGGAGTGCGGCTGGTGCGGTGATCACGGGTTAATAAAATGAAAAAAACGGGGCTGCCATGCGACAGCTCCGTTATGTTTTTGGTTCAGTCTCTCTGTCCGACCTCGCCGGTCGCGGGGTCGTAGGTCATGGTCACGCGGTATGGCTCGCCTTCCTGTCTCTGAATGTATATCCTGAACTTATACGTAGGAGATGATTCATTATCCGCCTGTGAGAATTCCCATCCGTCGGCGACGCCCGTGTTCAGGTATCCCGCGAACTCACCGAAATCAGCCACCTCATGTGTGTCGACAATCTTATCGCCGTCGAAGAACTCGTAGACCTTGAGATAGTTGTCGACCGCGGCGACGGCATATCTGCCTGTCACGAAGAACGCGTTGTCGAACGTGTCCGAACGGATCATCTCACCGTCCGGAGAGTAGAGGTAGAGCGAGGTGACGGATATCGCCGCGACTCCGGGTGATACTGCGCCGTCCGCGAACTCTCCTTGTGTCGTGGTTTCATCTGAGCCGCCGATTGCCGCGTATTCATAGAAAGAGTCGATCCGCCCGAGCTTTCTGTCATATAGGGTGTATATATGCTCCGGTATCGTGATGTCGTCGAGCTGTGCCTCGGATGTTATATCATTCACATAGATGTGGTTTCCGCCGCCGACCGGGGTGAGGTCGCCGTCGTATTCAAGGAGGAGTTTTCCGTTTTCATCGACGGCGTAGTTGTGGCTGTCTCCGGCGTACATGGAGAAGCCGTCCTCCGACGTGCCGAGAGAGGTCATGCCAGAGGTGTCGAACTTTCCGCACCCGGTGAGGATTGAAGACGCGATGAGCAGTGCCGCGAGCGCGGCGGTGGTCTGTGAGCTTTTCATTCTGACATTGTTCCTTTCGATGGTGGTTTGTTTTGTGTCTGAGATTTTCAGAGGTGGTATTCAGATGCCGTTATCCGATCGTGACATTGTCGGCTGATTCCGTAGTGAGACTTGTCTCACCTGTTGAGGAGTTGAAGGCGACGGAGTATACAAGATTGTTCTCATCGTCCATAAGGCTGAAATATATCCGCTCGCTGTATTGTTCTCCCCATATTTTGAATGAGTACGCCATGATCTCTGTTTCTTCCGGTATTCCCTCGTATACTGCCACTTCGTTTTCATAGCTGTCAATGAGCTTCACGTCTCCGTTCCGGACGAGTATGTATCCCTGCGACGCGGCGTAGATTTTGTCGTATTCACGGCTGACACGCAGGACGTTTCCATCGGTGTCCCATACGGTGAAATGATGGTCGTCGGTTATGCCGCCGACACCGTCCGGCGTTTTTGTGAGTGAGTAGACCGGCTTATCACACAGAGGAGTGAGACCCGGACCATACAGCGTTATATCCACACTCCCGGAATTTGGGAAGAAATAGATCAGTAACAGATTTCCGTATATCTCAGCCGCGCCGTCGCGTGTCGCCATAACGACCTCGCCGTCCTTCAGCACGAATGTGTTGGACCAGTCGTCGTGCATGATAGTGAAACCATCCCACTCTAAAGTCTCGTCGTAATCCGGCCAGAAGAATTCGAGCGCATCGTCGTCGTTTTCAACCGCGTGTACCCATGTTATCAGTCCGTCATCACTCAGAATGCGTATAATCACCCCGTATCCGGTATAACTGTTGCGGTATATGCTGTCGGCATAAACGACGTGCTCCGGAGGGGTGTTGAATTCGAGCTTTTGGTCTATGACCTCATATACGGTCAGGTAATATCCGTCATCCTTATAGGATATCTCCGGGATATCCGGAAACGGGTGATATGCCTCCGGCGCTTCTGTCACGGTGTCGCCGGTCACAACGTCGTCGGTCTGCGGCTCGGAGGTCTCGTTATCTGATGTCTCCTCTGTGGCGGCTGTCGATGTGTCTGCCGGTTTTGTTGTCGTTTCAATGAACGATATCTGGTCTGTCGTTATATCTGTTTCGGTGTGTTCCTCAGAGCCGCATCCGCAGATGAGCGCGGCGGCGATCAACAGTGATATGAGTATCTTTGCCTTCATTTGTTCCTCCGTGCGCGTTTTTTGACCCGGCCAGTGTCGTATGACTAAATTATAACATGATATCGCCTGTCTGTCAATAGATAATTCCGCATTTCTTTTCTCTGAAACGCAGGATTTTCCTTTATATACTTGATTTATCCGTGGATTTGTGGTATACTACTATATATGACTCAATAATCAAAGAAAGGACGCCGCGCGGGATGTGACTCCGGTGCGGGATTTTATATATGATTGCAATCAGCTTAAGCGACGTGACGCTCGAGTTCGGCACCGACGTCATCCTTGACCGCGTCTCGTTCAGCCTGAATGAGGGCGACAAGCTCGGGATTGTCGGCGTGAACGGCGCCGGAAAAACGACGCTCTTCAAAATAATAACCGGCGAGTATGCTCCGACCGATGGATCGGTCTTCATCTCGAAGGACAAGTCGGTCGGTCTTCTCGAGCAGAATACCGGTCTTGAGGGAGATGATACTGTCCTTGACGCCATGCTTGCTTCATTTTCGGATCTTATCGCGGACGAGAAACGGCTCGATGAATTACAGAAGAAGCTCGACACGGGTGACCCGGAGATCATCTCGCAGTACACCTCGCTCGCCGACCGCTTCAAGCGCGCCGGCGGGTACGAGTTCCGCTCGAGATGCAAGGGAATACTGAAAAATCTCGGCTTCGACGAGCGTTTCCATGACCTGCGCATATCAAGCCTTTCCGGCGGTCAGAAGACGAGGCTCGCCCTTGCGAGACAGCTGATAACCTCGCCGGATATTCTGATGCTCGACGAGCCGACGAACCATCTTGATATCGAGACTCTCGCGTGGCTTGAGGATTTTCTCTCAACCTACCGCGGGACGCTGCTCGTCATCTCGCATGACCGCTATTTTCTCGACCGCGTCACGAACAGAACGCTCGAGATCGAGAACCGCCACGCGACGCTCTATAACGGCAACTATACCCGATACGTCGAGCTTAAGGCGGAGAACCGCGAGATCCGCGAGAGACAGTACAAGAACCAGCAGAAGGAAATCGCCCGTATAGAGGCGTATATCGAACAGCAGCGCCGCTGGAACCGCGAGCGCAACATAATCGCCGCCGAGAGCCGTCAGAAGGCGCTCGACAGAATGGTGAGGATAGAGCGTCCGGAGGAGCTTCCGGACAAGATCCGCCTCGCCTTCACGAAATCCGGAGAGAGTGGGAACGACGTTCTGACAGCGCGCGGTCTCTCTAAATCCTTTCCGGATAAGCCGCTCTTCTCGGACGTCTCGTTCCTGCTCAAGAAGCACGACAGAATGTTCATCTCAGGCCCGAACGGCTGCGGAAAATCGACGCTCATAAAGATAATCGCCGACAAGCAGCTGCCGGACGCGGGCGAGCTCGAGTTCGGCTATAACGTGACGGTCGGTTACTACGATCAGGAGAACCAGAACCTCGACCCGGAGAACACGGTGCTCGATGAGTTATGGAATTGCCACGAGAATCTGACGCAGACCGAGATACGCTCGGCGCTCGCGCTGTTTCTCTTCAAAGGGGATGACATCGAGAAGAAGGTCTCGGTGCTGTCCGGCGGAGAGAAGGCGAGACTCACGCTCTGCAAGCTGATTCTCCAGAAGATGAACCTGCTCATCCTCGACGAGCCGACGAACCATCTCGACATCAACTCGCGTGAGGCGCTCGAGGGGGCTCTCCAGAATTTCGACGGCACGATAATCGCCGTGTCGCACGACCGGTATTTCATATCGAAGCTCGCGACGAGAATACTCGATCTCGGCGTGAAGCCCGCGCTTGACTACATGGGCACATATGACGAGTACGCGCGCTATCGTGCCATAAATAAACAGAAAACCGCCGAGACAGCCGCGAATGAGGTGATAACCGACGCGAAGGAGCAGTACCTGAGAAACAAGGAACAGGCAGCCGAACAGCGCCGCCGCCAGACCCGCGTCAGAAAGAACGCTGAAGAGACGGCGAAGCTCGAAAAGGAGCTTGAAAAGGTAATCGCGGAGCAGTCGGACGAGTCGAAGCAGAGCGATTATATGCATATGAACGAGCTCTACGAGCGGCAGACCGCGATTGAGGCGCGGCTGATGGAGCTTTACGAGGAGGCTGAGGGATTTGACAAAGACTAAGATGCTGGTCGTCGGAATAACGATGAACTGCGCGGGGACAGAGAAATCGTTCCTGTCCTTTCTTTCGGCGCTCGACTTTGAGCGCTTCGACGTGACGCTGCTGCTCGCGAAGAAGGAGGGGCTTCTCATGGATCAGCTCCCGCCGCAGGTAAAGGTCGTCGTGATGGAGAAGTACGGCGATATGTTCCTGCTCTCCGGAAGAAACGCGGCGAAGACGCTGACCGGCTGCTTCGTGAAGGAGAACCCGCTGACGCTCTTCGAAATCTTCCCGTATTTTGTCGGCAGCGCTCTGACAAGGGGCGCGCGCCGCGCGTCGATCGCGACGAAGATGTGGCTGCACTTCATGAAAAAGATGCCGGAGATAAAGGAAGAATACGACGTCGCCGTCGCGTACTGGGGCGACCGCACGATGTTCTATATGTGCGACAAGGTGAAGGCGAAGAAAAAGATAGCGTGGCTGCATTTCGACTACGCGAACCCGCCGCGGGACGACGATATCTACCGCGCGTACTTTGAGAAGTGCGACAAGGTGGTCACTGTCTCAAAACCGATCGACGAGTCGCTGAAGGCGCACCTCCCGGACATAGCGCCGCGCTGCGTCATGATGGAGAACATAACGAATCCGAAACAGATATGGGATCTCGCTCTCCGCGGAGGCACTTTCCCGGACACGCATTTTACCGGAAAGAGAATTCTGACAATAGGTCGTATCGGCGAGCAGAAGGGTCTCGATCTCGTCGTGCCGGTGCTGAAACGTCTGCGCGAGGAGAATTACGACGTGAGATGGTATGTCCTCGGAGACGGTGACGCGGAATATAAGACGAAGCTGTCAGAGATGCTGCTCGACGCGGGCGTGGCTGATATGATGCTCTTTCTCGGCACGACGACTAATCCGTATTCGTACCTGCGCGACTGCGACATCTACGCGCAGCCGTCAAGACACGAGGGAAAGCCGATCTCGGTCGAGGAGGCGAAGATCATGTACAAGCCTATCCTCGCGACAAAATATCTTTCCGCGCCGGAACAGCTCGAGGGCGGCGATCTCGGTGTGCTTTGCGATATAAGCTCCGACGGCATCTATAACGGAATAAAACAGCTTCTCGATTCCCCGAAGCTGTGCGACAGGCTGACCGAAAATCTCGCGAAGAAAAAGTCCGGCAACAGCGGGGAAATAGAGAAATTCTACGATATGCTGAAATGAATTGTGTAGGAGACGAATTATGAAACTGCTTTTCAAACAGCGCTTTCTCAGCTGGTTCGACAGCTACAACATCTACAGGCTCCCGGAGGGCGTCGACCCGGACGCGTTCGATTACTCGGACGTCGACATAGAATATACGGTTGAGGGACAGCTCGCGTGGGGGCACTGTTTCCATATAACCGACAGAAACGGGCAGCTTCTCGGTGTGCTGAAGCAGCGCGTGTTCACGTTTTTTCCGGAGTTCGAGGTCTATGTCGGAGGACAGCTCATTGGCAGGATCGTCAAGGAGTTTTCCTTTTTCAAGCCGTCGTTCAGCATAGATTTCAGAGGATGGACGATGAAGGGCGACTTCTTCGAGTGGGATTACTCGATCTGCGACGCGTCCGGGAAAACCGTCGCCGCGATATCGAAGCAGCTCTTCAACTGGACCGATACATATGTCATCGATGTCGCGGACGACCGCGACGCGCTCTGCGCGCTGATGGTGGTGCTCGCCATAGACGCGGAGAAGTGCTCGAGAAATTGATTCTCAGCAGGACGCGTCAACGAGTGCTCTGAACAGCGCTGACTGCTCCGGCTCCGCGGTCATGTGCTCCGGATGCCACTGTACGCCGAGAATGAACTTTTTCCCGACTGCCTCCAGAGCCTCGACCGAGCCGTCCGGGCTTCTCGCCGACACGATGAGCCCGTCTGCGGGTTCGGCGGACGCCTGATGGTGGAAGCTGTTCACGGGCAGTGAGAGCTTTCCGGTCGTTCTGTGCAGAATCGAGCCGGGGGTGACAGAAACTATATGGTGCGGCAGATTTCCCGGCGCTTTCTGTCTGTGCCCCGGTATATCGTAGACGATCTTGCCGTCAAGAGCGGCGTTCATGACCTGTATTCCGCGGCAGATTCCGAGAGCCGGAACGTCAAGGTCATAAGCGTGACGGAACAGCGTAAGCTCGTACGTGTCCCGTTCCTCCGAAGGCTCGAAAAGCAGACTCCGGTCGTATTCAAGAAGTCCGTACCTCTCCGGCAGGACATCTCCGCCGCCGCTGAATATCAGCCCGCCGCAGTGCGCGAGCACCTCTTCTGCGCTGTCGGGCATATACGGCAGTATGACCGGTACTCCTCCCGCGAGCGTCACGGCGTCGGCGTATCTCTTTCGTGTGAGGTAATCGCCGCCGTCCGAGAGCCCGGATGTTATTCCTATTATCGGTCTCAATCTGTTCACCGTCCTTTCTGGTGACATTGTATGCGGAAAACAGACCGGACGCCAGCGGCGGCGTCCGGTCATGGATTCAGGCGTTCATTATCTCAAGCGCCTTGTCGGGAGTGTTCGTTATGACGGCGTCGATGTCGAGGTCGCGCAGCGCTTTTATCGCCGCGGGATCGTCGACTGTCCACGGGTGGACGCGGATGCCGATTTCGTGCGCTCTCGAGACAATCTCCGGGTGCGTGAGAATCTGCCCGTAGTGCGGGTGGATAGCCCTCGCTCCGAAAAGGCGCGCGTAGTCCGCGGGCATGACGATCTCGCCGCCGTAGAGGGGCGCGACGAGCGCGTTCCTGTCGAGCGACAGCATATCCGTGAGATTCCAGTGATTGAAGGAGGAATAGATGACCTTGTCGGTCATGCGGTGCTTCTCCGCGCAATCCCTCACCTGCTTCACAAAATCGGTCCCGCTGTCCTTTATCTCCACGTTGACATAAAGCCCGCGCGGTCCGAGCAGCTCGTAAACCTCGTCAAGGGTCGGGATATCGACCTTTCCGAACCTGTCGCCGAAACCGGCGCGGAAGCTGTATTGTCTCAGTTCCTCAAGTGTCATTTCTGAGACTTTTCCGGTGCCGTCCGAGACACGGTCGATGCGCTCGTCGTGTATCACGGCAATCTGTCCGTCCTTTGTCCTGTGAACGTCGAGCTCGACCCCGAACGCGTTCATGTCCGCCGCGAGGGCGAACGCGGGGAGAGTGTTCTCGGGAGCGTACGCCGAGGCTCCGCGGTGCGCGAATACGAGTTTTCTTCCGGTGAGATCCATACTTGTACCTGACCTTTATATAGTATTTTTGCGGCGTCTGCCGCTATGAGAATATTATAACACGTCCCGCGCGGTATGTCAATCCGTAAAACGAAAAATGTGCCACAGGTCACAGGCGGCGTATGCCATCAGATACTTATTTGGTAATAAATGCACATTGGTGGATGACACGCGGCATGACATATGTTGAAAAATGACTATTTACAATTGCGATAAGAAATTGTATAATATATATATCGGATGAACCTGATTTCCGCGTTCCACCTGACGGCGGCGCGCGGCTTATAAGCTGATAATTGAGAAAGGAATGCTTCAGAATGAGATGTCCTGTGTGCGGATGCGCTGAAAACAGGGTGGTGGAGACACGTTCGGTCGACGACGACAGATCGATACGCCGCCGACGTGAGTGTGTCGCCTGCCTTTGCAGGTATACGACCTATGAGTCTATCGAGACGACTCCGCTGATGGTCTGCAAGAAAGATATGTCTATGGAGCCGTTCGACCGGAACAAGCTCATGAACGGACTCATAAAGGCGTGCCACAAGCGCCCGGTCTCGGTCAGACAGATGGAGAAGATAGTCGAGGGCATAGAGCTTGACTACGCGAACAACTTCAGAACCGAGGTCTCGACGTCCGAGATCGGTGAGACGGTCATGAAGATACTGAGAAAGACGGACAAGGTGGCGTATATACGCTTTGTCTCGGTATACAGACGGTTTGAGGACCCGGACTCCTTCCTCGAAGAGCTCGAGCGGCTTAAACGTGAAGAGTGAAGTCTGAAAACAAGTTTTCAGACAAAACTGTAAGGGAGTACGAAAGGGCAGACATAACCATGAGTTCGGAAAAAGACGAGAGGATACGGAGGGTGATTTCCGCGTCCTCGTTTGGGGAGTTCGCGGACGGCTGGATACTCTGCGATACGGATTTCAAGGTGCTTTCGGTGTCGGACGTGAAGCGCGGGACGGCGTGGAGCGTGAAGGTCGGCTACAATATTCTTCCGTTCCTGTCGGAATCGTTCGCGGAGCGCATAATTTCAACTGACGACTGGACGCGCGGATTTGTACATGGCAATCGTGAGAATATCTGTGCCGTGGCAGTGTGGGCGCGTGTCGATGATACGCGGTGTCTGGTCTTCCTGCCGGACGTCTGCTCCGCGATCCGTGCCGGTGCGGGCGCTGACGGCATAATGAAAACAATATGTGACCGCGTCGGTGATTTTATTACCGCTACCGTCCGTGAATCGCTGACGAGAACGGGAGATACGCCGCGGCTCAGAGCGCTGAACATGATGCTGATCAGACGGCTCAGGAAGAAATTCACGACCGTGATGCTGAAGCCGGACCTGACAGGGAAAGCGTCCGCCGCGACCCGGACCGCGGCGGTTCCGGTGGAAAGTCTGCTGACATTTGTTGTCGAGAGTGTACGCGCCGGTCTTGCCGGAACCGGATGCCGGGTTGAGAACCTGTCCGGTCGCGGGGGTGAGCATTTCTGTACCTGCGGGGACAGGTTCATGATGGGGTTCATCATGACGCTGATGTTTTCGGCTCTGATGCTGTCGGGAGGACGGCGCGTGTTTGTCGGGATGGATATAAAGGACAATGATGGCGGAGGTATCGGCGGCGTCATGTCGGTAGAGTCGGATTTTTCGTGTCTTGAGAAACCGGAGGATGGAAAAGCCGGGCTGACGGCGCTCGCGTCCGAGCTGATGAACGAGTGCATTTTCCCCGCCGCGCCTGAGCTCATGATCTGCGCGGAAACGGCGAAGTCGCTCGGATGGGAGACGGACAGCTATGTGCGTGGGGACAGATTCGGGATAACCGTGCGTTTCAAGGGTCTGACGGGCGCGGGACTCGCGTACGTCCCTGAGATATTCAGGGAGATCAGCCATGACGCGGACCGCCTCGCGATGGAGTTCGCAAGCGAAATGTCGGAATATCGCACGACGGATCAGGACCCGTGGATGATGTTTTCGACGCTGAGAAAGGTCTGCCGCGCGCCGGAAACGGAGAAAACGGATTCGACGCGGACAATGTCCCGTGAAACCACGCGCGAACGGGAACACGAAAGAGAACGGGAAAGAGAGTACGACGCTCCGGCGCCTGAAAGCCGGTATGATGAGTACCCGGAGTACGGCGAACCGGCGAGAAGCCCCAGCCCGTACAGATACTGAAACCGATGAGGACTGCCTTTTTACGGCAGTCCTCATCGGCATTTATGGGCTTATTTTTCGAAGCTGTTTTTGATGACGTCCGGGATGCGGTCTTTCAGGATGATGTATACAAATGCCTTGTCGACCGCGTCTTCTGTGACTTCCTGCTCGACTGAGCTGCCGCGGCAGGACACCGTGTAGCTGTGGCTCACCACAGCGAGCGGACTCTGGTTCGTGTAGTAGTAGTACTCGGTCGTCGCGAGGGTCGAGAAGCTGTAGAGTATCTGCTTTATATCGTCCGGATCGGTGAAGGACACGACGTCGAGCGTGTCAGTGTCGAGCACCGAGACCTCGGTGAAGCCGGAGTTGTATTCTGCCAGCGTTTTTTCGAAGCTGTCATTTATTATTCCGTACTTCTTCAGCACCGCTTCAGTGTTCTTCATCGATGGGTAGACCGGAATGTGTATGCTTTCGAGCGGGCTGTAATATCTCGCAATGCCGTGGTAGAGACGTATACTGCCAAGATTTGTCTCACTGTTGAAGTGATCATACGACACATCCGCGCAGTCGAGCTTCAGCGCCTCGCCGAGCTCATTCATCATGGATATTCGCTCGTCGTGGTTCAGTTTGTTGTCGTCGTCCGGGCAGAGCGGGAGGTTGAATCCGGAGATCTGCGTGTCGAACATACCGACATACTGTTCTCCGAACTCCTCACTGTCAAGGATCGTCCGCAGCTCGCCGTCGATGAGCTGTCTGCCACAGACCGTGATCGATTTCGCGCGCGGTATGCCGAATTTCGGATGGAATACGAACTCGACCGTCATATAGTTGTCCGGACTGTCAAAGTTTGCATCAGTGTATGAGCCGTTCTGCTTCTCCGCGGCGAATTTGTCGTATATCGAGAGGATCGCGGAGATATTCTCCGGATCACTGTACCTGAAAAGTCCTGTACTGCTCTCGATGCACATATCGACCGACGACAGCGCGTCCGCGGACGGGATGGCGTCGAGGAAGCCGAACGCGTTCAGCATTATCGCCACGATGCAGAGCGCCGCGGCGGCGGAGTACACGATGAATCCGACGAGCCCCTTAAGCATCGCTTTCGCGCTCCTGTAGATTATCGTGTTCGCGAGCAGGAAACTCAGTGCCGCGCCGCAGATGAAGCCGAAGACCATCCATGCCCGGCTCGAGGTGATGAGCATGAACAGCAGCCCGACGCCGAGGGTGATCGGTAGGATGACAAGGTACTTTATAACGCCGCGGAGCGGAGCGAAGACTATCGCCTCTCCCGCGCGCTCGCTCTTTCTGTACTTGTAGATGAAGTACGCGCCGACGAGCATCACGGCGGCGGACACGAGGAGCGCCGCGGCATAACCGACGCCGGTCTCGTCAATGATGAAGAACCTGAAAAGAGGCGAGAGAAGAGAGAATACCTGATCGCTCAGATACCATCCCGACCACATATTACTGCTCGAGAGATCGATGAAGGATATGACAAGAAAATATATCGCCGGTATCAGGAACACCGCGACGCCGGTCAGCACGAGGTGTACTCCTGTGACGCCGCTGATCATTCCTACAACCGCTCCGAGTCCGTAATAGACGAGCGAGTAGAGCACGGAGTCGATGAAGAGCTTCAGCATCAGGAAGAGTATCTGCGTGTTCAGCGCGCCGTTCGCGGCGAGTATGACGGCGGAGACGACGAGCATCAGTATGAGCGGGATGAGGATCATCAGATATCCCGCGAGCATACGCGTGATATAGAGCCTTCTCCTGCCGATCGGGAGACTGTGGTAGAAGTCGACCGCGACCTTGTCCTTGAGATATCTCAGCATGACGCAGGTCATGACGACGGCGAGTATCGCGGTGATCGGGACGGTGAAGTACCGCAGACCCGCCATGAGCTCCTGCGACTGCTCGAGAAGCACCGTTTGCCGTTCCTCCGGCAGATAATGATTGACGGCGTTCGAGACGGTGAACATCGTCGGCACGACGAGCGTGAAGAAATATATTATCGCGATAAGGAACCCGGACGTCCAGTTCTGCTTCAGCGTCAGACCGAAGAACGGCAGGAACCGCGCCTTTTTCGTCTCAGTAGACGAGCTTGCCGAATTCATAGCCTTTTTCCTCCATTTCCGTGATGAAAATCTCCTCGAGCGACATCGGGACCATCTCATAGAACGCCGGGGACAGTGCCGCGACGAATGCGTTTATCTCATCCGCTTCGCCGTGCGCGATGAACGAGACGAGGCTCCCGCGGCGTTCGTATCCGCTTATCTTCAGCGGGCTGAGCCGCGCGACGTCGAAGTCTCCGGAGAACACCGCCTGTATCTTGTGAAGCCCGAGCTTCATGTCGTCGAGCCCCTTGACGAACAGCAGCTGTCCCTTGTGGAGAAGCCCGACTGTGTCGCAGATATCCTCGATCTCCCTGAGGTTGTGCGACGCGATGACCGTCGTCATTCCGCGCTCGGCGGATTCCTCGGCGAGGATGCGCTTGACGAGCTGTCTCACGACCGGGTCGAGCCCGTCGAAGGTCTCGTCGCAGAGAAGACAGGACGGGGTCGACGCGATCCCGAGCATGACCGACGCCTGTTTTTTCATGCCCTTCGAGAAGGACGCGACCTTCTTGTCGCAGTCGAGCTTGAATATATCCCGCATTTTCGCGAAGGTTTTGTCAGAGAAGGATGTGCGCACGGCGCGCAGCGTGTCCTTCATGTCGTTTATCGAGCAGTGCGGGAGAAAATACTGTTCGTCCGGGAGATATACTATCTTCTGGCGGACGTTCTCGTTCTCGAATACCGGCTCGCCGCCGACGAGGACCTCGCCGGACGCCGGTTTTATGATCCCGCACATGGTTCTCAGGAGCGTCGACTTTCCCGAACCGTTCGAGCCGATGAGCCCGAAGATCGAGCCCTCGCCGATCACGGCGTTTATGCTGTCGAGGGATTTTTCCTTCGCGTAGCTCATTGTTACGCTGTTTATCTTTATTTCCGGCATTGTGGACTCCTTTCTCCGCTGTCCGTGACTTCTTTGACGACCGTGATAATCTCGTCCCCGTTTATTCCGGCGTCGAGGGCGTCGCGCACGTCCTTCCGCAGCCGTTCGGTTATCTCCCCGCGGTTGGTCTCGGCAAGCGCCCGCACGTTGTCCGCGATGAAGCTGCCGCGTCCGGGCATCGAGCAGATTATCCCGAGACGCTCAAGCTCGGCGTACGCCTTCTGTATCGTGTTCGGGTTCACCGCGAGCTCGACTGCGAGCGCCCGGACGCTCGGCATCTGCTCGCCCGGGGCGAGAGTGCCGCACAGGACGCTCTTCTTTACGTTGTCGATCAGCTGCTCGTAGATCGGACGGCGGCTCAGCGTGTCGACCGTTATGACGCTCATGATCCCGTCCGTGACATTTCGTTATTCATGGACCGCACCTCCTGTTCGGATAGAACGACGACTGTTCTATCCGTATTAGTACAGATATATAATACCATAAAATCCCGTACTTGTCAAGCACTTTTCGGGTTTTCTCCGAAAATTCAGAAAGAGTTCGCAAAAGCCCTTGAAAAAAGAACAGAAATGTACTATAATATTATTATGGGCTGAATGCCCGGAGTTTCAATATCACAAAAGCAAAGGATAATTTCAGAGAAATGCATATAATCATTGTCGGCTGCGGAAAGGTCGGCGAGCTTCTGACGGCGTACATCTCCCGCGAGGGGCACGACGTCACGGTGATCGACACCGACCCACAAGTGATTGAAGACGCGGTAAACGAGTACGATGTCATAGGTCTCGCCGGAAACGGAGCGAGCAACGCGGTCCTGATCGAGGCGGGCGCGAAGGACGCCGATCTTGTCATAGCGGTCACGGCGTCGGACGAGCTCAACATAATGTGCTGTCTCGTCGCGAGAAAGCTCGGCACGCATCACACGATAGCGCGGGTCAGGAATCCGGAGTATTCGGAGCAGATGACCTTCATGCGTTCCGAGTTCGGGCTCTCGATGGCGGTGAATCCGGAGTTCGACGCGGCGCGGGAGATACAGAGGATAATCCAGTTCCCGGCGGCGCTCAAGGTCGATACCTTCGCCAAGGGAAGGGTGGATCTCGTCGAGATAAAGATCGGAAAGGGACACCCGCTCTGCTCGAGAAAGCTCAGTGAGCTCTCGGCGGTGCTCGGCGTCAATATACTTGTCTGCGCGGTCAGACGCGGGGACAGCGTCATAATCCCGTCCGGCGATTTTACGCCGGAGGACGGGGATATCATCCATATAACGGCTCCGCACACAGAGCTCGCGGCGCTCTTCAAGAAGCTCGGCATCGAGGAGAAGCGGATACGCAGCGTAATGATCATCGGCGGCGGAAAGATCGCATTCTTCCTCTCGAAGATGCTCGGCTCATATGGAATACAGGTGAAGCTGATTGAGTCCGACCCGGCGAGGGCGGAGCAGCTCTCGGGGCTGCTTCCGAAAGCGATGGTCATCGGTGGTGACGGCACGGACAGCGACCTGCTCGTCGAGGAGGGTATAGACTCGGTCGACGCGATGGTTTCCCTGACCGGCATCGACGAGGAGAACATCATAATCTCTCTATTCGCCGGGACGAGAAAGGTTGACAAGGTCATAACGAAGATAAACCGCCTCGATATGATGAAGATGCTCTCGTCGATAGGGCTCGAGTGCATAGTCTCCCCGAAGAACATTACGGCGAACAACATCCTGCGCTATATACGTGGTCTCGGCAACGCCGACGGAAGCAGCGTCCAGACGCTCTACAAGATAGTCGACGGCAAGGCGGAAGCTCTCGAGTTCATAGCGGCGGACAGCTTCGAGTTCCTGAAGGTGCCGATAAAGGATATGCACATAAAGAAGAGCATTCTTCTCGCCTGCATAATCCGCGGCGGAAGGATAATCTACCCGCACGGCGGCGACACGATAGAGGCGGGCGACAGCGTCATTGTCGTCGCGAAGAGCGACGAGGCTCTTAGGGATCTTGAGGATATAATAGAATGAACTACAGAATGGTCTCATATATAATCGGGCAGATCGTGCGGGTCGAGGGGATACTTATGATCCCGTCGCTCGTCGTGTCGGTGATATACGGCGAGAGCGCCTTCGCGGCGTTTCTGATCCCGATTGTCCTGTCTGTCGCCGCCGGGACGCTGCTCACGATAAAGAAGCCGTCGAACCCCGATATTTTCGCGAAAGAGGGGTTCGTGACGGTCGGACTGTCGTGGATCATCATGTCGCTGATAGGCGCTCTGCCGTTTGTCATTGACGGGTGCATACCGTCCTTTGTCGACGCTTTTTTCGAAACGGTGTCAGGCTTTACGACGACCGGAGCTAGCATACTCACCGAAATCGAGTCGCTCGGGCGCGGAATGCTCTTCTGGCGCAGCTTCACGCATTTTGTCGGCGGTATGGGCGTGCTTGTGTTCGTGCTCGCGATACTGCCGCAGGCGGACACCCGCTCTGTCAAGCTGATGCACGTGATGCGCGCGGAGGTCCCCGGACCGAAGGTCGGAAAGCTCGTCTCGAAGATCGGCCGCACCGCTCGGATAATGTACGGAATATATATCGGGCTCACCGTGATCGAGATGATTCTTCTGCTCGCGGGAGGAATGCCAGTGTACGACAGCATAGTGAATTCCTTCGCGACGGCGGGCACAGGCGGCTTCGCGATAAAGAACGCGAGCATCGCGGCGTATGACAGCGCTTATATCGACTATGTCATCGGCATATTCATGTTCCTGTTCGGAGTGAACTTCAACCTCTATTATCTTATTCTGATCGGGCACGTGGGAGAGGCTCTGAGGAGCGAGGAGCTGCGGTGGTATCTGATAATCACTGGCGTGTCGACGGCGCTTATCGCGGCGGACATCTACGAGATATTCGGAACGGTCGGAGAATCGGTGAGATACGCGTTCTTCCAGGTGACGTCGGTCATGTCGACGACCGGCTTCGCGACGAGCGATTATAACGCGTGGCCGGCACTGTCGAAGGTTATCCTCGCGCTGCTGATGTTCTGCGGAGCCTGCGTCGGATCGACAACCGGCGGCATCAAGGTCGGGCGGATAATCCTGCTCGTGAAATCGGGACTCCGCGAGGTCAAGTATATGCTTCACCCGCGCGCCGTCGTAGCGGTCAGGAGCGAGGGAAAGCCGGTCGAGAGGGACGTCCTGCGCGGCGCGAACTCTTATATGATCGTGTATATCATGCTTTTCACGGCGTCGCTCTTTCTTGTCGAGATGGTCGAGGAGTGCGACCTTGTCACCGGGTTCACGGCTGTGTCGGCTTGTCTCAACAATGTTGGACCCGGGCTAGGGGAGGTAGGACCGGCGGGGAACTTCTCGGCGCTGACGCCGTTCACGAAGATACTGCTGTCTGTCGATATGCTTGCGGGAAGGCTCGAGATATTCCCGCTGCTGATGCTTTTCGCCCCGTCGACGTGGCGCGGCAGATAGCAGTCCGTCTTTACGAAAAAAATTTTCAAAAAAAATCCGGACAGCTATTTACAATTGCCCGGATTTATGTTAGAATGTATTCATGCATACCGCCGCGCGGCGGAATCCAAAGATACGGAAGGAAAACGAAAATGCCGATATTCACGAAATTCATATCCTCGATGGAAAAATGTTTCCTCGATGAGAAGATCGACTCGAAAAAAGAAATAAAGTCGATCTCGATGCTCCGTAACGAGCGTCTGTCCTTTGAGTTCGCCTACACGACCGACGGGTACTCCCCGAAGGCTTATTGCGACCTCAAGCTCGAGAATCCGTTCGGTGAGAATCTGAAGCTCTTCAAGATAGAGCAGGTTCCGGTCTTCATGCCGGCTTATCCGGGCGGCTATGACGACAATTATCTGCGCACCGAGCCGGGGCTTTACCCTGACCTGCTGCTGCCTCTTGACGAGAAGCTGCCTTTTGTCGTGGTCTATAACCAGCTGCGCTCTGTCCTTGTGACGATCGAGGACACCGACGGTCTCAAGCCCGGCGACTATACGCTGAAGATCAGCGTCGCGTGCGGGAACGAAGTCAGCGAGAGCTCGATAGATATCCATGTCGTCGACGCTATGCTCCCGGAGCAGAAGCTGATACATACCCAGTGGTTCCACAACGACTGCCTCGCGACGCATTATGACTGCCCGGTATTTTCCCCGCGTCACTGGGAGCTGATAGGAAATTATATGGAGGCGGCAGTGAAGTGCGGCGTCAATATGATCCTGACGCCGGTGCTCACTCCTCCGCTCGACACCGCGGTCGGCACCGAGCGTCCGACGGTTCAGCTCGTCGATATTGAGGTGAGGGACGGGGAGTACTCGTTCGCTTATCCGCGTCTTGACAGATATATGTCCCTCGCGCTCGAAAAGGGAATGAAATATTTTGAGATCTCGCATCTTTTCTCTCAGTGGGGAGCCATCCACGCGCCGAAGGTCATGGCGACCGTCTTCGCGGACGACGGTTCGAGCGAGTATAAGCGCATCTTCGGATGGGAAACCGATTCGACCGGTCCGGAGTACAAGAAGTTCATCCGCGCGTTTGTTTCGGCGCTCCTTGCCCACCTGAAGGAGAAGGGGCTTGACCATATGTGCTGGTTCCACATCTCGGACGAGCCGACGCTTGAGCAGCTTGAGAGCTACAAGGCGGCGAAGGCGCTCGTTTCCGACCTGCTCGAGGGATATCACCTGATGGACGCGCTCTCGAGCTACGAGTTCTACTCGACCGGCGCCGTCGCGACACCGATTCCGGCGAACAACCATATAACGCCGTTCCTCGAGAATCACGTGCCGGATCTCTGGACGTACTACTGCTGCGGTCAGAATATCGACGTCTCTAACCGTTTTGTCTCGATGCCGGGCGTGCGCACGCGTATTCTTGGCGAGCAGCTCTATAAGTACGACATAAAGGGCTTCCTCCAGTGGGGCTTCAACTTCTGGTACAGCCAGGGCTCGCTGCATCCGGTGAATCCGTTCACCGACACGACGGGAGATTATTTCGTCCCGGCGGGCGATACGCTGTCGGTATATCCGGGACAGGACGGAAAGGCGCTATATTCGCTGCACGCGGTTCATTTCTATGAGGCGCTCCAGGATATGCGCGCGCTCGACCTGCTCGGCGAGAAGATCGGCCGTGACGCCGTGAACGCTCTCATCGACGAGGACTGCGCTGAACCGCTCGGGTTCTTTAAGTATCCGCGTGAGGAGGATTATATTCTGAAACTCCGTGAGAAGGTCAACTCGATGCTCTGATCTGAGACTTACTGTCTGAAAAAATCAATCAGCAATTTCCGGCTGCCGCGCTTCGCGCGGCGGCCTTTTTTTCGTTTGGGCAACCGCGTCCGGCTATCTGCCCAAAATACTGCCATGTTATCATGACACTGCTTGACAACAATAAAGTATTTGCATTAGAATACAATGATTATCTCAAAAATGAGGACATTATAGTTATATATAGACTGATTCGGAAGCAATTTGAATTTTTGAGAAAGAAATATTTCATTTTTTTTGCGTAAACTATTGACAAATCCGGAATAATGAGTTATAATGTGTGTATGTTCATATTTCATTTTAAAATAATATTTTCGGAGGAACATTATGAAACGCAAAATTTTAGCGGTGATTCTTGCGGTCCTGACGCTCGGCGCGGTGCTCGTGTCCTGCGGCGGCGGGGCGCAGATGCGTATGGGTACGGGCGGTACCGGCGGTACTTATTACGCGTTCGGCGGCGTGCTCAGTCAGTACATAAAGAATAACGCGGGCATCAACTGTGTCGCGGTCTCGACCGAAGGCTCAAAGGCAAATATCCAGGGCGTCGCTTCCGGAGACTATCAGCTCGGAACAGTCCAGTCGGACGTCATGGCTTACGCCTGGGACGGCACGAATACCTTCGCTAAGGACGGCAGAGTCGACGGCTTCCGCGTTATAGGCGGCCTTTACGGTGAGGCTGTTCAGGTCGTCACGATGGACTCGTCTATAAAGTCGATTGCCGACCTCAAGGGAAAGAGCGTCTCTATCGGCGCGCCGGGCTCCGGAGTTTATTTCAACGCGATTGATATGCTGACCGCGGCGGGACTCACCGAGAATGACATCACGGCGCAGTATCTCTCGTTCAACGACAGCGCGGACGGGCTCAAGGACGGCAAGATCGACGCGGCGTTCATCGTCGCGGGTCCGCCTACTCCCGCCATCACCGAGCTCACTACGACGACCGGCGCGACCCTCGTTCCGATCGACGGCGAGATCGCGGACAAGGTTATGGCGAACTGCCCGTATTACACGAAGTACACGATCCCCGCGGGCACGTATAACGGTCAGGAGACCGACATCGTGACTGTCGCGGTGAAGGCGACGCTTATCGTTGCCGCGGATACCGACGAGGAGACCGTGTATAACATCACAAAGGCTATATTCGATAACGCGGAGGCTATAGCCGCCGAGAACGCGAAGGGCGCGGAGCTCTCGATAGAGAACGCGACCTCCGGCATGACCGCTCCGTTCCACAAGGGCGCGGCAAAATACTTCGCGGAGAAGGGCGTCACCGTCACCGCGGAATAATCGCTGACGGTCGGCATAACCCGGAACAACAACGCTGTGCCGGCGGGGAGGCAGGTCCTACCCGCCGGTTCTTTTATAGGATATACTGAATAAATCTGATTTTCACGAAAAACAACCTTAAATCAGTGTGTCCCTAAAATAAACTGAAAGGAAATGTTAATGTCAAAAGGCACCGAAACAAAAGAGGCGGAAGTCATGAAAAACGACGCCGGAACTGTCGGATCCGCTCCGGAAGAGGATATTGACGCCGTCGTCGACGCGGTCATGAAAAAGTACGACCGCGAGTCGAACACCCGCGTATGGGAAGGGAAGCCGAAGCTGATCGTCTCGATCGTTCTGGCTCTTTTCTCGGTTTTCTGCATATATGTGACGCTTTTCGCGAGCTGGCTTGAGGAGATACGGCTCTCGTCCTTTGTCGGACTGATCGTTCTGATCGGATATATCGTCTTCCCGGCGAAAAAGGGCGTCCAGAAGGTCAATCATATGCCGTGGTACGATATTGTTATTATGATAGCCGGAACCGCGTCATTCTTTTACTTCACGTTCAACGCGTATGGTATAATCCAGCAGGGCGCGAAGTTTGAGACGTACCAGATACTGATCGGTCTTGTCGGCATCGCGGCTCTCGCGGAGCTGTGCCGGCGCAGCGTCGGACTGCCTATACTCATCGTCGCGGCGGCGTTCATCGTTTACGCGCTGATATGGGGACTCGTGAACCCGACCTTCATGGGGCGGCTCAACTATCTTGTCCGTTCGCTCTTTTACTCGAAGGAGGGCATACTTTCGACGCCGATAAATACATGCTCGAAGTTTATTGTCGTGTTCATCATATTCGGCGCGTTCCTTGAGCGCACCGGTATCGCGGATTTCTTCATTCAGGCGGCGAACGCCGTGGTCGGCGGCTTTTCAGGCGGTCCGGCGAAGGTCGCGGTCGTGGCGAGCGCGCTTGAGGGCATGGTCTCCGGCTCGTCGGTCGCGAACACGGTCGGAAGCGGCTCGGTAACCATTCCTCTGATGAAGCGCACGGGCTACAAGCCGGAGTTCGCGGCGGCTGCGGAGGCGTCGGCGTCGACAGGCGGGCAGATCATGCCGCCTATAATGGGCGCGGCGGCGTTCCTGATGGCGGATTACGTCGCGAAGCCGTACAGTGAGATAATCGTCATGGCGATACTCCCGGCGATACTTTATTTTACCGGAATATTCATCTCGGTCCACCTCGAGGCGAAGAAGCTCGGTCTGCGCGGTGTGCCGAGGAGTGAGCTGCCGAGGTTCGGGCAGCTCGCGAAGAAGCTCTATCTCCTTCTCCCGCTCGTGATACTTATCTATCTCGTCTCGTCGAACACTAAGACGATACAGACGGCGGCGGCTATCGCGATTGTCGCGGCGGTCATCGTGAGCCTGTTCAACAAGGGCAACCGCATCACGCCGAAGCGCTTCCTCGAGGCGCTCGCGGCGGGCGGACAGGGAACCATCTCGGTCGCGGCGGCGTGCGGCATCGCCGGAATAATCGCCGGAACGATCACCATGACGGGTCTCGCGAACGTGATAATCAACGGTATTGTCGCTCTCGCCGGCGACCAGGTCATCATCGCTCTGTTCCTGACGATGATCTGCTGCATAGTGCTCGGCATGGGCGTGCCGACTACGGCGAATTACTGTATAATGGCGGCGACCTGCGCGCCTATACTCGTGAGGATGGGAGTACCGCTTGTCGCGGCTCACTTCTTCGTGTTCTATTTCGGCATCGTCGCAGATCTGACGCCTCCGGTTGCGCTTGCGGCATACGCGGGGGCTGCCATAGCGCAGTCGAACCCGATGAAGACGGCGCTCCAGTCGACGAAACTCGCGATCGCGGCGTTCATTGTTCCGTACGCGTTCGCGCTGAACCCGGTGATGCTGTTCATCGACGTCACGGGACCTATGCAGGTCGCGTCGATCATCATAACATCGCTTGTCGGCATCTTCGGTGTCGCGTCAGCGCTTGAAGGGTATATATTCGTGAAGATGAATCCCGTGCAGCGCGTGATGGCGGCGGCCGGAGGACTGCTGCTCATTGACCCGAGGGTGCTTACCGACATTATCGGCATTGCGCTTGTCGCTGTCGTGATCGGCTGGCAGGTATTCACAAAGAAACGCGGGACAGTGGTGAAAGCCGCCGCGTGCGCAAAATAACAGATGGAGTCTGCCGTGTTCCGCGCGGCGGGCTCCTTTTCGCGTTATACAGACCGACAAAATACGAAAATAAAAAAATCTGCGATATTTTTGTTCAGAATATCTTGACATATATAGCGGCATATGGTATGATATATATAGAACGAAATATGCCCGGACGGGTGATTTTCATAGGAGGTGTCGATATGAGAAACAGGCGGAAAAGAATACGTGACGACGAGGAAGGCGGGGTCGGCGCGCTCCTCTGGAGCTTCTGGAAGGCGGTATTCATCGCGGTCGGCGGGTTCGCGGTTATGATATTCTGCATATTCGAGTCGTCCGCGTACACATGGCGCTCGGAGCAGAAGCGGCTCGAGATCGCAGCGGAGAAGAAGATGCAGGTGCTCATCGACAAGATGGGCGTCGTCGGAGTCTACACGTGGAAGGACTCGGATGACCGGAGCGACGACGGCGAGAAGCGCAGTGCCGAGAAGATGAAGGTCGGAACCGAGTACCGCGTAGGAGCGCATCAGATATATGACCGCAACCGCAAAGACAGAGAATATACAGCGGAGGACTACGAGCGGCTGAGCGACAGGTTCTTCCACAACTGTTTCATGATCGATCCGAACGACGACACGTATTTCGCCGACCCGGTGATCACTTTCATTTACGAGAATTATCTCGACATAAAGTTCTCGATAGACAATGACGAGGGCGTGTATGAGTTCGGACCGACGGCGGTCGGCACGAAGACCGGGAATTACAAGTACATACCCGGGGAGGCGAGCGGAAGCGCGTCGAAGAGTTCCTTCACAAAGGGTCCGACGACAGTAAAGGTGGTCGCGAACGGCACGGGCGGGGTGTCGGTGAATGTCGACGACACAACGATAAGCGAGGATATGCGTCAGTACAACTACGTGACCACAGAGCGTCTCGCGGACGTTTACCCGGGCGTCGACAAGAAGTACGCCGACCGCACGCGTGAGGTCAGCACCTGCCATCTGATTGTCAGCGCTTACAAGAAAGACCCGCACGGAAAGGCGAACCGCGGACCCAATACGCCGGAGACCACTTTCAAGGTGCGAATAAGGTATTACGGCGCGTGGGATCTCAGCAAGGCGGAGTACGATGAGGCTGTTTTCACCGCTCCGGATATGTCGCTCGTTGATTATTCGCCGACGATAACGGCGGAGCTGGTGCCGTGATGACGGAGGTGATATTATATGCGAAGGAGGAGAAGGTACACGAACGGAGCCAAAGACAGCACAGGCAGAATAATAATTGAGTTCTGGCGCTCGGTTTTGCTGACGGTTCTGGCGTTCGCGGTGATGGTCGCCGCGATATTCATGACGTCTTCGATGTCATGGAGAAAGAAGCAGTCGAGACTTGAGATTGAGGTAAAAAAACAGGAGGAAGAAAAGCCGGATTACTCGAGGCTTGTTCAGGTATACACATGGGGACACGATTTTGACATTTACCGCGACGGTGAGCAGAGGGTGCTGACGAGGATGGAGCCGGGAGAGGAGTACCGGATCGGCGCTCTGCTGAAATATGACCGCGGCTGGGAGGACAGAAAGATTAACGGCGGCGATAGGGATTACGATAAGCTGAAGCATATCTATGGCTTCAATCCGTACCGGATCGACACGGATGACGACGCGTATTACGCCGATCCGATATTCACTTTCACGGGCAAGTGCTTCCTGAGAATAAGGTTCTCTATAGACAGCGTCGACGGCAAATTTATCTGCGCTGAGACCGAGAGAGGGCTCAAGACCGGGAATCTCAGGTTCATACCGTCATCTGAGGCGCTTGATACGCCGCACAATGAGTGCTTCGGGAAGTCTCCGCTCAGCGTGAGATTCTCCGCGAACGGCATGGGCGGAACGCGCGTCGACACGACGAACGGCGACGTAAGCGACAGTATGCGGCGGTACAACACAATCATCGAAGAACGTCTCGGTGACGCGTACGCGAACGTGCCGGAAAAATATGCCGACCGCAAGCGTGAGATATTCACGTGCCGTCTTTTCGTCGACGTGTATGAAGATGACCCGCGGCTCAGCAGTACGAGAAACAGAGGTGCCGTGCTCTCACTCAGTGTGATCATCCGCCGCTACAGCGAATGGAATCTCACGAAGGCGGAGTACGACGAGATAATGCCGGATGTACCGGAGATCACAGGAATGGAGTATTCGCCGAAGCTGACGGCGGAGCTTGTATGGTGAAAATACGCAATGAATATTTCGCAAAACGCATTGACAAACAGTCCGTGTGATGATATAATTAATCTGAATAATTTCTGCTTGCGGAAATGAAAGGAATTACAAAATGTCAAAAGCAATAGAAACATTATATGAGCACGGCACGGTCAATGAAAAGCGCGTCGACACCGACCGTCTCTTCACAGACACGGGCGCGGAGTGCGCGTTCACGGGTATCCTCGATAAGACGATACGCTTCGTTGAGGATTTCCAGCTCCTCGACTCCGATAACTGGGCGAGATTCGTCAATCAGTTCAAGGTCCGCACCGACTCCGAGAATAACGGCTGGAGAGGCGAGTACTGGGGCAAGATGATGCGCGGCGCGGCGTTCACATACGCCTACACCCGCGACGAGAAGCTCTACAAGGCTCTGTGTGACACGGTCGAGGATATGCTCACCGCCGAGGATGAGTTCGGGCGCATCTCAAGCTTCACCGTTCCGACAGAGTTCCACGGCTGGGATCTCTGGTGCCGGAAGTATGTCATGCTCGGTATGCAGTATTTCATGGAAATCTGCGAGGACGAGGATCTGAAGAAGCGCTGCGTCGCGTCAATGTGCCGTCAGTGTGATTACCTCATCTCGAAGCTTGGGCCGAAGAGAGAGGGGAAGCTGCCGATAACGAGCGCGTCCGAGTGCTGGAGAGGTCTTAATTCCTCGTCCATCCTCGAGCCGGTCGTCAGACTCTATGACCTCACCGGAGACAAGAAGTACCTCGATTTCGCGTCCTACATAGTTTCCGAGGGCGGAACGTCGATCTGCAATATCTTCGACCTCGCGTACGAGGACAAGACCGATCCGTATCAGTACCCGGTCACAAAGGCGTATGAGATGATGTCCTGCTTCGAGGGGCTTCTCGAGTATTACCGCGCGACCGGCATCGAGAGATATAAGCAGGCGGTAATCCGTTTCGGACGCCGTATCCTGAAGACCGATATAACCATTATCGGAAGCGCGGGCTGCACGCACGAGCTGCTCGACCACTCCGCGGCGCGTCAGACCGACACGGCTTACGCGGGCATCATGCAGGAGACCTGCGTCACCGTCACGTGGATGAAGTTCTGCTGGCAGCTTCTTATGCTCACCGGAGAGGTGGAGTTCGCGGACAGCTTCGAGAGGGCTCTCTATAACGCTTATCTCGGTTCGGTCAATACCGAGAAGATAGTCGACAGCAAGACGATTGAGCGTCTGCCGGGCGCTATACCTGTGGCGCTCCCGTTCGACAGCTATTCGTCGCTGCTCCCGAATACCCGCGGAAGAGGCATCGGCGGTCTCCAGCTGATGAGCGACAAGCATTATTACGGCTGCTGCGCGTGCATAGGCTCGGCGGGCACCGGAATGATTTCGAAGGTAGCGGCGATGCTCCGCGAGGACGGCGTCGCGCTGAACCTGTATATTCCGGGAAGCATCGTGACGAGAACTCCGCTCGCGGGCGAGCTGAAGCTCGACGTCGACACGCTCTATCCGGTCGACGGATTTGTCGACATCACGGTCGGCGTGAATTCGGACGAGGAGTTCACGATCGCGCTGAGAATACCGGAGTGGAGCGAGCGCACTCATATCGCGGTGAACGGCGAGAATATCCCCGCGCATAAGGGTTATTGCGAGCTGAGACGCGTCTGGCATAACGGGGATCGTATTTCGCTGTCTCTTGATATGCGCGCGAAGGTCATTCACGCTCCGCACTTCGGACGTGATATAATCCTCACCGCGAAGAAGTGGGATATAGACTATATGTACCCGACTGTCACCGAGGAGACCCCGGAGGCGAAGTTCCATATCGCGCTCCGCCGCGGCCCGCTGGTGCTCGCGCGCGACGCGCGTCTTGACGGAACCGTCGACGAGGCGGTCAATATCGCGTATGACGACGACGGATATGTTGAGCTCGAGCCGTCAGACAAGGCGTCCTTCGATAAGATCGTCGAGTTTAGCGTCCCGCAGGTGAACGGGAAGAAGTTCACGGTTGTGGACTACTCGTCCGCCGGAAAGACATGGGACGAGTCGTCTAAGTACTGCTGCTGGATGCCGACGCGTGAGTACTGGAAGAAGTAAGGGCGGATCTAAGGAAACACTGATTTAAGGTTGTTTTCGCGGAAAAAAGCCCATAAATCCAAGACTTTTTTCCGCGAAAACCCGTATTATTCAGCGTTTCCCTAACAGATCAGCTGTCTGAATCATCATATTCATCGGGGACCGCTCCTTGATAACCGGAGCGGTCCTGTTTTGCGGAAACTGTGGATTATGAAACGTTGCCCGCCTTCCGCTGTCGCTACGTGTGAAGCTTTTCAGAATATTTCACGTAAAAATGTGAATATATTTGTTGATTTGTCCGTTTATCATTGATATAATATAGGTACAGCATATATCGGACTTTTACACTGAAAAGGATAATTGGAGGGAATACTGATGGTATATGAGAAATACCGTGCCAAAGTGGCCGGATGCTATACCGGCAAAGCGGTCGGCGGAACGCTTGGGATGCCGTTTGAAGGCGACACGTCGACCAGACAGATAACATATTATGACCCGGTGCCTGACAGAATGCTTCCGAACGACGATCTTGATCTTCAGGTTATCGACCTTGAGATAATCAGACGCTTTGGTCTGCCGGTGAACAGACATCATCTGACGACGCTCTGGGAGCATCTGCAGGACGGAGGCCCGGATGAGTATGGCGCCGCGAGATGGAATTTTTTCCTCGGCAGATACGCGCCACTCAGTGGGTACTACTGCAATAAATTCTACGCCGGAATGGGCGCGGCAATACGCAGTGAGCTGTGGGCGTGCCTTGCGCCCGGGGAGCCGGAACTCGCGGCACGACTGTCGCGGGAGGACTCGTGCACCGACCATTACGCGGACGGAATGGAAGCCTGCGTATTCCTGAGCGTGGTTGAGAGCGCGGCGTTCCTTGAGGAACGGTCAGACGATGAGACTGCCGGACGTCTCATAAGTCTCGGACTTTCATATATTCCTGAAAGCGGCAGACTTGCGACCGGTATCAGATACGCCATTGAGTGCGTGACGACGGCGGGAGATCCGTATGCCGCCAGGGAGCGGTTCCTGAAGAAATATGAGGTTCAGAACTGGACGGATGTCACGATAAATCTCGGGCTTATCGTGATAGCCTGGCTGTCGTCAGGCGGCGATTTCGACCGGGCGATCTGTACCGCGGCGGGACTTGGTTATGACACGGACTGCACCTGCGCTACGCTTGGCTCGATAATCGGTATAATCGCGCCCGGCTCAATCGGCGGCAGATGGACGAAACCGATCGGAGACAGGTTGATCCTGAGCACGAGTATAATGGGGATGCATGAACCGGAGACGGTCGGCGGTTTCTGTGACCTTGTTGCCGGGACGGCTGTGAGGGTGCTTGAGTATTATGGCGGCGCTCCGATTTCTGAGGTGCCGGATGGGCTGCCGGGGATGCACTCTCCGTGGACGTCTGACTCACACGCGGTCGACCGGATGGAATCGCCGCGTGAGGCGCTGATCGCTCTGACACCGCTCACATTGCGGCTTGTATATCCGGAATATGTGGCGGTGCGGCCTTGTGAGGCTTCGGGATTCAGACTTGTTCTGAGAAATCCGGCTGAGGACAGAATATCCGGCGCTTTTTCGCTTAACCTGCCGGATGGATGGAAGGTTCTGCCGGACGGAAAGGAATTTTCGCTCGCTCCGCGTGAGGAGGCTGAGTTCTCTTTCGATGTGATACCGTCTGAGATGACCGGACGGAGAGCGCGCGACAATGATCTTGACATCGATTTTCGCGCTAACGGTGTCGTGTGGACTGTGACGGCTGATCTCCCTGTCGCGGTGCCGTGGGAGAGAACCGATCTTGAAACGGGAGAGACGGTGACTGTTGACGCGCGCGAGGTTTTTCAGACTGTTCCGTCAGGGCGTTACAGGTATCGGACGGCTGTCAAGGTGAATCCTTATATGCCTGTGTGTTTTGCTGTCATGAGTGAGAGGCCGTTCAGGGCGAGGCTTAATGGCAGGGAGGTGCTGACGGGCGACGGGAGTTTTTACGTTCCGGCGTATCACCGCGGTAAGACCACAGCGCTTGTGACTACGGATAAGCTGTTCGGATGCTGGAATTTCGTTGAGATTGAGATCGGGGACGGCGAGCCGGGTGAGATGTTTTTCGGTATGGCGAGACCGCATAATTGCCGTGAGTGGCTGGTGGGTCTTGAGTACAGTCTGAAACCGCTTGAGTGGTTCGACAAAAAATGAGTTCGATTCTTACAAAAACCCATACCGCTTGCGCGTATTTATTCTTGACAAATCCCGCTTTTTATAGTATGATATTATTATAATGGAGTTGAGGTATATCCGTTTCCCATATCCCAATGTATGAAGTTTGAGGGATGGAGGGGGGCGGGGGAGGAAGGACCCTTTTCAAAGGGTCTTTCCTCCCCCGCAAGCGAGCGCATACCGCAAACTCCGGAAGGAGGTAAAGATGAAGGAAATGAAGATGACCTTCCGTTGGTACGGCGAGAGTGATCCGGTGAGTCTTGAGTATATATCACAGATACCGGGTATGACTGGCGTTGTGTCGGCGGTGTATGATGTTCCGCCCGGTAAGGAGTGGAGCACTGAGAGCATTAATAAGGTCAAGGACGCGGCGAGGGCGCATAATCTGGCGTTTGAGGTCGTGGAGAGTGTTCCGGTGCATGAGGATATCAAGCTCGGAAAGCCGTCGAGGGATGAGTATATTGAGGTCTACAGGCGGAATCTCAAGAAGCTGGCTGACGCGGGCGTTAAGGTTGTTTGCTATAATTTCATGCCGGTGTTTGACTGGCTGAGATCGGATCTGGCTCACCGGAATCCGGATGGATCCACGAGTCTGATTTATCGCGACGCTGAGGTGCTCGCAATGGATCCGAACACGAAGAAGCTGTCGCTTCCCGGATGGGACGAGAGCTACACGCAGGACGGGCTCAGGGCGCTGCTCGCGGAGTATAAGTCGGTGGACGAGGAGAAGCTGTGGGAGAATATGAGTTATTTTCTGCATGGCGTCATACCGGTCTGCGAGGAGAACGGGATTAAGATGGCGATTCACCCGGACGATCCGCCGTGGGGTATTTTCGGACTGCCGCGCGTTATAACCAACGCTAAGAATCTTGAGCGGTTCTGTAAGCTCGTTGACAGTGAGTATAACGGACTGACGCTCTGCACGGGTTCGCTCGGCGTTGACCCGAAGAATGACGTTGTCGATATGATAAGGCATTTCGGCGCTATGCGGAGGATTCACTTCCTGCACGCGCGGAATATCAAGATCGTGGGCGACAGGGACTTCAACGAGACCGGGCATTTCAGCGCGAACGGGTCGCTTGATATGTATGAGATACTGAGGGCGGCTTGGGACGTCGATTTCGACGGGTATATCCGTCCGGACCACGGGCGTATGATCTGGGGCGAGACCGGCAGACCGGGATACGGACTGTACGACCGCGCGCTCGGAGCGGCTTATATAAACGGTATCTGGGAGTCGATCAATAAGACGCTCGGTTAATGAACTGAATTTTCTGACTGAGACTGCCGCACTCTGGTGCGGCGGTCTTTTTTCGCGTTTTTCCGGAGATATCAACGGAAAATCACGGCGGGAACGAATAATTCATTAAATAGTGCTTGATATTCCGATAATATGGTGGTATAATAAATCTGTATGTAAAATTTGTGACGGCGGTATCGTGCCGCGGTGTCTGGGAAATGGAATTTGTTATCGGAGAAGAATTTGACGGCAGGACGGTCAAGGATCTGCTGTATCAGTGCGGGGTGTCGCGGGGGCTCATAACGAGGCTCAAGGGAATGCCGGACGGCATAACGCTGAACGGTGAGCACGTGACGGTGCGCCGCGTGCTTGAAAAGGGCGACAGGCTCAGGATAGCCGTCGGGGATACCCACGAGGAAGAGAATGAGTTCCTTGTCCCGACTGAGATGCAGCTGTTTGTTCTCTATGAGGACGAGGCGGTGATGGCGCTCGATAAACCGGCGGGAATGCCGACGCATCCGTCACGCGGGCATTATGACGACACTCTCGCGAACGGGCTCGCGTTCATGTTCGGGAAGAGGGGCAGACCGTTCGTTTTCCGGGCGGTGAACCGGCTCGACAGGGAAACAAGCGGTATTGTGCTGGTCGCGAAGGACCGGCTCGCGGCGTCGGAGTATTCGGCGCTGATGTGCGATGGAAGGATACACAAGAGCTATATCGCGATACTTAACGGAACGCCGGAAAAGGAAGGAACCATAGACGCACCGATAAGGAGAAAGCCCGGCTCGACGATGCTCCGTGAGACCTGTTCCGCGGACGATGAGGGCGCGAAGCCGGCGGTCACGCGATACAGGCTCCTCGCGGTTTCCCCGGACAGAAAAGTCTCGATGGTGCTGGCAGAACCTGTTACCGGACGCACTCATCAGATACGGGTGCATTTCGCGAGTATCGGCTGTCCGCTCGTCGGTGACGGGCTTTACGGGACGGCGGAAAGTTTTCCGACAGACGCCGACGGAATGATCAGTCGCCACGCGCTCCATGCCGTGAGGCTTGAGGTCTGTCGGGGCGCGTCTCCGCTTGTGATTGATTCGTCGCTTCCTGCGGATATGGCGCGGCTCGCGGGGGCGTTCTTCCCGGATGTGAGCCGGGTTAATGAAAAAATATGAAAGGAGCCGGTCTCCGGCTTGATGGATATGGAAAAGCTGAAAAAAACCATAAAGGAATATTGCCCGGCGGCGTCGTTCGTGTTCTTCGCATTCGCGCTTGTTTCGCTTGTCATCTGGATCGTCTCTGAGTTTTCTGAGCCGTTCTCAAACTTTTTCAACAGGTATGTGAGTTCATTTTTCCGCGGCATGATGGCGATGCTCACGAATTTTATACCGTTTTCGGTCGCGGAGTGCATAATCATTTCTTTGCCGGTTTTGTTCGTTATTGTGATCGTTCTGTGCGTGCGGGCGACGAAAAAGGGGAACCGCGCGGCGACCAGGTATATAGTCTCGCTCGCGTCGATAGCGGCGCTCATGTACGGTATGTTCGTCATGACGACCGCGGTCGCGTACAACAGCTCCACGCTCGACAAGAAGCTCGGACTCGAACAGAAGAAGGTCAGTGTGGACGAGTTAAAAGAGACCGCTGAATATATGATAGAAAAGATGAACGAGGACCTTGACGATGTTAAGTTCCGCTACGCCGGAAGCTCGGTGATGCCGTACTCGGTGTCCGAGATGAACGACAAGCTGCTCGAGGCGTACGATAAGCTCTCGGAAAAATATGATTTTATCCCGCGTCTCTGGTCGAGGATCAAGCAGGTCAGCCTGTCCGAGGCGATGACTTACACGCATATGTCCGGTATGTATACATATTACACCGGCGAGGCGAATCTCAACGTGAATTTCCCGGACTACAACCTGCCGTATACGGCGGCGCACGAGCTCGCGCACCAGCGCGGGGTGCTTCCGGAGAACGAGGCGAATTTCGTGGCGTTCCTCGTCTGCGTCGAGTCGGACGATCCTTATATACGCTATAGCGGGTATATGAATATGTATGAGTACCTGAATTCTGCGCTCTATTCGGCGGATTACGACACGTTCGCCGAGGTTTACGGGAGCCTTGACAGACGGGCAATATATGAGATGCGCGCGTACAATAAGTTCTTCGAGAAGTACCGCGACAACGTCGCCGCGACGGTCAGCTCGACCCTTAACGACAATTACCTGAAGGCGCAGGGACAGACCGCGGGCGAGAAGAGCTACGGCATGGTCGTCGATCTCGCCGTCGCGTATTATTACGCGAATAAGTGATATACAACCAAATCGATGAAAGGTAGGGATGGCTGTGACCGGAAAGCAAGGAAGCGCCGTTAAGGCGAAGCTCGCCAGTCTTTGCAGTGTGATTCTGTGCGCGGCGATGATATTCGGTATCATAGTTGTGTTCAGGACTGACGTCGGGGCGGCGTCCGGACCGCTGCTCTATTATAACGACCGGGCATGGACGAAGGCAAGGCTGCCGCTCGAGAGCGTGAATAATCTGTGGTACGTGCCGATAAGGCTGTACGCACAGCTGTTTCCGGACGTTGAGGTGCAGTACAATAACGGATTCAATCTGTTCATCATACAGAACGGCGACAAATATCTGTCTTTCATTATGGATTCGGATTATGCCTACAATGAGGATCTGACAAAGATTTATATATTGACGTATAAGCTTCATGACGAGTATTATGTTCCGGCGGAGACGGTGTGCAGGTATCTCGGGCTCGGTTATGAGACTCTGACGAGTCCGTATACGGGTGAGACGGCGGTCCGTGTGACGAACGGCAGCGAGAAGTTGACGATAGAGGAGCTTGTCGCGCGTAAGTATCCGGGCTTCTTTGAGCCGGTGACGTCCGGGACGACGGCGCCGCCTGTGACGATGCCTCCGACCGATACGACGAAGAAGCCGGTTGACACCGAGGATACGGAGCCGGCTCCGGAGCTCGGGGAGAGGACGATATATCTGACGATAGAGGATTCGCCGGGGGAGTATACGGATGAGATACTTGACACTCTGGCGAAGTATGGGTATAAGGCGACGTTCTTTGTGGTCGGGGACTATGCTGCCGCGAAGCCGGAGACTCTTTCGAGGATACTCGCGGAGGGGCATGAGATTGCGCTGCATACGATGAGTCATGACCAGAAGGCGCTTGACGGCGCGGAGGCGATACTTGGGGATATCGAGGCGGAGAATGAGCTGCTTTACGGGCTTGTACGGAGAAAGTCGCATATATGGCGGGCTCCGGAGGGGTCGGGCGGTATGCGTCAGCTTGACCGGGCGGTCGAGGTGGAGCTTAATCTGCGCGGGTATCTTGTGTGGGATTTCAACATTGACGCAGGGACCGGGGACGTCAGGAAGGCGGTCCGGAAGGTTATAGACGGAATATGGGAGACGGGTGTGCCGGTGATAAGGATACGCGAGAGTGAGAGTGCCGCGGCAATCCTTGACGGCGTCCTGTCGTTCATCTCTGAGAATTCCGACGCCTGCGAGGTGCGTACGATTACCCCCGCTTTTCATGAGTATAACGATATATATTGATTAAGAGACTTGCATTCCTCTTTTTTGAAGTTTGGGAAAGAGAGGGGGGCGGGGGAGAGGAACCCTTTTCAAAGGGTTCCTCTCCCCCGCAAGCTAACGATTTAGTACAAGGAGTGAACAGAATGCCGGAACAGAAGAAGCGGATACTTGTTGTCGAGGACGAGAAGAATATAGCGATGCTGCTTGCATATAATCTGATGCAGGCGGGATACGCGTATGAGGTGGCATATGACGGCGAGGAGGGGCTTAAGAAGGCGCTCACGGGGACGTTTGATCTTATATTGCTTGATCTTATGCTGCCGAAGATGGATGGGTTCGAGGTTTGCCGACGGATACGGGAGAAGTTGTCTACACCGATAATAATTGCTACGGCGAGGGTTGAGGAGGTCGATAAGGTTGCGGGGCTTGATATCGGGGCGGATGATTATGTGACGAAGCCGTTTCCGATGAATGAGCTTCTGGCGCGGATAAAGGCTAATATCAGGCGGTCATCGAATGATATGATAAAGGCGCCGGTGCCGGATGCGAGCGCGGTGATACACATACGGGGGCTTGAGATTGATACTACTAAGTGTCAGGTTGTGAGGGACGGACAGACGATTGAGCTGACGAAGAAGGAGTATGAGCTGTTGACGTTCATGGCCAAGAATGAGGGGACTATATATTCCCGTGAGCAGCTGCTCGGTGAGGTCTGGGGATATGACGGGTTCTACGGGGATACATCGAGCGTGGACGTCACGGTGAGCAGGCTGCGTTCGAAACTTGAGAAGGACGCCGGGAAGCCGGAGTATCTGTTCACTAAGCGCGGAATGGGCTATTATATCAAGTGAGTTATGTATAACAGTCTTTATTTCAAGATAATCCTGGTACTTGTGATATTCATGATAACGGTCATGTGCGTTATCGGCACGGTGCTTATAAACAGCGTGAACAGTTTCTATATAGACGAGTTTTCAGACCAGATGGACAGGAGCTTTTCGCCGGGGGGACAGCTGACGTCGGAGCTGACTGACGCTCTGGGGTCGGAGGATTTCGCGGCGGAGCAGTACAGTATACTTGATTCTTACCGCGGTGTGCTCGGGATAGATGATTACCGGGATTTCTATATACTTGACCGGAATGGCAGTTTCCTTGAGGGTTCGGATTCGCAGAGCGGGAAGACGCTCAGGAAGACCGCGAATATGCTGGCGGCTATGCGCGGGGAACCGGAGAATAAGCAGCCGCTCGGTTCGGATTTCGCGGATTTCGCGCTGCCGCTTGATAACGGAACGAGGAGCTGTCTTATCTACGTCAAGGATACTATGGAGGAGATGCAGCAGTTCACGTGGCGGCTGTTTTCGATAATTCTTCAGGCGCTGATGCTCGGGCTTATATTCGCGATTGTGCTGGCGTTTTTCCTGTCCAAGGCTATAACGTCACCGATACAGAGCCTGACGCGAGGAGCGAAGTATATCGCGGCGGGAGAGTTCTCGCATGAGATCGACGTTCATTCGCATGACGAGATCGGTACGCTTACCGATACCTTCAATTACATGAAGAATACGCTGAAGAGCACGCTCGAGGAGGTCTCGGGCGAGCACCAGAAGCTCGAGACGCTGTTCACTTACCTGCACGATGGTGTCGTCGCTTTTACTGAGGACGGGAAGGTCATGCACATAAACCAGAGTTTTATGGACCTGCTCGGGAATAAGTATGACGACGGGTTTGACCTCAGCAGGCTTCTTCTGCTGTTCGGCGTCGATTTCCCGGCGAAGACCGGCGACGCTAAGGATATACCGAAGGACGGGTACAGCGTGAGCGACGTGATGTTTGACGGTCGGGTGCTCGACGTCAACTTCGGACGGCTGCGCTATACGGCGGACAATTCGACGCATGACGGCGTGCTCGCGGTCATACACGACGAGACCGGGCGGTATGAGCTCGATAAATCCCGCCGTGAGTTCGTCGCGAACGTGTCGCACGAGATGCGCACGCCGCTCCAGAGCATACGCGGCGCGTGCGAGACAATACTGAACGACAAGGAGATCCCGCGGGACATGGAGGATTTCTTTCTCCACATGGCTGTGGATGAATGCGACCGCATGACGCGCATTGTATCTGATCTTCTTGTCCTGTCGCGGCTCGACAATAAGCGTACCAAGTGGAATATAAAGCCGTTCGACCCGGATTCAGTCCTCAGGCATATCTCCGAGGTCATGAAGGTCGACGCGGCGGCGCATTCGCATACGCTGACCTATACGCGCACCGAGGAGCTCCCGGCTGTCACCGGCGACAAGGAGCGCATTGAGCAGGTCATAATAAACGTGCTCTCGAACGCGATAAAGTATACTCCTGACGGCGGAAAGATTGAGATGATCGCCTCTCCGACAAGGCGTGGAAAAGCGATTGACGGTATCAGCGTCATCGTCCGTGACAACGGCATCGGCATTCCGGAGGAGGATGTGCCGCACCTGTTCGAGCGTTTCTACCGCGTCGAGAAGTCGCGCACTTCCGAGACCGGCGGAACGGGTCTCGGTCTCGCGATAGCCAAGGAGATAGTCGACGCGCACGGCGGAAGCATAAACGTCGCGAGCATACAGGGAAAGGGAACGGCGGTCAGGATAACCCTGCCGCTTGAGACAAAGCTCAGAACAGTGGAATGACACGATTTTAACCGGAAGGAGGGTCAGTCGGATGAAGATGAAGAAGGAGCCGGAGACGGCAAAAAAGCGCGCCGGGAAGCTTTCCGCTGCGGCGGAGCATATACGCACCGTCATACTGGTGCTTCTCGTCGTGAGTCTCGTCATGCTCGTCATCGTCTATATCGGAGGGACGCATATCTATCAGAACATGACCGCCGGGAACCGTGAGAAGAACATCAATATAGAGAAGCTGTGGAGCGTCCGGAGCGACATCGGCGCGGACGGGCTTGATTCCGGGCGGCTTCTTCCGGAGACGATAGGCTACAGGCTCGCCGGCGCGGACCCGGTCGGGTGTATTGCGGACCGCGAATCTATCGAGGAGCTTTACGGTGTCATCGGGAGCTGTATCACAGAGCTGTTCGGGAATACTTCTTACTGTGTGAAGCTTTCCGATGACGAGGGGGCGAGGCAGATGAACGAGGCGATAGCGGACGGCGAGTATATTTTCATCCGCTACCATCAGCCTGTGCTGTACAGGATGATATACGCGTACGCCTCCGGAAAGCTCGTCGTCACTGATCAGGACGTCGCGCAGGCGTCCGAGGACGCGGGAGCAGTGTATGTAAGCGAGCTTGTCATAAAACCGGATCAGGACGTCGCCGCGCACCGCTTCATCGCTTACGTTTACGACGGCGACGGCGGGTATTTCAGGTTTTCGCAGGATAAGAGCGTTATCGCGTCCGCGTTCTATTTCTCGAGGCTCGCGGACGGACCGTGGGTGTCCGGACTCGCGCCGATGACGTTTTCGGATGATCCCGCGCTCGCCGAGAGGCAGCCGCTCATTGGCGCCGATCTTGAGCCGGACGTGATATCCGCCGAGGATACTTTGGTGCCTGACGCGCAGAGAAGCAGTCTGCTGGTTCTCTTCGGCTACAACCCGGACAAGGTGAGCAGCTATCCGGACGAGAGCGCCGTCAACTATGTCGATTCGAGGAGCCGTCTGCGCGTCGGGAACGGCGTCATAAGATATCAGGCGAATGACGCGGCGTCCGGACTGAGGCTCGACACCCTGCTAGGTTATTCGGTCAACGATACGCTGAGCGTCTACGATAAGCTGACGGCGGTCGACAACATAATCGGCCGTATCGAGGCGCTGTCGCCGGAGCTCGCGGGCGGTGAGGCGAAGCTGTGTCTCGGAGATGTCTATACTGACGGCGGCAGACTCGTGATCGAGTATTTCTACGCGTACGAGGATGTACGGGTAGGCGAGGAAGCCGCTCTCCGCGCCGAGATCGAGCAGGACAGACTGTATAGCTTTTCGCTCCGGACGGTATCCTATAAGGGGACCGACAGTCCGACCCTTCTCCCGTCTCAGGAGTTCGCCGTCAGAAAGCTCTCGGAGAGCGGAAAGACGGATGGAGAGACCGGGGGTGAGATACGCCTCGTTTACCGCGACGGAACCGCGGTCTGGAGTGTCGGCTTCATAGCGGCGCGCAGACTTTCCGCCAATAGTATGTTTTTCGCCGTGCGCTGAGAGCTTATGAATTTCCGGAAATGTCTTTGTGAAATCCGAAGGGAGGGACGGAGTTGAACTGGTCCACAGTCAAGAACCTGCTTATCGCCATGCTCGTCGCGGCGAACATTTTCCTGATTTACAACATATCGGTGCAGAACCGCAATAAGAGCTACCTCGACGAGAAGGAGGTCGCGGACGCGGTCGGGATACTCGCGTCCCGCGGGCTTGAGGTTGACGCCGAGGCGATACCTCTAAGACGTATTAGCGCCTCTGTCTGTGAGAGTTTCTATCCGACTGATTACTTTTCCGTCGCGGCGGAGGCGCTGTCGGGCTCACCGAGAACGTCCGCGATGATGCTGCCGGACGGCGGAATGATGATAATCACCGCCGGGGGCGATTCCTCCGAGTTTTACGACGATCTCAGGTTCGTATATTATAAAAATAGCAATATCCGCGGGGCGGCATATACTGACATTACGGCGGATGATCTTGAGCTTGTCACGGAAAACTTCGGCTCGCTCACGAAATCGAAGCTGTCCGGATACGAGAAGCGCGTGTCGGATTTTCTCTGCCGCGGACAGGGTGAGGACTACCGCTTCGGCGTGCGTATCGATGGCGGCGCCTTAGACGAGGGCGCCGGGGTGACGTATATTTTCGCGACGCAGATGCTCGACGGGCTTCCGGTCTACGGCAACAGCGCCGTGTGCGTTTTTGAGGGCGAAGACCTTCTGTCCGCGCGCGGGTACTGGTACTTCGGGACGGCGGGCGAGACATACAGTGAGGAGATATACGATCAGGTGAATATCCTCTTCACCGATCTGTCGGCGCTCACGACGCGCGCCGCGGAGGAGGAGAGACCGGACGCCGGGTTCCCGGGCGTTACTTCTGTCACGGCGTGCTATACGCCGAACTGGAACGCGGACCGGACCGCGCTGTATTTTATACTATCATGGCAAATAGATCATTCGGATGGCACACGAATTGTATATAACGCCATCAATAATAGTGAATATTTAAGCACAAGGTAAATATTTATCCTGAATGTAAAAAAATCATTAAAGGTACTTCCATTTTGCGCTGAAAGGTGTTATAATATAGTTATATTACTGTGGGTATTTGAACGCTCTGTAAACGCAACGCTTAACAAACGATACTTATCAAACGTTGTCCCGCGGTGCTTTTCCGCGCCGGACGGCGGATATAAAACAGGTTAAGGTAGTTATGGAAAAGATAATCATAAACGGCGGCAGGCCGCTCTGCGGAACGGTCGAGGTCAGCGGCGCGAAGAACGCGGCTGTGCCGATAATACTGGCGACGCTGCTGATAAACGATAAATGTATAATAGAGAACGTCCCGTCGATAAGCGACGTGGCTCTCTCGCTCGAGATTCTGTCCGCGATGGGATGCAGGATACGTATGCTGTCGAGGAACACGGTCGAGATAGACTCGAGACCGGCGAAGGGCGGAGTGTCTCCGTATGAGCTTGTCAGGAAGATGCGCGGGTCGTATTACCTGATCGGCGCGGAGCTCGGGCGCTGGGGACGGGCGTATGTCGGTCTTCCCGGCGGATGCGACTTCGGCGTCAGACCGATTGACCAGCATATCAAGGGCTTCAAGGCTCTCGGCGCGAAGGTCTCGGTTGAGAGCGGGTATGTCGACGCGAAGGCGGAGAACCTTCACGGCGCGTCGATATATTTCGACACGGTGACCGTTGGCGGTACTATAAACGTGATAATCGCGTCGGTGCTCGCGAAGGGGAACACCGTCATCGAGAACGCGGCGCGCGAGCCGCATATAGTCGACCTCGCGAATTTCCTCAATTCCTGCGGCGCGAAGATTTCCGGCGCGGGAACCGACGTCATAAAGATACGCGGCGTCGACAGGCTGTACGGCAGCACTTACGCGATAATTCCGGATATGATCGAGGCGGGCACATATATGTGCGCTGCCGCGGCGACGCAGGGGCATCTGCTCATAACGAACGTCATACCGAAGCATCTTGAGTCGATCTCCGCGAAGCTCGAGGAGATGGGCGTCGAGGTCATCGAGAACGACGATTCTGTCGAGGTAAGACACATAGGCGACCTCAACCGGATAAATATCAAGACCCAGCCGTATCCGGGCTTCCCGACCGATATGAACCCGCAGATAGGCGTTCTGCTGTGTCTAGCGAAGGGCGTCTCGGTGCTGACCGAGGGAGTCTGGGACAACAGGTTCAGGTATGTCGAGGAGCTGAAGCGCATGGGCGCAAACATCAGCGTCGACGGCGCGACGGCGATATTCGAGGGCGGAAGCCAGCTTTCGGCGGCTCCGGTTAAGGCGGTCGACCTGAGAGCCGGCGTCGCGATGATAATCGCGGGTCTCGCGGCGAACGGGCGCACCGAGATTGACGACATACACTATATAGAGCGCGGCTATGACGATATCGTCGGAAAGCTAAGAGCGGTCGGAGCGGACATAAAGAAGGTCATGATCCCGTCCCCCGCGAGCTTCGAGAAGGCGAACTGACAATTCCCGTGGCGCGGAAGCATAATATCAGCGGACGGTTCATCTGAGCCGCCCGCTTTTTGAAAAGGATGGTGTGGATGGAAAATATCCTGCTCGCCGATGACGAGAGCCTGAACGAGATAAACAATAATCTGAGGCTGATCGAGAAAAAGGACGGTCTGACCTTCGGGAGCGATGCGTACCTTCTCGCCGCGTATGTCCGGACGAGCCGGAAGTCGAGAGCGGCGGACCTCGGGAGCGGAACCGGCGTGATACCTCTCCTTCTTCTGTCGAGAAACAAGATCGCGGACTGCGCGGCGCTTGAGGTGCAGCCGGAGTTCGCGGAGCTTATATCGCGCAACGCGGCGATCAACGGCTTTGCGGACAGACTGAGGAGCGTTCAAACGGACGTGCGCGAGGTCAGCGCGGGGACGCTTGGTGGTGAAGTCGATATAGTAGTCTCGAATCCTCCGTACATGAAGACCTCCGGGAAAATCTGCGTCAGCGGGAGAAAGCAGATCGCCCGGCATGAGGTTCACGGCGGGATCGGGGATTTCTGCCTTGCCGCCGGACGGCTGCTCCGGCACGGGGGATTGTTTTACGCCGTGTGGAGACCGGACAGGCTGGTCGATCTTATCTCTTCGATGCGCTGCGCCGGGCTTGAGCCGAAGAGGATGACTATGGTGCATTCGAGGGTCAGTCTTCCGCCGTGCCTTGTGCTCTGTGAGGCGAAGAAGGGCGCGGCGCCCGGGTGCCATGTCACGCCGCCGCTTATAATGTACCGCGAGATGAGCGTTTATACCGACACGCTCACAAGAATATATGAAACGGGTGAGTTCGATGAGCCTTTCAGAAAACCATGATTATACAGGAAACACTGATTTAAGGTTGTTTTCGCAGAAAAAAACCCATAAATCCAAGCCTTTTTTCTGCGAAAACCCGAATTATTCAGTGTTTCCTGAAAAAAACGAGGGCGCGGAGGAGATATCGCGTAATACGGAATATACGGAGGACGACCGCAAGAATCGCATCGTCGGCGGAACTCTGTACCTCGTGACGACGCCGATCGGGAACCTCGCCGACCTGTCCGACCGGGCGAAGAAGACGCTCGCCGGCGTGGATTTCGTCGCCGCCGAGGATACACGAAACAGCGCGAAGCTCCTGACGCTCCTCGGGATACATAAGCCGATGGTCAGCTATTTCGAGCATAACAAGCGCGAGCGCGGCGAAGTCATCTGCGAGAGACTGCGAGGAGGCGAGTCCTGCGCTCTTGTCACTGACGCCGGAATGCCGGGGATAAGCGATCCCGGAGAGGATATTGTCAGGCTGTGCGCGGAGCGGAACATTCCGGTGACGGCGGTTCCCGGACCCTGCGCGGCTGTGACGGCGCTGACGCTGTCCGGATTGTTTACGGCGAGGTTCGCGTTCGAGGGATTTCTCTCGACGAACCGCGGGGAGCGGACGGAGCGGCTCGCGAAGCTGAAGGGCGACGACCGGACGCTTATATTCTACGAGGCTCCGCACAAGCTGCGCGGAACGCTCGACGACCTGCTCGCCGCTTTCGGCGATCGGAAGATATCGCTGTGCCGCGAGCTCACGAAGCTGAACGAGGAGATAACCCGCACCACTCTGAGCGGCGCCGTGAGACTCTACAGCGAACGCGAGCCGAGAGGGGAGTATGTACTCATAGTCGACGGTCAAAGCGAGCTGGAAGCCGCGGAAGACGCCTTCTGGCGCGATATGACGGTGGAAGAGCATATACAGCATTACATCGACGAGGGAAAGTCGAGGATGGACGCGATGAAAGCCTGCGCGAAGGACAGAGGAATGTCCAAGAGCGAGGTCTACGGGATGGTCAACAAGGGAAAGAAAGAAAAATAGGAATCGGAAAAACCAGCGTCTGCGGGAGCAGGCGCTGGTTTTTGAATTTCTGCGTCAGTTCTTTTCTATCGAGAATGTCCGTATCTCGAACGGCGAATAGTCGAACCCGAACCTACCGTCGGCAGAGCGTGGTTCTCCGATGCGCTCTTCAAGTAAATTGCACTCGTGAACCTCTCCCTTGAGTCCTTTGAGCGTGATACGCGCTTTTCCGCTCGCGCCGTTTGACTCGTAAGCGCGGATGATGATTGACTTCCGGTCCTCCGAGCGCTTGACGGTGTCAATTATAATGTCTCCGGAATCGCAGGTGAGCAGCTGGAGCCCGTCCGCTTTTTCAGCGGTCTGCCGGTCGCTTTCGAACATTCTGACCGGATGATTGAACTCATGCGCGCGGCGCGGGACCTCGCCGTCCGCGTAGCTGCCATTATGCGGGTAAATCGCGTAATTTATCTCGTGCGTCCCGATATCGGCGTCCGGATCGGGATACGTCGTTCCGCGGAGGAGCGAGAGACCGAGAATGTTCCGGTCGCACGAATGACCGTACTTGCAGTCGTTTATCAGCGCCGCTCCATGAGCGCTGTCGGAGAGATCGGCGAACTTGTGCGCGCAGACCTCTAACTTCTGGACGTCCTCCTCGCACGAGGGCACAGTCGGACGGAAGAAAGTGCCGAACCCGGTCTCGTAAGCGGCGTTCTGAGCCATGATGTTCATCGGGAAATACACGCGCAGTATACGGTGGCGGAGGCTCCAGTTGATTTTTGTCCTGAATTCGGTCATCGCCGAATCGGTTCCGAAGACGATATCCTGTATGATCTCGCAGCCGTCAATGGATTTATCGACGCGGATTACAGTTCTGAGGGCGTTGTTCTCGATTACGCTCAGGCTTGTCTTCCAGCCGCATTGCACCTCACGGTCCGCGTACTCGGGGTAAAGGTTCCACGCGTCCTCGAACTGAGGTCCGTCAATAAAGAGTCTGATGTCGTTTCCGATGTCGCGCAGCACCTGTCTGTCGGCGCGCTTGTCATACAGGGAAACGAGCCTTCCGAGCCGGCCGATGACCGCACGGCAAAGCGTCATCTCGACCGAAAGACCGTCGACGACCTCGTGGATTTCCGCGTTACGCTCGACGCGAGCCGTACCTTCGGAAACCTTGAACGCCTTCGCTCCGAGAGCCGGGAACTCAGCACGGAACAGGAGCGTCTTTCTGTCGCCGAGAAGTACAGTCGGAATTATATTCCCGTCGGAATCGGCGACTACCGCGCTTTCCGGAAGCTCGTGCCCGGCGCTGTATTCACAAAGCGCGTTCCGCTCCCATGACAGGGTGTTTACCGCGAGAATCATATCTTTTCCTGATTCAAGCCCCGTGGAAGCTATGAAGTCGGCGCGGGCTTTGTCGATCGCAGCGTAGTTTTCGGCGCTGTCCTCGGTGTAAACCGCATTGATTGAGCTTCCCGGGAGTATATCATGGAATTGCATTGTCAGCACACGCTTCCAGCAGTCGCTCATGACGCTCCAGTCCGGCTTGTGTCCGAGCAGCTCGGCGAGCACCGCGAGTTTTTCATCAGACTGGCACCCTGTCTCCGCGACGCGGTTACTGCGCTTCGCTTTTCCCTGTGATGTCATTGTGCCGCGGTGGTTCTCGACGTAGAGCTCTCCGAAATATCTCGGGAGCTCGTCGTTTTTCGACGAGAGACGCTCGAAGTATTTGTCGGCACGAATAAACTCGGTTCTTGGGAGCCCGGGAAAATCCGCAAGTCTGTGCGAGTTCTCGATCATGTCGGCGGTAGGTCCTCCTCCGCCGTCGCCCCAGCCGTACGGGTAGATCAGGTTCTCGAATCTGCCTTCCTGCGGGTTGTGCTCTTTCGCGAGCCGCAGCTCGTCGGGCAAGGGATTGCCGAGATAACCGTTGCGTTCAAGCGTGACCGCGGAGGTCACCTCCGAGCCGTCGATTCCGCGTCAGCGGAATACGTTGTACGGGAAAACGGTCTTTCTGCACCAGTGGATCTTATAGGTGTAGAATCCGGTTATGCCGCATCTCCTGAGTATCTGCGGGATGTTAGGCTGGAAGCTGAACGTGTCCGGCAGCCACGCGACGTCGATGTGCGTGTGACCGATGAGTGAGATCAGTCCCCTCACATCGCCGTCGTCAATTGCGTCAAGCGCGGCTCTGATCTTTTTTTCGGCGTTTGCGCACTGTATGTGGAAGGTATCGTCGTCCGCGCACGTGTCTATCGAGAAAAGCGCGCGGTCGAATTCGGTTCACATTCTGCCGTCGATCACCCGGTTTTCCATATATTTGCCGCCGTCCTCCGTCGCAAAGTAATTGAGGACTATATTGAAGGTATAGAGGAGCGCCTGCACCTCTTTGTCAATGACAGTCGTTCCGAGATAACCGAATTGGCTGTTTCCTTTTGCGATAATCTTTATGTCGACTGTCTGTCCTTTCCACTCATCGCGTATCGGCAGGAACCGACGGTTTGCGTCGACGCCGTGGTAAAGCTCACCGTTCACGAAAAACTGACCGTCTCTCCTTCCGAAGTCGACGAGGAACGTTCTTTCATATCCGTCCGGCAGCGCTTCATCCGGAATGTGAATTTTTCCGGTGACCACGCAGTTTCCGTCCGGAAGGCTGTCGCCGGGCTTCAGGCTGACCTTGTTTTCGGAGATTATGTATTCTCCGTCACCGGGGTTTTCGGCAGCGCAGGCGAGAAGCCCGGAAGCCGGTGCAGTGCCTCTCTTGAGATGATCCGCGAGCGCGTGCCATATCGAGTCGTACATTTGCTTGTCCATGGTTTTATTTTTCCTCCTTGATTTTTGCTGACACATTGTCATAAAGTGTCGGAATTGTTATCTGATGGTCACCGCAGAAGTGCCAGCCAAGACCGCCCTGACTTGTCGGACGGTTCACTATGTTCTTTCGCGGGCGGTAGTAGTAGTTCGGGTCGCTGTATCCGATCTTGCGGCGGTAGTCGCCTAGGTTTATCAGATCGAAGTTCGCGGTGGTTATGTTGAAGGTCGGATAACCGAGGTTTCGGGCTATCGAGAGAGCCTTCAGGAACACCTCCGCGCCTATGACCGCCGAGCCGAAGTTCAGGAAGACGCCGCCGTCAAGCTCCGCGACCGACGCGCACATTTTTTTGAAGTCGATTCCGGAACATTTTCCGATCACCGACATATCGCAGGTCGGATGCTGATGTATGATGTCGGTTCCGAGCGCGATATGATATGTGGCGGGAATATCTGCGAGATAAGCGTTGTAGAAGACGCAGTCGTCACGGTAAGGGAACAGCTCCTTGTGAGTGTCAACGTATCGTCCGAGCGATTCTCCGTATCCGAGTCCGTCCATCGCGCCGAGCTTCAGCGCCTCGTTCATCCATCTGCCGGTCTGTTCCCACATTCCGAAGGAGCCGTCCTCGATCGCCGTCGGGACATCCTCGCTTGTCCCGCCGAGATACGCGAGCTCAAAGTCGTGGATGCTCCCTGCGCCGTTCGTCGCGATATGTGTGATGATACCTTCCTTTATCATCGCGATGAGATATCTTGAAAGGCGGTTCTTGATGACGTGCGCTCCCATGCTGAATATGACAGGACGGCCGTTCTTTCTCGCCGCGACGACGCGGTCAACGAGCGTGTTGAAGCCGTCGGAAGTGTATTCCTCGTGCGGGTCGCCGACGTTTATCATGTTGTCGATGCGGACGAGATTGCGCCGGTCATGCGAGTCGTATGTCTTTATCTCCGAGAGATCGAGTATCCGGCTGCGTCCCTCGCCTATGAATTTTCCTCTGCTCATGGTTTGTACCTCCGTTTTAATTTAATTGTTCATCCATTCGGAAATTGTGGCGATATCTTCAAAACAGTCGACTATCGCGTGCGCCCCGGCGTCCGTCAGACGCTCAACCTTGCGCGGATTGAAGCCGCGGCGGTTCTTCTCGTCGCTTGCCACACCGAGCGTCAGGGTTCCGAATTCTCTTCCGAGCTTAATCTCCACCGGTCCGTCGCCGACGACGAGGATGTTCTCCGGCTTGTAGCCGCTCTCGCCGATGAGCTCTCTCAGAGCCGCCTCCTTGGAACAGGACTCGCTCATGGGTTTCGCGCCCTCTATGCGGGTAAAATATCCGGAGACGCCGAGAACTCCAGCCTCATGTCTGACGTCGGCGTTATCGGTCCCGCTCGCCGCGAAAAGCGTGCATCCGGCGTTTTTCAGCCATGACAGGAACTCTATGCTGCCGCCGATCAGGTAGTCCGCGGAGTTGCCGTTTTCCGCGTCGGAGATTCCCGAGGCGATCTTATCCATCAGGCGGCCGTTGTAGAGCTTCTTGTAATACCACGGGTCTGACGGCGCGCCGGGATTTTCCTGTACGGCGAGTCCTGCGAGCCATTTCATCTGTAGTATCGTCTGTATTCCGGCCGAGCGGTCTATGTAATCCCTGACCTCGCGCACGAGTTCGTCGCTCGCTTTTTTTCGCCTGAGATACACTCGAGCATCAGCGGCTCCATGACCTCTTCCCATCCGCAGCGAAGGGTCGAGATCGTACCGTCAAAGTCGAACACAGCCGCCTTGATTGTCGTTTTTTCGTGCTTTATAAGCTCTTTCATATGTTCATGATACCTTTCTCCGAATTAACTTCTCGTTCCGCATATGTCGTTTCAAGCTCTTCGGGCGATGCCGAGCCGGTGGTGCCGATCTTTTTCACGACGATCGACGACGCCATGTTCCCGAAAAGTGCCGCCTTTTCAAACGGGAACCCCGCGGCTACCGCGGTCGAGAACGCCGACAGAAAACAATCCCCCGCGCCGACAACGTCAAACGGCGGTTTTATCGCGACGGCGGGAATCAGCTTCGCGGAACCATTAACCGTTATGCTGCCCTTGTCTCCGACGGTCATGCACACACCCGAGCCCATCTTGTCCGAGAGCTCCTTCGCGATGAGGGCGTATTCGCTTATATCGGCGTTTCTGTCCGGAGTTTTACCGAGCGCCGCCGCGCACTCGACCTCATTCGGCTTCAGTATGCAGCCTCTGAACTTGTCTATTCTTGTCCGGCTGTCAACTACGATGGGCTTCCCGGACGCGGCTATCGAGGTTATTTCGTCTGTCACGCGGTCTGTGATTATTCCGTTCCTGAACTGATCGCAGACGACGAGTATGTCAGCGTCCGCCGCCTTTTCGCGCAGCTTTGCGATCACTTTCTCCTCGGTCTCCGGGGATATCGGCAGCTCGTTCTCGAAGTCAAGCCTCGCGCTCTCGACCTCCTCTCCGGAAAAAACGAACTTCATCGGTTTTATATAAGCGTTCGTGAATCCGGTTCTTTCGGTTATTACCGAGTCGTCCGGGATGCCGCGCTCCGCGAGCAGACGGCGCAGGCACTCGCCTCTCCAGTCGTTCCGGACCACTCCGATTACCGACAGGTCGCTGACCCCGAGCGACTTTATACACCCGGCGGCGTTTCCGCCCGCGCCGAGCGACATACGCTCCCGCACGACCGGGAGCGGAAAATGCGGCGTCTCACGCGAGAGGCGGCTCTTTGTCATGTCGCAGCTCCAGTATATATCAGTGCAGATGTCGCCGATGAGAAGCGTCTTCACCGTCTTTGCCCTGTTGAGAAAGCTCCTGAATTCCGTGTATTCAAGTATTTCACTTATCTTCATTCTCATGACCATACCTTTCGTACTAATTGTTTGGTCTGAAAATTTACTTTCAGACTTATGTCCTCCATTTATTTTATGGTTATTCTCATCACGAATGTCTCGCTTTGCTGCGGCGCGAGGCGGCGGATTCTGTCTTTTTCATCAAGCCTGTCCGAAGCTCCCGCGGAGGACGCTATTCCGTTCCACGGTTCAATGCAGAAATAGTCGGCGCCGGGCTTTGCCCAGATTCCGAGGTTGTTCCAGCCGCTAAGAGAGACTCTGACCGAGTGCCCGTCATGGCGGCTCTTCAGCGCGATCGAGTCCGAGCGCGGATTCTTGAATATCAGCGCGCCGCGGTCAAAAAGCTCACGCGTAATTGGGATGACCCGCCCGTGAAGGTAGTCCTCGTTCCCGACGATTATCTCGTCGTCGAGATAATATCTGTCGAGATCCTCGTCCGTGGAGAATTCAAGGTAACAATCCTCAAATTTTTCGTTCCCGACCGGAAGGCGGAATCCGGTGTGCTCTCCGAGCGAAAAGAGCATTTCCGTATCGCCGGTGTTCCAAACGATCCGCCGTACTATAAGCGTGTCGTTCTCAAACGAGAAGACCGACCTCAGTGAAAAATCAAACGGGTATATTTCCCGCAGACCGCTTTCAGACGAGGAGCTGAATGGCAGTTCCACCGAGCTGTCTGTCTGGTTTGAAAACTCAAAATCCATATCCATCGCGAATCCGTGCCGAGGCATATGGTAGTTCTTGCCGTTATATGAGTAGGAGTCGCCGATCTGTCTGCCGACTATCGGAAAGAGTAGCGGCGAAATCTGCCCCCAGACCCTCGCGTCGCCCGACCACAGATAATCTGTTCCGGATCGCATAAGCGCGGTCAGTTCGGCGCCGTGACGGTTCACCAAAGCCGAGAGCGTTCTGTTATTTATACGCATGAAATTCAAATCAAAAGCTTCCTCAATTAATTGTCGCTTTTATTATATCGCATTTGATATTATTTGTTAAGTTGTATTACAAAAATATAAAGTGGAATTATATTGAGACGTCACTGCCATAAAATGTCTTGACAAACAGGAGATTATATGGTATCATATAATTATTTAGATTAGAAATGAAAGGATAGTTTTTGACGATGGCAACCCCACGCAACGCTGATTATATAAAGGACTATAACCGGAGGACATTTCTGCACATTCTTCGTGCCGCGCCGACGACAAGGAGCTCGATCGTTAAGGCCACAGGGCTTTCCAGAACGGCGGTCTCGCTGATAGCTGATGAGCTGCTTGACGAGGGATTCATAGAAGAGATGGACGGCGCGCCCGAAAATGCCCGCAAGAAAAAGAATTCATCATATCTGAGAATGCGGGAAGGGCGCAGCTTCGCCGTGGGAGTGTATCTGAACCGCGATGGATGCACCGCCGGAATAGTCGATATCTGCGGAGAGGTTGCCGCGAAGCGCAGACTGCATCTCTCCGGGTTCCGTGCCGGTGATAAGCTTGACCCGCTGGTCGACGCCGTTGACGACATGATATATGAGAGCGGGGTAGCCCCTGAGCGCATCATAGGTCTCGGACTCTCGGCTCCCGGACCTCTCGACGAAAAAAGCGGACGGATACTGAATCCGCCGCGCTTTGATCTCTGGCACAATACCGCTATTGTCGATTATCTCAAGTGCAGGACAGATATGCCGGTGTACCTTGAGAACAACACATCCTGTCTCGCGAGATACAATTACAAAAAGCCCGGGACCGGCGGCAGCGAGGATTATATGCTCCTTCTTGTTGACAGCGGCGTCGGTGCCGGGATTGTGTCTGGCGGTCATGTTCTGCTCGGGCTTGGTGGGTCTGCCGGTGAGTTCGGGCATATTTCGATAAGCTTCAAGGGAGAGAGGTGCAGCTGCGGGAATTACGGCTGTCTTGAGACATACGCCGCGATACCGGCGCTTCTGAAGGGGACTTCGTTCGACAGCTGGAATGAGGTGGTCGACTCGGATTCCGGTGAGGCGGCGGACATAATCGACCGCGAGTGCGAGTATCTCGCGTCGGGAATAGTCAGCGCGGCGAATCTCGTGAATATTGATACCGTGCTTCTCGCGGGAGATATTCTCTATGGCGTCGAGCGCGTCATGTACAAGATGGAGGACATCATAAACAGCCGGACGATCCGGAGAAATATTCAGAGAATCAAGGTCCTTCCGGCGTTCTCCGGTCCCGATATGAAAGTGAGGGCGGCGGCTGATATTGCTTTCGGAAGATTTCTGATGATATGAAAAAACACGGGGCTGTCGCAAGTTTGGAAATCACTTCCATTTGATGGTCAATATGAACAATTTTCGAGGTCCATACCATATTGGTAAACTTGAATTATTGTGCATAATGCCATGAAAATGGAAATATTTCCCTTAAATGCGACAGTCCCTTTTCGTTTTTATTCGAAGCAAGCCAGAATCTCGTTGTAATGAGCCGTGACCTTGTTTATGTTCTTTGCGTAGTACGACGCGAAATTCGGGTCTTTCGCCCTGACACAGTCATTGACAACGAAACCGAAACCTTTCCAGCCATCGAACACGAAGCCGAAATCGAATACGCGCTTCGAGATGATGAAGTCTATCATCTCTATCGATTCCTCGTCGCGAGCGCCCTTTGTTTTGAGTACGGTTTCGTAGTAGATCGGGATCACATTTTTGTAAGTTTCGGCACAGAGCGCTTCGGCAATGATTCCTGCCCGATCTGTGTCGGCAACAGTCTTAGGGACGGCCATTATCGTGACGCCGCCGTCGACGAACTGGATATAATCGTTCTGCTCCTCGTTAAATTTCGGATACGGCAGTATCCCGTAATCGTTTTCGTAATCGCGGAGATAGGTTATTCCCGACTCGAGCAGCGCGGTGGCGAAGAGAGTCGTTCCCTCAGCCATTTTCTCGATTCCGGCGTAGTTGTCATTGCCGGCGGCGTTCTTGTACTTCAAGTCATAAAATGTTCCCTGATTGACCCGGCAGAGACTTATTGCCTTTGAGATGACATCAGCGGTTCTTTCAACGTCGAGCACAAGCTCGCCGTCATGAATGATCTTGACGCCGGACGTGAACAGAAACGCGCACGGACTGCTTGTCGCCGTCGAATAGCCGTAGAAATCCTCGAAGTCGCGCTTTCCGTCATTGTTAAGGTCGGTATATACGTCCTTCGTGAGCTCGGAGAGCTTGTCTATCGTCCACTTACCGTCGCGCACCAGTTGATACATATCCGGAAGCTGATAGGATTCCGCATAAACCTTGTCATAGTAGATCGAGAAGGTTCGTCCGATAGAGGTCAGCGAGAAATCTCCGACCGCGAAGAACGCCTTGCCATTATATGTCAGGTCCTCGCGCGTACTCGGAGACCACCACGGTTTCTCGAAGTCAATGTAATTTATATCGTACCAGTTTGTGAGAATACCCGCAGATACCCATCCGTTAGCCGTTGTCGCGTGCTGGGTCAGCAGCTGGTATTCGTCGTCCCCGGCGGTAACGGACGCCCGCACGGCGCTCGCGAGGTCGCCGTAGTACCCAGTGATAAAGTTGAGCTTCACGTTGAATCTGTCTTCGACCGTCTTGTTGCGATGATATATAGCGTCAGACAGCACGTCGCCGTTAAGCTCTTCACTGATGAATCCGTCCTGACAAAAGGTGTTGACGGTGATGTTGAAGGTATCTCCGCCGAAGTCCATCTCCGGAAGCTCGTCGTCAATCAGCTTGCGTTGATCCTCAATCGAGAGCTCAGAGGTAACAGCATCGGACGTCGTGTCACTTGCTGTCGTCCCGGACGCTTCTTTCGTTTCGCCTCCGCAGGAAAACAGTGCCGAGGACGCAAGGATCAGCGAGAGTATGAATGTGAATCGGGTTCTTGTTCTGTTTTTCATCAGTGGTATCTCCTTTATTCAAAATTCCGGAACGTCGATCGGCACCGAGCCGAGGTTCACCGAATCCGCCGAGAGCAGACCCGCCGCCGTCCAGTTCGCCGCGTCCTCAAACGACACCGGAACCGGAGTGCCGTTCATGACGCAGTCGGCGAACCTGTCGAGCATCATCAGCGCGCCGCAGTCATACAGCGCGTATGTGTCGTTGTCGGGCAGATCGGCGGCGTAGTTATCCGGATTCCAGTACTTCTTCCACTCATCCGTGACAAGATCCTTGAATTCGTAGACGTTCTTCCACTCGCCGGGCTTGCAGATATCTTTTATGAAGACCTTGTGGAAGTCGGTCGGTCCCTGCGGCGCCTGATAGCAGCCTTTCGTTCCCTGAAAGCTGTAGTAGGTAACGTTGTCCGGGCGGGGAGAGACAAAGCTCGCGCGGAGCCTGATCAGATGCTTCTTTTCGGTCTCAAGCATCAACGCGCAGGTGCTGTCCGCCGGCATATCAAACGCGCGTCCGGACGCCATGCAGGATACCTTTGTCACTTTTTCGTTCATGATGTGGAGGAGCGGACCTATCGTGTGCGTGATGTACGGATGTCCGCGGCGGCCGAAATAGGTCTTCTGACGCCAGCCGCCTATGTTCGGGAAGAGCGGGTGGTATTCCTGAAAATCTTTCAGATAGTCGCTCTCGGCGTAGTAGATCTCGCCGAACATACCGCGCTTTATCATCTCCTCAACTATCAGAAGCGGGCGGATGTAGCAGTAGTTTTCCGCCATCATGTACACTTTTCCGCTCTTCTTTATCGCGTCTCCGATACGTCTTATGTCGTCGAGAGTGGTCGCGACAATGACCTCGCTCATCACGTGCTTTCCGGCGTTCAGCGCGTCGACGACGGTTTCGGCGTGGACGTCGATCGGCGTCGCCATTATGACCGCGTCGATATCATCCGCCGCGCAGAGTTCACGGTGATCATAATACGCGCGGACGCCGTATTTTCCGGCGAAACGATCCGCCTTTGCCTTGTCGATGTCGCAGACCGCGACGAGTTCTGTGTTTTCCGAGGCGACCGAATTCGCGCAGTGAACGCTTCCCCGCTGTAATCCGACGACTCCGACTCGTAATTTATCCATAGATTAACATCCTTTCTTACAATCCGAAATCCGGAACCTCGACCGGAATTCCGCCGCCGTTCACCGACGCCTCGGAGAGCAGCCCGGCTGCCGTCCAGTTCAGGGCGCGCGCCGCGCTGACCGGCGGTTCGGTGTTGTTTATAATGCAGTTCGCGAAGGCTTCGAGCAGGAGCGGCGCGCCGATATCGAACTTCTCAGTGCCGTTGTCCTTTGTGTCGTCGAAGTGGTTTTCCGGGAAAATGTCCCACTCCTTCGGAAGGAAGCCGCGGAAATCGTAGACGTTGCGCCACTCGTTCGGGCGGCAGAGACCGCGGATGTGTATCTTGTGGAAATCGGTTGGTCCCTGCGGTCCCTGATAGCAGCCCTTCGTTCCCTGAACGCTGTAGTAGGTGTAGAGATCGGGGCGGCTCGAGACGAAGCTGTTGCGGAGTCTGATCATTCCGCCGTCCTTCGTCTGGAGCATCAGGACACAGGTGTTGTCGGCTGCAAGCTCCGGGAAGCTGTGCCCGGCGGACATACATGTGACCGTCTTGATGTCGGAGCCCATCGTGAAACAGAGCGGACCCAGAGTGTGCGTGATATACGGATGCCCCTGACGCCCGAAATAGACCTCTCGTCTCCACGACTGGAGCTTGTCCGGGAAGCCGGGGCGGAGCTGGAAGTCCATCAGGTAATCGCTCTCGCCGTAATAGATGTCGCCGAGGAGACCCGCTTTGATCATGTTCTGAACGATGGTCAGCGGGCGATAGTAGCAGTAGTTCTCCTCCATCATGTACTTGCCCTTCGCGGTCTTCACGGCGTTCGCGATGCGCAGGCAGTCCTCCATCGTCGTCGCGCAGGTGACCTCGGAGAGCACATGCTTTCCCGCGCCGAGAGCCGCGACGACATGGTTTGCGTGATCGGGTATCGGCGTCGCGAGGACGACCGCCTCTACGTCAGTCTTCAGAAGCTCGTCGAGCGAATAAAAGACAGCGGGAATGTTGTTTTCAAGCGCGAATTTATCGGCTTTCGCCTTGTCGAGGTCACATACCGCGACGAGTTCGAGGCTGTGCGCAAAGTTCAGGATGTGTCTCGCGAGATCAGAGCCACGATTAAGCCCTACGACTGCGGTTTTTACTTTTTTCATTTTTATGACCATACCTTTCGTACTAACTTACAGTTTTGAGGCGGTTTTGAAAGACGGCTTGTCCGTCTTTCAAAATTCACGCCCCATGTCGTGAAAGCCTCAAAACTGTTTGGTCTGAAAATTTATTTTCAGACTTTCTCCCTTCAGATTCCGAATTGTGACAGATAACTTACTGAAGAGGCGAGTCTCTCTATCGCCTCTTCGTCTGAGTCGGTCGGGTATTCCATCGAGTAGTAGCGCGAATACCCGGCGTCCTTGAAGATCCTGATGACCGACGCGAAATCCACCACGCCCTCGCCGTAGCGCAGGAGCGAATTGTCTTTCACAGCGTCGCGCAGATGAACGTGCGCGGTCCGTGGAGCGTAAACCTTCGCCGCGTCCAGAAGATCCTCTCCGGCATAGGTCAGGTGCGCGGTGTCAAACGTACACCTGACGCGCTCGTCCTGCATTGACCAGTACTCATCGATTTCGGAACGCTTTTCGGCAAGCGATTTCTTGTGCGGGGCTTCGATCGAGCAGATCAGCCCGTACTTGTCGCCGAGGTCGGCGAGCTTTGAGTTGAATTCAGCGCGCTCTTTGAGCTGTTCGGAGCGCCCGATTTCCGGTTTCGGGTTTCCGCAGCAGTAAGTGACGACTGCCGCGCCGAGCTCTTTTGCGAGCGCGTAGCCGTTTTCGAGCTGGTTCACGGTGAAATCGCCGCTTATGTTTATGCTGACCGCTTTCATCCCGGTTCTCTTGAATATTCCGGCGCAGTCTGTTATCGACTTGTCGGTCGCGTTCGCGATGTCGAAGTGCGGCACCCAGTCGCCGACCGTGCAGAGTTCGACCTTGTCGAATCCTGCCTCAGCGAGCTTTTCAAGAGCCTTTTCGAGCGTGAACGTGCGGAAAGTCATTGTTGACGCCACGAGTTTTGAGTTGTTCATTGATTTATCCTCCTAAATGGTTTTCAAAAGATTGTCTATCGTCCCCGACGCGAGCATCAGCGCCGCCGCTCCGGCGGCAATGCCGATTGCCTGCTGCGCTTTCAGTTTTTCTTTGAAGAAAATCAGTCCGCACAGTGTCGAAATGAGTATCACCGAGCCGTTGAAAGTCGGGTAGAATACGACGCTCGGCAATTGCCCCGCGAGGAAGATGTTCAGCCGGTTGTAGACGCAGCCGGCGATTCCGCAGGCGACCAGGTAACCGACCGCCGAACCCGGTATCGGCTTCGGGCGGTGCTTTTCCGACACGGCGAACGACATGGCGGTGAAGAGAAGCGCCGATGTGAGCGCCGCGGCGAACATCATCTCGTTGATTTTCGATGCCGACCCGGAGCGCTGATGAAGCTTGAAGATTATACCGACCGCCGCGCTGCACGTGAAGAACCCGGCGCACCAGAGCTTCCATGATTTTTTTGCGTGGTCGTTTTTCGGCGAGACGACGAGAAACAGCGCTATCATCAGAATGGCGACGCCGACAGTCTGCAAGACGCTCGCGCCCTCCCCGAGGACAAAAACACCGAAACCGGTCGAGATAAGAAGTGACGCGCAGCCGATGAAGGCTGTCAGGGAGACCGGACCGGTCGCCATCGCCTGCATCTTGAAGAACAGGAACGCCGCGGTCACCACGCCGTAAAGCATTCCCCAGCAGACGCTCCCGGTGTCAGATCTCAGTCCTCCTGAAATCATCGACGTCCCGCCAAGCAGAATCACCCAGATGCCAGAGACCGCCGCGTTGAAAAGCAGCACGCCGCCGGGACTGTCGAGCCCACGGTTTCCGAACTTGTGCAGGAGCAGATTGTTTGCCGAGGCGAACAGGATCGACAGGCAGAGCAAAAGATATGGCTGCAATTTATTTCTCCTTTCCTGGTTCGTTGTTTCAATTATAACAGATAAAAGCGTGAAATTCAAACCTCTCAGTTATCATAAAAGTACTCAAATTTATCATCCGGTGAAAAAGGCGCTTGACATACGCCTGAAATTGGTGTATAATATTGAAAAACAATATGGAGGGCGAGTGAGTTATGCCGGGATCTCTCAGTTTTGAGAATATGCGTGGGCTGTTCAACCGTGACGGGTATTTCTTTCAGCAGACGCTTGGGCGGCAGCTCCTGACGGAGCCGCACAGTCATGATTTTTACGAGATGATTTGTCTCCTTTCGGGCTCCTGCGTGCATATAGTGAACGGTTTTGAAGTGAACTGCTCCGAGGGTGACGTTTTCCTGCTGCGCCCCTGTGATGTTCACTCGTTCAGGGATCAGGGCGATGGAACGAATGTCGCTGCTCTTTCGGTCGCCGAGCCCGAGGTCGAACAGTTTATCACCGCTTACGGGTTCGAAAACGACGCTGTTTTTGACCGTCAGGAGACCCCGACTGAGGTGCCGCGCACGATCGTCAGAAGAATCGAGCGTCAGGGTTTTTCCGAGCTGTGCGACAGTGTGTTCACGATTCCGGAAAGCAGACAGACGCCGCTCTGCCGCGTGCTGCTCGGGGAGTTTTTCGGACGGTACATAAAGGACCGCGCGGGAATTGACAGCGTGATGCCGCCGTCATTTTCGGCGATCCTTGCCGAGATGAACCATTTGCCGAACGCCGCGGAGGGTGTGAGCGCCTTTCTCAGACTGTCGAATTTCAGCCACGCGCAGCTTTGCCGCCTGACAAAAAAATACCTCGGCATGACGCCGGGGGAGTATATTAACAGTGTGAGGATGAAATACGCGTACGAAATGGTAATGTCCGGCGAGAAAGACTATGAGACAATCTGCGAGGAGATCGGGTTTTCGAGCTATACGTATTTCTGCCGTCTTTTTGAGAAGACATACGGCGCGACGCCGGCAAAGACACGGAATAGCTATTATTCCGGATGCCAGACAATATGAGTTATTCATCTGTGATTGTAGTATTATAAATCAGATCCACAAAAAACAAGGAAATGCTGATATGCGCCCCGAAAGTCAGAGGCTTAAGGGGGCATAATTCAGATAATCATGTATCCGGCGTCATTCTGCCGCTTGGACGTTTATGGTAATAAAACCACCAAAAAAGATCACGAAAAATATATGTGATAAAGAAGGTCCTTCACGCCGAGGATCAAACGGATTTTTATGATAAAGGAGATTTCTCATGACAGAATTCAAAGTGACCGACTACGGCGCTGTCCCAGATGGCGTCACTGATTCGACCGCGGCATTTGAAAGCGCGCTTGCTGACGCTGAGAAGTGCCATGGAACGGTGCTCGTTCCGTCCGGCGATTATATCGTCGGCAAACTCAGGATGGGGGAGGGGGTCGCGCTGCGCGGTGTCTCCGGATGGAGCTTCCGCGACAACGGCACGGCGACTCTTCATCTGCGTGACTCCGGGTGCGACTGCATGATCGATATGACCGGCTCGTTCGGCGGCAGCATTTCCGGGCTGTGCCTCGACGGGCGTGGGTTCGGCAAAAATATTCACGGTGTCAAGGTATACTGGGAAAAGTACAATGGAGGCGCAAAAGAGGACACTCCCACCTTCGATGACTGCCGTGTCGGTCATTTCAGCGGCGACGGTATTCACCTCGAGCACATCTGGTGTTTCTCGATAAGGCACTGTATGCTCTGTTTCAACGGCGGCTGCGGATTATATATAGACGGCTGGGACGCGTTTATCCTCGACAACTGGTTCTCCGGCAACCGTAACTGCGGCATTCTAGGCGGACCGTGTGTCGCCTCGATCACCGCTACCGGCAACCGCGTCGAGTGGAACTCCGGCGCGGGGTTCAGATTCCTGCACGGCGACAGCTATAATATCACCGGAAACTTCTTCGACCGCAGCGGCGGACCGGCGATCTCGATGGGCGACGAGACCGGAGGGTGCAGCACAGTGACGATAACCGGGAACATCTTCAGACGAAGCGGAAAGCCCTGCGATAAACTGACCGACGAACTTGACAACTGCCACCTCAGAATGACGAAATGCGAAAACGTTGTCGTCACCGGAAACGCGTTCCGTCTCGGAAGGGATGACGGCGGCGTCGGCGTCGACAGTCCGGCTCACTCGGTCGTGATGCGTGAAAACAGCTTCACGATACTGAAGGACAATGTGATGCACCACGGACAGCTCGGCGACGCGCTCGTTCTCGATGGGAATACTGACTGCGTCATTGACGGAAATATCGGATAAAATGACAGAGACTGCCGGGGAAACCTGACAGTCTCTGTTTTTTTATTTTGTCACCGAGCTGATAGCGTCCTTCATCCGCTTTACAGCCTCGCGAACAACATCATGCTGTGTGCCGAGGTTCATCCGGACGAATCCGTCGCCGCCCTCGCCGAACATTTTTCCGTCGTTCATGCGGATACCCGCTTCTTCAAGGAAGAATTTCTGCGGATCGGACACGCCGTGTTCCGCCAGTCCGCGGCAGTCGAGCCACGCGAGATATGTCCCCTCCGGATGTGTCAGAGTCACCGGCGCGTCGGTTCCGGCTTCCGGGAACGCTTCTTTCAGAATGTCATAATTTCCCCGGATATAACCGACAAGCGCGTCGACCCAGCCGTCTCCGTCGCGGTAGACGGCTTTTGTCGCGGCAATCGAGAATATGTTGAGATCGGCGTTGCCGGTCATCTCCTTTTCCGCCTCGAATTTATCGCGTAAGTCGTCATTTTCGATTATGATATTCGCGCCTTTGATCCCTGCCATATTGAATGTTTTTGTCGGCGCCGTGCAGGTGATCGTGCGCTCCGCCATGCCGTCGAGCGACGCGAGCGGGATATGATGCCCCTCAAAGACGAAATCCGAATGAATTTCGTCGCAGATCACACCGACATTATGCTTCTTCGCGAGCTTTGCGACACATTCGAGTTCTTCCTTCTTCCAGATTCTTCCGACCGGGTTGTGCGGGGAGCAGAACAGTATCGCTTTCGCGTCTCCGAGCTTACGGTCAAGATCGTCTAAATCAATCTCCCAATGTCCATTATTGTTTCTCAGCGGAGATATGACCGGAACGCGCTTATTCGCGAGTATGGTTGATCTGAACGGGAAATAGACCGGCTCAAATATCAGAACGCCGTCACCCGGTGCGGTGAGCACACGTATCCCGGCGGATATGCCGTAGATGACTCCCGGCGCGTTAACGACAGCTTCTTTCGGAAAATCCCAGCCGAAGCGGCGGGAATACCATCCGCTGACAGTGCTCTTATAGTCTGCGCCGTCGAGAGTATAGCCAAAGATTCCGTGCTTCAGTACATCCTCCATAGCCGCCCGCGCAGACGGGAGCATTCTGAAATCCATATCGGCGACCCACATCGGGATGACCTCGCGTCCGTGCCTGTCCGGCGGGAGCGGTTCGTATTTTTCCGAGCCGGACGAGCGGCGGTCGGTCTTCTCGTCGAAGTATGCGGCGTTGAATTCAGCCGCGGTGTTCTTTTGCTGTTCCAAGATTTCTTTCTCCTTTGTTTCTTATTCAGCAGGTATTCCGCGCGTCTCACCGAGCTCCGGCGAGTACATTTCACCGTTATCGCCCTGATAGAGCCGTATATAGTCTATGGTGTATGTCACAGGGTATTCCATATTGTCGTCGACCATCGCGCCGTCGGGTATCCAGGAAGCCTCGGGCGTAAAGAGGAAGTTGTTGAGGATTATGTAGCCGGGAGTGTGGAAACCATCCATGCCCTTGTACTCGCCGAAATCTCCGGTTTTTTCCGTTATATCCATCGTGCAGTAGTCCTCGCCGTCGACCGAGAACACCATCTTTTCCTCGTCCCAGTAGAAGCCGTAGGTGTGGTATTCATCCGAGAGGTTCGAGGTATCCTTGAAAACATACGGCGTCTTGCGATCATCGCCGAGCTGGACATGATAGTTGTCGGCGGTAGAGTTGTACCACTTGTGGATGTTCGGAACGACCTTGTCTTTTGAGCCGAAAACCTCGAAGATGTCGATCTCAGCCATCCAGTTGACCCCCTCGTTGCGCATATCTTCGCGCTGGACCATCCAGAACGACGGCCAGCAGCCCTTTCCGAACGGAACTTTCGCGCGCATCTCGAGATAACCGTAGCAGAAGTTACAGGAATCGCGCGTCGTCATCGACTTGTTCGTCGAATAGGGCTTACCCTCGGAGATTGAGGTGTCCTCCTCCTTCCATGAGCGGAGGACGAGATTTCCGTCCTCGGTCTTGACGTTGCGCTCTGTTTCGGAGTTGTACATATCCGACGCGTTCATCTGCGCGCGCTGGAGCCACTTGTCGCGGTCGTAAAGATCGCCGTCGTAGTCGAACTCATCGTTCCAGACGAGCGTCATCTCGGGGTAGCGCTCTGAGACAAGCGGGACTTTGTCGAAGGTCCCTGAAATCGTGTAGTCGCTCTTGTATTCGGCGTTTGTCGAAAGCGAAGAGATGAACTCATTCGCCGCTCCGGCAGCCGCGACGTAATGTCCGCCGGAGATGACGAGATCGTTCCCGTCGAACCTGACGCTTCCGGTGGCCTTGTCGCCGGAGAGTCCGAGGCGGATGTTGTACTCGCCCGGCTCGGTGACGATCGGGAGGTCGAAGCCGGTCAGCTCATAAACTGTCGCTTTCAGGCGCTTTGCCGCTGAGTTTATGTCGACGCAGTTGTTTTCGGGGAGAAGTATTGAGTATTCGCCTATGTTCCTGCCAGCCAGTTCTATCATTTTGTAGTCCTTTCTGTAGATGAATTCGCTGTTATCCGAAGCGCCGAAGATCGACGCCATGTTTTCTTTGAATTTATTAATCGCGAGCTTCATTGCGCTCTCGTCGACTCCGACCGCGACGATATTGCCGTCCTTTACGCTGTAAAGCCAGTCGTTGCCGCAGTTCTTACGGTAGGAGGTCAGACTGTCGAGCGCCTTTCCGCCCTCGCCGTAATCGACGCCGAGCCAGATACCAGCCGTTGAGCCGGTGTCTCTGTCGCTTATCGGCACGACAAATCCGGTCTTTTCGAGTATCAGCGCTTTCAGTTCATCAGCGAGCGCCTTCGTTTCGTCTGAAGCTTCCTTCGGGATGTAGATCGTGTAATCACCGGCGCTGACGCCGTTTATCGTCTCGCTCTCATATTCGCGGCGCGAGATGAACTCGAAATCAGACAGAGTCGCGGAGTCGACCGCCGGGAGAACGTTTTTCAGAAAATAGTCGGCGCCCGAAGCGACCGCGGATGGTGAGCCGCCGGTTATCACGATTTTGTTGTCCTTCATGCGGATGATGAAGTCATTCGTGTAGTTCCCGCGGTAGTTTGTGAGCTCCGCGAGCGCGTCAACTGATGCCTTGCGGTTTGTCTCTCCGATCAGGAATTCGACGTTGTCCTCGGGTATGTTCTCGTCACGCTTTACCCAGTCGGTTGAGATTGTTTCAAGTCCGAGCTTGTTTCTTATTTCAATCGTTGCGTCGACGACCGCTTTATCGCAGACGTCAGGACGGACTAGCGAGTATCCGGAGAAGAGCGCGAGCTGTTCGGCGGATGGTTCGGCGGATTCTATCTTCGTTTCATCCGGATTTTTTGTTTCCGAACAGGAAACGAGCATAAGCGCCGCGAGGATCAGTGTTATTGTAAATTTCTTCATTGTATCTCCTTGCCTGTATAAACGAGTGTCCATCACGCGTGCGGAGGCTTCTCTCTGATGATAGTATAACATATTTGCGCTCGTCTGTCAAGAGACAACACCTTTGTCACGCGAAACAAAAAAATTAACATCAGCATCCCTTTACAAAACCGGACCGGTGTGATATAATATATATGAGTACGATGTGCGGTGCGCGCTCGGTCAAATAAAAGTGAGTTCGTAACCATCCTCACTAAGGAAACGCCTGGCGTTTCCTTGAAACAAAACTACGGATAGGTCGCGTCAGCCTGCTTTGCTGAAGTGCGGCTTTTTTGTCCGTTTATGTCCCGCGGCTGCTTTCCGCGGGGGCAGAAAGGAATATTTTAATGAAAAAACAGAATATAAGATTTATCGCAACGGCGGGAATGATCGGCGCGCTTTATGTCGTTCTGACGCTGATTTCGGCCATGTTCGGGCTCTCGAGCGGGGTTATACAGGTGCGCATCTCCGAGATGCTGTGCGTCCTGCCGGTATACACGGCGGCGGCGATTCCTGGCGTCACGGTCGGGTGTCTGCTCGCGAACCTCATCGTCGGCGGGACCGTGTGGGACATCGTTTTCGGAACTCTCGCGACACTTATCGGCGCGGTTGCCGCGTATTTCATGCGGCACACGAAATATCTCGCGTTCATCCCGACTGTCGTCAGCAATATGATCATCATACCGACCGTGCTGATACTGTCCGGTCTCGGCGGGTGGAATATGTTCCCGTATTTCGCGCTGACGGTCGGACTCGGCGAGATCATCTCCTGCGGCGTCTTCGGCGATCTAATGGTGCTGTACTTTGAGCGCCATCCGTCGGTTGTGAAGACGCTTTTCGACAGCAGTCCGGTCAGAGCGGTTGAAAAAGCCTGAAACACTGATCACTCCGCACATAAATCAATAATAACGCTCCCCGGTTTGATGGTTGACCGGGGAGCGCGTTTTTTGATTGCTTTTCCGATATTTTCGTTTTATCAGTTACCGGCGCCGCTGAAGCCCTTGACGGCGTCGCTTATTGTCTTTTCCATGACAGTCCGCATGGACTCGAACTTCGAGGATATTGCGCGGTCGTTGTTCGTGAACATTTCCTTGAATACTCCGTCGCGGAGCTTGTCTCCCCAGACGGTGTCTCCGAGGTCGTACACGCGGTTGTTGAATATGATGTCGAGCATATCAGCCGATTCATTGTCTCTCGCGAATTTTGTTTTCAGAGCGACGTTGTAATACGCCTTGACCACCGTATCGGAGGACTCCGAAGCCATCGCCTCGAGGATGATCGACGCGAACTCGGGGTCTGCGGTCACGGGGACGCAGGTCAGCTCGCAGTTCTCAATTCTCGAGAGGTAGTTCGCTTGATTTTCGTCATACTTCGGGTAGGGAATGATTCCGAAGTCTGCGTCCATATTTCTCAGCGACTCTATGTAGAAGAACGTTATATCCATGAACAGCGCCTTGTTGTTCTGGAACATATTGATGAACTGGTCGTCGTAATTCGTCTCGGACGAATTTCTGAACCACGAGTTGCTGTCGTATGTGATGGCGAAAACTCGCTCGAAGACGTTCAGGAATTTCTCATCGGACGGCATTGTGAAGACCGGCTCGTCGGCCTCGTTGCGGTTGACCGAGAGCACTCCGGAGGCGATCCAGAACGCGGGGAGCACCGCCTTCGGCTGAGAAAGATAACCGTAAAGATCTTCCTCATCCATCACGGAATCTCCGTTCAGGTCCTTGCTGAACGTGTCGACTATCTTCGCGTATTCGTCGAGGGTCCATTTTCCGGAGTTCACGAGGGAATAGAGATCGCCGACGTTGTTGTCGTCCGCGAGCTTCTTGTTGAATACGAGGACGTGAGTGTAGTCATAGCTCGTCAGATTGTTCGCGCCTATCGGGAAGAAGCTCTTTCCGCACATTGAGACGCAGTCGTTGAGCTGTTTGTCCCAGTATGACTTCCCGAGATTGATATACGGCAGGTCGGCTATGCTGTAGAGCAGATTCTCCTGCGCGTACTCGAAGCCCGCCGAGCCGCGCGCGTTGATAATGTCGTAGGAATCATCGCCCGCGATTATCGAGTTCTTCGCCCTGTCCGTGTTCGTGTCGCCGTCCTCGGTGAATGTAAGATTGAAGCGGTCCTCGACCTTGCT
>ENA-ORIC01000306-ORIC01000306.1-human-gut-metagenome-genome-assembly--contig:-NODE-306-length-65695-cov-11.694215_pt1 | contig 65695 bp, 92 predicted proteins | sample MGYA00243023_ERZ508732 | MGnify/ENA primary metagenome ERZ508732 (study PRJEB26277, sample SAMN04329767) | human gut metagenome | biome: human-associated habitat | host: Homo sapiens | place: USA... | reverse complement strand
TGGTGCGGTCGGAGAGACTCGAACTCTCATGGCTCTCACCACAGCGACCTCAACGCTGCGCGTCTACCAATTTCGCCACGACCGCGGCCCGAACTGTTCCCCACTGATGTGCATCCGAAGAAGCGAGGTCACCAGCAGAGGAGGTGTATTTTACCTCGGAATTTCGTTCGTGGGGGCCTTATTAGGGTTTTCACTACCAGACATACCATATTCATGGGATGCCGGCTGTTCGACCGTTGACAAAACACCACCCGCTGGCTGAGCGGAACGCTTGTTGAAGGCGCCGGAAGCGAGCGTCAGGGCGATCGTGGAGCAGAAGAAGACCGTGGCGGCGATGGCCGTGGAACGGGAGAGGAAGTTTGCGCTGCCCGTAGCGCCGAAGACAGAGCCGGAGGCGCCGGAACCGAAGGCGGCACCGAGGTCGGCACCCTTGCCGTGCTGCATGAGCACGAGCACGATCACGACGACGGCAGAGATGATCTGCAGAACGAGAGCGATGCTAAGAAGAAAATGCATGGCGGTTAAACCTTAGAGTGAAAAATCAATCGACGCGGGCAGCCGCGCAGACGGAATGGAAATCTTCAGCCTTGAGGGCGGCGCCGCCGATGAGGCCGCCGTCGATGTCGGGCTGGGAGAAGAGTTCATGGGCATTGTCCGGCTTGACGCTGCCGCCGTAGAGCAGCGGCGTCTTCGCGGCGGCTTCGGCGTCGGCCTCGGTGAGGCAGGCGCGCAGAGCCGCGTGAACGTGCTGGGCGGCCTGCGGAGTCGCCGTGCGTCCCGTGCCGATGGCCCAGACGGGTTCATAGGCGACGGCGCCGAGCTTGGCAACGGGCACTCGCGTGAGCACGGTTCGAAGTTGGCGCAGCACGACGGCCTCGGTGAGGCCTGCCTCGCGCTCGGCGAGCGTCTCGCCTACGCAGACGACGGGGGCGATGCCGTGAGCAACGAGGTTTTCAGCTTGGACGGCCACGGATTCGTCGTCCTCACCCCAGAGGGTGCGGCGTTCCGAATGGCCGACGAGGCAGAGGCTCATGCCGATGTCGGCGAGCATGGCGGCGGACACTTCGCCCGTGAAGGCGCCCTGATCCCTGGGCGAAACCGTCTGGGCGCCGACAGCGACCCCCGTGTCCTTGAAGAGGCGGACGAGTTCGGACAGATAGACGAAGGGCGCGCACACGGCGGTCCTGCAGTTGAGATCGCCGAGTTTGGCAAGGAATTCCTCCGCCCAGAGGCGGTTGGCCTCGGCGGAGCCGTTCATTTTCCAGTTGGCGATGACAATCTTTTCACGCACGCTGAGTTTCTCCAACAATGCCGGTGAAGGATGCGGATGGTCCGTTTTTGACGCGGACAATGCATAACCCTCGCATTTTATACGGTTTCCCTCAAGTCTTCAAAGCACTCGGGGAAAAAACGATGGGGTTTTGAAACAAGAAGCCCTGCTCTCCTCGCGGAGAGCAGGGCTCGTGTCTTCAAGCCCGGAAGGGCTCAGGGATTAGGCCTGGGCGGCTTCGTCCTTGAGAAGAGCCTTCATGGAAAGGCGCACGCGGCCCTTTTCGTCGGCTTCGATGACCTTGACGCGGACCTGCTGGCCTTCCTTGAGGTAGTCGGAGACCTGGTTGACGCGTTCGTTGGCGATCTGGCTGATGTGAAGGAGGCCGTCCTTGCCCGGCAGGAGCTGGACGATGGCGCCGAAGTCGAGCAGGCGCTGGACCGTGCCTTCGTAGATCTGGCCGACTTCGATCTTGGCCGTGATGATCTCGATGCGGCGGCGGGCTTCTTCAACGCGGGCCGTGTCCGGGCTGGCGATGGTGACCGTGCCGTCGTCTTCGATGTTGATCGTCGTGCCGGTTTCTTCGGTGAGGGCGCGGATGGTGGCGCCGCCCTTGCCGATGACTTCACGGATCTTGTCCTGATCGATCTTGAAGGAGATCATGCGCGGGGCGAAGTCGGAGAGTTCCTTGGCGCCGCCGCCGGCCATTTCATGCATCTTGCCGAGGATGTGCTGGCGGCCTTCGTGGGCCTGAGCCAGGGCGGCCTGCATGATTTCGGCCGTGATGCCTTCGATCTTGATGTCCATCTGGAGGGCGGTCACGCCTTCGGCGGTGCCGGCCACCTTGAAGTCCATGTCGCCGAGATGGTCTTCGTCACCGAGAATGTCGGTGAGGACGGCGAACTTGTTGCCTTCCTTGATGAGGCCCATGGCCACGCCGGCGACGTAGTCCTTGAGCGGAACGCCGGCGTCGAGCATGGAGAGGCAGCCGCCGCAGACGGAGGCCATCGAGGAGGAGCCGTTGGATTCGGTGATTTCAGAAACGACGCGGATCGTGTACTGGAATTCCTCGGCGGTCGGGAGAACGGCCTTCAGGGCGCGCTTGGCGAGACGGCCGTGGCCGATCTCGCGGCGCTTCGGGCTGCCGACGCGGCCCGTTTCGCCCGTGGCGAACGGGGGCATGTTGTAGTGCAGCATGAAGCGGTCGTGCGTTTCTTCGCAGAGACCGTCGATGATCTGTTCGTCCTGCTTCGTGCCGAGCGTCGTAAGCACGAGGGCCTGCGTTTCGCCGCGGGTGAAGAGGGCGGAGCCGTGGGTGCGCGGAAGCACGCTCTGGCGGATTTCGATCGGGCGGACCGTGCGGGTGTCGCGGCCGTCGATGCGGGGTTCGCCGTTGAGGATGTTGGAGCGAACGAGCTTGGCTTCGAGTTCGAAGAGGATGCCGTGGACTTCGTTCATGTCCGGAGCTTCGGTGCCGGCGGCTTCGGCGTCGGCGACGAGCTGGGCTTCGCAGGCGGCATAGACTTCGCGGAGCTTTTCCGTACGGGCCTGCTTGGAGCGGATGCCGTAGGCTTCCTTGAGGCCGGCGTCGCAGAGTTCGACGATGCGGGCGACGAGGGCTTCGTTCTTCGGGGCGGGCTGCCAGTCCCAGGCCGGCTTGCCGGCTTCGGCGACGAGCTCGTTGATGGCCTGGATGCAGACCTGCATGGCCTTGTGGCCGGCCATCACGGCTTCGAGCATCGTCTTTTCCGGAAGGATGTCGGCCTCGGATTCAACCATGAGGACGGCGCGTTCCGTACCGGCGACGACGAGGTCGAGGCGGGAGCTCTTGAGTTCTTCCGTGGTCGGGTTGATGACGATTTCGTCATTGATGTAGCCGACGCGGCAGGCGCCGATCGGGCCGCGGAACGGGATGCCGGAGATGGCGAGGGCGGCGGAGGCGCCGATCATGGCCGGAATGTCCGGATCAACGGCGGGGTCGGCGGAGAGGACGTGGATGATAACCTGGACTTCGTTGAAGAAGCCGTCCGGGAAGAGCGGGCGGATCGGACGGTCGATCAGGCGGGAGGTGAGCGTTTCCTTTTCGGACGGACGGCCTTCGCGCTTGAAGAAGCCGCCGGGGATCTTGCCGGCAGCGTAGGTCTTTTCGATGTAGTCGACGGTGAGCGGGAAGAAGTCCTGGCCGGGCTTCGTTTCCTTCTTGGCTACGACCGTGGCGAGCACCACCGTGTCGTCCATCTGGCAGATGCAGGCGCCGGTGGCCTGACGGGCGATCTCACCGGTGGTGAGGGTCACGTCGTGATTGCCGAAGCGGAAGGACTTGGACACTTTGTTGAACATCGTCATGATGTATTCCTCTGTGCATGGTTGTCGTCGCTGACGTTTCTCATCAACTTTCCGGGCGCAAGAGCAATTCGAGTTCGAAGCTCTTTGGCACGCTGCGGCATCGGCTCCCTTTCCCTTTTTTCCTTGTGCCGGAGGGGGAGGGAGCTCATGTCGCAACGCGGTAGCTTCGCGTGGAAAGAAAGTGTGCCGTCAACGAACGACGTGGGTTTTAGATGCGACGACGGCCTGTCGTCGTTCGGCAGGCCGTTGTCAGGGAGAAATGTTCCGTCTTACTTACGGAGATTGAGGGCTTCAATCAGGGCGCGGTAAGCATTGAGGTCGGTGCGCTTGAGGTAGTCAAGCAGCTTGCGGCGGCGGGAGACCATACGGAGAAGGCCACGACGGGAGTGGTGATCCTTGGTGTGAACCTTGAAGTGGTCCGTAAGGTGGTTGATGCGGGCGGTGAGAAGAGCAACCTGCACTTCGGGAGAGCCGGTGTCGCCTTCAGCGCGCTGGAACTTGGCAACGATCTCAGACTTGTTCATTTCAACGGACATTTGTTTTCCTGAATAAAGAAAAAGGTATGGAAACTTGCGGACACGAGCGTTGAGACTCGAGCCGTGAAAGCGGAGATTGTACCTACTGCATGGGCGCCGTGCAAGTGCAAAGCGAGGAAATTTTCACACAAGGCGGCGTGGGCTCCGAAACGGCCTCCGCGGGTTGACTGTCAAGGGCCCCGGAAGCCCTGAAAAAGGCATGAAAAACGCCGCGCTCCCGTGGGGATGCGCGGCGTTCGGAAGGCTCTTGGGATGTCAGCGCTCGTCGCTCAGACGGTAGCGCTTTTCAAGCCAGCCGACGAGCTGGCTGATGGTGAGCGTCATGACAAGGTAGAGGATCGCGACGCAGGTCCAGATCTCCATCGTGCCGTAGGTTTCGGCAATGACGAGCTGGCCGGAGCGGGTCAGTTCCTCGAAGCCGATCACGGAGACGAGGGAGGAGTCCTTCAGCATGGCGATGAACTCGTTGCCGAGCGGCGGGATGATGCGCTTGACGGCCTGCGGCAGCACGATGTAGCGCATCGTCTGCGGGTAGGTCATGCCGAGCGAGAGGCCGGCGCGCATCTGGCCGAGCGAGATGGACTGGATGCCCGCACGGAAGATTTCGGCGATGTAGGCGCCCGAGTTGAGCGAGCAGGCCGCGACGGCGGCAATGTAGGGGTCGATGCGCTCACCGATGATGTTCGGCAGGGCGAAGTAGATGATGAAGATCTGGATCAGAAGCGGCGTGCCGCGGATCACGTCGACGTAGACTTTGGCGGGCCAACGGAAGATGGGATTCTTCGAAAGCTGGGCAAGACCGAGGAAAAGGCCGATGATCAGGCCGAGACCCACGGCGAGCGCCGTGATTTCAAGCGTCAGGCCCGCGCCCTTGAGAAGCAGGGGAAGGCTGTTGACGATCAGGGATAAATCAAATTCCATGACGGGTGACCTCTAAGCAGATTGTGGTTTGCGTCCGCTTCCGGATGAAGGGCGGGGGGATGCTCTTCGAAGGGGGAGGGCCCGGGGCGCGGCGCAATGATAAAAGTGTAAGGCAAAATTTGCTGAATTTTACAGACACGGATCAAGGTTGTCTAACCGTACAGGGCAAACCTTGAGGCGTCTCAAAGAAAAAGCCGGCGCGCTCCCTTGCGGGAGAGGCCGGACTCCTGTGTCGTCAGATCACGGATTTGCGAAAAATCAGTTCTTGCCGAACCACTTGTTGTAGATCTTGTCGTATTCGCCGTTCGACTTCAGCTTGGCGAGCGCAGCGTTGACCTCGTCCTTGAGTGCGGACTGGTCCTTGCGGAAGACGAAGGCAAAGTCGTCGGCGGAGTAGGTCTCGGGCTGGTGCACGAGTTGGGCGCCGAGCTTGGGCTGTTGCGTCATGATGTAGGCCGTCACGGGACGGTCGTTGATTACGGCGTCGCTGCCGCCGATGGAGAGGTCGAGAATGGCCTCTCCCGCGGTGTTGAATGTCACGATCTTGGCGCCCTTGACCTTTTTGGCGGCGTTGTGGCTCGTCGTGCCGATCTGCACGCCGATCGTCTTGCCCTCAAGGTCCTTCATGCTCTTGACGGCGCCGGCTTTGGCCTTCGTGGTGACGAGGGAGAGGCCGGAAGTGTAGAACGTGTCGGAGTAGAGGACGCGCTTCTTGCGCTCCTCGGTGATGGAGAAGCCTGCGGCGCCCATCTCGACGGTGCCCGAGAGCATGGCGGGGATGATGGCGTCGAAGCTGAGGACCTGGAATTCGATTTTGGCGCCGAGTTCCTTGCCGACGGCCCGCACGAGGTCCATTTCGAAGCCGGAGACTTCTCCCGTCTGGGTGTTGACGAATTCAAAGGGGGGGAACGTCGGTTCCGTGGCCACCTTGATGAGGCGTTCCGCAAACGCGTTGGCGGATATGCCGCCGAGAACGGCGGCGCTCATGATGACGCCGGCGAACGTCTTGACGCCGGCACGTGCGAGCTTGAATTGCATTTGTAAGGCCCTCCTGGGCTTGTAGCGGGAGCGCGGTGCTCCCTGTTTTAATACCGTTCGCGTGAACGGCCCGAGAGTTCCTGGGCTGCAGGGGGATGCGGCTTCGGACGTTGGAAATTCTTTTCAGGCGGCCTGTTTCAGGTTGTCGGACTGCGGGTGATGTGCTGTTTTTGGTCAGTCCGGCCCGCGCGCCGCGCGGCTGGCGCGGCACGGGGACTTTGGTGAGGAGAGGTTACTTGGCGAACCACTTGTCCTCGATCTTGGCGAATTCGCCGGACTTCTTGAGCTCTTCAAGGGCGGCGTTGAGCTTCTGGAGGAGCTCGGCGTTGCCCTTCTTCACGGCGAAGCCGAAGTGTTCGGCGTCGGCGATCTCGGTGGAGAGCTGGAGGTTCTTGGCAACGCGCGGCTTCGTCTTCAGGAAGTAGGCGAGCACCGGACGGTCAAGCACGACGGCGTCGGCGTTCTTGACGTTGAGGTCCATGAAGGCCTCGCTCGTCGTGTTGAAGGCGGAGACGCGGGCGCCCTCGACGTTCTTGGCGTAGGCGGCGCCCGTCGTGCCGATCTGCACGGCGAGGGTCTTGCCCTTGAGGTCGGCGAAGGTCTTGATCTTTTCAGCATCGGCCTTGCGGACGAGATAGGAGAGGCCGGACTGGTAGTAGGGGGAGGTGAAGTCGACCTTCTTCTGACGTTCTTCGGTGATGGAGATGCCCGAGGCGATCACGTCGATCGTGCCGGCGGAGAGCGCCGGGATGAGGGCGTCAAAGCCCATGTTCATGACCTTGACGTCGTAGCCGGCCTTGTCGGCGACGGCCTTGATGAGGTCGATGTCGAAGCCGGAGAACTCCTGGGTCTTCGTGTCGAGGAATTCGAACGGCGCGAACGTGGGTTCGGTGCCGACGCGCAACGTGTCGCGGGCCATGGCGTTGCCGGCGAAGGCGGCGATGGCAAGGGCGGAGGCGGCAGCGGCGAAAACTTTCTTGAACATCATGGTAAGGCGGTCCTTTGAGATTCTGTCTGTTCGTTTTGCGGATCCGGAGCGCCTCCTGCAAGGCGCTTCGTCCGTAGGATGCAATATAGCCGAAGTGTTCGGCCCCCTGCGAGACGAATCGCCCAAGTTTGTACGCCGCTCAGACCGTATAGGTCCTATACCCCAATATTCGCGCGCCTTCGTATCAAAGCCACCCAATTGTCGGCAAAAGGCGGGGGCGGAAGAAGCCTCAAGGGCGTCTCAAAGCTTCCATGCGTTCACCAGCCATCCGTTCTCGCGAGCGGCCTCGAGCAGCACGGGGTCGGGGTTGACCGCCACGCAGTCGCCCGAGGCGAGCGCGAGCGGCAGGTCGTTGCGGCTGTCGGTGTAGAAGACCGTCTCGGCGGGGCGCAGCCCCCTGTGCTCGAGTGCGGCGCAAAGGCGCACGACCTTGCCCTCGCGGAAGGTGGGCGTGCCCGAGAGCTCGGGCGTGATGCGGCCGTTCCTGACGACGAGCTCGGTGCCGAGCGCGACGTCGACGCCGAAGACGCGTTCGGCGATGGGCTTCACGAAGAAGGCGTTGGAGGCGGAGATGATGAGCGTGAGCATGCCAGCGGCCTTCGCGGCGCGGATCGTCTCAAAGCCCTGCGGATAGGCGATGGGACGGATCTTCTCCTCGATGAAGTCGGAGACGAGCGCATTGCGCTCGGCCTCGTCAAGTCCCGAGTAGGCGGGAACCGCCTCGCGCAGCCAGGCGGCGATGTCGAGCGTGCCCGCGTGGTAGGAGGCCTTCATGCGTTCGTTGATCTCGCGGAAGACGGGATCGGTTACGACGCCCCTTTCATAGAGATACTCGGTCCAGCCGATCGTGGCATCGCCCGCGATGAGCGTGTGGTCGAGGTCGAACACGGCGGCAAGCGGCATGAAGCCGGTGGCGGGAACGGGGCGGAAGGCGGTCATGGCGGGGAGAGTCCTTGGAGTTCTTGCAGGGATCGTCATTCTAGTCGTTCTCATCCAAATGTGATGAAAGCCGCACCGGGCTTTTCTCGTCCGGTGCGGCTTTTTCATAAGTCGACTTGTGCGAAACGCACGGTCGTTCGGGCGTCTTGTGCGGATCAGGCCTTGACTACGCGGGCGACGTCGGCGGCGAAGGCCTCCTCGCCCTGAGCCGACAGGATGCCGTAGAGGCGCATGGCGGTCAGGTTGCAGAGCACGTAGTTGCGCAGCGCGTTGAAGGTCTTTTCATCGCGCACGCCCCACTTCTTCTCAGCGAGGTTTCGAAGGGCCTTGACGACCCACTGGCAGGCGGGCACGGAGATGACCCAGTCGTGGTCGGCGAGGTGTACGACCCAGCCCTCGATGCGGCGCGGCAGCGGCAGGGTCTTGCCGTCGGCGGCGATGAGGCCGGCCTTGACGGGGTCGACGCCCGCGATGATCGCGGCGGCGCGGAGCCAGCCGACGACCTGGGCTTCGCCGGAGGCGCTGCCCGGATGCTCGTGGGCGCAGGCCTGGGCAACGACGAATTCGGCGGGCAGGCCGCGCTTGATGGACTCGGCGATGCTGAGTACGTGGTGTTCGCCCGTGCCTGCGAGGGCCTCCTCCTTGCGGCAGGCATTGTCAGCCTCCCACTGGAAGACCCAGGGCTTGTGCAGGTCGTGCAGGATTTCACCGCCGACGGCGTGGTCGAAGTCGAGCTTGAGGCCGTCGATGTTGTCGTAGGCGGCGACGAGGGATTCGGCGGAGACGACGTTGAGGGCGACGTGGGTGCAGAGGCCGCCCGGATAGGCATGGTGGCTGCCGTAACCGGAGCCCGGCGCGCTCCAGGTGGGCTGCGGCGAGCGGGTGGTGTCGGAGAACTTCGGGAAGACGGACGTGCGGCCGGCGGCGATCAGGCCCTCCTTCTTGAGGGCGGCGAGCACGGCGCTCTGGTCGGCGGAGGCGATCGTAGGAGCCGGGTTCTCGATGATGGAGAGGACGGCCTTCCTGAGTTCGGGATCGCGCAGACGGCCGGCGGCCGCGCGGATGATTTCGTACGAGGTCTGGACGACGTCGCTCTCGCGGGCCATGTCGACCGGGGACATGGCGGCGATTTCGACAATGGTGCGGGCCTTTTTGGGTGCGGCGGCAGCGGCTGCGATCGGGCTGAAGGCGGCGAGGCCGCCCGCGACGGGGAGAACGGAGGCCGCAGCGGCGGCGCCGAAGAGCGAGCGGCGGGAGATCTGAGTCATGATTTTCCTTTCACAAAACAACATCTGCATGAACTGTGCAGAGCAGGCCCTGTTCAACGACGGTCCCGATCCGGGACTTCAGGGCTTCGGGTCTGAGCTTTTCCCGGATTCCCTTGAGCCTGCAGGACGGATTCTTTCAGGGCCGCATGACGGCGCCGTGACCGTGCGTTGACATCTTGAAGACGCTTGCGTGAATTTTCGATGACGGATTGTCTTCGGACGCCTGATGCGACGAGCGCCCGTCTCTTCGAAGGAGACGGGCGCTCTGAGAGGGCTCGGAGCGAAGCGCTCAGCGGATGGGGCGCCTCCCCGCGAGCCATGCGGGAATGAGGGCGCAGAACGAACCCGCAAGGAGCGTGGCCGCGGCGGCGAGAAGTTCGGGCGAGCCCATGGCGGGCGACATGGCAACGCCCGTTTCGGCGGCAAGCAGATGCGCGGCCGCCTCCGCGCCGATGAAGCCGAGGACGAGGCCGCCCGCGGTCCCCGCAGCGACGACCGTCATGACGATGCACCAGACGAGGCTCATGATGTAGCGCTGCGGGGCGCCGAGTACGCGGAGCTGCTCGAGGGCGGGCCTGCGGAGCTCACCGAGCAGTACGCCCATGATGAGCGTGGCGGCGAGCGCCGTGAGAAGCGTGAGGCGGGCCGTGATCGTCACGGCCTCGCTCGCGCCGCCCAAAAGCGAGTGGAGCGAGACGAGCACCTCGCCAGAGAAGACGCCCATCAGGTTGACCGACGTGCGGTCGGGGCCGGAGAGCGTGCGCTGCGACTGCTGCTGGCGCAGCCTGTAGGCATCGGCGAACGAGGCGGGCTTGACGACGACGGCGGAGACGCCGGGAAGCGTCTCGAAGTCGTGTTCGGAGAAGACGCCGAGCAGTCGGCCGTGCCCTTCTTCATGCGCATATTCATGCTCCGTTCCGTCTTCTTCTTCGTGGTTGTAACCGTGGGCGCGCTCGAGTTCGTCGTGCACCGTCATCGAGTGCGTGGCCCAGACGGCCTCGATCGGAATCATGACGGCGCGGTCCCAGGGCGTGCCGCTTTCGGGCATCCTGCCCACGACCTTGAGGCGTCCGTGGTCGTGCGCGTGTCCTGCGCCGGGCGTCCTGCCGTGCATGGGTACGATTTCGTCGCCGATGCGGTAGGGGGCCGAGGCGCCGACGACGGCCTCGAAGGGCGCCTTGAAGAGGCGTCCCTCGGCGGGCCTGACCGTGCCACCGAAGGTGACGAGCGACGTTGTCGTGCCGACGATGGGAGAGTCTCCCGCCCTGTCGCCGAATGCGACGGGGGCTGCCCACTTGACGCCGTGCCTTTCGTCAAGGTCCTTCATGACGGAGAGTGGCACGAGGGGAAGGGGTTCGTCACGCAGGAAGACGGCGCCGAGCAGAAGGGACGAGGGGCTGGCCTTGGCTCCGATGAGAAGATCGAACCGGTCGGCGGCCTGGGCCGAGGCGTGCCTCAGCATCCTGTCGGTCATGCCGGTCGCAATCGAGATCGAGAGCGAGAGTGCGAGGACGGCGGCGATGCCTGCGAGCACGGCGGCGCTTCTGCGCAGCTCGCTCCTAAGAAGCATGAGGACGTTCATGGATCAGATCCTTGGGGTGAGTCGGCCGTCGGCGAGCGTGAGGTGGCGCTCGAAGTGGCCGAGCACGCGCTCATCGTGGCTTACGAGCACGAGGGAGGCGCCGAGCGAGCCTGCGGCGGAGATGAGTGCGTCGACCGCATGACCTGCACGGTTGGCGTCGAGGCTTGCGGTGGGTTCGTCCGCGAGGATGATCGAGGGAGACTGCATCAGCACGCGCACGAGCGCCGTGCGCTGCATCTCGCCTCTCGAGAGGAGTTCGGAGCGCGTGTCGGGATTGACTCCGTGCAACTTGAGGAGGTCCGTCGCGTCGCGACGCTGGGTGTTGGATACGGTGCGCGAGCAGAACGTGAAGGGGAGCAGGACGTTTTCGAGGGCCGTGAGGCCGTCGAAGAGGCGGAAGTCCTGAAAGAGGAAGCCGACGTGCCGGCCGCGCCAGCGGTCGCGCCTGGGTTCGGAGAGTGCGGAGACCTCGGTGTCGCCGTAGAGCACGCGGCCCCTCGTCGGGAGAAGAATGCCCGAGACGAGCTTGAGGAAGGTGGTCTTGCCCGCGCCGCTTGCGCCGCGCACGGCGATCATTTCACCGGGTTCGAGGCAGAACTCGTCGATCTCGAGGAGCGTGCGCAGGGAGGAGCCGTCGCGAACGTCGAGTCCGACGCCTTCAAGCTTGAGCGTGTCCGTCATCAGATCACCTCGTACTTTGCGTCGGCGAGCCGCACGAGGCTCACGAATCCCGTTTCGGGATCGGTCTCGCTGCCCGTTTCGAGCCGTCCCGTCACCTCGATGAGGCGGTTGTTCTGCACGAAGGCCTGCTCGCTCGCGAGCCTCACGAGGATGATGCTGTCGGGCCAGTCCTGATCGGAGTTGCAGAAGGGGCACAGGCTCACGGGCTCCTTCGTGAGGATGAGGAAGGCGGCTTCGGCCTTGAGCGGCGGAGCCATGAAGCCGCGGATGCGGATCCGCTTGCCCGAGAGCGACTTGAGCTTTTCGGAGAACTGAAGGCCGAGGACGGAGTTGCCCGCGTACATCTCCTCAAACCTGAGTTCTGGGACGGCGGCGAATGCAGGGACGGCCACAAGGAGCGGGGTCCCAAGAAGGCATTTGACGAATTGGCGGCGCTGCATGATGGGTGGCGTCTCGTTTCTGAAAATTGAAAAGGCCGGAGGCGGACTCCCGTGGGAGCCGCGCCTCCGGCGCGGGGCCCTGCGAGGGGCCTTGTGACCGTTACTTGCCGAGGGCAAGCGCTTCGGCCATCACGCGGAAGACTTCCGTGGAGTTCATGAAGCCGCGGATCTGTTCGGCGTTCGGACCCTGGGCGGTCACGACCAGATCGTCGACCGTGTGCACGCCCTGGCTTTCGTTTCGCGGGAGGTTGCCCTCGACGAAGTGGCCGCCCTCGACGTCCTTGTACCTGGCGTCGGCGACGTATTCGCCCTTTTCGTTCTTGACGGCCGGGTTGAAGGTGGCGTCAGGATAGGAGCGGTACGTTTCGTAGTAGTCGGGGTGGGCACCGAAGAAGACGGCAAGACGCTTGGAGGGCTGGAAGTTGTCGGGGAAGCCGTCCTTGTCCTTGTCCTCGTAGTTCGGGTAGCCGGCGTCGGCATAGACGCCCACCTTTTCGCGCATGTCCTTGCCCGGCTTGTTGTCGTCCACCGTGCCGGCGACGGAGATCGAGTGCGTGTGGTCGCCCGTCACGATGAGCAGCGTGTCGGGATTCTTGGCGCAGTAGGCCTTGGCGCGCTCGACCACCTTGTCGAAGGCGATCGTGTCGCCCACGGAGCGGGTCCAGTCGAGCGGGTGGGAGTACTTGTCCACGAGGCCCGCCTCGAGCATCAGGAAGAAGCCGTCCTTGTTCTTCTCGAGCACTTTGACGGCGGCGTCGAAGGATTCGGTCAGATCAGGCTGGTTCGGGAACTTCTTGACGGTGTTGCCCTTCCACTGGTGGCGGTCGACCCAGCCGTCCATGTTGCCGGTGTGAAAGAGGCCGAGCAGGCGGTCGGGCGTCTGGCCGGAGACGGCGCTGAGCATTTCTGTACGGTCCGTGACGAGCTTGTAGCCGGCGTCGCCGAACTTCTGGATGTAGTTGATGCTGTCCTTGCGCTTGGAGCCGGCGGTTTCCTTCGGGAGGAAGTAGGCGGAGCCGCCGCCGAGGATGACCTCGGGCTTGACGTTGTAGAACATCCCGACGATGTCGGCCTTGTCGGCGCGGCGGCGGGTGTGGGAGACGACGGAGGCGGGCGTGGCGTCCTCGATCTCGGCGTCGCTCACGACGCCGATGGCCTTGTTGGTCTTGCGGCGCAGAAGCTCGGCGATCGTCTCCTGCTTCGGATCGTCCTGGCTGGCCTGGGTGCGGTCGGCGTAGACGCCGAGGGCGTTGACGCTCGACTTGTGGCCCGTCATGTAGGCGGAGGCGGTGTTGGCGCTGTCGGCGGCGATCGTGTCGACGGAGCTCGTGCCGAGAAGAGCCATGTGCGGCATGTCGTCCATGGCGAGCGGAGCGTTGTACATGCCGTTCGTCACGCCCTTGGAGAGGATGCGGGCGGCGGTGCGGTGACCGACGGAGAGGCCGTCGGCAAGAAGAATGATGACGTTCTTGGCAACCGGCTTTTCTGGCGTCGTGTAGATGTCCCAGTTGGCGCGCATTTCGCCTTCGGGGCTCTTGACGATGACTTCGTAGCGGCCGGGCTTCTTGATCTCGACGTCGCGGACGACGAGGGCGGAACCGTGGACGTTGTCCTCCTTCTCCATCCAGACTTCCTTGCCGGAGAGCGTCTTGGAGTAGTCGGCACCGTTGATCTGAACGGTGACGTCCTTGCGGGCGACGCTCTTGTCAAGCTCGATCTTGAAGTCGAAGCGGGCGTTCGTCATGAAGCGGGCCTGATCGACGGGATAGATCTGGGCGGCGCCGGCCTGGCCGGCGGCAATGAGGGAGAGAAGCGCTGCGGAGACGGCAGCGGTCGCGGTCTTGATTTTCACAATGAATTCCTTCAACAAACAATGGTCCGAAGGCGCCGGGCCTTCGGATGGAGCAAAGTCTAGGAATTCGATTTGACGATCCCGTGTCGGCTTCGTGAATTGATGATGACCGCGAGGAGGAAATGATGACGGAACCGTGTCGGACGGGACTCAGTCGGCGAGAAGGCTCCAGATGCCCGCAAGGCAGAGGCCGATGAAGGCGAGGAGCGCGATGCACTTGAGAAGCGCGACGGCGGACTCAAGACCGCCTGGCGCACGGGCGGGCGCCTCGGGCGCGGCGGCGCTTTCCGTCACGGGATCCGTCTGCTCGGGCGCTTCGATCTCCGCGTTCGTCTTTCCTGCGCTGCGGCGTCGGCCTGCAGGCTTGTCGAGGCGGGTGCGGCTGTAGATGCCCGTGCCCGGCAGCCCAGCGTTGAGGTAGGTGCCGCGCTTGCCGACCGAGACGCTCGCGCCCTTGCGGCCGACCGTGGCGCTGACGCCCGACTTGGAGAGGTTGAGCGTGACGCCGGGAAGAATCTTGATGCGCTTTCTGAAAAAGAGTGCCATGGCTGTTCGGGAAGCTTGTTTGCCGGGAGGATTCAGGCTCGGACGGCGCAGGCGTGCGCGGCCGGAGCCCAATAGCAAAAAAGGCAGAAAGCCGAAGCTTTCTGCCTTTCGAATTCTGGCGGAAGGGGAGGAATTCATGAATTAAGGTGTAGCAACAGTTGTAGAGGCTTTAATGTCAAAAGACCCACCAAAAGACCCACCGACGAAAAAAAGAAGACTAACGGTTTTTTTTGCTTGTGGCGTTGCGAGATTCTCTGGCTACGCGACTCAGGAACTCGCGTAGAGCTGCGATGGGGTACGCAGTAATGCCTGGATAGGCTACAGGGTCCGGGAAGCCGCTTTCCAATGCCCAACGTCGAAGTGTCGGCTCTGATGTATCAAAGGCGGCGATGACTTCATCTCGCGTTAGAAATGCATAGTCAGGAACTGCCGGATCAAAGAGCATCTCGCGAAAACGCATGCCGTCGCGAATCTTGTTGGACGCCGTCATCATTTTTTCATCATCCTGCCGTTTGTTCAAGTCTTTCATTCCTGGTGACCTTTCCTTCTTTCAGGAGTGCCTGATAAAGCCTGTACAGCCCTTTCGGAGTAACGTGCGCCGTGATCGACACGCTCAGTCCTTTTTCCGGGTGCGTGAAGTTCGACACGCGAGGGCGCAGGACGCCTTGCTTCACGCGGTCCGCGTAAGGTTCATTTTTCATTGTGATCCACGAGTGTGCGCGTAGCCAGTCAAAGAGAAGCGTCGCTGGATAGCCGAGCGTCTTGGCGGCTTCTCTGATGAGCATGTCACCGTAGGACGCTTCGACTGTCTCAGCAAAGGCTACCTTCGGAGCGTCCTCCGCGACCTTGTGTTCAAGCGCAGCTTGCTTCTCTAATGAAGAGGCGAGCTGTCGCAGCGCCGTTGGATAGTCCGGCAGCGCCGGAGCGGTAGCCTTGGCCTTTGCGATTTTTTCGCACTCGATGAAGTAGAGGCGGGCTTGCTTGCCTTTCGCGTTTCGTTCGACCATCGCCAGCTCTTTTGCCATGCCGAGGGAAACGGAAAATTCCTTGCTCGGACGACCGCCAGAACTTTCGCTCAAAAATGAGCAAAAGTCCGTGTTCTCGACAAAGCCGAAGTCTTTGATGCGACGAGCTATCCAGTCCTTGAACTCGGTCTTGACGCCGAGGAACGCATGAAGGTCACGCGCGTTGACGGTCTGAATTTCTTCGCCGCCAATGGTTGCCGCACTCAGTGCGATGATTTCGGTCATTGGTTCTCCTTAAAACGGTACTTCGCCGTCGTCATAGGTCTGGGCTTGTTCTTGCACGCGTGAACGTCTTGCCGGTTCGGCCTGTTGCTGTTGTGCTCGTTCCTTCGCACTCTGGACGAACTGGAAGTGCTCGCAGATGACTTCTGTCACCCATCGGTCGGCGCCGTTTTTGTCTTTGTACTTTCTCGTTTGAAGACGGCCACGTACCCAGATCGGCGAACCCTTGTGCAGATACTCGGCAATCGTCTCGGCAGTCTTGCCAAAGGCGACGACGGTGTTCCAGTCTGTGACGTTTTCGTATTGACCGTCCGCGTTTTTCACTCTACGGTTTGTGGCGACGGCCAGGGAAACGAAAGCGAGGTTGTTCGTCCCATATCGGATGTCAGGGTCGCGGCCAAGGCAGCCGCAAATGGTCACTTCGTTGATGTTCAGCATTGTTGTTCCTTTGAAATTCGGTTGATTTGTCGTTCGATCTTTTCGTGCATTACCCGGTCGACCTTGGCGCTGAAGCCGGGAATCAGAATGCGGAGCTGACTGATCATTACGAGGCAGTCGGCGCATTCCTCTGCAAGGTCGTTTTCAAGCACGGTGATGCACCGGTACTTGCCGCCGGATGCTTCAGCCTGTCGTGCGAGCGCAAGACGTGAAGCCGCAGTTGCAGCCTCTCCGAACTCTTCGGCAGCCTTGAGCGTCTGATGGTCTCGCCCGTAGTGTCTGGCAATGTCTTTCAGTTCTGCGTCGATCATTCTTCGTAGTCCTCACACCAAGGACGGAAAGAAAGCTGATACCTGCTGACGTCCAGCTGTCGATTGTGCTCGTCGAACCAGTCCCGTCCGTTGAAGTACGCGTACATGCAGAATCCTTTGTGGCCGTCACGAGGGACGAGGCTGATCTGGTAGTGCCCGCGTTCCGGGCGCTCTTTCTTAAAGGAGCGCCATTGTTCGTTGTCATGTTTGTTCATTGCTGCTCCTTGATCTCTTCAATGTCCTGCCACTCGATTCGGACGTGCGCGAGGCAGGCGCCTATCCAGATGCCGACCGTGATGCCCTCGGCAAACTCCTCGTCCGTCACACGACCGGCTTTGTGAGCATCCGCAAAGGAGGCTGCATACTTGTTCAGACGCTCGTGGAATTTGCCACCGGACAGCGTTTCTAGTTTTCTTCGCGCTTTTTCATCGCGCACTCGGTACTTCATTCGATCAGTCCTTCCTCTTTCATGACGCGGACAGGCTTCAGGGGGTGCTTCATGACGTAGTGAAGCGCCTGGTCCATCTCTTTGTAGGAGAAGCCCTTGAATAGCTCGATAAGGTTCGGCAGCAGGGCTTCGGCTTGCAGCAGGTTTTCTTTCGCGATCACGTGCTTCTCTTGCCAGATGCGCCAGGCCGCATCGACTTGGCGCCATGCCGGCTCAATCTCACGTCTGAACTCTTCGCCTTCTTCGAGGTCGTAGGACAGGCGGTCAGCTAGAAGTAGAAGCCCAATCAAATAAGCCCACGATTCATACGTGGGCTCCGTTCTGAAGGACTGCAGGTGAATGCGGTAGTCGAGCTCGATGTTTTTCGCGGAGCGGTCTGAAAGCCCCTTGTTCGCTGATATGTCGAGCATGTCGAGGTAGCCGATGCTGTGTTTCTTCGGGTTGTATTTCTTTGTCCGCTTTTTCTTGGCTTTCATTCCTTGTTTTCCTTGAAAATGCAGTGTTGCGGATCGCACGGTGCATTCGGGTTTTGGTACTTGAGACCGAAACCAAGTCCGACAAGAAGTGCCAGTGCGATGAGGATCGTCTTGTACCCGACGGTTATGCCTGACGTCGCGAGCGCCCAGACGATGAAGCAAGTGCCTGCTATGCGAAGGACGACGAAGATCGTCAGCATTACGATCTCCATCGCATTGATGGTTTGCGGGTTCATTCCTCGTCCTCCTTGATCTTCGATAGCAGGAACGTCTTGAGCACGAGTGCAGCATCGTCTTGCGAAACCTTGCTCACGTCATCGGTCACTTTCTGAAAGATCGGTTTTGCTGCTTGGTTCAAGATGATGCAGGTGCGGGCTTTCTCGTTCGTCGTGAAGTTGACTTCATAATGCCTGCCGTTCACGTAGAATCCGTAGCCCCACATATTCTGAGAGCCAGTAATTTCGCAGTTGAGGCGCTGCATCTGTACCCCTGCCCACTCCGTTTGAGCCTTCTGGAAAGCCTTTGCGTCCGTCGACGCACGCAGAATCGCTTGGCCGATTTGCTCGGCTTCGAAGTGCCAAATGTCGGCGATATAGCCCCCTTCTTTGACTAGGACTCTTACAGAGGCCCCGTGCCTTTCGATAAGCGCTAGAAAGTCGCGATCCTCGTCAAGCGTGTTGTCGTAGTATTCCTTTACCCATGGCATGCCGACGATCTCGGCAATCGCGGCCTGAGCGGCCTCATCAATTTTTACTGTCTGGCTCATTCTTCGGTCTCCCACAGAGCGTATCTGGCGGTCACATCCTTATGCCCAAAGGCGTTTAGCCGGCCGTCCCAAAAAATCGGCAGCCGGTGGAACGAGCCGAACGGGATGAAGTCTTGGCCGTCGAAAACCGCAAACCCCTGAAAAAGGGTCTTGCCGTAGTAGGGTTCCGGCGTGCCAGTGTTTTGATCCTTTTCTTTGACTTCGAGCCTGAGCGGCAAGCCGCGCGGCGGCGTCGTGTCCGGGAAGTATTTCCATTGCGTCATGCTTCGTCATCCTCATCCCACGGGCGGAAGCGTTTTACAGGAAACGCAAACTCATAGTTTTCAAACGACTCTCCACTTGGGTATCGCCATTTTCCGTTTTCAAAAACAAGACATGTTTTCATTTGGTTGCATTCAACCCGCATCAAGACTCCCTCCGGCGGCTCGACTTCGGGGAAGGAGTTCCAGCCGTGCGGGTTGTATTCCCTTAACGATTCGAGCATGTCAGACGTTACCTCTAACATGAGGTGCGGATTCTTGCTGAAGTGCAGAAAGTCAGGTTCTGAGGATTGCGTTGTGTAGTACGGAAGTCTTCCCAACATCCGGGATAACCCCCCGTTACTGATCTCGTCGAGCTTCTTCTGCAGCTCGCGGTCTTTGAGTCTGAATCTCATTTGTTTCTTCGTACGAAAAGCCCCGCACGAAGCGGGGCTTGAGTGGGTTACTGGTGCTTGAAGCTGAGGCGAATGTCGCCGTTGTCTTCAACGGTCATGGAGGTGCCGGCGATCTTTTTCAATGCTGCTAGATCAAACGCAGGCGTCTGTTCGGCGGGCACCGTTTCAGCGACGGGTTGGTCGACGGTTTCCTCGCTTTCTTCAGCGGTTTCTTCAGTGTCGTCATAAGCAAACATCAGAGCACTGATTTCGTTGCTTTCGATTTTGGCTCGCTCGATTGTGAGTGCGTAGTTGCAGACGGAGTGGGCGATATTCTGGAGGACTTCCTTGTGTTCGCTTTTGTGGCTTTCGAAGGCGATCAAGAGAGCCGATTCGACGAGGAGAGAAGTGTCGATGTCGTCGATCCGGTTGTCATACTGATTGTTGATGTCGAACAGAGCGGACCGGATGATTTCATGGGAGGTTGCTTTTTTAAGCATGAGCTTCTCCTTGTAGAGATAATGGGTTAGAGATAATGGGTTAATTGTTTTCGTGGATTTCGTCGTCAACGACCGGGGCTTCGAGATACTGCTCTGCAGCGGTGCCTTTCTCTATGAACTCGCCTTCAATGAAGTCCTGCTGCGTTACTGCTTCGCCACGGTCCGACTTCTCGTCGATCTCGACTGCGCGGACGGCCTCGATGCTGACGGGGAGGTATTTGAAGAGGCGCCGGATGACGGTCTTCTTTGCCATCTCGTCCCAATGCGAGGACCAGGGGCCAGAGGTGCCTGCTTTTGAGGTCTTGCGCACAGCTTCAATCTCGGCGCGTGACATAACCTCGAATTGAACCCCGCCGCCCTTGAGCTTCGCGACGGCATAGACGTGAGTGACCTTTCCTCGATCCGCAACCGACGCAGGGATGTGCTCGATGTCCGGATCAAGACCGAGCTTGTAGTTGAAGGTGTCCTGTTCGTGCACGCAGTATGCGGAGAGGCTGACGATCTGTCCGGATCGACGTGCGAGGTCGATCATTCCTCGGTAGCCGATGATGAGCTGGGCGTTCGGACGACCAGACTTGTCTTTGCCATTCCCGAAGGGCAGCAGGTAGCAATGCCCGAGCGCGGAACCTGGCTCAAGGCCGAGAGCAGCGCACTGGAGGACTGCGCCGTAAAAGCTCTCAGGGGCGCACTTCAGAAGAGCCGGTGCCTTGCGGCACTCAGTCATGACGATGCGCGTCAGGCGATCAGCAGTCATGCTCTTCGGAAGTGCCAGGGCCATCTGTGCCTGAAACTTTTTCGAGCGCACGACGTCGATGACGGTTGCGGCTTTGACCTGTTGCACGACGGCGGTCTGTGCGGCGGCAGGTGCGACCTGCGACTTGAGAACATCAGTTGTTGACATGAGTTTCCTTTTTGTTAAGCGAGTCGAAGGATTCGGGTGGGGGTGACTTGTACGAAAGTTGCGTACAGGTCAGGGTGTTCTTTCTTGAAGGCGGTAGAGGAGAAGCGAGTGCTGTTCTGCGCCTTGTAGGTGACGGCCTTTTGACCGCCGATCGTGAGCCCGGTCTTTTCACCAATGGCGAGGATCACGCGAGAGGCGACGGCCTTCTCTTGCTCCTGAAGCTCTTTGATCTGTTCTTTGATCGTTCGGAGCTCGCCTATGTCGGCAGCTTCGTCGTTACTGGCTTCTTTCAGCTCGCCGTTGTCTCGGGAATAGAGCTTCTTGATGTCGTCGACGTTGATGGGGTCAGGGGCGACGTCAGCAAGGACCTTCTCGAACCAGAAGGCGCGGCACTTTTCGACGATGGCTTTGATCACGTCCTCATCGCGCTGCACTTCGTACATTCGGAAGTCCTGACCGCCGATGAGAACAGCGACATAGAACTTCTTGATGCCCGTCACCGCCATGTACCACTGAATCTGCGTTTCGTAGTAGAGCGGAATCTGGTGCTCGGTGACGACCTTGCCGGACACGATCTCATCTTCCTGCGAAGGTCCCCACTTGTCAGCCATGAAGGCGTTGGCGGTCTTGCACTCGAGGCCGACGTCCGTCGAAAGCATGAGGCCGGTTTCGGCTGCCTTCGCGGGCTTGTTGACGCGGACCGTTTTGGCAATCTGTTCGTTGACGATCGCTCGGTCGATGTTGCCGCGCATCCACCCGTCTTCGCCGGTCGAAAGAAGGAAGTTCACGCGCTGAATCTTCATGCCGGTGCGCTTGCTGAACTCTTTCGCGACAACGTCCTCTAGAGTCGTTCCCCAGTAGGCCGCTTCGCCTGCCGGGGAGCCTTTGGTCTTGCCGGTCTTTTCTTCCCACAAGCTCAGCGGCGTCTTGTAAGGGTTGAGGCCGAGGACGGTTGCAACGTCTGAACCGCCGATGCCCTTGCTGCGCTCTTGCAGCCAGTCATCGCGTGCCATCTCAGCAGTCTTGATTGCTGTCATCTAAAAACTCCTTGAATGAGTGCTCCGGCACTAACCGCAAGCGCTCCTACGAGAACAACGACCTTCCAGATCAACGATGGTTGTTCACATGAAAAAGGCTCGACGTTCTGCCGAGCCTGCTTTGCTTTCTTCCGCTGTTCGAGCGGTCGCTTTGGTGTCTTGCGTTTCATGTCGAAGTCGGGTGGTATGTGTTCGATTGTCTTTACGGGGTCGGAGTAGCTCATTTGGTTGCCTTGAAGATGCCTTTTTGGAAGGCTTCGTAGACCGCCTCGGCAGCCGTTCTCGCGCCGAGTGTTCGCAACGCTTCTTCGTGGTGGGACTTGACGGTGGTTGTCGCAATGCCCATGACTTCGGCGATTTCGCGTCGTCTGAGACCTTTCGCGACGAGCGTGAGGTACTCGATTTCGCGCAGTCTCAGGTTTTTGCGCGGTTCTGCCTTCATTCGAGCACCTCGCCTTCGTCTTCGTCATCTTCGTCGTAACCGTGTTCGTCCTCGTCTTCTTCGTCAGGGTCGGGGCCGCACCATTTTTCGTAGTCGTCAGGACCACATCCGTCTGGGTAGTTCCATGCCATGCCGATCTCCTTAGTCAAAAATCCAGTGGTAGAGAGTGGCCGCAGCCATTGCCGGCAGGATCACTAGGCCGAAGAATCCGAGAAGGCCTTCGAGGCCATCGATGAGGTACCCGAGTACGCCAGAGCGCTGAGGCTCGGTACCGTCCGTGCCGAAGTAGGTCCGCTTCGCCAGGTCGTCGAGGTAAGTAATAAAGCGCTTCATGACGCCTCCGAAAAAAAGAAAAGACATTCAGACGCCCTCGCTCGGAAGAACTGCCGGCTCGTGATGGCACGGGCAAGGGCGCGTGAATGTCCTTTTTGTTGGTGGTGGGTGAGGGAGCAGGGGTGAACGCAAAAGCCTCTCGTCTGCAGATGCCCCTGCTTTGGAATCTGGCTCGAGTCATCGACCAGACCGGCTCATATCTGCGTCAAGCCGTTTTCCCTCGAAGTCGTTACGGAAGTTCGTCCAGGATGCACTGGACGTTGCACGCGACCTGCTCGTACTTCTCCGCTGCGGGGCAGTGGATGACGGTCGGCTCGGTCTTCATGTAGAAAGCGAGCGCGGCGGCGTTCGCGATGCTCATGAGCGCGTACTCGTGGACATCAGCTTCGCTGCAGGTCTCGCGACCGATCGAACGGAGGTGATGCGCCAGTCGGGCGTCGAAGTCGTTGCGCTTCATTCTTCGTCCTCCTCGTCGTCATCGTTGAGCAAACCAGTCAGAATGGCGTCAGCGGAGTTGAGTGCACCGATGTACGCATCGTCGTCGCCTCGGATGTAGGCCTTAGCGGCCTCATCCATGAAGTCTTTGATGTACTCGAGGTAGTCGAGCTTGTCCTTGTCCGTCATTGTGTTCTCCTGATAAGCCGTCCCGCGTGTCGCTCTTTGCGGGTGCCCGCGAGACGGCTGTGATCTTTATGAAAGTCCATCCAAGCGCTCTCGCGCCAGTCCCCTACGCATTGAACACATGCGCAAGAACGCTTGAATCGACTTTCTGCTGTGCACGGTCCCGCGTTTTCCGCAGGCAACCGCTCGGGTCTTCGTGACCTCTGCCTCTCTCGGCTGCATCAGCTACGTCCGCCGCTCCACGTCTCTCAACGTCTGCATCCCCGCGTCCGCGTTTTCATGTCTGCCCTCCCGATTGTTGTCGGAAAGTTGGTGTTGAATGGTTTCTTCCTGCTATGTGTGGATGAAACCAATCAACACCGTTGATGTTACACCAAAATAAAACCGAAATGGTTGCTGTAGGGTGTTGGCGGGGTGTATAAATTGGGGAGTTGTTGACGCGCATCAATGACACTGAAATTAAGACAAAAAAAGCCCGCCTTGAGTGGCGGGCTTGATTTGGTTGTGTTATGGGGTTTGGTTTAGTAGGTGTTGAATGATCCGCAAACGACGCCGACGACCTCTAAACCGTGTTGCCTGGAGTGAAGGATTGGATAGTCTGGGTTCAGCGGCTTCAGATCAAAGAGTTCTCGACCTTGATCGTCGTATCCGGTGACGACGTATTTCTTGAAAGTCGTCTCTGTGAGAATGCCAGACGTAGAACGTGCGATGACGAAGTCTCCAGGTTTTGGCAGCCTATTGGGGTCGACGAAGAGCAGTTGTCCTTCTTGGAAATTTGGCGACATGGAGTCGCCTCTTACGCGAAGAGCAAAAGTTTTCTCCGGCAATGTTTCTGGGACGATCGCCCATTCATCGTATTGTTCTTGTCCGTTGTCTGTAAGCATTCCCGCCTGCACATATGAAAGGATTGGTATGCGCTTGAAACGTATCGTGCTTACTTGGGGGTTGCCGAGTTCTGCGTTTTCCGTGTCAAGTGTTCCTGGGGGAAGGCCAAGCTTATCTTCAATCTCTCTAGCGATTCGTGCTCCAAAAGACTTCGTTCCTCTGATCATGTCATTGATCTGCTGCGGAGCTTTGCCAAGTATCTCGGCCAATCGAGACCGCGAGCCATTCAGCTCTGCCAGACGACTCAGGTTTGCAATGCGTATCCGCTTCAGGGTGTCTTTTTCATTCGTACTCATAAGAAGTACCTCCCTTCTGCAATAGTAGTGTGGAAGGTGTATGCGCGGCAACATGTGCGGCAACCAACAAAAGCGGCGAAAATGTTGTATTATGGTTCAACACCAAAACAACACCGAGAGGTCTGAGATGACGCCTCGAGCGCTCGAATATTTCAAATCCCTAAAGCCAATCGAAAAGAAGGCCTTGTGCCAAAAAGTAGGCATTTCTGTCCGATGGCTTCACAACTGCATGTATGTCCCGTCGAAGAATTTCAGCCCGGAAGTCGCTGAGAAGATCGAGATGGTTTCTTGTCGAAAAGTGACGCGCGAAGACCTGCGCCCAGATATTGACTGGTCGCTTATTCGCTAAGGGGACGCCATGAGCTTCAAGGTTTCCGCACTGGCATGGATGGTTCCGGTTGAGAAGTCAACCGAACGTCTTGTGCTCCTCGCTCTTGCCGACCGGGCCGATGACGAAGGCAAGAACTGCTATCCGTCCGTCGAGACCATTTGCGGCATGACGCAGATGAATCGAAAGACGGTATTTGCTGTCATTTCGAGACTTGCGGAACGTGGCGTTTTGTCAGTACGCAAGCGAGAGGTGCACAACTCGAATGAGTACCTTCTGCACATAGAGGATTGGCCCAAAAACGGAAGTACCGAAAACGGTACGACCCAAAAACGGGACAACCCAAAAACGGTACGCCAGTTGTCCCGAAAACGGTACGTAAGTTGTCCCGAAAACGGTACGACAGTAGTACCGAAAACGGGACACGAACCTATCAATGAACCTATCAATAACCAATCAATAACCAGTAGAGAAGACGCGCCGCCAAAAGCCAGAGCCAAGAAAGGCGAGGCCTGGAAAAAGTGGATCAAGGTCGAAAAGCCGGCTGAAGTTCCTGATGACCTCTGGAAGCAATTCGGAGAGATTCGCGCTCTGAAGAAGATGGCATTGACCGAAAGAGCGTTTGATCTTCTTCGATCCGAAGGAGAAAAGGCTCACATGACGCTGCTTCAGGTCGTTGAAACGTGTTGCGGCAATGGTTGGGCAGGCTTCAAGGCCTCCTGGTTGGCGAGGACGAGCGGTAGCACCTACCGAAAGCCTCAGAACGTCACCCAGACGGCTGAATACCGAGAGCGACTTCAGGCCTGCTGCCGAGGTGAAGGCAGAACCGAAAAACTCGCCGACGACGGCGTAACGATCATCGTGGATTGAGGGGAAACAACATGAAAAAAGCAGAAGGCTTGGTCGGCCTGTTGGGCTTTGCCGAGGGTGAAGAGGAGCGGGAATGCCCCGAGCACGGGCGATATATCTCTCACCTTACCTACCTGAAGGGAGAGCTCAAGAACGCGAGCGGATGTCCGAAGTGCCGAGCGATCCAGTTGCAAAAGCAGCGGGAAGCTGAAGAGCGCGAGCGCAGGGAACGCGAAGAGCTTGAAAAGCGCCGCGCGTATGAGCAGACGCTGGACCGAACGGCCATCCCGACCAAGTACCGATCCAGAACGCTTGCATCCTTCAGAACCGATGGGAACGACCAGAAAGCGAAGGTGCTCAAGATCGCCGAGTCCTACATCACAAAGTTCGACGCGCTTCGCCAGTCCGGCATAGGGATGGTTTTCATCGGCGAATGCGGGACCGGCAAGACCCATCTGGCGTGTGCGGTGCTTCAGGAACTCTTGAGCAAGTGTGCCGGCATCTACACGACGGCGCATGAGATGGGGCAGACGGTTGCTGACTCCTGGGGATGCCGAGAGCCGGGAAAGACGACCGCAGACGTGAAAAGAGCCTACAAAACCTGTCCGCTGCTTGTCGTCGATGAGGTCGCAAAGGAAGACGCGAAGCCGATCACAAAGGAAGTTCTCTCAGAGGTCTTGTACGCCCGCTACGACACTCAGCTTCAGACCATCTGGATCACCAACGCCGATCCGGCGCTGCTGAAGACCGCGATAGGAGAGCAGGAGTACGACCGGCTCAAAGAAACATGCAAGTTCATCCGGTTCTCGTGGCCGAGTATGCGGAAGAACGACATCGATTTTTAACAAAGGAGGAGTCATGAAAGAAAGTGACGAATATCGCCTCGGACGATCTGCCGCATTGCGTGGTGAGTCGATGGCGAAATACCAGAGCCTCACGGCTCGAATGAATCCCAAAAAGAGAGCAGCCTTCGTGCAGGGCTACTTCGATGGGCAGAAACAAAAGGAATTCACATCAAAGAAATCAAAGTGAGCTGGCAACTTGAGACGGCCTCCGGGGAACCCGTGACGGTCTATCTCTGCCAAAGAACTGGAGAAGGTTTCTCCAGCCCACTCTTTCGACCAAACGGCGAGATGTTCGTCGGGATCGAGACCGACTCCGGCTTCTGGGTGGCTGAGGCGCCCGTGGACGACACCGAAGTCGAGGAACTCAAGGAGATGGCCGCCCGTCAGCTCTGCGAAACATGAACAAAAAGGAATGACAGCAATGAATTTCAAAATTGAAGGACTCCCAAAGGGGAAAGGGAGGCCGCGCTTTACTCGCAGCGGCCACACGTACACGCCAGACACGACGCGCAAGTATGAAGCGCTCGTGACGGCCAGGGCAAAGGAAGCAATGATCGGCAAGAGAAAGATCGAAAAGCCGAACGCAGTCCGGGTGGACATCCTCGCCATCTTCCCAGTGCCCTCGTCATGGTCTAAGAAACGCCGCACAGCGGCTCTGCAAGGTGTCGAGCATCACGTCTCAAAGCCGGACCTTGACAACGTGCAGAAGGCGATTCTTGACGGCATGAACGGGATCGTTTTTGAGGACGACTCGCAGGTGATCGACAGCCGGACCAGAAAGGCATACGGACCCGAGCCGGGTGTAAAAGTTTTTATTGACGAGGTGAAGCATGGATGATGCAGACCGAGCCGCTAGAAGCGATGAGTGGATCATGCGAGCGGCAATTGAGGAGAGAAAGCCAGAGGGACCGAGACCGATCGTGGTGAGCTTGTGCTTGAACTGCGGGGAAGTGATCGAGAGAGTGCCTGCAACGGTCGAGGGAGTTCGAAATGTTCGACGTTGGTGTTGTGCCGAATGCCGAGACGAATGGGAAAGGGAGCATGCGAATGGATGAAGCGGAGCGCCGAATTCTTGAAGCGCGCCTTGAGAACTGGAGTTCATGGGCGCGTGAGGGAAAGCCTCGTGGAAAGAGTTCAATGCTCGGCGTGATGCGAGAGGCCGGCTACGTGCCAGAGGAAGGCACAAGGGAACGTCCTCGCATTATCGACATCAATGACGCTGTGGAGATCGAGGCGGCATGGAGCGCGATGCTCGATTCAAAAGAGAAGCGGTTGTTGCAGGAGGCCTATGGGAATCCGAGCCGGCCGCTCTGGATAACCTGTCGTGTGGTAGGCATCCGACCACGCAAGTACGAACAGCATCTCATGTTGGCAATGCGCATGTTGCACAACGTGCTGTCCCGTGATAGACTTCACTAATCAAATTATGCCGGTGTGTCCGAGCTGGAGGGCGAGTCTTTTAGGCTCGCTTTGCCATGCCTAGGAAAAACATCAGCAATTCTGGAAAGCGGTATCTCCTCCACGGTGATGCCGCTTTTTTGTTTTGAAAACAACACCGCGCACGCCTCTCAACGATGCGCAACCCGCGCGGTTTCCATTCGCTACCTTAGGGCAGTTTGCTCTGAGGCCGGGGCGGGGAGAAATCCTCGCCCTTTCTAATTCCTTGGGTTACCTATGAAGAAAGCTATTGTGGCGGCCATTGCGGTCGCCTTTTTCATTTCTACAGCAGCGGAAGCACGAGGTGGTCGTGGGTTCAGCGGTGGACGTTCGTTCTCCCGTCCTGCTCCTACGAAGAGCTATGCACCGAAGCGCACGACTGTTGTGAAGAAGAACACGACCGTCATCAACCAGACGGTGAATCAGGTGCCGGCATCTTCCAACAGTGGCTTCTGGTCTACTGTTGCCGGATCGTTCGCAGGATCGATGGCAGGCAATGCTGTCTACGATGCTGTGACTGATGACAAGGGCCTGGCGCCTGTGCAGGCTCAACCTCAGCCTCAGCCCGCTCAGTGATGGGGCGTCGAATGAGCGACGGAGAGAGCTTGGGTCCTCCCGGGGCTTTTTGAGGTCTGCGGGTCGGACGAGCCCCGAAAACGGTCTAGATGCAATTTTCAAAAGGGTGTTCATGAACATTTCACTTTACGCTTTTCGTGAACGGTTTACGCTTGCCGGTGCCTGCCGGTATTGAAGCGAAAGCGCGAACGCGTGAAGATGGAAGTACCAAACAAAATGAGGTGTTGGCATGGCGAACGATGGCGTCAGCATGCGAGAGTTTGCGCGCCAGGTCGGACGTAGTGCCGCATACGTAAGCGGGAAGTGCAAGACTGGCGAGCTGCCTCTCGTCGACGGAAAGATTCCGTTGAAAGAAGGTATTAAAGCCTTCAAGGCTCTGGTCAAGTCTGAAGAACAAAAAAAGGCGAGCCGCCGCACGTCGAGAAAGACTGCGGACGTGTTCATGGGCGACGACGATGACGACAAGCAGATCGCTTCTGCGATGAATCTCAATGAGGCGTTCAACAAGGCGCGCGTCGCCAAAGAGGTCGCAACCGCAAAAATCAAGGACCTCGAATACAAGAAGCTCAAGGGCGAGTACGTAGCGGTTGCCGATGTTGAGGCGGACGCGAGAGAGGCGGCAGCAATGCTCCGAAACTTCGCGATCTCCGCGCCGACACGTTATTCCGCGCTGCTTGAAAATCGGACGCAGCGCGAAGCTGAAGAAGTCCTTGAAGACATCTTCCGCGACCTTCTGAAAACAATCAACGACTCGCGCTTCGCAAAGGAGTGATGACATGGGCATTTGGGCCAAGGCGTGGGCGCAAGCCTGTCGCCCGATCTCTCGTTTGACTGGGAGCCAGTGGGCCGACAAGTTCCGCGTTGTTGCGTCTGGTACTTCTCCAGAAGCCGGCTCTTGGCGCACAAGTCGAACTCCCTACCTACAGGAGCCGATGGATTCAGCAACGGATCGACGCACGGAAATCGTCGTCATGTGTTGCTCGTCTCAGCTCGGCAAGTCGGAGATGCTCCTGAACATCATGGGCTACTACGCCGATCAGGAGCCCGCGCCTCAGCTTATGCTACAGCCGACCGTTGAAATGGCCGAGGCGTTCTCGAAGGAGCGCATCGAGCCCATGTTCCAGAACTCTCCAGGCTTGCAAGGCAAGCTCGAAGAAGGAAAGGACGGTCGCGGTTCCGCGAAAAAGTCAAGCACGACAATTCGCATGAAGCACTTCCCCGGTGGCTACCTTGCCCTTGTCGGTGCGAACTCGCCGGCGGGGCTTGCGTCCCGTCCGATTCGCGTCCTGCTTTGTGACGAAGTGGACCGCTACGGCGTGACGAAAGAAGGGGACCCTCTGAAGCTTGCCATTCAGCGAACTCAGAACTTCGGAAACCGAAAGATCATTCTTGTCAGCACGCCGACCATCAAAGGCGCGTCGAAGATTGACGACTGGTACGAACGAAGTGATCAACGTCGCTTCTTTGTCAAGTGCCCGCATTGCGGTGAGGAACACATTCTGCAATGGGCAAACGTGACCTGGCAGAAAGACGACGAAGGGAATGCGCTGCCGATGACAGCAAGCATGCATTGTCCAGAGTGCGGTTGCATCACGAGAGGCGCTTACAAGCCCGACCCGAAGCTACTGCAGAGCGGTCGTTGGATTGCAACGAACCCCGGAAGCAAGATCAAGGGCTATCACGTCAACGCGCTCTATTCGCCTTGGGTCAATTTGCACGATCTGGTGGAGGAGTTCGTTTCGGTGAACCACAACCGCGACAAACACGGCCTCATGGAGTTCGTGAATTTGAAGCTCGGCGAGGCCTGGGAGGAAATCAACCCTGACGCCGACAACTGGGAGCAACTGTTCAACCGGCGCGAAAGCTATCCGCCAAACGGCGTCCTCCCGGAAGGCGTCTTGCTACTGACCGCTGGCATCGACGTTCAGCACGACCGTCTCGAATGCACGGTCTATGGATGGGGCGTCGGGCGGGAGTGTTGGGGCATTGAACATCGAGTGCTTTATGGCCGCCCGGACGATCCGCGAACATGGCAGCAGCTTGATGCAATCCTGCAGCGGCAGTATTCGATGCAAAACGGCGTCCATGTTTCGGTCGCTTGCGCCTGCGTTGACTCTGGTGACGGTACCTACACAACGAACGTCTACCAGTACACGAAAGCCCGAGAACGAATGCGCGTTTTCGCGATCAAGGGGCGAGGCGGCATCGGTGTCCCGTTCATCAACACGCCGACGAAGAGCAACGCGATGAAGGCAACGCTCTTCACGCTCGGTGTTGACAGCGGAAAGTCGCTCGTCATGAACAGGCTTTCCGTGCAGGAACCTGGTCCGAACTTCGCGCACTATGCGGCGCAGGAGGACAGGGGCTTTTCTGAAAACTTCTTCAAGCAGTTGACCGCTGAGGTGCTTGAAAAACACTTTGAAAAAGGCGTCGTGAAAATGGCGTGGAAGAAAATCCGCGAACGCAACGAGGCCCTTGACTGCGCGGTCTACGCGACTGCCGCACTCGAATTGCTGAACCCGAACTTCGAGTTCCTTGCCGACTTCTACCAGAACGGCGGGGCACTCAGACAGCAGACCGCTCCCCGCAAGCCGCGAGGGACGCTGTCGAAGGGAATAACCGTGTAAGGAGTTGCAAGTCTAGTGCGACAAGAGAAAACGCAGATCGAATACGTTAGCGTTGACAATCTGAAGGCGTACGAGCGAAATGCTCGAACGCACAGCGACGAGCAGGTACAGCAAGTCGCAGAATCGATCAAAGAGTTTGGGTTCACAAATCCCGTTTTGATCGACGAAAACAACGAGCTCATTGCAGGCCACGGTCGAACAATGGCCGCGAAGTCGATCGGCATGAAGGAAGTGCCGGCGATTCGCCTGAAGGGGCTCACAGCTGCGCAGAAGAAAGCGCTGCGCATTGCCGACAATCAGTTGGCACTGAACGCCGGATGGGATGAGGAGCTTCTCCGCATCGAGCTCGGTGAACTTCAGGAACTTGACTTCAACCTCGATGTCATGGGCTTCTCTGACGAAGAGCTCGACCTTCTGCTTGATGGGACCGGCTCGATTGATGACGACGAGGAGCACGGGAAAGACGCTGAGGAAATCGCGGAACCGTCAGAAGACCCGGTTGTCAAGCCTGGCGAACTTTGGCTCCTTGGGGACCATCAGCTGTTGTGCGGAGATTCAACACGCATCGATGATCTTGTTCGCTTGTGCGAAGAAGGCAGCGTCGATCTGTATTTGACCGACCCGCCTTACAACGTGGCCTACGAAGGCGCGACGAAAGACAAGCTGACGATTCAGAACGACAACATGTCGGACGAGAACTTCCGAAAGTTCTTGATTGATGCCTTCTCTACTGCTGATTTTGCCATGAAGCCAGGAGCGTCTTTCTACATCTGGCACGCGGACGCTGAAGGCTACAACTTCCGAGGCGCGTGCCGAGACAACGCGTGGAAGGTGCGCCAGTGCCTTGTGTGGAACAAAAACTCTCTTGTTCTTGGTCGTTCTGACTACCAGTGGAAGCATGAGCCGTGCTTGTACGGCTGGAAGGAAGGCGCGGGGCATGCCTGGTACTCGGACCGTAAACAAACGACGGTTCTCGACTTCGATAAGCCGTTGAGGAACGGGGATCACCCGACGATGAAGCCGGTTGATTTGTTTGAGTATCAGATCGGCAATTCTACAAAGAAGGGCGACGTCGTTCTCGACAGCTTTGCCGGCTCTGGCACGACCGTCATTGCTTGCGAGAACACAGGTCGTAAGGCTCGGGCGATGGAGCTCGATCCACGTTACTGCGACGTCATCATCAAGCGATGGCAGGACTTGACGGGAGAGGACGCGGTTCGTGAAGACGGCGTGACGTTCAACGACTGCAAGTAATCACAAACAAAGGAGGCATCGAAATGTCTTGGATCACCATAGACGAGGCCCGCGCGAATCTGAAGATGTGGCTCGATGCCGAACGCGCGGTCGCCTCTGGCCAGTCTTACAAAATCGGAACGCGTAGCTTGACGAGAGCTTCGCTCTCAGACATTGCAGCTCGCATCAAATACTGGCGCAACGAGATCGACAAGCTCGAAAACGGCCGTAAGGGGGCACGTGTAATGCGTGCCGTCCCTCGCGACCTGTAAGGAGGCTTGCAAATGAATCTGCTTGACAAAGCAATCAGGGCGATCAGTCCTGAGCGCGCGTTGAAGCGTTATGAAGCCCGCCGAAAGCTCGAAATTCTCAACAGCGGATATTCGCGGCACGGTGGCTCATACGCCAAGAAGTCCCTTATGGGATGGCTATCCGGCGGGAGCGACGCGGACGCGGACATCGTTGACAACTTGGAGACGCTTCGCAATCGCTCGCGCGACCTCTATATGGGTTCGCCTCTTGCAACTGGCGCGCTCAAGACCGTTCGAACGAACGTCGTTGGGTCCGGGCTTGCGCTGAATGCCCAGATCGATGCGAAGTTCCTAGGCCTTACCGAGGAGCAGGCGAAAGAGTGGGAAGAAAACACCGAACGTGAATGGCGGCTGTGGTCTGAAAGCGTGAACTGCGATGCGGAAAGACGGCAGACGTTCTTTCAGCTTCAGTCTTTGGTGCTCCTTTCTGCGTTGATGAGTGGCGACGTCTTTGTGACGATGCCGATCATCCCGCGCAAGGGCTGCGCCTACGACTTGCGAATCGGCCTCATCGAAGCCGACCGCGTGTGCGATCCGCTGAACCCTCCGACGACAGCTAATGTCCTCGGCGGCATCGAGGTCGGGACATACGGCGAGACCGTTGCCTACTGGGTGGCGAAACATCATCCGGGCGCGATCCCTCGCATTGGTCAGGACCTGCAACAGGAATGGAAGCGCGTGCTGGCTTTCGGCACAACGACGGGGCGTAGAAATGTTTTGCACATCATGGCAGACGTTGAACGTCCTGCGCAGCGCCGAGGCGTGCCGATGCTTGCTCCGGTCATCGAGGCCTTGAAGCAACTTTCAAGGTATTCGGAAGCCGAGCTGATGGCGGCGGTCGTGTCCGGAATGTTCACGGTCTTCGTCAAGAGCAACACTCCCGATTCTCCACTCGGACAGGCTTTCAATCCCGCGATGCAAGTCGACAAGGACCCGAACGCCTATGAAATGGGTAACGGGTCGATCGTCGCCCTTGACGAAGGTGAAGAGGTCCAGATCGCGGACCCGAGTCGACCGAATCCGAACTTCGATCCTTTCGTGATCGCTATTTGTCGCCAGATCGGTGCGGCGCTGGAGATCCCTTACGAGCTTCTCGTGAAGAACTTCACAGCGTCCTACAGCGCGTCGAGGGCTTCGCTTTTGGAGGCTTGGAAGATGTTCCGCATGCGCCGCGAATGGCTCGTGGGGAACTTCTGTCAGCCGATCTACGAGGAGTGGCTGACCGAGGCTGTTCTGAAAGGTCGTGTGCAAGCACCCGGCTTCTTCGATGATCCGGCAATCCGTGCAGCTTGGTGCGGGGCCGAATGGTTCGGCGATGCGCAGGGACAGCTTGATCCGCTGAAGGAAGCCAACGCGGCGAAGGTCCGTGTCGATGAAGGCTTCAGCACTCGAGAACGCGAGGCGGCTGAGCTCACCGGCATGAAGTATGACCAGGTTCACGCGGTGCGAAAGCGCGAGGAGGCAATGCGCAGGGAAGACGGTCTGAGTGCGACAGCTCCGGCTCAACCGATGACGGAACCGGAGAAGGAGGAAACAGATGAAGAATAAGTTTTGGAACGTCAAGGCCGAGGGGAAACGGGCGCAGCTCGATCTTTTCGGCTATGTCGGCGGGTCGAAGGACGATCCGTGGGGGAAGGGCTTCAACGAGGCTGAATTCCTCGCGGACTTCCGAAAAATCCCGTCCGATAGCCCTCTTGATATTTCGATCAATTCGTTCGGCGGGGCCGTCTATACGGGCTTGTCCATTTATTCGCTTCTAAAGGCGCATAAGGGACAGATTACCTTCCGAATTGACGGCGCTGCCATGAGTGCTGCGACGATCATCACGAGCGTGCCTGGCGCGAAAGTCGTCATGCCGAGGGGCTCAATGATGATGATCCACAAGGTCAGCTCTGGCGTCTGGGGGAACACGGACGACATGAGAAAGGCGGCGGACGACATGGAGAAGCTTGAGGACAACCTCATTGACATCTATGTCGAAAAGACCGGTCGCACGGTTGCCGAGATCAAGGAAAAGGTCAACGCCGAGTCCTATTTCACAGCAGAAGAGGCTGTGGAGTTCGGTCTGGCTGATGAGATTGATGAAACGACGGAGGTCAAGAACACGGCTTCTGGCGGTTTCGTCATGTTAAACGGCCTGAAGGTAGATTCGCGTTTCTTTGCGAATGCGCCGAAGGGCTTCATTCACGCGGAACAGCCCAAGGCATCCGCAGTTCAAAAGGAGGTTCACAAGATGAATCTGGAAACGTTGAAAGCGGAACATCCTGACTTGGTGCAGGCGATCCGCGAAGAAGCTATTGCCGAAGGCGCTACGAATGAACGCGCACGCATCCAGGCGATCGAAGACATCGCTGTCGCAGGTCATGAAGACCTTGTGAACGCAGCGAAGTTTGACGGCAAGACGACCGCAGAAGCGCTTGCAGTTCAGATCCTGAAGGCCGACAAGGCTCGCGGCGCACAGATGCTCAAGGATCGCAAGAGCGACGCGAAGGCTCTTGAGGGTATCGAATCGGAAGGCAATGAAGGCCTTGATCCGAAGGCAGAAGCGAAGGCAAAGCTGGACGCCGAAATGAAGGCGGCCATTGAAGCAGGTGCGCGCGCCTTCGCTCGCAAGTAAAGGAGGAAGAAGAAATGGCAATGCAAGAAACTCATACGACGACTGTCGACAATCTTTTCGCTGCGTCGCAGATCATGCCGGTTGTTGCTGACAGCATGATGGTCAAGACTAGCCAGGGCGTGCTCAAGCGCGGCGCTCTGCTTGATAAGGACGGCACGCTCTGCAAGGTTGACTCTGGGAAGACGACGATTTCTGCAGTGTATGCAGTCCTTGCCGAGGACGTGGATACGGCTTCCGGCGACAAGGTCGCTGCCGTGTATCTCACCGGCGAATTCAACGAAGATGCTCTTTCTTTTAACGCTGAGAACAGCGCTGCCGTTGCGGACTTCAAGCCGTCTGCTCGTCAGGTCAGCATCTTCTTCAAGCCGAGCATCTAAATCTCAGGAGGGACTACAACAATGGCAATTGATATGTTTACTACTCGCACGATGCTCGCGATGGTCGAAGAAGGCCAAAAGAGCAATTCCACCTGGTTGCGCGATCGCTACTTTACGAATCGCCCGACCTTCCACACCCAGAAGATCGACTTCGACATCATCGGTCGCGGCGGTCGCAAGATTGCGCCCTTCGTCAACCCGAAGGTTGGCGGTGTCGTGCTGACGCGCGAAGGTTTCCGCACGGAAAGTTACGAAGCGCCGGAAGTTTCTCCGATGCGCGTGACGACGGCAGAAGATATGCTGAAGCGCCTGCCTGGCGAAACGATCTACTCCGCAAAGAGCCCGACGCAGCGTGCTGCCGAAATCCTCGGCAAGGACTTGTCCGACCTCGACGACATCATCACGCGTCGTGAAGAGGTCATGTGCGCCGAGGCTCTTTTCCAGGGCAAGGTGACGGTCAAGGGCGAAGGCTACGATGAAGTTCTGAACTACTGGGCTCACCTGGAGACGAAGGAGCAGCCGAAGACTACTTTGGGCACGAAGTGGGACGCTGCTGACGCCGCCCAGATCATGGGCGATCTTCGTACGCTTCGTCGCACGATGATTCAGTCCGGCGGCTTTACGCCGCACGAGCTGATCTGCGGCTCGAAGGTGCTTGATACGATCCTCGATAAGCTCACGACTGCCAATCAGCTCGATACGCGTCGCGTCGACATGGGCGCGATTGATCCGCAGCACTTGCCGAATGGCGTGACGTACTGGGGCTATCTCAAGGACTCCGGTCTTGATATCTACTCTTATGACGAGTGGTACACGGATGACGCCGGCAAGGAACAGCCGATGGTTCCCGAAAAACTCTGCATGCTCGCAAGCCCGAACGCGAAGACGATGCTTGCTTACGGCCTGGTTTCCTTGACCGGTGATGATGCGGTCAAGTTCTACGAAGGCGCTCGTGTCCCTGATTCTTGGGTTCAGCGCGCCAACCCGTCTGGTCGTATTGTGCAGATCAAGAGCCGTCCGCTGCCGATCATTCAGCAGATTCACGGCTTCCACGTCATCGAAGCTCTCGCTTAAGAGCGACAAAAACCGAAAAAGGGCAGGCAATACGACCTGCCCTTTTTCGTAGGAGGGACAGAAATGAAAGTTGTTCTTTTAGAAAACCTTCTCATTTCCGGCAAACGCTACACGGCAGGTGAGGAGATCGAGGTTGACGATACGGTCGGCCTTCAGCTTCTCAAGGAAAATCTGGCGCTTGTCGGCGTGAATGAGGTCGAGGACGACCCTGTCGAAGAAGCTCCATTGCCGACGCCGGAAGCTGCTTTTGCTCCGATTCCTGAAGCAGAAGATGAGCCAGAAGTTGAAGTCAAGCAACCTGTCAAGCGTCGCACGACGAAGAAGGTGGCGGGATGAGTGTCTTCAAGGATTTCGTTGCTGCTGACGTGCAGAACGTCTTCATCAACCTCGACGAGTTTGCCGAGGAGCACGAAATCGGCCATGAGGTTGTGCCGTGCATTCTCGACAAGATCATCACGCAGGCGAACGGCGACGATTCATACCTTGGCGTTTTTGTCAACCAACTGACGATATACGTCGAAGTCGGCGTGATTGAAACGCCGGTCGAGGGCGAGCTTCTCAACATCGACGGCGCGCTTCATCTTGTCAAGTCTGTCAGCAATGAGGGCGGCGTGCTCGTCATTGTGACGGAGGCGAATGAGCAATGAGCACTTCATCCATCAAGGTGACTTCCGACCAGGCGATCGAGCGAGCGAAAAAGCTCCTCAGCGAAGTGCCGGGCGGCGTTGAGACTGCAATGATGCGCTCAATCAATCGTGCGGCGCAGGCAGGGAAGACGCAGGCCGTGAAAGAGGTTAGGGCTCGCTACACCGTGAAGGCCGGAGATGTTCGCCAGACGCTCACAACGAGCAAGGCGACGCGCGCAAAGCTAGAAGCGGAGATTGTGAGCCGAGGTCCAATGCTCGGTCTTGCGGCCTACAAACATTCGCCGAAAACGGACAGCACTGGTGCAAACCGGAAGCGCGTCCGCGTGTCTGTAAAGCGCGAAGGCGGCATGAAGCCCTTGGGGCAGGCCTTTGTTTGGCAGGGAAAGATCATGCAGCGCGTAGGGAAAAAGCGTCTTCCGATTGAGAAGAAGCTCGGCCCTTCAATCCCGTCGATCATCGGCAATCCGGAGGTTGTGGAGGCAATCGAAGAGAGAACCGAGGAAATGATCGTCAAGCGCCTTGACCACGAAGTCAACCGCATTTTGAAAGTGTAGGAGGTGACCGAATGGTCGAAAACGAATTGACGCGCGCGATCCGTGAACTGGTTGCGGCGGCTGTGAAGAACTTCGCGCTTCCAACGAAGCCAGAGCGCGGTTTTGCAGAGGGCGAGCTTCGTGCTCCGCAGATTGTGAATGGGTATCTGCCACCGAAAAGACAGGGCTCGAAGGATGACTTTCCTTTTGTTCTTGTTCGAGCCGACGAAGGTGCGACAGAGCAAGACTCAACCGAGGTGCGGGTTTCGATCATCGTCGGGACCTATTCGGAAGAATACGACGGGCACGAGTATTGCCTGAACGTCATGGCCCGCATTCGCACGGCGTTGTGCTCCTTGCCTGGGATGGTTCTAGCCAATCGATACCGGTTGCAACACCCGATCAAGTGGAGCACCTATGCGGAACAGCCCTACCCGTACTGGCAACTCGACATGCAGACGACGTGGGACATCCGCACGCCGCAGCCAATTGATAAGGAGGAGGACTTCTGATGACTATGAAGAAACCCACAACTAAAAAGGCGCAAACCACCGAGAGAAAGGCTGTCGTTTATATCGGCCCGACTCTTGGCGGTGGTGCACTGATGCGCAATGCGGTTTTCCGTGCAGGGGAGTTTCCTCCGCACGTCGTATCGATGCGCGAAAAGAGTGAGGCCCTGCGCGGTCTCTTTGTCCCGGTGTCTGAACTGGCGACAGCGCGAAAGCGCATCGGTGTGAAGGGCGACATCCTGCACGCCTATGTGCGTCAACTCAAAAATGAACTCTAAGGAGGTCATAACATGGCATACAACCACGGGGTAAAAATCTCCGAAGTGCCGACTTCTATCCTGCCGCCGGTGCAGGTTGAGGCGGCCATTCCTTTCATTGTCGGGACTGCTCCGGTCAATATGACCGATCCGACCAACGTCAATAAGCCCGTTCTCTGCTACTCGTATGACGAGGCTGTCGCTGCCTTCGGCTACGTGCCGCCGGTAGAGGACGGCGCAAGCGGTCTGAAAAAGTACGATTTCACGTTGAGTGAGGCGATTTATTCGCAGTTCGCTCTCTTTGGCGTCGCACCGATCATCGTTGTCAACGTGCTTGATCCTACGAAGCACAAGAAGACGGCGACGGCAAAGACGGTGACGCTTGACTCGAAGACCGGATCTGCAACGATTGCTGAGACCGGCATCATCCTGTCGACTCTAAAGCTTTCTCAGGACGTGACGACCTATCAGGAAGGTACGGATTTCGTCGCGACCTTTAATGATGCGGGGCATCTGGTCATCACTTCGAAGAAGGACGAGGACAACTTCAAGGTGCCGGTTGGCGCGTCGCTGACTTTGGCGGCCGAGAAGCTCGATCCGTCTGTTGTTACGAAGTCGGAAATCATCGGCGGCGTTTCCGTCGACGGCGCCAAGAGCGGCCTTGAACTCGTTGGCGAGTGCTTCCCGCGCTTCCGCCTTGTCCCTGGTCAGATCGTTGCTCCGAAGTATTCGAGCGATCCTGAAGTGGCAGCTGTGATGGCTGCCAAGGCTGTCAATATCAACGAGCACTTCCGTGCGATTGCTCTTATCGACGTGCCGACCGACACCGTCGATTCCTACTCGAAGGTCGCTGAATGGAAGAACAACAATAACGTCGTCGATGAGGCGCAAGTCGCATGTTGGCCGATGCTTGCCCTTTCTGGCACGGCGTACCACATGAGTACTCAGCTCATGGGCCTTATCGGCAAGGTGGACGGTGACAACGACAGCACGCCGTATGTCAGCCCGTCCAACAATAACTTCCAGATGACTTCCACAGTCCTTTCGAGCGGCAAGGAGGTTTGGCTGGGGCCTGAAAACGGCGCTTATCTTAACGGCCAGGGCGTCGTGACGGCGCTCAACTTCATCGGCGGCTGGGTGTGTTGGGGCAACCGTATGGCCTGCTACCCGGGCAACACGGACGTGAAGGATTCCTTCATTCCGGTTCGACGCATGTTCAACTGGGTCGGCAACACGCTTGTGCAGACCTTCTGGCAGCGCGTTGATGCGCCCCTGAATCGTCGTCAAGTTGACACGATTGTTGACAGCGCGAACATTTGGCTCAACGGGCTTGCGGCTCGCCAGTACATCCTAGGCGGTCGCGTGGAGTTCCTTGAGAGCGAAAACCCGACGACGGACCTGATGGACGGCATCGCACGCTTCCATGTGTACGTGACGCCGCCGTCTCCGAATCGCGAGATCGATTTCATCCTTGAATACGACGCGAGCTATCTCTCGACGCTGTTTGAATAAAAGGAGGCTTGAATTATGGCAACTGGAAACAAGGTGCCCGAGCGCCTGATTAACTTCCGCGTTTACAACGACGGAAACGACTTGCTCGGCGTCGCGAATGTGGACCTCCCGTCCATCGAAGCGATGAGTGACACGGTCAGTGGAGCCGGCATTGCTGGCGAAGTTGAAAGCCCGATTCTCGGCCACTTCGGCTCGATGACTGCGACCTTCACCTGGCGCACCATCACGCCGGAGCTTGCAAAGCTCGCAAACCAAAAGGCGCATGCGCTTGATTTGCGCGGATCGCAGCAGGTCTACGACGCAGCGCTCGGCGAATATTCTTCCGTTCCTGTGCGTGTTTCTCTGCGTGCGACGCCGAAGAGCATTTCCCTCGGATCGTTTGAGGTCGGTTCCACGACGGACAGCGAAACCGAGTTTGAGGTCATTTACATGAAGGTCCTTGTGAATGGCAAGGAACTCATCGAAATCGACAAGTACAACTTCATCGCCAAGTTCGACGGCGAAGACAAGCTCGCAAGTGTTCGAAAGGACCTGGGCTTGGCGTAAAGCACAACGCCGGGGGCGGAATGAGCCGTGCCCCGGCAATCCCAAAACAAAGGAGTGAAAAACATGAAGTACATCCTCTCTAAGGAGTATGAGTTTGAAGGCCAGAAGTACACGGAGATCGAACTGAACCTTGATGTCCTTACTGGCAAGGATGTGTCTGCGGTGAAGCGCGAATGGGCGCGTGCGGGGAATATTTCTCCGTTGGTTGCCGTGGACACTGACTTCTGCGTGTACCTTGCTGCGAAGGCCGCGAAGCTTCCGATTGAGTTCATGGAAAACCTTCCCGCCAAGGACTACTGCGCAATCGGGCAGGAGGTCAGCAATTTTTTGTTGGGGTGATCGGCTTTGCAGAACGGTCTGATCCTGACGACGAGGTCAAGTCGGCGGCGGTATCCATCGCACGCGTCATGAAAGGCGGTGCGCTTGAGTGGATGCAAGAGCCATTGATTGAGCTCGCATCATGGAACAGAACGATAACAAAGCAGCTAGAAGCCGAAGCGAAGGCAAATAAACGAAAGTGAGTTGCTTATTCTGGGACTTCTGTCCCTTTCAACGGTATGCTGTGAGTACTGAAGGAGGGGATTGGATGTTTATGCGTTTACTGAACGGCGCTGTTGAAGGCGTTATGACGGTTTTGGGTGTGTTGCTATGGGTCGTGATTCTTTTCGGCCTGTACATCCTGATTTTCTAACGCATCCCAAATTTGAAAAGATGGAGCTCGCTTTTGGCGGGCTTTTTTCTTTTGTACGAAAAGCTCGCTTCGGCGGGCTTTGTTTTTGAAAGGAGGTGACCTCATGTCGAAGGTTTATGACATCGCCTTCAAGATCGCGGGGAAGCTCTCCGGAGACTTTTCGAATACTTTTAAGAAAGCGGGCGACACGGTCACGAAAATGGACAGGTCGCTTGGTGCTCTTAACGCACAGGCCGCAAAAACGGGGGCGCTCGTCAAGCTACGCGAAGAGGTCAGCGCAAATGCAAGAAGCGTTATCGATGCGACCAAAAAGTTCAAAGGAATGCAGGCTCAGTCTGATCGACTGGATGCCAGAACCGAGAAACTTTCACGGCAATATTCGTCGGCAAAGCGTAGCGTGACTGTTTATGCAAACCAAATTTCCAAGTGTGGCGTGCCAACACGCGAACTTGCTGAGAAATTTGCGCGCGCTTCGGAGAAGGCGAAGGCGCTTGAAGCAGAACTCAAAGTAGCCTCTCGTGAGAGTAAGAGCTTCGCTGTGCAAACAAACGAAGCAAAAAACGCCTTGGAAAGGGCACGGGCCACGCTAGACCGAAACCGTTCGTCTCTTCGAGAAATGGACTCTCAGATGGGTACGACCGGCACGAAGATGCAAACGCTCGTTCAGCGTCAGAACGCTCTCGCTGCCGCCGCAGACAAGGCGCGTGCGACGCAGGAAAGGCTCGCGAAGATCAACGAGCGCCTCGGAAAGGCCAATGATGCCCAAGGGAAGATGAGCGAAATGCGGTCTTCAAGCGCGGGCGCTCTTATGGGCATTGGCGCTACGGTTGCCGCAACCGCCGGCGCTCCTGTCAAGCAGGCGATGAGCTTCGAAGACCAACAGGCCGAGCTTCGTAAGTTCTCTGACGACTACAAGCAAGTCTTTTCTGGCATCCAGAAGCTCTCGCTACAGTACGCGAAGAGCACTGAAGACATGACGGCAATGGCCGCGAACGCCTTCCAATCCGGCATCGCAAAGACGGCTGACGAAGCCTTGAAACTCGTCGAAATTCAGAACCAGATGGCGATTGCTTTCGACATGACTGGTGATGAGGTCGGTGCTGCATACGCAGACATTCAGTCGAAGATGGGCATCAACATCGAGCAGAGCAAGGCGATGTTCGACATCGTCAACCAGATCGGCAATACCACGTCGGCTTCCGCGAAGGACGTCGTCGAGGTGCTTGCTCGATCCGGTGGTGCTCTGAAGGGCTTGACCGCGATGAACGAGAAGCAAATTGCTGCATTGGCCGGGTCTTTCCGATCCGCGTCTGTGTCGTCAGAAGTCGCTTCGACCTCGATGATGTCATTCATCAACGCTTTGTCGTCCGGTGAAGGCGCCACGAAGGGACAGAAGAAAGCCATGGAAGAGCTCGGCATCGACGCAGGCAAGATGGCGCACATGATGACGTCGAACTCTGAAAACGCTCAAAAGGCGATTCAGGACGTTTTCAAGCGCATCAACGGCTTGCGAGAAGACCAGAAGTCCTCGATCATTGGCGCTCTATTCGGTAACGAAGCGGGCGTGAAGTCTGCGGTGGCAACGCTTGCCAAGCAGGGCGACCTGCTTGCAGGAAACTTTGCGATGATTTCCGATCCGGCTCAGTATGCCGGTTCGATGCTGAAGGAATTCCAGTCCAGGGCTGACACGACCTCGAATTCCCTGCAGATTGCAGGTAACGCGGTCAAGCTAGTCGCCGGCGGGATCGGGACGGCTCTTCTTCCAGCTGTTCGAAAGTCGGCGGAAGCCTTCGTGAAAAATAGCGAGGGCGTCATCAAGTGGGTGAGTGAAAATCAGTCGCTAATTCTGACGGCCATGAAGGTCGGTGGCGCGATCCTCGGCTCTGTGGCTGCCTTTCATGCGTTACGCCTTGTCTTCGCGCTTTTGGCGAGCCCCGTCATCTCAATGTACAAGGGCTTCCTGAACATCCAGAAGGCCATCACCTTGATGCGAAACAGCACGGTGCTCGCGACAGCGGCCTCGAAGGCTCAGGTATTGGCAATGGGCGCTTGGCGTGCAGCTTGCGTCATCATGAATGGTGCGCTAAAGGCTCTGACGATTGGTGTGAAGCTTCTCGGCGGAGCGCTGAAGTTCATGTTCACGAACCCGATTGGCTTGGCAATTTTGGCGGTAATGGCACTTGTTGCTGCAGGTGTCGCTCTCTACAAAAACTGGGATGTGGTGAAGGCCAAGGTCAGCGAGCTGTGGGGCAAATTCTCCGAGTTTGTGGGGAATGTGCAAGGGAAGTTTGTCAGCGCATGGTCTTCTGCCTGGGGAAAAGTCAAGAGCATCTTTTCTGGGGTGTTCGATAGCTTGGTCGGCATAGCGAAAACGCCGCTGAATTCTGTCATTTCGCTCATCAACGGAGCGATTGGTGCGATCAATGGCATTTCCGTTGACATCCCTGACTGGGTGCCGAAGTTTGGCGGGCAGAAGTTCGGCGTCAACCTGCCGAAGATTCCGCAACTTGCTGAAGGCGGCATCGCTACGAGCTCCACGCTTGCAAACATCGGCGAAGGCGGAGAGCCAGAGGCTGTTATTCCGCTCTCGAAGCTCTCGTCAATGCTGGGCTCTGGGGTCGGCATGGGCGGCGGCATCACCGTCAATTTCGCTCCTGTCATCAACGTTTCAGGCGGCTCCTACGAAGGCGTGAAGCGCGGCCTTGATGAAGGTCGCCGACAGCTTGAAAAGGACCTGCGCCGTCTGTTGGCGGATCAGCAGCGACTATCTTTTGCGTAAAGGAGGCTGCATTGTGAAGCAGTACACGACCGTCGCGCAGGATACGTGGGACATCATCGCTAAGCGAGTCTATGGCTCCGAGGCGTTGATGGACCAACTGATCCGCGCGAATTTACAGCACCGGAAGACGGTTTTCTTCAGTGCGGGCGTTGTGCTCAATGTGCCGGACATTGACACAGACTCGATGGAGTTTGCTGAGAACCTGCCGCCTTGGAAACGTCAGGAGGGTGCGCGATGAGTGGACCTATCCAGACCTATTTGAGGCTCCTCTTCACCGAAGCCGGCAAGTCGGTGTCGGAGGACATTCTGCCGGACCTGCTCTCTTTCACGTACGACGACAAAGAGACGAACGAGGCGGATGAAATCAGCCTCACGCTCAAAGACCCGACGGGAAAGTGGGCGTCGAAGTGGAAGCCGGACGGCGGCGAAGTCGTCCGCGCCTACATCGCATCGGGGACGGTTGACGGGAAGAAGGGGCGCGAGCTTTTCTGCGGAAAGTTCTTCGTCGATTCTCTCCGCACCAGTGGATCGCCTCGTGTCTTCGAGATGCGGGCCGTGTCGATCCCGATGAACACTCCGATTCGTCGCAAGATGATCACGAAGGCCTGGGAGAAAAAGACGCTCAAGGGCATCGCTCAGGAAATTGCGGCGGCTGCGAAAGTCAAGCTCCTCTTCGATTCGAAGGAGAACCCGAGCTACGACCGACAGGATCAGAAGGCCGAAAGCAACCTGAAATTTCTCTCCCGCCTATGTGAAGACGCCGGCCTTTCAATCAAGGTGACGGACTCGCAGATTGTGATTTTCGACCAAGCATTCTATGAAAAGAAGAAGCCCGTCAAAACGCTCACGCTGGGCGTCTCGGACATCCTTTCGTGGGACTTCGAGTCGCAGCAGTCTGAGACGTACAAGAGTTGCACGATCTCATACCGCAACCCTAAGGAAAAGAAGAAGTCCTCCGCAGGCGGCTACACGTCGAACGAGTATGACATCGACGCCGTTCCTGAGAAGAAAAATCCTGCCGTCATGACGTACACCTACGTCGATCCGGACGCCGATGACGACGGTCAGGAATACCAGGTTAAGAAGCGTGCGACTTCGATCTCCGAAGCGAAGCGGATCGCTAAAGCAACGCTTCGCAAGCTCAACCTTCGGAAGATGACCGGCAGTCTTTCTCTTGTCGGCGACACGTCTCTTGTGGCGGGTGTCGTCATCATTCTGAAGGGCTTCGGAAGTTTCGACGGAAATTTCATTGTGGAAAGCGCGTCCCACTCGGTTTCTACGAGCGGGTACGTGACATCGATTTCCGTTCGGAGAGTCAACAACAACTATTGAGGAGGTGCGGCATGGACGCACTTTGGAAAGTTCCTGAGGTGCCGAGCCTCATCAAGATCGGTGAGGTGTCGAGCATCGATCCTGCGAAATGTACTGCTCGCGTCGTTTTCGACGACGAAGATGGACTCGTGAGCTACGACCTCCCCATTCTTCAGCGCAACTCGCTCAAAAATCACGACTTTGCGATGCTGGACGTCGGTGAAGATGCAATCGTCCTCTTCTTTGGTGAAGGGCAGGAAGACGGCGTCATTCTCGGTTCAATTTACGCGGGCGAAGTAACGCCTCCGGAGTCGACCGAGAATCGACGCACGGTTGTCTTCGATGACGACACGCGCGTCTGCTACGACCGTCATGAGCACAAGCTCACGGTGACGATTGAGGGGACGGAGATTGTTTTCAACCGCCAGGACGGCTCCATCACGGTGCCGAACGCCGTGACGATCAATTGCACAACGGCGACGGTCAATGCGTCGTCGAGCGTCACGCTTGACACGCCGAAAACGGACATTACTGGTGCGCTGAATGTAACGGGCCTCATTACCGGGAAGGGCGGCCTTGCCGTCAGCGGTGGTTCTGGCGCGGCAGTGTCCGTTACCGGGGACATGAATCTGCAGGGGCAGGTTGACGCTTCTGGTGACGTTAAGGCAGGCGGCATCAGCCTCATGAACCACGTTCACACTGAACAAGGTGACGGGGCCGACGTGAGCAAGCCGAAATAAGAAAGGAGGGCTTTCCTATGGGCTTGGGTTTCAGCGCAGTTGGCATTTTCGGCAAACTGCCTTTTCTCTGCAGTAGTGCAGTGACATTCACCTTCAAGGACCTGTCAGTTTCACGCTCGGTTCGATGGGCGACGCACGAAGTGATAGGCCAGAAACCCGTTCTTGAATACATCGGTCCAGGACTCACAGAGGTCAGCTTCAACATTCAGCTGAACTCGATGCTTGGGACTCCGCCTTTGGCAGCGCTAATTCAGCTCAAGAAAATGCTCGAGAAGAAACAGGCTGAGCGTTTGCTCATCGGCCCAGATTATCTCGGTAAGTTCGTCATCGAATCAATCGGTGAAGAGCGAAAGTATCACAACAACTTCGGCATCTGCGTGTCAGCAGAGGTCAGCATCACCTTGAAGGAGGCGGCATAAATGGCTCAGTACACAGTGACGCTGTCAAGTCAAGTCGACTTCGCGCCGTCGGACGAGGTGCGAGAGATTCTGCAGAACGTGCGGACGATCCTCAGCACGCGTAAGGGCTCCGTTCCTCTGGACCGAGACTTCGGGCTGACGTGGGCGCATATCGACAAACCAATGCCGGTTGCAAAGATGCTGATGCGGTCTGAGGTGATTGACGCGATTGAGGAGTACGAGCCAAGAGCAACGGTCGTGTCTGTCGACTTTGACGAGGACACTGCGAGCGCAATGGACGGCATTTTGAAACCGCGCGTTGTTGTGCAAATCGGAGAGGAGGAATAAGACATGGCTGAAACAATTCCCCGTTGGCACTTGCCGGCGGTTGAATTCCTTGAAACGGACGCCGAGACCATCAAGGCCGAGATTATCACTGGGTACGAACAAGCAAGTGGGCGAACCCTCGCGGCGGGCGACCCAGTACGACTCTACCTTTTGAGCCTTGCTGCCGTCATCATTCAACAGCGCACGGCTGTGAATCTGGCGGCGCAGCAGAACCTGCTTTCATATGCTCAGGACGGCTACCTCGATGCACTCGGCACGCTTTTGAGCGTTACGCGCCTTTCTGAAAGCAAGGCCGTCACGACGATCAAATTCACGCTTTCGCAGGCTCTGGCGACGGTCTACACGATCCCTGCAGGAACCGAGGTGACGAACGGGGTTGTGACCTTCGCAACGGACAAAGCACTTGACATTCCGAAAGGCGAACTGACGGGAAGCGTAACGGCGTCCTGCACCGTTGCTGGGACGGTCGGCAACGACTACCTTGCCGGGCAGGTCAACACTATCGTCAAGCCGATGACTTTCGTGGCAAAAGCCGAGAACACGACCATTACGACGGGCGGTTCTGAAGCAGAAAGCGACGAGTCCCTTGCCGAACGCATCAGACTCGCGCCGAACAGCTTCTCCGTTGCAGGACCTGAGAAGGCGTATGTCTACCATGCGAAGAGCGTATCGAGCTCCGTTTTGGACGTTTCTGTGACTTCTCCGACGCCCGGCGAGGTCGATGTGTACGTCTTGCTTGCGGGAGGTGAATTGCCGTCTCAGGAAACGCTGGAGCAAATCGCGGCGTACTTGAGCGATGAAACGATCCGCCCGTTGACGGACTTCGTGAAGGTGCTCGCACCAAAGGCCGTGAATTACGACCTCGAGCTTCACTACTGGATCAGTCGAGAGGACAGTTCTCGTGCTGAACAGATCAAGGCTGATGTCGAAAAGGCGGTCGAAAAATACCGTGTGTGGCAGCAGGGGAAAATCGGTCGCGACATTCTCCCCGCAAGGCTCATTCAGTACGTCATGCAGGCGGGAGCTTCGCGTATCGACAACCCGACGATGAAGCCAGTTGACTTCCAGAAGCTCGAAAGCGACCAGGTCGCGCAGTGCACGGGCGTAAAGATCGTTTACGAGGGCTACAAGGATGAGTAAGGGGCTTGCGGATGTAAGGCTGAGCGACTTACTTCCGGACTCAATCGCTCAAGACGACAACGTAAGACACAGCGCGGAGGCGCTCGATAAACAGTTGCTTGACATGACGTCGGCGGTTGATCTTCCGTCGATTTACGTCAGTATCGACAGGCTCACGAGCACGCAGCTCGACCATGTCGCTTACGGATGGGACGCGAGTGTCTGGCGCGACTCGTGGCCCGTCTCGATGAAGCGTAGCGTGCTCAAGAACGTCGTGCGAGAGAAGCGAAAGAAGGGCACGCTCCGGGCTGTGAAGGATGCCGTTGCGTCGATCGGTTCGGCAGCAACCATCAAAGAGTGGTGGCAGCAGGAGCCGAAGGGCACCCCTCACACTTTCGAGATTCAGGCGACGCTCGGCAACATCGAGGGCACGCTCGACTCGGAGATGCAGGAGGACCTTTTCGCGCTCATCGACGACGCGAAGCCTGTCCGCTCGCACTACACCTTCGTGCTTGTGCGACAGCTTCAGGGCGGCATGGGGGTTGACGGTTATCTGCGCCCGGTGGCCTATTCGCGAATCCGAAGCGAAGAGGTAGTGAACAAGGACATCGCGGTGTTCGCAGGCTTCATTGTTGGCGCACGGCCTATCGCGATGCGCTCGCTTGTCGGGCTCGCAAAATAAGGAGGGACTCTTATGGACATCGTTTTGACGACGGCAGGTATTCAGGCCGTCATCAATGCACAAGAGACCGGGACCAACGCCGTCACAATTTCTGAAATCGGTGTCGGCACCGGCAAATACACAGCAAACAAGGAGCAGACACAGCTACAAGCTCAAGTCAAGCGCATGCCGATCCTCGAAGGTGGGCAAGCAGGTGACAACGCGATTCACGTCGCGTGCAAGGATGACGGCCCGGGCTCGTATGAAGTGTGCGAGTTCGGGCTTTTCCTTTCTGATGGGACGCTTTTTGCGGTCTATTCGCAGAGCACGCCGATCATTGCAAAGCAGGAGTCAAGCAATCTGCTCCTTGCTATCGACATGAAGCTCGAAGGCGTCAGCGCCGGGAACATCACTTTCGGTGACGTTTCTTTCTCTTTCACGGCCGCAACACGTGAAAACGCAGGAATCGTTGAGCTTGCTACTGACGAAGAAACGCAGGCAGGGACCGATACGCAGCGAGCCGTGACGCCCGCCAGTCTGAAGAGCTTGACTTCTACGGCAAAGCGTGCGGGTCTCATCCGCACGGCATCGGAAGGCGAAGCGAAGGCGGGAACGGAAGGCGCGGCTGCTCTCACGCCTGCGACCCTTAAAGGCGCGGCTGCTTCCGAAGCGGAAACGATCGAAGGGAAGTCCGGGACGCTCTATGTGACGCCTCTCGGCCTTCGAGGCTTGAAAGCTACGACCGGACGAAACGGTCTTGTCGAACTGGCGACCGAGGCTGAGGCAAAGGCAGGGACGGACAAAGAACGCGCCGTTACTCCTGCGGGTTTAAAGGCTGTCGTCGATGAGGCGACCCCGGACGCAAGCGAAGCCGCCAAGGGGATGATTCAGATCGCCTCTACTGTTGAAGCTACAGCCGGAACAGACGCTCTGAAGGCAATGACGCCCGCGACTGGAAAGGCTGCACTCGATGCGCGAATTGCGACAGTTGAGGAGGCGAAAGTTGGCACGTCGATGACGAAGTTCATCACGCCAGCAACGCTGAAAGCTGTTGTAGATGCAGCTGTGGCGGCGGCTCTTGCGAAACAAGGAGGTGCCGAATAATGGCCAACACAATTTTGATTACTGACGCCGGTCTGGCAGAGGTCGTCAACGCCGAGCAGTCTGGAACCGCGCCCGTCGTCATTACAGAGGTGGGCTACGGCACGGGGCAATACGCGCCGACTGGCGACATGACAGCTCTGAAAGAAGAGTTCAAGCGTCTGACGACCATCGCAGGCGGCGCGGTAGGAGACAACGTTATCCACCTTGCGGCTCGCGATGATTCGTCCGAGGCCTACACGGTCTACGAGGTCGGTCTCTACACGGCGAGCGGAACCCTTTTCGCGGTTTGCTCTCAGACAGTTCCGATCATCCAGAAGGCTTCGCAGTCGCAGGCTCTGCTCGCGATTGACCTTGCTGTGACGGATTTCTCTGCAGATTCGATCGCGTTCGGAGATACGAACTTCCTGAACCCGCCGGCGACGACCACGACTCTCGGTGTCGTTGAACTTGCGACGAATGAAGAAACGATTGCAGGAACAGATGGGACGCGTGCTGTCACTCCGAAGAGCCTCAGCGCACGGACATCGACGGAAAGCCGCACCGGTTTGATCCGCATCGCTGTCCCTGCTGAAGTGCTTTCCGGCAAGGACAACACGAAGGCTGTGACACCGTTTGGCTTGCTGTCTGCCTTTTTGAAGAATCACGGCGACAGCGGATTCCAGAAGTTGCCGAACGGTCTCATCGTTCAGTGGGGCAAGGCTTCGATTGCGGCCGATGGTTCGACCGTTGTTGCTTTCCCTGTAGCTTTTCCGACGAGTGCCGTTTTCGCGAATGCAACGCCTACTGGTGAGGTTGCTGCGGACTTCGTTGCCACTGGCTTGACGAAGGGGAACACGACATTCAAGCACAACGCAAACGGAAAGGTCCAGGCGCTCTGGATGGCGCTCGGATTCTGAAAGGAGAGGACAGGATGGCTTACTACTACAGCGCGTCTCAACGCGCTTTTTACTGCACGGAGATTGTGTCGGTGGACGTTATGCCTGCTGACAAGGTGGCAGTCGCGGACGAGGCTTACAAGAGCCTCATGGCTGCACAGAATGCGGGGAAGTTGATCCGACCTGGTGCAGGCGGCGCTCCCGAAGCCGTCGATCAGACGGGCGCGGCTGCAACAGGCATCGTCCACGAGCTTACGCCTGCAACTGCTGAAAAACTTGGGCATATCAAGGTCGGCAAGAACGTTGACGTTGAGCCTGACGGAACGATCTCGGTCAACCTCTCGAAGGACGTTGGCGTTCCACGGGATCGAGCACCAGAGAAACCCGACTATGGTTTGAGCTGAGGGAGGTGAGGGAATGGCTGCTATCCACAACTTTTCTCTCGATCAAGGTTCGGACAAGGTTGTTTATTTCGTCTTGCGAGATAAGAGTGGACCGATTGATTTGAGTGGGTATTCGGCTGCCATGCAGGTGCGTCGATACGCATTCAGCGAGGCGGCTATTGACACGCTGACAACGTGTAATGGTCGCCTTCTTATTGATGGCCCTGCCGGGAAAATCACAGCGAAGTTCAATCACGCAAACACCGAGCAATATCCAGGCGATACGGTGCTTTATGACATTGAGCTTGAGTCCCCGGAAGGTGCGATCACAAGGATTCTCGAAGGGAAAATCAAAGTTTCTCCGGAGGTGACCCGTGTCAGATGCAAGCCTAAGGCGTGAGAAGTTTCGCAGAAAAATTGCTTTAACTGAAGAAATCTACATCGAAGGTCAATGTAGCGATATTGCTCCAAAGATCGTCACGGTAGAGGTTCCTGGCATCCAGGGACCTCCGGGCAAGGATGGGGCAGACGGGAAACCTGGAGAACCCGGTAAACCGGGCGAAGGGGCTCACGTCGAAAGCATTGACAACTCTTTCATTGACAATCTTTTTTAATCGTAAAGGGAGTGAGAAAAATGAGTAATTTGAACGCTTTTTTGGATAAGCAAGGGTTAACTCATTACGACAGCAAATTGAAGACGGTCGTTGCCGGGCAGATGACGATCGAGGGACGCACGATCACGTTGAAGAGCGTCTCTGGTGCAACGCTCGCAACGGTGACGATGCCGCAGACGATTTATGAGCTTGCAACAGCTCAGAAAGACGGTCTGATGAGCAAGGGCGACTTCGCCAAGTTGCAGGGTATTGCGGCTCAGGCGACGAAGGTCGAAAACTCTGAAACGAACGGGAACATCCAGATCAATGATGTTGAGACGCCTGTTTATGTTCACCCGACTGTGACGGCCGGCGCCCTCGGAGCGGGGCTTTACAAGATCACGACCGACGGTAACGGGCACGTCACGCTCGGGACGAAGGTCGTCAAGGGCGACATTACGGCTCTTGGTATTCCGGCGCAGGACACGACATATGGTCCGGCTTCGGCTGAAGCGGCGGGTTTGATGTCTGCTTCCGACTTCACAAAATTGCAAGGAATCGCTGTGGGCGCACAAGTGAACGTACTCGAAAAAGTGAGCGTCAACGGCAGCACTCTGCCGATCTCAACTAAGGGCGTCAATATCGATCTCACGCCGTACGCGCTGAAAACGGACATTGCGAGCGCTGTGAACTACAAGGGTTCCGTCGAAAACTATGCGGCGTTGCCGACCAAGGATGTGAAGGCCGGCGATATGTACAACGTCGAGACTGCCGATCCTGCTCATCAGATCGACGCCGGGATGAATGTCGTTTGGAATGGCGCGAGTTGGGACCCGATGGCTCCGATGATCACGATGACTGGCATTACGAACGAAGAGATCGACGCCCTCTTTGCATAAGGGGGCGTTCCGATGGCTAACTCTTTTCTTGATTTGATAGGGCTGGCTCACTTCAAAGAGAAGCAGAGTCAGCAAATTAGCAAAGAGTTCGCAAAGAAGTCCGAGGTCGTCACAAAGGCTGATGCCTCGGATTTCGCGAAACACAAGACATGCAGCGCGATTCGAGATCGAGCACCGTCAAAGCCGGACTACGGCTTATCAAAAACAAAGGAGGGGGCTAAATAATGGCTCTGAAAGAACAGGACATCGTCTTTACGACGACGGATGAGGCGGGTAACCCCGTCATTCAGTTTCCGATTACGCGCGTCGAAAATGTCGAAGACGCCGTGCGTACTGTGAACAAGAAGAAGCCTGACAGCAATGGCGACATTCAGATTGATGTCGACATGAGTCATCTGGCGACAAAAGATGAGCTGACGAAGGGCTTGGCGAATAAGCGAGATCACACGATCCAGATCGCCAACGCAGATTTGAACACGCTGCTTGAGGACAAAACATGGGCCTGCAGTGGGACGCTGAAAAACACACCGATCGCTTGCACCTTCTGCATTGTGCAGGCCTACGACACGGGGGCGCCCATCAGCGGGAACATCGTGCAGGTCTGCTACGTCCCGAACCTAACCGACAACACGGTCCGCACCTTCTGGCGCAACTGCAATAATGGGGTGACCTTCGGGAAGTGGAGCGAGTCCGGTGCGGTGAAGACGGTGAACAGAATCGCGCCTGATGCTTCTGGCGAAGTTACGTTGCCGAACGCGACGACGAGTAAGTTTGGTCTTGTGCGCCTTGCTGCTGAAGAAGACGTTTTGAACGAAGCTCCCCAGACGGCGGTTTGCACTCAGCTGATCTACGAAATCAATGAGTTCCGACGCAAGTCAACGACGTACCAGGTCGGGGACAAGGTGGACTGTGCCTTTCAGTACGAGCGCTTCCTCGAATGCACGAAGGCCGGCACGACGAGCGCGGACCTGCTCGACACGCGCAGCGTCACGCACGGCCAGGTCATCGCGGACGGCACGGTTGAATGGACCGTGCGTACCCATGTTCGAAGCGTGAATGGTAACGTTGCCGGCGCGGACGGTAATGTTCCGGTTGACGTTGGGGTGAAGACTGTCAACGGGAATGGCCCAGATGGATCGGGCAATGTGAAGGTTGATACTGGCCTCCCGCTCGGTCATCTATTCGCGTGGCCGTACCAGACGCCTCCTGACGGCGCGATCCAGTGCAACGGCGCGACCTACAACCGTTCGCTTTACAAGGACTTCTTCGCCTATGCGACCTCAAAGGGGTGGGTGAAAACCGAAGCGGAGTGGCAGAGCATCGCGAGCGCCAACGGCGGTTATTGTCCGTACTACTCACAAGGCGACGGCTCGACGACTTTCCGCACGCCGAAGTTCGCGCCTTTCATGCAGATCGCAATCGCGGGTTCGAGCGCAGGCAAGTACCACAAGGCGGGGTTGCCGAATATCAAAGGTACTTTTAACGCTTCTCAGCTCACTGACGGGAGTGACTCCGCCTCTGGTGCTCTGATTGTTGGCGGGGGCGTATCAAGACCAACGCCGGGCAGTGCTTCTGACGATTCGCAAAATGGCTTTAGCTTTGACGCCTCTAAATCCAACGTCATCTACGGTCGTTCGAGCACCGTGCAGCCCGAGTCGAACGAATGGATGATTTGCGTTGTCGTGGCAGGCCAAGCGACGAACCTCGGTTCTGTGGATATGGCCGATGTTTTGACGACTGTTGCGCAGGTGCAAGCGGACGTTGATGCGATCCCACGGCCGAATGCTTACGTCACTAAAACGTGGAGAAGCGGGACAGAGTGGTATCGCGTATGGTCTGATGGATGGATTGAGCAAGGTGGACACGGTACTGGTGGCACATGCACTTTTAATAAGTCATTTTCTAATACAAATTACACGTTCAATGTGCAACCGTCGAGTGGGTATACGTCTCACCCTGACTGGATTGCGGCATACGAGCACCGCTCAGGCAGAACAACGGCGAAAACGTCAATCACGTATTACGAGGGTGGAAACCAAGGTTGGGATTGGCGCGCCAGCGGATATTGAAAGGAGGGAAGAACATGAATTTTGAAATCGGACAAATTTTCGAGGGCGAATATCCGCCCGAGGCGGCAGTCTTCTGCAACTCACGCGGCGACTGCTACATCGACGAGATCGAGCCGCAGAACGGCGTACGTCGGTTCCAGATCGTTGCGGTGCCCGAGCCGACCGACGAAGATTTTGCGGTTCATGTGCGAGCCGAACGTGACAGCAAAATCGCGGCGACGGACTACCTCGCCATGCCGGACTACCCTCTTTCTGATGAGGACAAGGCAGCTGTCATGGCTTACCGTCAGGCGCTTCGTGATGTGCCGACGCAGGAAGGTTTCCCGCGAGAAGTTGTGTGGCCAGAAGCTCCCTCTGTGTTCAAGAGAACGAATGGGTAGTTTGTGTGTATCGAAGAATGAAGTGCAGATGCCCGTAGAGGAGCCTGTGGGCATCTGTCAATGTCATTTTTCAAACGGTGACGGGGTTGAAAAGAGCTCTTCTAGAAATTGCTTCGATTTCTTACGGTTTACGCTGTCCATCTTGATGTCGGCGTTTAGGCAAAACATATGTGGATTAAATTTTTTGATTCTCTCTCGAATTTTGTCGCATTCGGTTCCTTCAAAAGAGTCAATGTCGCTCTTGAATAGGAAATTGAAATGCTTAACCCAGAAGGATGGCTTTTTCTGAAGTTCAACTCTGGCTCCCATTCCGTAGGCCATCTCTAGCTGAAAAATCAGGCGTTGGACTTCATCACCTGTTCTAAATGGAGATGTGTTTCTCTTTAGAATTTCAGGGTATTTCTCAAGGGTTTCCGCGATCGCTGATTTTGTCATCCCGTCTACGGTATGCGAAAGCACGAGCAACTTGTGGTAACCGTAGCGCCGGCAGGCCATCAGCCATGCTCGAATTTGTGTTTCTCTAAAGCCATATTCGAGATGGCTATTGACGACGTTTTCAGCTTCCTCGATGGAAGCGTACTGCATCTGCTTAGGAACTTCTCTAAGGCGAACAATCGGTTTGTCACCATCGAAAAAGAAGTCTCGTGAAACGGGGTTCTTAATGAACATGTCGTCATTAAAGAGCAAAAATTTCTCCTGCAGTCCTGGGATCTTATGGACATACATTTCGATCACCACAGAGTTGAACGTAGGTAGTAGCTCGCTCGGAATGATTTCACTGTGGTCGACGATTGTGATCTTGGGATGCTCTTTGAGCCACGAGGGCTTTTGCTTGTTCGTGACGATGTAAATGTGGTTTATCCAGGGGGCGTTCTGGTGAATGGAGCGGAGAGAATATTTCAGCTCCTCATTGTCAGCAAATCTGAGGTCGCCGACATTATCTTCTTGGAACGGCAGGTTCAGTTCCTTTAAGCGTTCTTCCTTGGCTTTTTGAAAGTTTTGGTCAGAGCCGTCGCACCACAAATAGACGGCGTCTATCTTTTGCCGAGAATCATTTTGATTACAAGGGGGGTAACATCTTGAAATATATTTGATATGAATGCAAAAATGGCTCACGATTGCCGAATCAGCTGTGAGCAGGGTACGTACCCGTAACTTTATCACACCGCCTTCGGGCGGTTTTTTCATATGTGGAATTTGATTGTCAAGGCGCTGAAAGAGGCGCTAAAGGAAAAGGTGACTGAAATGACGAAAGAGGAAGTGAAGGAATGGCTCGACAAGATCGGCGTCAAGGTCGAGGAAGTGACCGACGAGCTCATCGCCAAGGTGGAAGCCCAGAAGGCTCTGCTCGATGCGGAGACCCGTCGAAAGACGCGCCTCTTCTGGGGACCGGTCGGCTTCATTGCCGGGGTTCTCTGCACGTGGCTGTACAACATCCTCTTCTGAGGATAGATGCAACGAGCTGTGAGAATCGGCGCGTTGCTACCAAGAGCATGCTACTGTGTGCTTGTGGCCGGGGGACTGTCCCTCGGCCATTTTTTTATAAGGAAAGCCATTGTTTTTTTACGGCTTCATCAATGACCAGAGCATTTGCACTGGCACGTACGGTTTCCCGACAGAGGTGACCATTCCTAACTACATCTACATCGGAACGACCGACGACAAGACCGTCATCGGGAAGAAATGGACGGGCAACGGCTGGGTTGAAGTGATCTATTACTTCTACGCCCAGCTCAACGAAAAGGACCTCTGCATCGGCGTGCAGGAGTATCCGACCGAGGTCGTCGACGCGAAGTTGATTCGCATTAACTCTCTCGACGAGTCTCTCATTGGCCTTTGGTACGACCGCACGGATTCGACCTTCAAGCCTGCGCCGATCCGCGTGCTTGCCGATCACTCGACAGACGTTGTGAACTATCGCAACGAAGATCGCTGGCTTTCCGACGTATTGGATGAAAAGGCGAACAGCCTCACAATCTACAGCAAGACCGAATCGGACGCTCGCTTTGCCCTCAAGGGCGAAGGCGGCTCTGGTGGAACACCGGGCGCTGACGGCGCTGATGGTTTGAGCGCTTACGAGGTGGCTGTCGCCAACGGCTTCATTGGCAGCGAGGTTGAATGGCTTGCGAGCCTTATGGGTGAACCTGGCCTGCCCGGCAAGGACGGCGTTGATGGCAAGGATGGCATTGACGGCGCTCGCGGTGATCAGGGGCTTCCTGGTAAGGATGGTCTGCCCGGTGCTGAAGGGTTGCCAGGTAAAGACGGTGCGCCCGGTAAGGATGGGCTTCCTGGTCGAGATGGCGAACGCGGTCCGCAGGGCTATCCTGGGGCTGATGGTCGCGACGGTACGAATGGCCGAGACGGTCAGGATGGCCAGGACTTCGGCGGCTCTGTAGCCTCTGACGTGATTCGCCTCAACGGGACTCAGGCGCTCTTCAAAACGTCGTCCATGATGACGCTCGCGACGAACGGCCTTGAGACGATGATTGCCGGCTCGAAAATCTATTCGAAGACAGCCATCAGCGTTTCGTCGGACGTTCGCCTCAAGGAAGGAATTGCAAAGGTCGATGCCGATCGAGCGATTGCGTTCATTCGCAAGCTCCCAGTTGTCACCTATTCCTACCTCGGCGAGGAAGACGGTCAGAAGCACATGGGACTCATCGCGCAGCAGGTCCAGAACGCGGACCCGCAGATTGCGAAGCTCTTTGTCAGCAAGTCGTCTGAGGGCTATCTGGCGGTTGACTATGCTTCGCTCGTTTGTCCGTTGATCCTCGCGGTTCAGCGACTTTCGGAAGAGGTTGAGCGACTTAAAAGCTAAGTCTTAAAGCTCCATAAAGGGGGGGACGGGAAACCGTCCCCTTTTTTTACGCCTGTAGTGATGGCAGGCGTGTCAGGGCTAGGGATTTTGACGGTCGTTGAATATGGTGAAGGGGAGAACAAACAAGGAGGTGATTTATGGAGAGAGGGTTTGTGCAGACGTTCATCGACTACATGTCGTTGCTCATTCCTGCAAAAGGGGAGGCGTATTTGATGCTCGCTTCAGGGGCTGTCGGAAGCGCACTGGCTTGGGCGCTAGGAGGTATTGACCTGCAGTTGCAGTGGCTGTTGATGTTCGTCGCCGTGGACTACGTGACGGGGACCATCGCTGCAGGAAAGACCGGCGAGTGGAACAGCCGTGTCGGCTTTCGAGGTCTTTTCAAAAAGGTTTTCATTTTCGTCGTCGTGATGCTTTCGCATGGGCTTGACGTAATCGCAGGCACAGACATGCTGCGCAACGCGGCTATTGCGGCTTACGCCGTTAATGAACTCGGCAGCACGCTTGAGAATCTTGACCGCCTTGGCTTTGGCGGGATGATCCCAGGCTTTCTGCATCGAGCGATTAAGGAAATTAAGAGTAGGGAGGTTGTCAAGAAATGAGTAAGAAACTGACTATCGTGCTGGACCCGGGGCACGGAGGTACTGATCCGGGGGCTGTGAATGGTCGCTACAAAGAGGCCGAGGCGACCTTGGGTATCGCAAACAAAATTGCGGACAAACTAAAGGCGAAAGGGCATCGCGTCGTGCTCACTCGAACGAAGGATCAGGCGCTTCTGCTTCAACAGCGATGCGATATTTCGAACGCTGCCAAGGCGGACGCGTTCATTTCGATCCACTGCAATAGCGCCGAGAACAAGGACGCAAGCGGAATCGAGACGTTCAAATATCCGGGTGTTGGAGGCGTGACGAAACGCCTTGCTGAAAACATCCAGAACGGTCTGGCTTCAAGCTTTCCTGAAGAAAAAGACCGAGGTGTCAAGGAGGCGAAGTACTACGTGCTGAAGCACACGAACGCACCGGCCGCACTGGTGGAGGTCGGCTTCATCAGTCATTCAGAAACGGCGGAGAAGCTCTTTCGATTCAGCTACCAGGACAAATTGGCGCGCGTGATTGCTGAGGGCATTGAAAGAACTTTTTATGCCGTATAATCAAATAAGTGACTAATCAACGCTAGGAGTTGTGCTGTGCCGCGAGTTGATTTGACTGGACAGCGATTCGGTAGTTTGCTTGTCCTTGGCTTTTCTCATGTGGATAAAACACGATCCGCGAACTGGTTTTGCCGATGCGACTGCGGGAAAGAGATCGTCCTGAAGGGCAACAACCTGAGGATGGGAAACACTCGCTCTTGCGGATGTCTTGCAAGGAAGGCTGTCGGGGATCGAAGCAGAACTCATGGTGAATGCAAGAGCCGCTTGTACCGAATTTGGTCCGCCCTTCACTCGCGGTGCACAAACGATCACATCGAGGATACCTTCAAAAATTACGGTGGTAGAGGCATTCAGGTCTGCGACGACTGGAAGACCTACGAAACTTTTCGTGAGTGGGCTTTGGCCAGTGGGTACGAAGATGGGTTGTCGATTGATCGAATCGACGTGAACGGGAACTATGAGCCGAGCAATTGCCGGTGGGCTACTCAACGCGAACAATGTCGAAATAGGCGCAATACATTGTGGGTTGAATTTAATGGCTATAAAAAGCCATTGGCCGAATGGTGTGATGAGCTGAACTTGCCGTATCGAGTCGTCTATGCAAGGATGAAAAAAATGTCTTTTGAAGATGCCATAAAAAAGCCTATTCGTAGACTCTTGACGAAATCATGAAAAACTAAGATACTAATAAGGCATGATGAGAGAAAGTGCGTAAGTTACGCGTAAGTATCACGAAATTGCCAAAACCGCATAACGGCGCGGTTTGTTGACAATAAAAACTTACTGTTGTAGTAAATTCTGTAGCGTCCTACAAGACACGAGAAAAGCCCCTGAAACCTACGTACAGCGCGGTTTTGGGGGCTTTTAAACTTTCAGAGAATTACGGGAAAACTCCCTGTTTTAGAGTGCGTAAGTGACACGTAAGTATCACGACACGCCTAGAAAAAAGCCTTTCGGCTTGACTTTTCCAGTTCACTGAATTGTCACACTATGTTCACTTGCAATTTGTCGATTGCTTCAATCAGGTCGTTGATGTCCTTGTGCGTGTAGTGCTCTGTGACGTTCGAATTCGAGTGGCCGACGATGCGTTTCAAGGCCACTGAGTTCGACGATACGCCGCAAGAATCCATCAGAGAGACGAACGTATGTCGGAGCGCGTGAGGCGTGTGCGAGACGCCTAGGCTCTTCATGTACGGGTCGAAAAAGTGCTTCTTGTACTGGTCGTATTTAATCGGCTTGCCGTTCGCGTTTTCGATCAGGTGCTCGCCATCGAGGCGCTTCGAAAGGGCCGGGGCGAGCTCTCGGTGGATCGGCACGATCCGGTCTGCGTTTTCGGTCTTTGTCCCGCGCACGTGGATGATGCGCTGCGCAAGGTCCACGTCTTCGGTCTTGACCCCGAGGAGCTCTCCTATCCGCATGCCGGTGTAAAGCATGATGAGCACCGTGTCCACCAGGCGCAGTTCAGCGTAGGACTTTTTGCCGGTCGGGAATTGCACCGCGAAGTCTTGCGAGCCAAATACAGCGCCGAGCTCCTCTGCCGTGAAGAACTTTTCCTTCGCGGCTTTTTTCTTTTTGGGCGGTGTGATCACCAGGAACTGCGAGTAGTCTTTCGTGACGATGTCGTTCTCGATGCAGTACTTGAACGCGTTTTTGAAGATGGATTTCACCTTGCCCTGGCTCTCCTCCGACATGTGATTCATGCCGTCGAGGATGTTCTGCATGTGAACCTTCTTGATGTCAGCCATCTGCATCTCGTAGAGCGGTGCGCAGCGCTTGTAAGCTGATCTGAGCCCTGCAGCGCTGCTCGGGTACTTCTTGAAGTGCGGCGGCGTCCAGATGTCCCAGACCTCAGCAAAGGTTAGCGTCTTTCTTGTGAGGTCGATCGGGTTCTGGTGATACTCGGCCAAAGCGATCATCGCTTCTTTTCGGCTTGCGTAATAACCAAGTGTGGACGTGAGCTGCTTTGCCTTTCCCGTCTCTTCGTTGATCTCCCATCCGGTCGTGATGCGTACCCAGAAGGGGCGGCGACGGTTCCCGGAAAGCTTTGTGATGCCGCCCATGCCGTTCGCGTTACGCATCGCCTCCACGCCCTTTCTCTTGATACTCCCTCAAGAAATTCTCCATTCCAATGCGCTCGGTTTTCGATAGCTGCTTGAGGAAATCCGTCTGAACTGGCAGGCCTATCAGCAACGCAGGATTCACTCTCAGTTCGACGGCCATATCCCTGAGGATGTTTCGCTTGATGTTCGTGACCTTTCCGCTTTCCCATTTTTGGACCGCAGCGGCCTGCACGCCAAGTCGCTCACCGAGTTCTGCCTGCGTCAGATTTCGAAGCATCCTCGCGCGTTTGATGATGTAGCCTATTTCTTTGTCGGATAAATACTCCATTAAACCCTCTCCCTTTGTTGTATAAATATCTAATTTGGATATATGTCTAATTTAGATCATTTAATTTATCAAAGCAAGAGGAACGATTAACTTCCAAAAATTCACTATTGAACTCAATTGTCTGATTTCGTACTATTTTTTTGAAAGGCAGTGAGAGGCACCGTGCGATCATGCGCGATTTTTTTTAACCGCAACTGTCTAAAAAAGATGAAAAAGGAGATGTTTTCCATTGAGAAACCTAACGGTGAACGATGTCGCTAAGGCGCTCAATAAGTCGCCCCAGTACATCCGAATCTGCTTACAAAAGGGGCTACTGCCGTTCGGTGCGGCCGCAAAAATGCCGCATTCCGGTCAGTGGACATACGTGATTTTTCCAAAGAAGTTCAAGGAATACGTTGGCGATGAAGCCGTTTGAGAGAGCTGCGTTGAAGAAGGCACGCAGAGAGGCAGGGTTCACGCAGGCGGAGCTGGCCGCGCTTGTTGGATGCGGACAGCAAACAGTCTCAAAACATGAGAGCGGGGCCGTGACACCGGCGCACTTCAAGACGCTGCGAGCATATGAGGATGTGCTCGGTGTTCCGGCTTGTGAGCTCTTTCCGGACGTTTTCGGGGCAGAGGAATGAAAAAAGGCCCCGCCGTGACAGTTCGGCGAGGCTATCGAATGAAATGAGGGGAGGAATTCGCTATCTCTAGTATGACATCTCCCGCTGAAAAATCAATAAAGCCCAACATGTCGGGCGTAAAACACCACTTCAGCGTGCAGGTCGCCGTCGAAGTCGGAGTCAACGCCGCCGTTGTCCTTGAGAACATTGCGTTCTGGGTCCGTGCGAACCGAAGAACCGGTCGGCACAAGCACGACGGCAAGCACTGGACCTATGGCAGTACGCGCCATTTCGCTGAGCTTTTCGACTACTTGAGCGAGAAGCAGGTCAGGGGAGCTCTGGATAAGTTGATAACTTGTGGATACCTCGAGACCGGCAACTTCAATCGATCGGCTTACGACCGCACCAGGTGGTTCACGATGACCGAAAAGGGCGAACGCGCGACCCGAGAGCGGCAGTCCGAAACGCCGCCTCGGTCGAATGGTACCGCCGACAGAGGGCGACCTATACCAGATAAAAACAAGAAATCGAAAACGGGATATATGACAGACGCAACGCCCGGGGACTACCGCCGGGACCCGTTTGACTTTTGAGGGAAGGAATGAGAATGAATGGCTTTGAGGGAAGTCGATCTTTCGTACATTCGCAACGGGCGCACGAAGCCCGCAATCTGCACCAAGCATGGTGCATTTACAGACACGGGAGTAATGATCCGCGACCGGATCATCTGGATGGGCTGTGCGCAGTGTGCGCTTGAAGCCCGCGACCGTGAGAACGCCAGACTGGCGAAAGAGGCTACAAAGCGCAGCGAGGCGGTGAAGGCTTGTCGCATCATCGGTGACGCGGCCATACCGGCTCGATACAGAGGCCGCACGCTTGAAGGCTATGTCGTGTCGAACGGTGGCCAACGTGCCGCGCTTGAGGCTTCAAGGGAGTACTTGCAGACAATCTGCGAGAACGACGACAGTGGTGCAAACCTGCTTTTCTACGGCACGTCTGGAACGGGTAAGACGCACCTTGCCATAGGAATCGCGCAGGCGTTGATCGAGCACGGCGGCTCTGCGCTCTATACGCGAGCGTCTCGGATCGCTCAGCGAATCAAAGAGACCTACGGACGCCAGTCGGATCGAAACGAGCGCGAGGTGTACGAGTCCTTTGCTACGCCTGACCTTCTTGTCATAGATGAAGTCGGCAGGCAGTTCGGGACCGATGCCGAGAAGCTGATGCTTTTCGAGGTGATCAACTCACGCTACGAGGCGCTGAAGGCGACGATCGTCATCAGCAATCTCTCTGGTGAAGCCTTGATGGACTACTTGGGCGAGGCGGCGATGGACCGGCTTCGCGAAGGAGGCCGTTCTGTGCTCTTCGACTGGACGAGCTATCGACGCCGAGGATATTGAATTACACGAGACCCCTTCGCGGGTCTCTTTTTGCATGGAGGCTTCGATGAACTGGAAGCTTTTTGTGCCGCTCGGGCTGTTTGCTGCGGGCGCTGTCGGCGGGTACATGTACGCGTCGCACGAGTACGGCGAGGAGATCGCCAATGTCAAACTTCAGGCCGCGATTGTTCGCGCAAACGATGGGAGAAAGGCTTATGAAAAACTTGTTGCTGCGCAAAACGCGCTTGATGCTTCTCGGCGCGATGCTGTGCGCTTCTCTGACGACCTTGACCGGGTGCAGCGTGCCTACCAAGATCGAGAGAGAAGAGCCTCTGCCGATGCCTGCAGAGTGGAACGAGCCGCAATCGCCCGGTGCGAAGGACTTCTCAGAGAAAGCACAGAGCTTCTTGCAGAGGGTTCAGGCCTACTTCAAAGAAACGCCGGAGTTCACGACGCCAGAGCAACCCTGAACAAATGAAAAGCGCCAGAACGAATCTGGCGCATGGGGCTCTTAGTCCACTTGCAAATCTCCGAATTAGATGCCCTGCTGTTCGATGATCTTCATTTCCATCGTCTTGAGGTCCACGCGAACGGTGACGCTTGCCTTCATCATTGCTCCGAAGCCATTCTTGGCGCGGAAAGTTGTCTTGACTATTGCAAACGGGGCCTCGTTCTTCCTGTTCAGGTGAAGCGTGTAGCTACTTTCGTCGTGCTTGTAGGAGTCAGGATCATTGAGTGTCTTGAGCACGGCTTCTTCGGTTGGTTTGAAGGATCCGTCCCAAGGGCTGAATAGCTTGAAGAACGGATCAAGGTCAATGTGTGACTTGAATTTTTCCGGAATGTCCTTGTATTCGTTCAGACACCATCCGAGAACTTCTGTGGTCTTGAGGGTTGTGGACTTAGTGTTCGCGTATTCAGTCAAGCAATTACGGAACCCGTCAAGCTCGGATTCTGTAACGCCATTTTGTTTCAAATAGACCTTGAGCACATCTGACTTGCTGTCGCTCCAGGGGCTACCACGGTACGTACTGAGCGTCTCTGTCGTGAGTTGTTGGGCAAGCTCTGCCTCACGCTCTTTTGCTTCTTCTTCCGGGTCAGAGCAGGCTGTCAACATGGTGGCTGCAACCATAGCCAGAGCAATAGTGATCTTTTTCATGGACTCTCCTGATGGTGATAGGGCTACGAAAACGACAAAAGCGCGGAGGTGAGCCGCGCGTGTAGATTTTAAAATTGTAACCTACTTTTATTGGATGGCTTCAAGGCGGGCAGCGATTTCGTCGCGGTCGTCGCAAAGCGTCAGGAACGCCTTGACAAGGCTCCGCCACTCTACTTTTTTACCGGCTGCATAAGCGTCGGCAGCCTCGTCGCTCTTGAGGTCGATGGCAAGTTCGAGCTGTTCGAGGGCTTTTTCGAGTTCGCGGCGGTTGTCGGTGTTCGTCATGTTGGTCTCCGGTGTTTTGTTTGGGTGAGTTCATGTTCGCTCTGTGTCCCGGAGGCAGCAAGTCGATGTGGGAATGACTTGCTTTACATCATTCGTTACGTTGGCAGGATCGCATCCGCCCACTGCTGCATGACCGGGCGGCGTTGCTCAAGGAGGTCTGAGCGTTGGTAGGCCTGCACGACCTTGTCGCCCTTTACGTGAGCCAGAGCGCGCTCGGCAAGGGCCTCATGGATGAAGTTCTCCTCGCACCAGTCGCGGAACGTTGATCTGAAACCGTGCATTGTGAAAGACTCGCCTGTCGCCTTCCGGATAAAAGCCCGAGGGCTGTCGATAACCATCTCTTTGTCTGATCGTGGCGCAGGAAAGACGAGCTCAGACTTCCGTTCGCATCGTTCTAGGACTGCCAGTGCCTGACGTGAGAGCGGGACGCGGTGCTCAAGACCGCACTTCATTCTAGAGGCTGGGATCGTCCACGTCGCGCGCTGGATGTCGATCTCGTCCCATCGTGCGCAAAGGAACTCTTGCACGCGTGTAGCAGTGAGGATGCCGAAAAGGACGGCGCGAGACACGACAGAAGTCTTTTTCGCCGTCTCCGGTGCAAAACTTTTCAGAATTTCAAGAGGCATTGCCTCATGGTGCTTGACTTCGTGGACCTTTGAGATCGGCGGCAGGAAGAAAGCTAGCCCGTCTTTCCAAGTAGCAGGGTTTGTTTGTATGAGTTCTTCAGCGATTGCTTGAGAGAAGAGACTTTCGAGGCGGCCTCGTAGGCGGCTGGCTGTCTCTGGCTTTTCTGTCCAGATCGGTTTGAGGACTTCGAGGATGTCTCCTCGCGTGATGTCCTTTACGCGAAGAGCACCGAGAACCGGGACGGCATAGGTTTCGATTGTGGACACCCACTGCGATGCGTGCTTTTCGTTTTTCCAGCGCTTGACGTTTTGAATGGTCGCGATTGCACCAGGATAGAACTCTTTGAAAGTGATGCTTTCTCGGGCGTCTTCTTCTGAAAGCTTTGATGATGACGGATCGATGCCGTCGGCCGCCATTGAGAGAATTTTTGCTGCCCGCGCTTTTGCAGACGTGATTGAAATGCGCGAGGCGCCACCGATCGACAAGTCTTTCCGTGTCCCCGCGAATCGGTAGCGGACAACCCACTGCCGGGAAGACTCAGAACGCACGAGAAGCATCAACCCACCGCCGAGCGAGTACCGGCCGGGTGGCAGCGTCATGAAATTTTTCGACGTGACTTGATCTTTCATATCTACCTTTGGGCGGTGAATCGCGTAAGACCCACCAGAGACCCACCGAAAAAAGACCCACCAAAAGACCCACCTCCACAGTCTATCGCATGGCGTGATATGTCGCAATCTGGCGGATTTTGGCGGAATCGACGAAAGTAGAATTCTGGAATGTGTCTGGTACTCAAGGTAAATAAAGAAAAACCCCGGAGCCTGAGAGGCTTCGGGGTCTGTGTTCTGGCGGAAGGGGAGGGATTCGAACCCTCGATACGGAATTTCCGTATGCCGCCTTTCCAGGGCGGTACATTCAACCAC